>Ga0302275_10003835_pt1 | contig 15037 bp, 14 predicted proteins | sample III_Bog_N2_2_FD_200229 | JGI IMG/M metagenome (GOLD analysis project Ga0302275, IMG submission 200229) | Peat permafrost microbial communities from Stordalen Mire near Abisko, Sweden - III_Bog_N2_2 | ecosystem: Environmental > Terrestrial > Soil > Wetlands > Peat | place: Sweden: Abisko...
CCTGTGGAAGCACAACCTGACCTGCGCCGTGGGCGCGGAGCTTCTGGCCCTCGCCACGGACCCGCCCCTGGCCGCGCGGGCCTTCGCCGCCGGCCTGGCGCACGACTGCGGCAAGCTGGTTTTGATCCTGGCCGACCCGGACGGCTATGCGGCCGTCGCCGCCCGCGCCGAGGCCGGGGACGGGGACGTCTGCGAGCTTGAAGAAATAACTTTCGGCCTGGATCACGCCACCGCCGGCAAACGGCTGGCGGAAAAATGGGGCCTGCCCGAACTTTTTGTCGAAGCCGCCTGGCTGCACCACGTGCCGCCCGAGGCCCTGATTTCGGATACGGCCGCCGCCAAGACCACCCGTCTGGTCGCCCTGGCCGACATCCTGGCCCACGAGGTCGCGAGCGACCGCCCGGCCACGGTCCCGGCCGGCTCGCGACGCGCCCTGGCCGAGTCGTTGGGTTTCGCCCGGGACGACGAGTTGGAGCGGATCAAGGCCAAGATCGGCCAGGGCTACGCCGAGCGCGCCGCGGCCTTCGACCTGACCGCCGACGCCGCCGGCTTTTATTTCCAGGCCTTGACCCGGGCCAACGCCAGGCTCGGCGCGTTGCAGCGCGACGACCAGGCGACGGCCCGGCTCAAGGCCCGCTCGAGCGCCCTGCTCGGCGCCCTGGCCGAGGCCTCGGTCGAGCTGTCCGGCGCGGCCGACTGCGCCGGGATCTGCGCGACCCTGGCCGATACCCTGGAAAGCGGTTTCGGCGCGCGCACGGCCCTGGTTTACCTTCGCTCGGACATGGTCGCCTTCCCGGGCGGACCGGGTGACACGCGCCCGGCGGGCGGACCGGACGGCGGGCAAGAAGCGCGCCTGGTCGGGCGCTGCCTCGCCCAGGGCAAGGCGATCGGCTTAAGCGGCCGCGCGCTCCGCACGGCCGCCGGCCTCACCCCCCGCTTCGAGCAGGACGACCGCCTGCCGGAAAACCTGCGCCAGGCCCTATCCGCAAGCCCCGCCAGAACGAGCCTCGCCTCCGGGGACGCGCCCGCGCCCATCCACTTCCAGCACGGCTGCCTGATGCTGCGCATCGTCTCGCCCGGCGCGGGCCCGGACCAGGCCGACGGGGAAATGATCTTCGCGCCGGAGGACGGAGCCCAGGCCGGCGCGGGGCGCGGCCCGGCGCCCGATCCCGAGCGCGACCGGGCCCTGCGCCTGCTGGCGGACATGGCCGCCCAGGCCGTCTCGCGCCTTTCGCTGCTCGAAAGCTGCCGCGACCGGGCCGAACGCCTGGCCACGGCCCTGCGCTCCATGCAGGCGGTGAATTTGAAACTCCTGCAAGCCGAACGCCTGGCCGCCGTGGGGCAACTCGCCGCCGGCGCGGCCCACGAAATCAACAATCCCCTGGCCATCGTCTACGCCCGCACCCAGCTTCTGGAACTCAAGGAAAGCGAGCCGGCCAAGAAAAAAGTCTTCCGCCAGATGCTCGAACAGATCGAGCGCATCACCCACATCCTGACCAATCTCATGGACTTCGCCCGCCCGGCCTCGCTGCGCGTGGAGGAGGTCGCCCCGGCGGTGGTCCTGGAGAAAACCCTGGCCCTGGTGCGCAGCGGCCTGGACAAGCTCGGCATCGACGTGGATATGGACGTCGCGGCGGGGTTGCCCACGATCAAGGCCGACGCCCGCCAGTTGGAGCAGGTGTTTCTCAATCTGCTCATCAACGCCGAGCACGCCATGGAGGCCACGGGCGGGCGGCTCTCCCTGACGGCGGCCTACGACGCGGGCCGCGACGCGGTCGTGATCGGCGTGGCCGACACGGGCGTGGGCATCGCCCCGGAGAATCTGGAGCGGATCTTCGACCCCTTCTTCACCACCAAGGAGGAAGGCAAGGGCACCGGCCTTGGCCTGTCCACGGCCTACGGCATCGTGACCAAGCATATGGGCGACATCAAGGTCCACAGCGTGCTGGGCGCGGGCGCGCGGATCACCGTGACCCTGCCGCGCGATCCGGCCGGAGCGGCCTCGGGCGCGGGAACCTTCGACCAACAAGCCGATGAACCCGCCAGCGGCCCAAGCGTGCTGGTGGTGGACGACGAAAAGCATATCCGCGACATTCTGCGCGAATCGCTCGAATCGAGAGGTTACTCGGTGGTTTGCGCCAAAAACGGCGACGAGGGCCTGGCTCTGCTCGGACAGCGGCGTTTCAGCCTGATGATCCTGGACGTGCGCATGCCGGTGCTGGGGGGCCTTGAGCTCTTGCGCGAGGCCAAGGGCATCGCCGGCTTCTCCACCCCGGTTTTGGTGCTCACCGGCATGGCCAGCCCCGAGGAAATCGACCAGGCCATGGCGCTGGGCGCCGCCGCCTGCGTGCGCAAGCCCTTCCAGATCGAATCCTTGCTCGCCGAGGTCGCCCGCCTGGCCGCGCCCCAGGAGCGCGCCTGAGCCGGGTGCTGGCCATCGCCAGCGGCAAGGGCGGCGCGGGCAAGACCAGCGTGGCCGTGAACCTGGCCTTCGCCCTGGCCAGGCGGGGCCGGCGCGTGTGCCTGCTGGACGCGGATCTCGGCCTCTCCAACGTGGATATCCTGCTCGGGCTGGCCCCGCGCGTCACGCTCGAACACGTGCTCTTCGAGGGCGCGAGCCTCACCGACGCCCTGACTCCGGCCGGCGACGGCGTGGACGTGATCGCGGGCAGCTCCGGGGTCTCGCGCATGGCCGAATTGTCCCGGCCCATGCGCGCCCGCCTGGCCGCCGAATGCGCCTCGCTGTCCGGCCACGACTATCTGGTGGTGGACAATTCCCCGGGCATCAGCCGCCAGGTGATTTCGCTGTGCCTGGCCTGTACCGAAATCATGGTGGTGGTCAATCCCGAGGCGGCCTCGATCACCGACGCTTACGCCCTGATCAAGGTGCTCAAGGAGGGCGGCCTGGCCCGGCCGCCGCTGCTTTTATTCAACCGGACCGCGAGCGAGGCCCAGGCCAAGGCGGTTTTCGAGCGCATGAGCCAGGCCGCGGCCAAGCATTTGCGCCTGGCCTGCCGCTACCTGGGCCATATCCCGCGCGACGGGGCGGTGGCCGGGGCGGCCGCCAGGCAATTGCCGCTGCTCACCGCCTCGCCCGCCTCAAAGGCCTCGCGGGCCTTCATGGAGCTGGCCGAGCGCCTGGAGTCGCCGGAAAACGCCGCTCCCTCCAAAGCCCGGAACGCATCGGAGTTCTTCAACCAGACCGTGGCCAGGCTCTTGGAAGGACCTCTTCCGGGCGCGTCCGTCCCGGCCTCGGGTTTGTCCGGCCCCTGCCGGGACGCCGCCCTGGCCGAGCTGAGCACCGCCGGGCGGCTTTTGGAAATGGTGCTGGAAGCGCCGGAAAAACGGCTTGCCGTCGGGCTGGCGGAACTGGGCAAGCGCCTGGCCAAGGCCGTCGCGCTGCTCTCGGGAAACGGGGAAGCGTCCGCCGCGCCCCGGGCCGCGCCGCTCGTGGACGCGCGAACGCCTGGAGCCGGGCCCCAAGCGCCGCCCAAGGCCCAGGCCAATGTCCTCTTGGTCGGGGCCGAGCCCAATCTGGCCGAGGTACTGTGTGAGGCGCTTTCGCGCGCCAATCTGAAAGCGAGTGTCTGGGCCGGCGGCGGCCCGTCCGATTTCGCCGGTTTCGCCAATTTCACCGGGTACGCGGCCGTGGTCTTGTGCCGGGACCGGCGGCTGGCGCAACGCGGCGGCGACGCCCTGACGGAGAGCGTTTTCACGCGCGCCGGAGCCACCCCGGTGGTTTTGGTGGACACCGGGCTGTGCGCCGGCGAGCGGCCGCCCGAGCGCAGGGCGGCGGCGGTCGTCGCCGCCCCCCTGCGCCTGTCCGCCCTGGTTTCCGAGGTCGGCCGTCTGGCCGGCTCGCTCCCGGCTCGAAGCTAAATTTTCTCCACCTTCAGATCCATGCCCCCGGCGGTCAACCGGTAGCTGCCCGAACCGGCGGCGAGTTCGTAGTCCATGGTCGGAAACAGGGTGCAACGGGCCGTGAACTCGTCGCCGATCATCACGTCGCGCGCCCCGCCGCTCTCGTCGAAACGCACCGTCGTGCCGTCGCCAAGCCGGACAGAGTCCCCTTCCTGCAAGACGACCGGCAAATCGTTTTCCTGATAGTCCATGCGAAATCTCCTTGGGTTGCGAAGCCGCGCCGCTGTCCACTCGCCTTGACGGGCAAAGCGCGGACCCTGGCCTTACTGGGCAATATCTATCCTCGCCGCAATTTTTTATCAAGAACGCCGCCCGGCTCCCGGCTTTCCGCGAAGCGTCTTGACAAGCCCGGGCGGCGGATTCAAAATAGCCCCATGCGTCGCATAGAAAAAATTTTGCGAGAAGCCTTCGCCTCCCCGGAAAACCGCCTGGGGCCGGACAATCCCGAACCGGCCTTCGACGCCCCCCTGATCGGCGTGAGCCTGGCCGACGACCCGGTCTGGCGGCGCATCAAGGACCATATCGGCGATTTTTACTGGCTGCCCGAACAGGCCTTTGCCCTGGCCTTTCCGGACGCCGCGCTCCCCGCCGCCGACCTGCGCGTGATTTCCTGGATTTTGCCCCAGACCCGCGCCACCCGCGATGACCACCGGACCTGCAAGGAACTGCCGAGCCGGCGCTGGAGCCTGGCCCGGCACTACGGCGAAAAATTCAACGAATACGCGCGGTCTTACGTGGTCGAGGGACTTGCCGCCCAAGGCATCCAGGCTTGCGCCCCGTCGCTTTTGCCGCAGTGGTCGCGCCAAATTTCGCCGGACTACGGCTTTGCCTCCACCTGGTCCGAACGCCACGCCGCCTTTGCCGCCGGTCTGGGCACTTTCGGCATAAGCGACGGGCTGATCACGGCGCGGGGCAAGGCCATCCGGGCCGGTTCCGTGGTCGCGGCCATGGACGTCCCGGCCACGCCGCGTCCCTACGGCGACGACCACCGCGCCTATTGCCTGTTTTTCACCACCGGCAAGTGCCTGGCCTGCGCCAAGCGCTGCCCGGCCGGAGCCATCTCGGACAAAGGCCACGACAAGATCGCCTGCGGGGGCTACATCCGGGGCGTGACCGCGCCCTACGTCGAGGCCGAACAACTCGGCTTCCCGGTCAATTCCTGCGGCCTGTGCCAGACCGGCGTGCCCTGCGAAGCGCGCATTCCCAAAACCGCCGGGAAAAAATGACGATTGAGGGAAGAACCTTGTGTGGACAAAAGGTTCTTCCCCCAAACCCCCCATCTCCAAAAAACTGTATAGGGGCTGCCCTGGCTCGGGCGCTCCGTATCCGCTTTTATGGGGCCGGGGGCGAAACCCCCAGGAAAAATACCAGGAGTCTGGTTTTCCTCTGCAATGCACTGACGCGGTCAGGCTTGAAAGCAGAAAAGCAGAGAGACTCTGGCACAATTCACCAGTGGCCGCCGCCCTTGCCTGACACCTCAAGGCATCACGCTGAAATCAATGGGATTCAAAAGGGGCAAGGCCCCTTTGGCCGCCGGAAGCGTTCACAACGGCTGTTTTTGCACGTTCCTCCAAAACCACTCTTTTTTCCCCAAGGGGGCCGACGGCCGCGGACTGGGTCACGACCCGGCCGGTGTAGGGATTGTAGCCGGTGATCGTGCCGGTCGCGCCGTAAGGCCCCCAGGCTCCGCCCGCCCGGAGGTAGCCGCCGGTGACGGGATTATAGACGGCGCCCCGGCCCAGGCCGCCATACGGACCGTAATAAATCGCCCCCCGGTTTGGTTTGTTGTTCCGGGGCGCGCGGGCAGCCTCAGCCCAAGCGCCGGTCCAAAAAAAATCCGATCGCGGCCAGGGCCTGCCCGCCCTCGGCCAGGACCGGGGCGAAAATCTGCCAGCAATGGAACATCCCCGGCCAGATTTGGAAATCCACCTCGCCGCCCGCCTCGACCAACCGCGCCGCCAATATTTTGTTGTCGTCCAGGAGCAGCTCGCCCTGCCCGACTTGCAGGATCAGGGGCGGCAGTCCGCCCAGGCCGGCCCTGACCGGCGAGGCCAGCGGATCGTCCGGGTCGTGGCCGCCGAGGTAGACCTGGCGGATGGCCGCCAGGCGCTCGGGGATGATCCAGTCGTGGGCCGCGTTGCCCGTGGCCGAGGCGCCGGGGAAGCGCATGTCCGTGACCGGCGACATGCAGGCCGCCGCCGCCGGAAGCGCCAGGCCTTCGCGCTTGGCCAGGAGAAGCGTGGTCAAAACCAGGGTCGCCCCGGCCGAAATGCCGGCCAGGGCGGTGCGCCCGGCCGGCTGGCCCTGGGACAAAAGCCAGCGGTAAGCCGCGTAGCAGTCCTCTACCGCCGCCGGAAAGGGATGTTCCGGACCCAGCCGGTACTCGGTGCTAAGGACCCTGGACTGAGACGCCAGGGAAAGACGGCCGCACAGGCCGGTGTGGTCCAGGGCCGACCCCACGGTGAAGCCGCCGCCGTGGAAAAAGAGCACCAGCCGGCCGGGCCGGACCGCTCGATCCGGCCGATCGGGCCGATCGGGCAGGACTGGGCCGGACTCGATCCAGAGCCCGGGCGGCTCTCCGGCGTCGGTGGGTTTGATTTTAAGACCGGGCTCGGCGTCGAAACCGTGATAGAGCACGGCCAGGGCTTGGCGCAACTCGGCCAGGGACAACCCGCGCAGCAGGTTGCGCTCTTTAAGGCAATCGAGCAGTTCGGCCGCGTTGACGCCTTCCATGGCGGCCTCCGGTCCGGGCTATTGCCGTAAGAGTTCCATGTACACGGCAAGCGCGGCGCTTTCGCCGATCACGCCCATTTTCTGCCACTTATCCTCGCCCACGTGATAATCCGCCAGTTTCACCGGGAAATGGCTCTCGAACCCGGCCACGGTCTTGCCCTTCTCCAGCGGGCTCTCCATGGAGCCGAAGTACGTGAAGGGCAATTCGACCTCGCGGGTGACGTCCTTGATGGTCAGTTTACCCTTGGCGATAAAGGTCTTGTCGTCCTTGCGCGCGATCGACTCGCTGGTGAAGACGATCGCCGGATATTTGGCCGCGTCGAAAAATTCCGGGGACCTCAGGTGCTCGTCGCGCTGGGCCACGCCGGTGTCGATGCTGGCCGTGTCCACGGTTATGGTGACGGAGCTGTCCTTGAGATTGTCCGGGTCAAAGCGCACCACCGCGTTGTAGCGCTGGAACTGCCCGGGAACCTGGACGTAGATGTGTTTGATGGTGAAATTGATCGAACAATGGGGCGGGTCCACGGTCCACACGGGCGGTTCGCCCGCCCGGACGCCCGGCGCGGACCAGGCCGACAAAAACACGGCGAAAACCGCCAAACCGATGATTTTTCGCATATTGCCCTCCAGGGGATTCGCACCGGCCGCGCGGGCCCGGCCTCGGTTTTCAGGAAAAGGCCTCAATCGAACCGCGTAACGATCTCGTCAAAATTTTTGCGCCCTTTGGGCGCGGTGAGCCCAAGCCGGCGCGGCCGTCTCCACCAGCCGCCGCGGGGTCTCGTCCGGCAGCTCGCGCCCGGTGCCGAAGAAATTGACCGCCCGGCGGCGACGCGGCATCTCGCTCAAATCCATCTCGACTCCTTTCACCGGACCGTTTTTGCCGGGCAGGACCGGGCGGAACCGGGCAGGACCGGGCGCGAAACGGCCGGCGGCCGCCGGCTTATTTCGCCGCCGCCGGGATCTTGCCGAAACTCAAGGCCTTGGCCGTGCAACTGGTCACGCAGGCGGGCATGAGCCCGGCATCGATGCGCTCCTGGCAAAAATCGCACTTGGCGATCTTGCCGGAAGCCGGGTTGAGCCGGGGATGATCGAAGGGACAGGCCGGAATGCACTCACCGCACCCGTCGCACAGTTCGGCGCGAAGCAAAACCAGCCCGTCGGGCTCGCGGATATACAAGGCGCCGGTCGGGCAGGCCGGAACGCAGCCGGGCTTTTTGCAGTGCATGCAGGGGGCGTACTTGGTCAGCATCACCGGCCGGCCGGCCTTGTCCGCCACCGGTCCGGTCACGGAAAACTTGCCGATGCGGACCTCGGGGGAAACATGGTTGACGTTCTGGCAATGGATCTCGCAGGCGTGGCAGGCGATGCAGCGCTTCTTGTTCAGACTCAACTTGTAGATGCTCATGGCGCCTCGGGAAGCGAAATGGTGACGTTGCCCGAAACATCCCGCCGTGAACGGAATTTGTCAATGGGGATTTCATTGGTTTGGCAACGACCCGCCGGGACTTCCGGGAACGCAATAAATCATTCCGGGCCGTCCCGGCCGGCCGGGCCTACCGGACCGCCTCGAAAATCAGCTTCGGATCGAGCGAGTACGTCCAGGGCAGCTTGGAATTGCGCCAGCCGGCGATCGCGCGCCGGCCGAAATCCGGGCTGGCTTTGTCCTCGACCTTGTCGCCCTCGAAACCGTCCACCACGTTGTAGACCTTGGTGAACCCGGCCTCGGCCAGCTTGTTCACCGCCGCCGCGCCGCGCGGGCCGGAACGGCACATCATAAGCAGGACGTCGCCCGGCTGGTGGCGCTTTTTCACCGCTTCCACGAAACCGGGATTTTCCGCGAGCGAAAACGCCTTCTTCTCGGCATTGAATTTCCCGGTCCAGAACATGAAGGGAATGTTCTCGGCCATGACCGCGTGGCCCACGAAATCGTATTCCTCCGGGGTGCGCACGTCGATGACCGAGGTCGCCTCCGGCGCGGCTTGGTACATCGCGTACGCCTCGGAGGCGGTGAGGTACTTGCCGGGAACGGTGAGCTTGCTCGAATCCGTGGGCGCGTCGGCGGCCATCAAAGACGCGGCCGATGCCAAAAGCATCAAACAGATCAAAATTCTGAAACCATTTTTGACCATGACCAGTCCTCCAAGAGGTGAAATATCGAAAAAAGGCGGAATAAGCCGCGAACAAACGGAATACAACCCGGCAAGGGGCCGGAGGGGGCTCGATCGACGCCCCCGTACCAAGGAGCCCGGGGGATCATCCCCCCCGGCGGGGCTCGGGGCGCGGCCCCGACAAGGCTTCGACAAGTATCTCTCGACTGGTTTGGCGCGGCAGTTCCAGGCCGGTCCAGAGGCGGAATTGTCCGGCGGCCTGTTCGATGAACATGGCAAGGCCGGTGATCGTCTCGCAACCCGCTTCGCCGGCTTCGCGCAAAAACCGCGTTTGACCGGGGTTGTAGATGAGGTCGTAGGCGATCGCGGCGGGTCTGAAGCATTGCCCGGGGTAGGGCGTCTCATTCACGCCCGGCCCGGCCATGCCCAGCGGCGTGGCGTTGACGATGAGCTCGGCGGCGATGTCGCCCCGTAAGTCCCAGGGCGCGGCCCGAATATGAAACTCCCGCGCCAGGGCGGCGGCCTTGTCCGGATTGCGGTTGGCCAGGGTGACGCTTTTTACGCCCAGCCCGGCGAGCCCGGCCAACACCGCCCGGGCCGCCCCGCCCGCGCCCAGAACCAGGGCCGACGACGGCAGGCGCGGCAATTCCAAAAGCGGCGACATAAAGCCGGAAACATCGGTGTTTTCCCCAAGCAGCCCGCCGCCGTCCCAATACACGGTATTGACCGCCCCGGCCCGCTCGGCGGTGCCGGAGACGCCGTCCAGATACGCCATGACCGCCGTCTTGTGCGGAATGGTCACGGACAGCCCGGAAATCGGTTCGGCCCGCACCGTGGCCATGAATGCCGCCAAATCCCCGGGCGCGATCGGCCAGGCCGCGTACGACGCCTCCACCCCCAGGTCGGCAAAGGCCCGGTTGTGGATCAAGGGGCTCAAGCTGTGCCCGAGCGGATAGCCGATGATGCCGTACTGTTTCATGGGTGTTTCCTACCGGTCCGGGGGCGCCGCCCCAGCTCTGCCCCCTGATTACCGCGGGTAGACGCCGTCGTTGACGTCGATGCAGGCTCCGTTGATGTAGACCGGGCACTCGGCGAGCAGCCAGACGATCGTTTCGGCGATTTCCCGGGCCATGGCGAAGCGGCCGGTATTGGTGCTTTGTTTGACCGACTGTTTGCGCGGCTCGGGGATGACCGCCAGCATGTCCGTTTCCACCGGGCCGGGGGCCACGGTGTTGACGACGACGCCCCTCGGGCCGAGCAGTTTGGCGAAACTTTTAGTGACGTTGAGCAGGGCCGCCTTGGACGCCCCGTACCAGACATCCGGATGGCCGGTGTGCGCGGCCAGGGAGCTGGTGTTGACGATGCGGCCGCCGCCCCGTTCGATCATGCCCGGGGCCACGGCCGTGATCAGGGCGATGGGCGTTTCCAGGTTGAGCCGCATGAGCCTGCGGGCCGCTTCGAGCGGGTATTGGTCGAAGGGCAGGGAATTCATGACCCCGGCGTTGTTGACCAGCGCGTCCACGCCGCCGATCTTCGCGGCCAGCGCCGGAATGCCCTCGACATCGGTCAGGTCGAAGACAACCTTGCGCACGCCCTCCGGCAGCGCGACGCTCCCGGAGAAATCCCGGGCCACGACCACCACCTCGTAGCCTTTCGCCACCAGCAGGCGGGTGGTCTCCAGGCCGATCCCCTTGTTGCCTCCAGTCACCAGAGCAATGCGACGCATAACGACTCCTTTGTGCGTTTACTGGCCAGGGGCGCCGCCCCTGGACCCCGCCGGAGGAGGCTCCGCCTCCTCTGGACTCCTCCGCCGGGGGCGATAATCGCCCCCGGACCCCCCTGTCGGGGGGGACCGGGCATCATGCCCCCCCGGCGGGGTTCCAAGGGGCGGAGCCCCTTGGTTCCTCGTCTATTTACAGCCGCAGCTTTCCGGCATTTTATGGCGGATGGCTTCGAAGGCGCGCACTTTTTCGCCGGGGTCTTTTATTTCCTGGATGTTCATGAGTTCCAGGGCCAGTTCCTGGAGGGCGTCGGTTTCTTCCTCGGTTTTCGAGGAGGCCAGTTGGCCGACCACCAGGCCCAGATTGTCCAGCACCATGCGGTTGAAGCTTTTGGCGGTCATTTGCGTGGCGGGTTCGCGTTGCTGGAAGGGGATTTTGGGATTGCTCATTGGGTGCTCCGTATATGCGGCGCGGCGATGCGTTATTGGTTTATTTTTCTTGAGAGCCGGGTCGATTCGCGGTAATCAGCCGCCTTCCGTGGGCGGACGATCATCCCTGGACACATATGGAACTCTCGTCACCGATATTTCTTTTCATCTTCCTGCCGGCCTCGCTCGGCTTGTTTTTCGTGTTGCCGGGCCGGGGGCGCGCTTGGGGCCTTTTGGCCGCCAGCCTTTTTTTCTATGCCTGGAGCGGGCCGGGCGTATTTCCGGTGTTGTTCGCCTCGATAGTCTTCAATTACTTCCTGGGGCGCGCTCTTGGCAAGCGTCCGGCCGAACCGATCGAACCGATCGGACCGGGCGGCTCGGGCGGCTCGGGCGGCTCGGGCCGCAAGGCGCTTTTGGCTTTTGGCGTGATCGCCAACCTGTGCGTTCTGATATTTTTCAAATATTTGAGTTTTGCCGCCGACAACCTGCCCTGGCTTTCCGGCCTGGGCCTGGAGGAGTTGGCTGCCAGGACGCCCTTGCCGCTGGGCGTGTCCTTTTTCACCTTTCAGGCCGTGGCCTATCTGGTCGATATCTACCGGCGCTCGGCCCCGGCCGAGACGAACCTTGCCCGCCTGGCGCTGTCCATCTCCTTTTTCCCCAAGATCACGGCCGGGCCGATCGCCCGCCATGCGGCCATCGCCGCCGGCCTCACCGCCCCCAAGCCGAGCATCGACGGGCTAAGCCAAGGCGCGGCCCGTTTCGTCATGGGCCTGGCCAAAAAGGTGCTCATCGCCGGGACGCTCGCGCCGCTGGTCGACGAGGCCTTTGCCCAGGCGGGCAGGGCGGGCGCGCTGGACACGCCCACGGCCTGGGTCGGGCTTCTCGCCTACGGCCTGCAAATCTATTTCGACTTCTCCGGCTATACCGACATGGCCGTCGGCCTGGGACGCATGTTCGGCGTTCGCCTGCCGGAAAACTTCAATTATCCCTACACCTCGGTTTCGGTGCAGGATTTCTGGCGGCGCTGGCACATCACCTTGTCCAGTTGGTTCCGCGACTACCTGTATATTCCGCTGGGCGGCAACCGCCGCGCGCCCGCGCGCGTCTATTTCAATCTGATCACGGTGTTCGTTTTGTGCGGTCTGTGGCACGGCGCGGCCTGGACCTTCGTGGTCTGGGGCCTGTGGCACGGCCTGTTCCTGGCCGTCGAGCGGGCCGGGCTCGCCCGCGTCCTGGATAAATGCCCCAGGGCCGTCAGCCGCGTATACGCCGTGGCCGCGGTCATGCTCGGCTGGGTGTTCTTCCGGGCGCCCGCCTTGCGCGACGCGCTCGCCTATCTGCGCTCGCTGTTCAGCTTCACGGTTTCCGGTTTCGACTATTATCAGATGACCTTTCTCACCCATCAGGCGCTTTTGGCCCTGGCCCTGGGCGTAATCTTTTCCGGGCCGGTCGCCCCACGGCTTCGTTCGCTCGGCGACCGGCTGTTCGGCCCCATGCCGGCCGAGGCCCTGCGCTGCGGGCTGATCCTGTGCCTGCTGGCCGTCGCGGTCATGCAGATCGCCGTGGGCGCGACAACACCTTTTATTTACGCGAAATTTTAGGCAACCCCGTGACCGACCCGCGCCCCATCCGCCTGGCTTTCATCATCGCCCTCCTGGCCGCCCTGCTTGCGCCCACGGCCTGGGGAATTTACGTCTACAAACCGGAACCGCCCAGCCAGGCTCAACCGGCCGCCAAGGATGCCCAGACCGCCGCAAAAACCGAAAAGCAGGCCCAAAACCCGCAGGCAAAACCGGACGGACCGGATCTGCTGGAACAAGTGCTCGCCTTCCCGCACGGCTACCAAGCCGGCTACAACGCCAATTTTCCGCTGCGCGTTCCCCTGGTCAAAGCCAACAACGCCGCCCGCATCACGGTGTTCAACGAATCGCCGGTCAAGGCCGTGGTCCTGGGCAAGAACAACTGGCTCTACTACAACCTCGAATGGGTCATGGAAGATTACGAGAACCTGGCCCCGTTCTCGGGCGAGGACCTGGATAAAATCGAAAAGGTCCTGTCCGAACGCACGCGCTGGCTGGCTGACCGGGGCATCCACTACTACGTGATGGTCGCCCCGAACTCCCAGACCATCAACCCGGAAAACCTGCCCGACCGCTTCCACAAGCTCTCGCCGCTCTCGCGCCTCGACCAACTGGAACAACGCCTGGCCGCGCGTCCGGACATCAACCTCATCGACCCGCGCGAGGCCCTTTTCAAGGCCAAGGCGCAACGCCGAGCCTACCATCGCACCGATACCCACTGGAACGACTGGGGGGCCTTCACCGCCTCGGGCCTGCTGCTTTCGCGCATCCACCGGGATCTGCCGGCTGTTGCGCCCGATACGCTGGAAAACTCCAATATGGAAATCCTGCACACCCAAGGCGGCGACCTGGCCGGACTGCTCTCGCTCGATTTCCCCGAGAATTACCCGCGCATCACACCCAAAACGCCGCGCCTGGCCAAAATCACCGGCGGCAGCGAACCCTTGGGAAGATTGACGCGAGGCGGAGTCATCGTCATGGAAACCGGCCGCCCGGACCTGCCCCGCGCCGTGGTCTTCCAAGACTCCTTCTGCGTGGCGCTCATGCCCATGCTCGCCGAACACTTCTCACGCATCGTCTATGTCTGGAACTTCGACTTCAACGCCGACCTCATCGAACGCGAAAAACCCGACGTGGTCATCCTCGAATGCGTCGAACGCTACATCTATGCCCTGACCCTCGACAACCCCAAGGGTGTCCGCGGGGAGTGAGCAGTGGGCTTAGCTAGGCCAGCCTCATAATCTTTACCGCTTATTTCAACTTCCAACGCGCGGTCTACATTTTACATGTATTACATGAGAGTAAAATGAAAATTTCATGGCGACTTCTCCTCTTCAAATAAATAACGAAAATATTGCTCAGGCCTTTCGAGAAATTGCTTAGTTAATATATAATGCTCTGTGTTCTTGTAGCTCGCAACTTTATGTATCCCATTTTCGTCAATCTGAAGGATTCTCGCGTTAGGATAGCATAATAGTATTGGAGAATGAGTAGAGATAATAAATTGAGCCTTGTTTAATTTTTCCAGCTTATTGATAATGGACATGAACGCCAACTGCCTGTTGGGCGACAACGCCGCCTCTGGCTCATCCAATATGTATATGCCCGAATCCATTTTGTTCTTAAATAACGCCCAAAATGATTCACCATGGGATTGCGAGTGTAATGATTTACCTCCGTAGGTGTACTTGACACTGGGATCGTCTTCGGCCAGTTTGTCAATATATGAGGCAAAATTAAAAAAACTTTCCGCCCTCATAAAAAACCCGTGGAAAACTTTTTTTGACCAAGACAACCTTAGATAATCAGCCATTGGACTTTCCGTCTGCGGATTGTCATTCCCATAATAATGACTTCTTGTTCCTCCCATCAAATTAAAATTGCATAATACGGCAATGGCTTCTAAAAGTATTGATTTACCAGTGCCGTTTTCACCAATTATAAACGTACCATCTTATTAAACTTAATATCAATTTTATTCTTAAATGCTGGTATATTAAATGGATATACATCCTGCTTTGAAGTTTCAATAGATTTAACCGATTCAAGAAAAGGTCTATTTTTTAACATGGTATTTTCTTTCCTAAAAACATAATTTCATTGGTGTGAAGATTTTCCCGGCTTCCACCGTAATCAAAGTCCTAATACTGATTCGAGCTCCACTCACGGCTCAATATTATTTTTCTGGGATGATTTTCTCCCACAAACCACCCTGTGTCGGGGGAGTTCGGGTGGCGTCACGCTCCTCACGGCCCCCCCTTTTGCCTGACCGGGCGGTTTTCGACTTGGTCGCGGGCAACGTCGAGCGGAAATGAAACACGAAAAAAGGGTCTTGGGAAGATGGGGAGTTAGGTAATCTTATATGGTTGTGTGGGATTTGGAGTGATTTCAGGGGAAACAGGGGGGAAGGGGGTTGGCGCGACGCGCCGCGCGCCTGGTTGAGAAAAATAATAGAAATGGGTTCAGTTGAAAAACTTATCGCGGGGGTCCGGGGGGGATCATCCCCCCCGGCGGGGTCTGGGGCGGAGCCCCAGCGGGATTAGGGG
>Ga0302275_10003841_pt1 | contig 15025 bp, 16 predicted proteins | sample III_Bog_N2_2_FD_200229 | JGI IMG/M metagenome (GOLD analysis project Ga0302275, IMG submission 200229) | Peat permafrost microbial communities from Stordalen Mire near Abisko, Sweden - III_Bog_N2_2 | ecosystem: Environmental > Terrestrial > Soil > Wetlands > Peat | place: Sweden: Abisko...
CGCCGTAGTAGGTACCGATCAGGGAGAACACTGCCGTGTACTGGCTGATCGGTAGGGTTTGTCCATTGCACATCAGCCACCCTTTGGGCGCGAAGTTAAAGCTGGTCATTTTAATCTCGCCGAGAAACGGGGTTGACATAGAAGCTCCTTTATCGGATTCGCTCCGCCCGCGCGCAGTCAGCTGCGGCTGGGGTAGATCCCAAAGAGTGAAATGGCAAAATTGACGCACAGATAGGGCGACATATTGTCATGAGGCTGGCTGCCGCCGGAGAGTCCGACCAGACTGTTGGACATGGTGGTGGTGGGTGATCCGCTCGAAAACTGATCCAGGTCCGAACCGGCCCAAACGCCGCCCGAGGGAGACGGCTGGGTTCCATTCGCGGACTGTGCGTTCAAAAGATGGTTGTGCTGCGGCATTTGGGAGATCTGGATGGTCACGTTCTCAGTACCCGACTCCTCACCGATCGGATAGGTGGGTCCGCCGTTGGGGGTTCCCTGGTGAATAGGGATGCGGCTGCGCAGATCGGGCAACGCAAAGGTATTTTGTCCGTCGCCGCCGTAGGTAGTCCCGATCAGGTTAAAAAGCGCTTCGAAATTCGAGATGGACAGGAGCTGTCCCTGGCAGAGCTGCCAACCTGCCGGGGCGAAGGTAAAGCCCACCATGCGGATCTCGCCAATATACGGGGTAGCCATCGAAGTGATCCTCCACTGGGTTAGAACGACTCGAACATTCGCCGCAACTGCAATTCATTCTGCATAAAGCATGGGCCGGGGAATTGGAAGCTGTTGACAGTGTATTGAATTCTGGGGCTTGAGCCCTCGGTTCGGCAAGCGCAAAAAATAATTGTCGGGATCAGAGCGGCAAAAGCACGCGCATCCTTCAATCGGGATGCGCGCATCAGCATGGGACTCGCAGCAAGATCGTATCTGGGGCGCTGGCCGGTGTCAAGGAGGAGTTTTCCGCTGAATCCAGATCCGGCCGGGCCCCGCTTCAGGGCGCGCGATACGCCCGGCCGATGCAACGCCAGGCGGTCGAGTGCAATAATGGAGCAACGCTGGACGAGCACAGCCTCGGCCGCGTGCGAGCCCCATGAACCTGCCCAATTCCATCACGTTGAGCCGGATCGCCATGATCCCGCTGCTGCTGTGGATTCTGTCCACGCATTTCCCCTGGCGTGGAGCGGGCGGGACCCAGGAGATTCTGGCCTCAGTCTTGTTCGTGCTGGCCTCCATTACCGACGGGCTGGACGGCTACCTGGCCCGCAAGCGCGCGCAGATCACCACCATGGGCATGCTGCTCGACCCCATCGCCGACAAGATCATGGTGACTGCCGCGCTGGTGGCCTTGGTGGCCTATAACCCGCACGTCATCAAAGTGTGGATCGTGGTGGTGATCATCGGCCGTGAGTTTCTCATCTCCGGGCTGCGCTCCATTGCTTCGTCGGAAGGGTTCACCATCCAGGCCAGCGACCTGGGCAAGCTCAAGACGGTCACCCAGATCGTGGCCGTGGTTGCGGCGATTCTCGCCCACCAGTGGGACCAGTGGCAGTTCGGCTTTGTTATCATTCCGGTGAACTGGATCGCCGTGGCCGCCATTTACTTTACGGTGATGGTCTCGGTGGTTTCGGCGATCGATTATTTTGTCGGCTTCTGGAAGCAGATCGACCACGCTTCGAAGGACCGCCGCAAGGCGTTTGTGCTGGGCCGGCGCAAGAGCCCCAGCATCTCCTGAGTTTGAGACGACACCGCCGCATATCTCAAAATGTTCGTAGAAGATCAACAGCTCTAGGGCGTATCGACATATACTGACGCGCAGCGTTGCGAGGGAAAATCCGGGCCAGAACCGGGGCCCCCACGGACAGGTCTTCGTCCGTGGGGTGGAGACGAGGCCGAGCCCGAGGGCTGTGGCAGTCCACTGTCGAGGGCGAGAACGAAGTATGGCCGGATTGCCGCCCCAGCGACGAAGACCTGTCGCTGTGGACCCCGGATTCCACCCCAGCGACGAAGACCTGTCGCTGGGGACCCCGGATTCCACCCCAGCGACGAAGACCTGTCGCTGGGGACCCCGGATTCCACCCCAGCGACGTAGACCTGTCGCTGGGGACCCCGGATTTTCGCCGCAACCCGAAGGGACGGGGCTATTTTTCCCCATTTCTCCGTCGATTGTCGCTCGCATACCTCGGTATGCCGCGCTCCGCTCTCCTCGAACTGAGAAAAAATGGCTCCCGTCGCTGTCGTGCCAGTATATGTCGATACGCCCTTGCACGGGCAAGAATGAACCGTGTTACCCTGCGCCCAGCTTCAGTGTGGTAGATTGAAGCAACTCGGCAGATCATCCACCCTTTGTATCTGACCTTGAGAGTCGGCTGATCGCGCGACGGATGGTACATTGCCGCACCCAGGATGGCAATGCCACTGTGCGGCCATTGCTGTGTCCCCATTTACCTGTTGAATTCAAGTTGATGTGATTGTCTTGGTCCGGCTTTTCCGCCCCACGTGTTTTTGGCATGGGGGCCAGGCCCCAAGGAGTCACAAATCAATGTCGATCAGGCAAGAGGAATCTGCAATGGGACAATGCACACTGCATTTCCGCAACCTGTTGTTGGCGGGCTTTGTGCTGCAGATCGCGGCTGTGGGCGTGAGCGGCCAGAATCCGGCCACCTCAGTCAACGTGGACGCCAACGCAAATCAGCGCGCCATCAATGCGAACATTTACGGAGTCAGTGTTGCCGCCGGCGCCGATGTGGCAACCTTGAACGCGCCGCTGAATCGCCTTGGCGGCGAGACCCTGGCCAGCACCTACAACTGGCAGATTGACGCGTTGAATCTGAGCCATGACTGGTATTGGGAGAGCTTCCTGCAGGACAGCCCGCAGACCCCGGGCGCAGCGGTGGACAACTCCATCCAGGCCACCTACGGGGCCAATGTGGGCTCGCAGCCGATGGTCTCGATTCCCATGCTGCCCTATATCGCCAATCTCGGGCCCAACGCCACGTCCAGCGCCGCATCGCTTTGGTCCTACTCCGTAAAGAAATACGGCGCGCAGGAATACGACTCGAGCGACGGCCTGAGCGCCGCGGACCCCTATCAGACCGATGCGGGCAGCGGCCTGAGCGCGGCCACGGGAAAGTTCATCGTCAACGATCCGCTCGACGCCTATGTGCCCAATACCGTGGCCATTCAACAGGCCTGGCTGCAGCACCTGATCGGCAAGTGGGGACTGTCGACGAGCGCGACCGGCGTCAAGTACTACATCCTGGACAACGAGCCATCGCTGTGGAGTTCGACCCATCGCGACGTTCACCCTGCCGCGGAGACCTATGAGGAGGAGTTCAACAACATCGTCACGTATGCGACCGCCATTCGCGCTGCCGATCCCAATGCGAAGATTGTGGCTCCGGAGGAGTGGATCTGGTGGGCCATGTATGTGAGCGGGCTGGACCAGGCCAATGGAACCGGCGCCGGTTCCGACTACGCGACCCACAACAATACCTACTATTACCCGTGGTTGCTGCAGCAGATTTACGCCTATCAACAGAGGACGGGCACCAAGCTGATCGACATGTTGAGCGTGCACTGCTATAACCCCGCGCCGGGCGGCAGCGACGACTCCGCCTCCGGCCAGGCGGCGCGTAACCGGGAGACGCGCATCCTGTGGGACCCCACTTTTGTTGATCCTTCCTGGGAGGGAACGCTGGGCATCAACGGCGGATCGGAAGACTGGATTCCGCTCATGAGGAACTGGGTCAACAGCTACGATCCAGGACTTGAAATCGGCTGCACCGAGTACAACTGGGGCGACGAGACGGCCCTGAACGGGGCCACAACACAGGCCGATGTGGAAGGCATCTACGGCGCATACGGGTTCGACTTTGCAACCCGCTGGACTGTTCCGGCCAATCCCGGCCCCACCTATCTTGCCATGCAGATGTACCGCAACTACGACGGCAAACTTTCCGCATTCGGAGATACCAGCGTCGCGGCGGCGGTTGCCAATCCGGACAGCTTGTCGGCCTATGCCGCTCTCCGCTCGTCCGACGGCGCAATGACGGTGATGGTGATCAACAAGCAGCAGGGCAGCACGCCGGTGACCGTGAGCCTGGCCAACTTTTCGACCAGCGGAACGGCGCAGGCCTATCAGATATCGTCTGCGAGCCAGACAGCGATCACCAGCCTCGGTAGCGTCACGGTAGCGAACAATGCAATCGTCGCCAGCGTTCCGTCGCAAAGCATCACGCTGTATGTGATTCCCGCCGGCAGTGTCACCAGCAAGCCTTCCGCGCCCACAGGTCTTGCCGCGACGGTGGGCAACGGCACCGTGACGCTCATCTGGAATGCCAGCGGAGGAGCCACCAGCTACACCGTGCAGCGCAGTTTATCGAGCGCGGGCGCCTACTCTCCCATCGGCACGGTCACTAGCCCCGCGCCAACCACCTTCACTGACACGGGACTGAACAACGGCACAGCTTATTACTACGAGGTGTCGGGGACTAACAGCGCAGGCACCGGCCCGAACTCGGCGCCGGTCGCCGCCACGCCGCTGGTCCCGCCCACCTTCGCCGCGTCGGCAACCGCATCGCCGAATCCGGTTGCCCAGAATGCCGCCACCACCATTACGGCCATCGTGAAATGCACAGCAAACACGCTGGCCAATGGCACGGTTCAGCTGGTTGTTCTGGACCCCAACGGAGCCGTGGCTCTGAGCAAAAATTTCACCGCCCAGAATTTTGCCACGAGCCAGACACAGAGCTATACCGCTTCGCTGACGCCGTTACTGGCCGGCACATACACAGTGGAGGTCGGGGTACTGAGCACCACCGGACAGGAGTGGAGCCTGAACACTGCGGCGGGAACCATCACGGTCAACTCGGCACTCGCTTTCACGTCGTCGGCAACAGCCAATCCCGTGTCCATCGCGACCGCGGGTAGCTCTACGATCTCCTTCAATGTGAAAGACACGGGAACGGCTGGGCTGACGAATGGCATTGTGCAGTTGCTGGTCATTGACCCAGATGGCAACCAGATCGTCCAGCAGAACTGGACCGGAGAGAACTTTACGGCAGGCGGAACGCTGGCATTGACTTACACCTTTACTCCCTCCAGCCTGACGCCGCCGGCAACGGCAACCGGAGCCTATGCCGTCGATATTGGCGTTTTCAATTCCACCTGGAGTACGGACTACTACTGGAGCAGCAACGCCACAGCCGTCACCCTAACCGCAGCGACTGCGCCGGCGGCGCTGATTTCGCCGAAGCCGGGCAGCACACTCGCGGGGCCGGGCGCGATCTTCACGTGGTCTGCTGGCAGCGGAGCCACCGGGTATTCGCTGTGGCTGGGGACCACGGGCGCGGGCTCGCACAACCTGTATGACTCAGGCGCAACAACGGCGACTTCAGTTGCTGTTGCCGGCTTGCCGACCAACGGCGAGACCATCTATGCCCAGCTGAATACCATCACCGGCAAGACCTCCGTGCATAGCAGCTATACGTTCAAGGCAGTGAATGAGGCTACGCTGACGGCACCGGTTGCCGGCAGTGTCCTTGCGGGCGCAAGCGTCACGTTCACGTGGAGCGCCGCACCCGGAGCCAGCGGCTACTCGCTATGGCTGGGCAGCACGGGAGCGGGTTCGAACAATCTGTATAACTCGCACGAGACGACGGCAACAACCGTGACCGCCGCTGGGCTGCCCACCAACGGCGAAACAATCTATGCGCAGATCAATACCATTTTCAACGGAGCCTCGACGCACAATGACGCTACCTACAAGGCAGCGACGCTGGCGCAGTCGGAGATCACGTCGCCCGCGCCGGGAAGCACGCTGACCGGGGCGACGGTGACGTTCACGTGGACGCCGAGCAGCGGTGCCAGCGGCTACTCGCTGTGGCTGGGAACCACCGGCCCCGGTTCAAACAACTTATACAACTCGCATGAGACCACGGCAACATCAGCGACTGCGAAGGGACTGCCCACCACCGGGGCGACGATCTACGCGCGGCTGAATATCAACTTCAACGGCGTTGCGAAGTACGTCGACTATACCTACACGGCGCCGTAGCCAAACGGTGGAGGCAGCGGACTGCGACGGCCGATTGTGAATGAAAAAACCCCAGCTCAGGGCCGGGGTTTTTTCTTTGGCTGCAAGGTGTGGAACCCGGCGCAATCAGGCCATGGCCGGAATGGCTGCCGGCATGCTTGCCATGACGGTTGGCGTTGGCGCGGCCACACGGACTGCCGCGGGCTGGGCCGGGACATGGGCTCCGCGGGTGAGCCGGTGCACGAAGTGATACGGCGGCCAGGGGCCGGAGACCTGCATCTGGCACTCGCGCATCATGGCGCTGGTGGAGGCGAACTTGTTCTGGTAGCGCTCCACGTATTTGCGATCGATGAGGTGTGCGATGTCGAGCACCATCTTGCCACTCTCGGTGAGCCGGCAGCTGACATCCTCATCGAGGGGAAGGAACAGCCGGTGCATCTGGAAGCTGACGGCGCGGGCGCGGGTCTGGCGCTCGCGGGTGCGGGAGGCGTTCTCGCGCAGGCTGCTGAGGTACTCGCGGCCGACGCCCTCTGCGGGCATGTGCTTGTCGAGTGTGTGGGTGCAGCAGTCATCAACCAGGATCTTGAGGTGCATCTCGGTCTTGCCGCGCAGCTTGTCGATGTTGTTCTGAAACTGCCGTTGGTTGGAACGGATGGACTTGCGCAGGCTCTCGTCATCGCCGAAGACGGTGCCGAAACGGAAAGGCAGAACGGTGGAGTGTTGGAAGCAGTCGGCGATCACCCGGGCGTGATCGACGCCGGACTTCTGGTTGAGGGTCTCGGCGGGGTTGTGTTCGCTCACCACGATGGCCAGGTCGCTGGCCGGGTAAAGGAAAACCTGATTGCCGCTGACTCCGACGACTGATTCCATCGGAACGGGTTTACGATGACGGGCTAACTCCGGGAACGCTTGTTTTTCACCGATGCAGTAGGCATACCATGCCATGACGAGACTCTCCGTTCGCGTGCGCCGGTAAGCGCCGCTCGTTGGTAAAGCTGCAGTGAACTTGGGAATAACTGCATAGTGGGCATCAGGCCGGGTCTTTCCGTTTTGTTTATCCCGGTTGAACTATGCGCATACTAGTCCCCGGAAAAGACGACTGGCAAGAACGCAGATCACGAAGGTGAAGAAAGATAGCATCAATGATCAAAATTGTATTTATGCGGTCAATAGTTCAGTTGACCAAGCAAAAACAAGTTCAATTTTGAACAGACAGTTCAATTCGGGATCAAATTTGGGCGGCATTGGAGACGCGTCCAGAAACAGAGCCTTCTCCAGAGACGAGGCGGCAGAGGCGAGCCGGGGCAGCAGAAGTGGCCGTTGCGAAACTCGCTTTGGGCCCATTGCGCATGCTGCTAGCTGATTCGATGAACAAGCTCTTGAATCGCGACCAGGGCGACCGACAGGTTCTCCTGTTCACTTTTCTCCAGGTGCTTGACCTGCTCGGCAAGGAATTGGACCCGGCGCGCGCGCCCTCGGATGAGCACTCGTTTGCCTTTGGTGGTCGCGGCGATCCGAATGACTCTACCGTCGGCAGGGTCTTGCGCTTTGACGACCAGTTCGTGCTCCTCCAAGGCATTGACGATCCGGGTCATCGTTGGAGGCCGGACCTGTTCGGCCTCCGCCAGCTTGCCCAATGTGATGGGGCCATTGAAAACAATCACGGACAGGGCTGACAGGCGAGGCGCCGTCAAGCCGCTCGATTCGTCCAATCGCCGGACGCTTCGAATTAAACGAATTGCCGTCGAGTGCAGCAGCTCAGCGGGCCGGTCCGGCTGATGATCGGCGAAGGAGAAAGGCTCTCCGTATCCGAAGGGACCATCGTTTATTTTCGCGTTGCCAACCTGGAATCCACGGCTCGCTTGTTGGAATCACGAGGGGTCAGTCTGGTTCAACAGCCGCATTTGGTGGCGAGGATGAAGATTCACGACCTGTGGTTGGCGTTTCTCAAGGACCCTGCCGGAAACACGCTCGGGCTCATGAGTGAGGTGATTCGAACTGAGGAGAAGGAGAATGCAAATGCACTGCAATAGGGCCGTTTGTCCGATCGCTTTGCGCCTGGGAACCTTGCTGGCGCTCTCATCCTGTTTGGCGGCGCAGCCGGCACAACCGACGCCCGAAACGGTTCTGGCCACGTTTCGCGTCAAGCCTGATCAGCTCTCCACCTTCCTCAAGATGATGCCCGGGTATTGGGCAGCACTACGGGCGCAGCATCTGGTCCTTGCCGAACCGCACCTGCTGTTGCAAGGGGAGGAGCACGGCAGGCCGACGATTGTGGAGGTGTTCAGCTGGAAAGATCACGGCGCACCGGAGCACGTTCCAGCGCGGATTCAGACGTACTGGGACAAGATCAATGCAATGGTGGAATCCCGAGACGGCCATCCGGGCATTGAGTTCCCGGAGATGTACCTGGTGAAGTAGGCAGCGGGTCCGGAGACTCAGGCGGCAGAGATGCGCAGCCGGTGCCGCAATGCCTTTCTTCTGAGCCTACGGGAGCACTTTGAGGATGTGCAGATAGAGCACGACGTTGATGATGACGGAGACGGCCAGCAGGCCGAGGGCTACCAGGGCGAACACATTCACCTTGGTGCCGACGCCTTTCAGGTCTTCCATCAGCTCCTGCTGCTCCAGGGTATTGCGGTCGGTGGCCTCGCGGACCGCCTCCAGCTGATCTTCGACGCGCTTGAGCGAGGAGTTCTGCTCGACGACCTGCTCGCGCAGTTCGCGGTGCTCCGTGGTGAGCTGGGCCAGGCCGTCCTCAATGGGGGCCAGGTCGACGGGCGGGGCGGGCGGCTGCGGTGGCGGCGCGTGGTGGTGCGGCGCCAGCATATTGGAGACGGCGGTGCCGATGTTGCCGTCGAGCAGGGGCAGGATGCGCTGCACAAAGGGCAGGGCGGCACGCAGGGCACTTACGGCGCGCTGCACGCCGGAGGGGATTTCAATGGGCGCCTGGTCGGACTGGTTGGCCAGTGCGCGGCCGTGGGGCGGCGGAGCGCCGAGGGTGCGCTGCGGGGGGAGGGGAGCGTCGGAGATGCCTTCGCGCAGGGCCGCGGCGCTGCCTGCGCCTGTGGGCAGCGGCGACCCGACCGCACGCGGTCGGAGGTGGTCGGGATTGCTTCCCCGGCGGTCGCCGTCATTTTCCGCATTCAAGGCTGGAACCGGTGCGTCGCTCATCGACTTCCTTCCTCTTTCACTATAGAACGAATTCGCGCCCTATCAGTGACTTCCGCGCCGGGTTGCGGGATGGAGCAGGAGTTTCTTGCCAGTTTCCATGGCCATTGCCAGGCGGGATTGGACGGGGTTGAATACGGCTCAGCGGCGCATGGCGCGCATCCCTATACTGAGGGGAGGAGCGGCATGTGAATCCTGGAACGGCACGTACTCTGCGCAGCCTGCAACGCAACATTCTGGCGGGCGTCATCACCATGGGACCCCTGTTTGTCACGTACCTGATCTTCAGTTTCCTGCTGGGCGTTCTGGCCCAGGTCGGCCGGCCCGTGGTCTGGCTGTTGGGCTACCTGCTTCCCGGCGACTGGCTCAGCGCGCCGTGGCTCCAGTCTGTACTGTCGGTGATTCTCACGCTGATGGTGCTCTACGGAGTGGGCAGGGTGACCTCGCAGGTGGTGGGACGCCAGGCGCTGCGCCTGTTTGAGGCGGCGCTGGCGCGTCTGCCCTTTGTGGCAAAAATCTATAGCTCGGTGCGCAAGCTGATTGACACCATGATGGCCAAGGATGACACCGTGCAGCGGGTGGTTCTCGTGGAGTTTCCCATGCCGGGACAGAGGGCGCTTGGCTTTCTTACACGCACGCTGATCGATTCGACGAATGGGCACGTGCTGGCGGCAGTGTTGCTGCCGAATGCCATTAACCCCATGTCGGGACTGCTGCAGATTATGCCCATTGAGCGGGTGCAGGAGACCAACCTTACCATGGAGCACGCGATGAGCATGCTGATGACTGGCGGCACGGTAGGACCGGACGAGATATTGTTTACGCGGCCGGTGGTGCTCGATGAGCCGGTCACGGAACTGATGGGGGAAGAGTCATTGATGGATGAGGCGAAGATCGGCGAGCCTACGCTGCCTTGGCCCTCGGCTTGACCTTGGCCAGGGACTTGTCTTTCGCGGCAACCCAGATGTCGTGCTTGTTCTGTAGGTTCAGCCAGAGTTGTGTTGAGGTCCCAAAATACCTGCTCAGGCGCATGGCGGTATCCGCCGTGATCGAGCGCTTTCCGCGCACCAGGTCGTTCACGCGCGGCGCGGAGACGTGCAGCTCCTTGGCGAGCCGGTAGCTGGAAAGTCCGAGCGGCTCCATGAACTCGGTTTTGAGTATGTCGCCGGGGTGGATTGAATAGCCGCTCGGTATTTTTTCCAGGGTGTCTCTGTTATTCCGCTGGCGCGTCCGACGCCAGCACCTCGCCGGCATGCTCGCTTTCAGCGGAGATTTTGCGCAGGCTGACGTGCTCGAACTGGGCCCAGATCAGGCCGATGGGGATGATGCTGAGGAAGGTAACCACGAGCAGCGTGGCCGAGCATGCGGTGGCCGGTTCGGGCGCGACGGCGAAGAAGCTGGTCATAGCCGCGGCGATCAAGCCGATCTGCGTGAACCAGCCCAGCACGGGCAGCTGAAATCCGCTGGCCAGGAGGCTCGAGGCCATGAGAACCATGCAGCGGGGCAGGGTCATGGATGCAAGCTGGGGGCTGGAGACAAAGGCGCGCGTGGTCTCCAGGTAGGCCACGGAGATGACCACCCACATGCCCAGCGAGAGCAGCGCGGCGGCGCCAAAGTCAGCGAAGGAACGCATGGTGTCGAGGCCGGTGCGGAAGGTGCGGATCTTTTGTCCCACCGATTCTGCCAGCTTGTGCGAGATCACGCCCAGGCACTTCTCCATGAACGAAGCCACGGCGCCGCCGGCCATCCGCACAGCGATTGTGAATACGGCGAGCGCGACGGTTGCCAGCAGGCCGCCCTTGGCTACTTTGAGCAGCAACTCGGGGTGGGGTAGCGCCTCGTGCGCGGTGAGCAGGACGACGGAAAAGATCAGGGCCATGGAGCCCAGGTCGAACATGCGCTCCACGATGTAGACGGCGATCTGGCTGCTCAGCGGCAGGCCGGTTTTCTTCGCAACCAGGTAGGGACGGACGGGGTCGGCAACGCGGCCAATCAGGGCCACGGCCGTAAAGCCCATCACCTGGGTTCCGAGCAGGCCGAGGGGCGGCATTTTCTTGCTGTGCCGGATGAGCAACGCCCAGCGCACCGAGCGCAGCAGATAGCCGACATAAATGCAGAGCGTGGCGATGCCGATCTTGCCCCAGTCCGCCGTGGCCAGCTGGGCGCGGAAGACGCCAAAGTCAAAGTGAATCCGGTTGTGCCCCCAGATCACCAGAGCTGCAACCGCCGCCAGGACCACCAGGCCCAGAATCACATGGTTCTTCTTCAAGCGTTCTCCGTTCAGCGGACAAGAAAAGAGCGATTCATTTGATTCTATAGGGTGGGCGGATGGTTGCAGGGGTTACGGGACGTGCCTTCGCGGGTGCGCGCTGGGAATGGCACTGGGACGGTACGGGGACGTCCGGTCATACTGGGCAGCGGCGCGGCTGAGATAACTAGCGGCTGGCGCGGTTCTCTTGCGTCGAGGGTATGATCGCGCTTTGCCGGGCCAGCGCTTCGCGGGCCAGCACGCGGCGGTTGAACTCGTGGATGACACGGGCGACGTAAGTGCGGGTCTCGTGGTAGGGCGGGATGCCGCGGTACTTGTCAACCGCGGCGGGGCCGGCGTTGTAGGCGGCCAGGGCCAGGGCCAGGTTGTCGCGATAGCGAATGAGAAGGGAATCAAGATAGGCCGAGCCGCCGCGGACGTTTTCATCGGCCTGGAAGCTGTCGTGGACGCCGAGCTCCGCGGCGGTGCCGGGCATCAGCTGCATCAGGCCGCGGGCGCCGGCCGGGCTCACGGCGCGGACGTTGCCGTTACTCTCGGCCTTGACCAGGCTGGCCAACAGGTCCACGTCCAGGTTGTGCGCGCTGCCGGCCTGGGCCAGCATCTCACGCAGGTCCTGCTGCGAGAGCGCGGCGGGAGCGAGCTGCGCGTTGCGCTCCTGGGTCGGAGCGGGAGTTGCAGTAACGATCGAGGCGGTCGCATCGGCGAGCGCAGGCGGGGATGGTGGCAGATCGGCTGCGGGCTCAAAGCCGGCGACCTCCTGCGGGGGGAACTCGATGTAGTTGTCTTCGCCGGTGCTCAGGTAGAGGCGGACGTGGCCGTCGACTTCGGCGTGATGATCGCAGCGCAGGTCGAAGCCGTTGCGCAGGGAGACGAGCTCGCCCGCGCCGGCCGGGATGGCCAGGGCCACGAGAGCTGCTATCGGGATGAAAAGTCTCTTACGCAATGCCAGCTCAACCTTCAAATCGTCGATGTCTCTTCTTCAATCTTACTGTCTCAGCTCAAACTTTGGCAGCGAGAACTTTCGCTACCGCAGTTTCAAGCACATGCGCCACGCCGTCCTGGTCGTTATGCGGGGCCTGCTTCCAGCCGCGCATCTTGGCCATGGTGCGCAGCTCCCGCGCGGCATTGCCCATCACCACGCCCTGACCGGCCCACTCCAGCATGTCCACATCGTTCCAGTTATCGCCGATCGCCATGGTCTCCTTGCGGTCGACGCCCAGCCGGCCGGCAAGTTGCTCCAGCGCCGAGCCTTTGGAGACGCCGGGCGGCATGAGGTCGAGAATCGACAGGTTGCGGGCCGGATATTCGGTGCGAAAACACCCGCAGCATGAGCTCCACTCACTTGCCTTCAGCACCAGCTCGGCCTCTTTCATCCGGCTCAGGGTTCCGGTCACCATGCCCTGAATGGGGTCCTCGCCGTCGGGGAGCGCGTCTTCCAATGGATTCACCACCTCAATGGCGTGCCGGTTGGACTCGACCCAGAGCGAGATGCGCCCCTGTGTCAGTTCCAGGTCTTCAAGCACCAGCTCGCCGCGGCCGGGGCGGTCAAACGTAAACACCAGCGCGCCGAACCCCCGGAGCAGGCCGCAGAGGCCGCGCGCCACGCGCGCTTCCATGTGCGCGCAGTCGATTGCCTCTCCGCCGAGCGTGCGGATCACTGCACCATTAGACGTGATGAGGGGCGTATCCGCTCGCAGGCCCAGGCCATCGAGCAGCGGCGCGGTGTAAGCCGAGCGGCGGCCGGTGGCGATGGCCACGGTGATGCCTGCCTGCTGGGCGGCGCGGAGCGCGGCTGCGGTGCGAGCGGTCATTGCCTGCGCGAAGGTCGGCAGCAGGGTGCCATCCATGTCAATGGCGACCAGGCGAATGGGAGCGTGCATAGGCTTAAGTCTACTTGGGACGGCGCGATACACGGCGCCCACGCGGCAGATCCGGTAATCTACGGTCAATGGAACGCATTTGCAGTCATTGCCATGCCGAGCTCGCGCCGGAGACGATCGCCGACTGGTGCCCGGCCTGCGGTGGAGCGCTGGTCGAGCGTCTCCCCCTGCCCGAGCCCTCAACAAAAAGTCCGCTCAACGCAGTTGTCGATCATCGCGGCATTGTCCTTCCGCGGCGCCATGCGCTCGGCGGCATCATCACGCCGCAGTGAGGCTTGGCGGCCGGCGGAATCAGGCCGCGGTGTCAAGCCCGACGGCCTCGGCGAGCCTCGCCTGCCGGTCGTCGAAGGTCCAGAAGCGCTCGGCCTTCAGTTCCAGCGCGCAGGCTACATGGAGCGAGTCGAGGGTACGAACGCCGAGGGTGGCGCTGTACTTTGTTGCAAGAACGATGCTGCTTTCCCACAACCTATCCGGAAGACCAATCGGAGTCCAAATCCTCCGCACACAATCCTCCTGGAATTCGTTCCAGGCACGCTGCGCCTCAAAGGCCGACAGTTGCTTTCGGAAGACGTATTGCTGGAGCGCGTGGGCCAACTCACTTTTGTTCAAGGGAGTGACCCAGATGGAAGGAAGCGTGCTCATTCTGCGGATTGCCTCGGGAGAATGGACATCCTGAATGCAATTGGAGACCAGGAAGCTGGAATCTACGCAGATGGTCAATAGCGGCTGTTCCTCTCCTCGATGAGTATGTCCACCGCAGGAATCACGCGATCACCGAAGTTGCGTTTGAGACGAGCCGCGAAGTCGGGCCATTCGACGTTGCTCGGATTCAGCGGGGTGCGTGGAACAAGATCGCCGATGACTTCGCCACGCTCCCTGACCTCGACGTGGACACCGGCGCGAAGCCACTCTTTGACTTGCTTGGTGTCGCGAAGCTGGCGGAGGGTGATGCTTTGCATGGTCTGAATGTGACACAAAATGTGTCACATTGTCAAACGGACATTCCCTCTGCCCTCTTGTTTTCATTTTGAACTTCAATGGCGATTAGACTGGCCGCAGCAAGTTAAAAGCAAGACGACGTAAATCGCCGTTACGCCGGCAGCGATTGCGGCACAGTATTTGAAAGCTGCCAACTCTGGAAACGGGAAAGCCTTCGTGGCCAATACAATCCAAACCAAAACAGTAAAATCGCTAAGCGCAATCGTAAGTTTGGAAACTGAAAATGTCCAAGCTCCCCAAAACCCTTTAGGCTGACGTGGTTCGCGATTCGCAAACAACCCGACACCGAGCACGGATCTTTCAACGCTTTCGACCTTCGCTTCCCAAGCCTCCTGCCAATATTTGCTGCCACGATTCTGCAGAGTCCATGCAACGCTGCATACAAGGCCGAAACAGGCAACAAAAAATGGAAGATCGCCTCTGCCAAATAACTGCGCATACGCCACAAAGGCAGCGCCAATGAAGCCCCAAAAAAAGATAGATCGCTGCCAGAATTTTTCGATTTCAAACTTGCGAACGTCGGCAGCAATTTCGAGGATTTTGCCCTTTTGCTCATCGCTCGTATTGGAAACGTCAAGAGTGTTTCGTGAATTGGGCATAGTTTCTCTCCGCACAGATTCTACTTGCGGATATTAGGTGGAACAACCCGAAAATGCGGCCTGGCTTTTGTCA
>Ga0302275_10003845_pt1 | contig 15017 bp, 12 predicted proteins | sample III_Bog_N2_2_FD_200229 | JGI IMG/M metagenome (GOLD analysis project Ga0302275, IMG submission 200229) | Peat permafrost microbial communities from Stordalen Mire near Abisko, Sweden - III_Bog_N2_2 | ecosystem: Environmental > Terrestrial > Soil > Wetlands > Peat | place: Sweden: Abisko...
CGGTCACGATACTATGCGGCCCCCCCGCCGCGCGTAAAGCAGAAATTCCCGGTTCCCTTCCGCGCCGGTGATCGGCGAAGGGATTGTCTCCACTACCGTCCATCCCAGAGACCCCACGCAATCCGCGACCCGGGTGACCGCCAGTACGTGCGCTTCCGGATCGCGGACAATTCCGCCTTTTCCCACGTGCTCGCGCCCAGCCTCGAACTGCGGTTTCACCAGGATGACCGCCTCGGTCAACGATGGCGCGGCAGCCAGCACCGGGCCTAGCACCAGCGTCGCCGAGATGAACGACACATCCATCACCAGCAGCGTCAATGACGGCCCTGTCCTTCCTTCCTCCAGTGCTCCCGCAGCAAGATGGCGCGCATTCGTCCGTTCCACCAGCCGCACCCGCTCATCGTTGCGCAGCTTCATGGCAATCTGCCCAAAGCCGGTGTCGACCGCGGTCAAGTCCGAGGCGCCATTCTGCAGCAGGCAGTCGGTAAATCCGCCCGTCGAAGTTCCCACATCCAGGCATGAACGGTCTTTTACGTCAATCTGCCAGTGTTCGAGCGCAGCGGCCAGCTTGAATCCCCCACGGCTCACATAGGGCTGTGGGTCGCCCAGCAACCGCAATGCGGCGTCCTCGGCCACGGCGACGCCTGGCTTATCGATCTTCTGTTCCTGCACCAGCACGCGCCCGGCCAGTATCAGCGCCCGCGCCCGCTCGCGGCTGGGCACAAGGTTTCGCTCCACCAGCAGCAGATCGAGACGAGTTTTTTTTGGAGCCGCCATTCGCGAACCACCCAAACTTCAATGTACAGGAGGCTCGGGACGCAGTTACGCGGGCGGGGGCGGGTGCCAACATCCTACTTCCCAGGTCTCAAACGCGAGGCCTGGGGCACCCGCTCATTGCTGGTCATTGCCCACTTCGCAAAGCGGCCGCCGTCTCTTTCGACTGGGCCTGCGATGCCGTCTTTGGCTTTGGAATCCCGTGCTGGTGGCAATCGGCGCATTTCACCCAGTGGATGTTATGCCCGCTTGTCGCGCTCAAGAATGTTGTATCCATCTTCTCCACGTCGAGGCCGCAGTGCGACATCTGCGGATGGCAGGTCTTGCACGATGCGCGCGCATTCTCGTTGTGTCCGTCGTGGCAGGAGATGCAGCTAAGCCCCTCGTGCACCCCCAGCGGCGTGCGGTCGTCGCCCGAAGCAGCCTGCGCTCCCCACACCTTCGCTGCGGCCTCCGAGCCGGCCTCCGGCTGCCGCGGCGCATGGCACTGGTAGCAGATCGCCTGGCGCGGATCCAGGTTCATGTGCACCGCGCGCACCCCTTCGTAAAGCTGCGGAATGGTAAGCGCGGCCGAGCTGAAGTGCATGCTTTCACGCCGGTCGTAGAAGCCCAGCGAATCATCCGCCGCCGCTTCGGCAACCGAAATCCGTTTGGCGGGTTTGGACTCCGCCGCCGCTTCGCGATGAATCCAGTGGCAGGCCTGGCAAGGCATGGCAGGCTCATCGGCTACGCCGGCCTTCACAATATGCCAGGGTCCGAGCGCGTTCATGGGCTGTATCAGTTCGCGGATCGGCCCGTTGAAATACATGCCGTGGCAGCGCAGGCAATCGTCCATCAGGCGCCGCTTCGAGTTATGCACGGGATCGGCAAAGATCTGCGCGTAGGTCGCGCTGTGCGGCCCTGCATGCCAACTGGCGTACTCGTGCTGGTGGCACTGCTGGCACTTCGGCGTCATCGCCTCGACATCTGCCTGCCGCAGGCGGATGGTCTCCGGCCAGCTACGGGTCAGATGTACGCTGATGTGGCGCAGCTTAGTCGCCAGGCTGGCCTCGTGGCACTCCATGCAGGTGCCGGTGCGATGATGCGAGCCGTGCACCGCGGTGACATAAGTTGCCATCTCATGGCAGCTCGCGCATCCCTGCCCGCGCTCTGAGGTGTAGTAGTACGAGGCCCCGTACACGCCGCCCAGCGAAACCACCGCCGCAATGCCCACCGCGATCGCCGCAATCCTCGCCCATCGCTTCATGACCGGAATCCCGTGCCCTTCCAGTTGTGAACCAACGCATCCGATGCAAAGTAAGCCACCGCCATGATCGTCAGCGCGGGATTGAAGCCTCCGTTGGTCACGTGTACGCTGGAATCGATTACGAAGACGTTGTCCACATCGTGTATGCGGCAGTCTTTGTCCACGACCGAGTTCCGCGGGTCGCTGCCCATGCGGCAGGTTCCCGCCTGGTGCTGTCCGGGCTCAACCATGGTAGGTGTCCCGGCACTCCGTTTGGTCGCTACTGCGCCGGCCTCTTTAAGCCAGGCCTCCGCACGCCGCGCCTGCACCTCGCCGATCTCAAATGTGTGGGGATGCACGTTGCCGGAGATGCGCGCCACTGGCAAGCCGCGCTTGTCGCGCACCGAGGGGTCCAGCGTGACGCGCGCATCGGCCGAAGGGATGACCTGCGTCGGCCCCATGATCACAATGTTGCGTTTGTAGGAGTTGCGCATCGCCTGCTTGTGTCCGAGACCCCACCCAGGTGTCCCGGCAGGCAGCCGGTCGAGCATGTGAATCGGAAGCCGAATGAACTCGTTGGCCAGCATTCCGCCGCCTAGCAAGCCTGGAGTTCCATGGTTGTAGTCGGAGATGGCGATGCTGGCGCCCGGACCCACGTCGTCGAAGGTATCGAAATCGAAGAAACCCACCGCGCCCGTGTAGTGGTGCCCCTGCAAGTGCCTGCCCACCTGATCGTATCGATTGCCGAGGCCTTTGGGATACAGACGGCTCTTTGAATTCAGCAGGAGGCGCGCCGACTCGATGGCACAGGCTGACACGACCACGATGTCCGCGGGCTGGTGTTGCAGCCGGCCATCGGCGTCATAGTAGTTCACGCCGGTTGCGCGGCCGCGGTCGTCGGTGGTTACCTCGCTGGCCTCGCATTCGGTCCGCAGCTCGCAAAGTCCTGTCTTCAGCGCGATCGGAATCACCGTGTTTTGCGATCCATTTTTGGCATCCGGCTCACACGCGAAACCCACGCACCAGCGGCAGCGCATGCAAGGACCGCGGCCGTTGTAAGGCACGCTGTTGCGCGCCATGGGGATGTGAAACGGGTGAAGTCCCAACCGTTTCGCAGCCGGCTCCAGAATCGTAAATTCGCGATTCGGCTCGAGCGGCGGCATGGGCAAATCGCGTTTCCGCGGCCCTTTGAACGGCGTACCCGAATAATCTCCGGAGATGCCGATCTCGTACTCCGCCTTGTCGTAAAACGGCTCCAGTTCGTCGTAGGAAACGGGCCAGTCTTCCAGCGAACTTCCCGCCGGCTGGCCATAAATGGACCTCATGCGGAAGTCCTGCGGCATAAAGCGCCAGGCCATGGCGCCATAGCTCATGGTCCCCCCGCCTACGCAGGCCGCGTTATTCGAGTAGTCGCCATCCGAAGCCAGTACGGTGCGCGGCACGCCGCTCGAATCCACTACCACCCGCTGCGTGCCTTCATCCGGCGGCCCAAACGCAGCACCGAGCACCGTTGTCCGTTGATTTCGCAAGTCGTCCTTGCGGCAGTCGTAGGCGGTGTACCACTTTCCGCGTTCCAGCAACACCACGCTTAACCCGGCGGCCGACAACTCCTTGGACACGATGCCTCCGCCGGCGCCGGCGCCGACGATGACTGCGTTCACACGCTTCATGAGGTCGACCCCTTTCTCAGGTCGTATTGCGCGCGCCCGCGCAGCGGCGGCTCCGCCAGGCCGAGCATGCCCCAGCTTACCGCGTCGCGATTCCCGCCATGGCGCGGCGATCCGTAGTAGCCCTGCAGCGTGTGATCGCGAACCAACTGAAAGAAATCGCCCTCCTCGCGCTCGAGCTCGGCGACAATCTCAAGTTGCTCATGGGTATTCAGCGCGGCCAGCTCCTGCCCAAAGCGCTTCCTGCTCAACGCGTCGGTCCGCTCGATCCCATCGCGATACGCATCCCGATGGCGGCGAAAATGGCGCATCAACTGACGGTCGATGTAGTCGAGCACTCCGGCCTGCGTCGCGCCTGGATAATCATCCGCCGGAATAATCTGATCGCAGATCGCTCCCAGCGTCCGCGCCTGTGCCACGGTGAGAACATCCCAGTTGCCCTTATTGCAGACGTGGCAGCCAGCCGCTGCCGCCGCGCTTCCCAGGGCTCCCACGGCGATAAATCGACGCCGGGTCAGCCCGGCGGACTTCCCGCTCGATTCCATCGGCAATAACTCCTCGTAGCCACAATCCGCCTGCACAAAACGGCAGCAACAACAACTCAGCGGGCCGCATTCACTCGCTGACTCATTCTCCGCGCCTCGGAGAAGACAGTATGTGTTGTGAATCACAGGCAGACTCCTGGAAATTGACTGATAAGAAACAGAAAGCAAGTCCGAGGGAACCATTGATGAAGGGGAGAAGCCCGGACCTAAAGGCCACTTCGATTGAGGCTCTGCATTCTGGGGCCTGGAGGCCCCTGCTCCCTCCGCCCGATCCACGGCAAGTCGGCGGCGGCCGTTGCGGACTGCGCAAAAGGCAAAAGGGCCACCCCGCGCATGCGGAATGGCCCTTTTCCGAGCTGCTCGAATCTGCCGTCCCTACGGAATCGCCTGGCAGGCCTGAAGAAGCGTCTGCGTCCCGGTGGGGGCGGGTACTCCCGGCAGGTTGCAGGGCTGCCCATAGCCCGGGACCCGGCTGGTGTAATTGGCGTTGCTGCCGCTCGACCCATTCGTCGTTGTCAGCCTCACGTCGACGACGTTGCCCTCCACCAGCACCGCTGTATCGATCAGGTCGGTCTCCGTGTTGATGACCGTCAGGTAGGGGCTGTTCGGCGCAGCCGCATACACCTTGCCATAGAGCGAGTTTTCCGTCGAAGCTACGGTCCGCGGATTGCCCACCACCGTGAGCGTCTTCTCTACCGTGTGGCTCGACAGGTTGACGATCGTCACCGTGCTGTCGGTCTGGTTGGCGGTGTAAGCGCGGCTCCCGTCGTATAGCACGGTGACCGCCGCCGGATTGGCGCCCACGGGAATCGTATACGTTGTCCCGAAGGTGGAGCTGTCGTTACCGTACTCATCCAGGCTGACGTCGATTACGCTGATGGTGCTGCCGTCGTAGTTTGACACCACAAGTTGTGTCGTGGCCGCGTTATACTCCGCATAGACCGGGCCGGCCGTTGGCGTCATGCCCACCTCTCCATTGGGCGGCGTCACACCGGTTGCGGTAACCGCCGTGGTCGACAGCGGCAGAACCGGGTGCGTGAAATACGTCTGACCGTTCTGGTTTACGCAGCCCGCAGGCGGGGGGCACTGGTTATTCAGGGTGCCGTCCTGGCTGTTGATCACCGTGATGGTGTCGTCGCCCCTGTTCAGCACAAACATGCGCCTCTGGTCCGAGGAAAGAAGCCCGTACACCGGGCACTTGCCCACCGGAATCGCGGCGTCAGTCGAATAGCTGCTGATCTCGATCGGAGTCGCCACGCCCAGGGGGGCCGTTCTCGGCGAAGTATTGCAACTCATCGGCGCGCTATCCGGCACGTTCTGGCTCAGCACATACTCGCGCTGGCCGGTCAGCGTAGGCGCGCCCACAATGTACATGGGCATGGTCGCCGGGCTCGCCACCGTTCCCACAGCGACGGCGCGTTGAAAGGTTTGCGGAGATCCGGAGAAAACGTCTGCCACATCCCCGTTGAGGTCGGCCGCCCACAAGCCGGAGGAAGGAGCCATCAGGTTCACCGGCAAAGCCGTATGCGGCAATGTCGACTGGGTGATGTTCTTAGCCTGCAGGGACGTCGTGATGGGAAAGTTAGTCAGTGTTCCATCGCTATTGAGCGTGTAGCCGGTGGCGCCAAGCTCATCGATCGTGAAAGCCACTGGCCCGGGCCCGATGGGCGCCTCTGCCATAATCGTATCGCCCGAATAGTCGATGATTGTCGCGATCCCGGGCGAGGTTGCCCCGGTGTAGGAAATCACCACAGCATAGGAAGTGGGCTGCGCCGGCGGTCCGTTCGGATTGATCGGCGTAACCACGGGGCGGTAATTGTTGCCGCACCCGGCGATCAGTGCTGAGACCACCAGGGCCGCGGCCGCCTGTGCCATCAGCGCGCGCGCGTGGCCTGCATTCATGGGAAAAAGCCTCATTCAATTCTTTCCTGCTTCTGATGACGATTGTAAATCAGAGAGCCCGGCTTGCCCTGACCGGCTCCGGCCTCGGTCATCCCCGGAACTGATCTGCCGGATGCCTCCTGAAAAGACGGGGCATTGTTGAAAAAGGCAGCCCGAATTCGTTTTAGCCGCTGGCACAAAGGAACTCTATTGGGCAAAGGGAGAACCCAGACAAAATGTTAGGAGAGCGTGGAACATGAGCGCCGTCCCTACGGGACTTCGGGTGAATTTTTGGTTTCGCCAACCCCACGCTGAAGCGCGGGGCTAACATCCACTGCGCCTATTGCGCGGGCGATGGGCTGCTGCCGGCATTGAACGCTTCCAAACAGACCCTTTGAGGGGCCGCCTACCATAAAACTTTCGGCTTTGCCGGAGGATATTTACTTCCCCACCACCTCCACAATCCCCGCATCCGGCCCATTCCAGGCCGCGTCTCCGTCGTGCGTCAGTCGATGATTCGCCTCGTCCCAGTGCAGCCTGGTCTTCGACCCCTCTCCCTTTTCGTAACCATAGGTCGTGCCATCGTCTGTAAACACCGTGAAGTCCCCGTCCGCTCCCGGGTACACCAGCACCTTTTCAATGGCCTGTTTCTCGTGTGTGCTTTCGACCGCCGATCCCAGCGGAACGATCGAACCCGCCCGCACAAACAACGGAATGGTGTCGATCCCGGCCTCGACCGTGATCGTCTTGCCGCCCTTGTACCGTTCCCGGGTCCAGAAGTTGTACCAGTCGGTTCCCGCTGGCAGATACACCTCGCGGCTGGTCGCCCCCTGGTCGGTAATGGGAGCCACAAGAAACGCCGGCCCGAACATGTACTCGTCCCCCATGTCCGCGACCTCGGCATCAGCGGCAAAATCCAGCGGCAGCGCGCGCATGAGAGGCGCACCCGTCAGCCAAGTCCGGTAGCCGAGCGAATAGATGTAAGGCATCAGCGCATACCGAAGACGCAGGTATTTCTCGAGAATCGGCTCGGCCTGGTGGCCATAGCTCCACACCTCGTTGGCCGGTCGGCTCCCGTGCGTCCTGAAGATGGGCAGAAACGTCGCGTACTCGAACCAGCGCGTGTACAACTCCGGATAATCGTCGTACATGCCCACCGTCGCCCGAGCGTCCGAGGGATCCAGCAGCGGCGGGTGCGCCGGATGATGGGAGTATGGGAGGTACTGCCATCCGCCGGTGTCGTTCGACCAGTATGCGATGCCCGACGCTGCCACATCGAGCCCGGTCGGAACTTGCCGCTTGAGCGTGTCCCAGGTCGGATAAATGTCTGAAGACCAGAAGATCGTCCCATTCCGCTGCGCGCCTGTGTACGCATCGCGCGACAGAATCAGCGCCCGCTTACCGGGCTCGTCCTTGCGGTATCCGTCGTACAATGCAGCCGTGTGAAAGAGCGGGTACACGTTGAAATACTGCGTCCCCGGCCCGATGTGAAGGTAAGCGCCGTTGGGAGGCAGATCGGGCTCCGTCTCGTCCGCCCACAGCGAATCGAATCCCCTGCTCAGAATGTTCTCGTGGATCGTCTTCCAATACCACCTTGCCGCATCCGGATTGGTGGTGTCGATGTCCGACCCGGCGCGGTCATATGGCAGCCCGTCGAGCGGTTTGCCGCCGGCATAATGGATGAACCAATGATTCTTCAGCAACCCGGCATAGAAACGATCTTCGGGCACAAACCGCGGCCACACGCTGATCATGGTTTCAAAGCCCATATCGTGAAGTTGCCTGTTCATTGCCGCCGGGTCCGGCCAGTACTTCGGATCCAGATCCATCTGTCCCATCTTTGTGTAGTAGAACCAGTCGACCACCAGCACGTCGGCGGGCAGATGCCGCTCCCGGTAGCCCTTGGCGACAGCAAGCAGTTCCTCCTGGCTCGAATAGCGCTGCTTGCACTGGATGTATCCATACGCGCTCTTGGGCAGCATGTGCGTTGGACCGGTGAGCCGCCGGTAGCCCTCGTAGATCTCGTCGGCCGTCGCTCCCGTAATCACGAAAAACGAAACCCGGTCGCCCACCTCGGAACTCCACGTCGTCTGCTCGTTAAATCCCGGCTCGATGGTGGTCTTCGAGGGGTTATCCCAGAGCAGGCCGTAGCCTTTGTTGGTCACCAGAAACGGCACGCACCAGGTGGGCGCGGCAGGGGCCAGGTAGTCAGCCCAGCACCTTACGGCATGCCCCCGATGATCCAGAAATCCCTCCTGGTTCTGCCCCAGCCCGTAATAATGCTCGTCATCGGGCGAGGCGAATGTCGCTCCCACGGTGTAAAATTCCGGATCCGCCGGCCGCCGGTCACGGAGCACATACGCGGTGCCGTCCTTCTGGTTGGGCTCAGCTTGAGACCACCCCGTCATCTCCAACAGCTTGACGCCTTCCGGCGTCCGGAACGTGATGTGCGCGCCCGGAGTCGACCCGTTGAAATCCTTCGCAATGTCCACCTGCGAGGGTGACGGCTTCCACGGGTGCGGCACGTCCACCCACACCTCCATCCGAGCTGATTTGTAGATATCCGCGCCCGGCGTATTGCTTGCGGACCAGCCGTGCTCCGCGGGCGTGGCGATCACTCCGTATCCGGGGCCAGCCAGCGCCGGCGACTTCTTCAGGCTCAGCGTCACGCGCAAAATATTTTCGGCATAGGGCTCCAGCACGATCGTCTCGCCCTCGCGGTCGAGTTCCATGCGCTCGAGCGGCTTATCCGAAGCGGATTGGGAAGAAGGCGAGGAACGATCTGCGTTCTGCGCCTTGGCGGAGAAGCCGGCAACGACCAGCAGAGAACACAAAAAGACAGAAGATGAGTGTTTTTTCATAACTTGCTCCGTTGACCGACACCCTCGAGAGACTGCCGCGTGGATGAGTGTAAACCGTTTGTGCGGGTCCATTTCAACCGCCCCGTACCACGTAAGGTTCGCATTGAGGGTTACCATGAAACGTGACGCGTAAAGAACTTGCCTGGCAATCGAAGCTGGTCCTGCTGCTGGTGCTGCCGTTTGTCGGCGCCGACCTGGTGCTCGACACCCATTGGTGGGCCGCAGCCGAACCTTCCGTCACGGTTTGGACCCTGGGTCTAAGCGTGCTCCTGGGCCTCATCACATGGAAGCTGCGCGCAGCCACGCCTGCAGCAGCGCTGGCCGGCGCGGCTATCACCGCCCAGCTCATGTTCTCGACTGCTCAATATCCCTACGAGCCCTGGCACACAGCCCTTATTCCTGTCCTGGCCGTCTCGCTGCTTGCATTCGTCTCCACGCGCATCGGCCGGGGTGAGAAGGAGCAGCTCGGCTCTGCTGAAGATCGGACTGGCCGATCGGCAGCGCAGGTAGCGGCCAACTTGGGCGTAGCCGCCATTGCTGCCGGCGACATCGCCACGACGTGGATGACCAATCGCCATAAGCTTGCTCACGCAATCGCCGTTCCTTTCCTTGCTGTCAGCCTAGCCGCACTGGCTGAAGCAGCCGCCGACACCGTTTCGTCGGAGATCGGCCAGGTCCTGGGCGGCTCTCCCCGCATGATCACCACTCTGCGAAAGGTAGAAACCGGGATCGACGGTGCCGTGAGCCTGGCCGGAACCTTCGCCGGAATCCTTGCCGGAGCCACTGTCGCAGCGCTCGGAAGCTGGGCCTTACGTGGATCCCTCACTCTGTTCACCGTAAGCTGCGCCGGCTCCATCTTCGGCCTGTTCTTCGACAGCGTTCTGGGAGCGACATTGGAACGCTGCGGCTGGCTGAACAACGACATGGTGAATTTTCTTTCCACGGCCAGCGCAGCTGGGTTCGCGCTCGCGAGCCTCGCTATTGTCAGATAAACGCCAACCACCGCCGGACCGGGGCTACGCCGAGGCGGATGTCCTTAAGTGTCAACTGTCCGCTGCCAACTGTCCGCTGCCTTTAATGCAGATCGAGCCTCCACAATGTGTAGCTCAGGATCTCGTGCGCGATCCGCTCCGCCTCAACAGTGTCATCATCCACAACCGGCCGCGGCCGCGGCGATGTCAGCACATTGAGCCCCTCGGCGGCGCAGATGGCATGAATCCGAAACAGATGCGTTCCGTCGCTCACAATGACCAGCCGCCGCAGCCCGTTGGCGCGCGCAATCACGGCGATGCGCCGCGCCGATTCCTCGGTATTGCGGCTCACCGTTTCAGCAATGATGGCTTCTTCAGGAACACCTTCGCTCATCAGGTATTCGCGTCCCACCGCCCCCTCTGAGTACTGGTCGCCGCCTGCTCCGCCCAGAGTGATCATCAGCGGCGCGATGCCGCGGTGGTAGAGTTCGAGAGCGTGATCCAGCCGCGCCCGGTACACAGGCGAAGGCCGCCCGTCGTACTCCGCCGCGCCAAACACCCCAATCGCGTCCGAGGGAGCCGCCTGGTCCTGGTTCGCATAGGTTCTTATCTCGACGTACACCCAGCGGCACCAGCATGCTGCCCCGGCGACCAGCGCTACAAATAAAACCAGCCAAAGGAACCACGCTCTGCTTTGCCGCTTCGTATTCGTGCCGGGCTTCATTCTGCTTCCCGCTATCGCTGCAGGACCATGACGATTTCATGGGTGGGGATTGCGCCTTCGCGCAAAATCTCCCAGCGTCCAGGACCCAGTGAAAGATCGACGATCGTGGTAGGTTGCGCGTGCCCGGTTGGGCCACCGTCGATGATCAGCGGAATCCGGTCGCCCAGTTGCTCGCGAACGCAGGCCGCGTGCGTACATTCGGTCGCTCCGTGCAGGTTTGCCGACGTGGCCGTGATTGGCAGACCAAAACGCTCCACCACCGCGCGCGGAATCGCAGCATCCGGCACGCGCAGCGCCACGTTGCCCGTGTTGGCCGTCGAGCGCAGCGGCAGCTTGGTCCCGGCCCGCACGATGATCGTCAACGGCCCGGGCCAGAACTTGTCGGCAAGCTTGTCCAGATTCACATCGGTGTCCCGCGCCAGCGTATAAGCCTGTGCGAGGCACGAGATCAACAGTGAAAGCGGCTTGTGCTTCTGCCGCGTCTTGATCTGGTAAATGCTCTCAACCGCGTGCAGGTTGACCGGGTCCACGGCAAGACCATAAAACGTATCCGTCGGCATGGCGATTACGTCGCCCTTGCGCAAGCAGGACACGATATAGTCGACCCGGTCCGGTTGGGGCTCATCGGGATGGACGCGCAAAATTTCCGCAGACAAGAATGCCTACCTCAGGTTCCCGAATTTCATACAACTCCAGGCAGTTCCCGCCTGGTCAGTTCAGTCGCAGGTCGCCGCTTGCTGATGCTCGCGCCGAATCGGTTGCTTCCGCTTCGCGATACATCACCCCGTTTTGCGATGAGGTTCCGTAAAGACGGAAACTATCACAGCACCAGCCCGGGTGCAAGTTCAGGGGCCACCAGCCGTCCCCTCGCCAAGCTCGAAGTCGGCATAGAATCTGCATAGTAGCTCAGGTTTCCAACGATGCCTCTCCGTATTGTACAGAGTAAGCAGAATGCCCGCCTCAAAGAACTCCGCCACGCGTTTGCACATCCCGGCCGCAGCAAGCACTCGAGGGCCGGCATCGAGGGACCCCACCTGGTCGCGGAAGCCCTGCGGGCCGGGCTGGCTATCGATTGCGTCTTCGCCGCCCAGGAGAACGAGGATCTGCTCATCGGCCTCGGTCTGCCTGCTGAGACCGAAATCCTGCTGTTGCCTGGTTCCCTGCTTGCCGCCTCGCTCGATACCGAAACCCCGCAGCGCCTCGCCGCGCTCATCGATACTCCCCACTGGACCTGGAAACACATCCTCGCCAGCCCCGGCCGGAGCGCGCCTCTCGTCCCGCCGAGGCCTTCGGCGCCTGCGGCGTCGTCTGCCTCGCCGGAACCGTCAGTCCGTGGAATCCCAAAGCGGTGCGGGCCTCGGCGGGCAGCATCTTTCGCCTCCCGGTCATCTTCGCCGACGCCGACGAGAGCTTTCGAAGACTGCATGATCGCGGCGTAACTGTCTGGACCACCGCCGCCCGCTCGGCCAATGAAGCTGCGCGTGTCGACCTCGCGCGTCCTGTCGCCTTCATCATCGGCAACGAAGGCAGCGGCGTGCCTAACGAAATTGCCGCGATGGCTGAAGGCGCGCTCACTATTCCCTGCCCCGGCCCTGTCGAGAGCCTCAACGCCGCCGTCGCCGCCGGCATTCTTCTCTATGAAGTTTCGCGCCAACGCGCTTTGAGGAGCGCGCAATGACTCTCTTCGACGGCCAGCCCGACGGGCATCAACTCTCTTCCAAAGAGCCAAGCCGCGGAGCGGGGCCGCTGGCGGAGAGGATGAGGCCGCGCTCCCTGGAAGACTACTGCGGCCAGGAACACCTCATCGGCCCCGGCAAGCCGCTTCGCGTGCAGATCGAGCGCGACGACTCAGGCTCCATGATTCTATGGGGACCTCCCGGCGTCGGCAAGACCACCCTCGCCAAGATCATCGCCGAAACCACGAAGGCGAATTTCATCGAGTTCTCCGCCGTCATGAGCGGCATCAAGGAGATCAAGCAGGTGATGGCTACCGCCGCCCAGGCAGCGGAGATGCACTCCCGTACCATCCTGTTCGTCGATGAGATTCACCGCTTCAACAAGGCCCAGCAGGATGCATTCCTTCCCTACGTCGAACGCGGCACCATCCGGCTCGTCGGCGCCACGACGGAGAACCCGTCTTTCGAGATCATTTCGGCGCTGCTCTCCCGCTGCCGCGTTTACGTCCTCCAGCCCCTCAGCGCGGAGTGCATTCAGCAGCTTCTTCGAAAGGCTCTCGCGGACCGAGAGAACGGCCTCGGCGCGCTGGAGTTGACCGCGGACGACGACGCCCTGGAACTGATCGCGGGCTATTCCAGCGGCGACTGCCGCTCCGCCTACAACACGCTCGAGGTCGCCGCTCAACTGGCGCAATCCGGCGAGGCCCGCAGGCATATCGACAAGGCCCTTGCCGCGGAAGCCGTCCAGCAGCGCGTCCTGATGTACGACAAGTCAGGCGAAGAGCACTACAACCTCATCTCCGCCCTCCACAAAAGCGTCCGCAACAGCGACCCCGACGCTGCCCTCTACTGGCTGGCCCGCATGTTTGCCGCCGGAGAGGATCCGCTCTACCTCGCTCGCCGGGTGGTTCGCATGGCGGTCGAAGACATCGGCCTCGCCGCTCCCGAGGCCCTCAACCTCTGCCTCTCGGCCAAGGAAGCCATCGATTTCCTGGGCTCTCCGGAAGGCGACCTGGCCCTCGCCGAGGCAGTCGTCTATCTTTGCCTCGCACCCAAATCCAACTCTGTTTACACCGCATACGGCGCCGTTCAATCAGAGATCGAGCACACTCGCCAGGAGCCGGTACCCCTCCATCTTCGCAACGCCCCAACCCGCCTGATGAAGGATCTTGACTACGGCAAGGGCTATCGTTACGCCCACGAAGAACAAGGCCGCGTAGCCGACATGGACTGCCTGCCCGACTCTCTGCGCGGCCGCACCTACTATCACCCCACGCAGGAAGGCCGCGAAAAGCAGTTGGCTGCGCGCATGGAAGAAATCAGAAAAATTCGGGCCCGGAATCGACAGAGAAGTTGAGAGCCCGCAATCAGGAAATCTGTTTCCTGGTTCTCTGAAGGAAGAATGCCGCGGAAGAAGCCTGGGGTCTCCTGCAACGCCAACTCAAGCGCTTCAAGACAAAAAATCGCCCCCGAAGGAAAACGTCGCTTCGGAGGCGCTTGTAGTTCACAAGATAGAGACGGGGACCAGTAGCCGGCGCTGGAGGTCGGTAGCACGCGGCTACTGGTGATCCCTGTACAAACGAGACTAGCCGCGGCTTCCCCTTTCCACTGCTGCCTCGTGTCGCCCGGCTCCAAGAGAGTTTTACTACTCACTCTCCGAACCATGTTGACAATTTGGAGTGTCTCCGATCTTCAGAAACCGTTCCGTGACGGCTGTCACACAGGTGCGTCTATTGAAAAGATTTCCTGTGGATTCCGAGTCGATTCAGTTTTGCTGCCCGATTTCGGCCCGCTCCGGACGCGGACGAAGCGCCGCGAATTGACAAAGCTTGTCCATCGCCCGACAATCGAAAGTTCAGTCAGCCGCAAGGGAACTTATCTGTGACCGCTCTGCTCGCGACAAATCTTGGCGCAATTCCTTTGCTGGGGCGGGGCAAGGTGCGCGACCTCTATGCGGTCGACGGCTCGCTGCTGCTGGTGGCCACAGACCGCATCTCGGCATTTGACCATGTGCTGGCCACCGGCATTCCGGGCAAGGGCAAGATCCTTACCCAGATTTCACTTTTCTGGTTTGACCTGCTCAAGGATCTGACGCCCAACCACTTGATCACGGCGGATGTGGCTGAGTACCCCGACCAGCTCAGGCCCTACGCGGATCAGCTCGAAGGCCGCTCCATGCTGGTCACGCGGGCCCAAATGTTTCCGGTTGAATGCGTCGCCCGGGGTTATCTGGCCGGATCGGCCTCAAAGGAATACCGCCAGTCGGGTGCTGTCGGTGGCATCTCTCTGCCGGCGGGTCTGCTTGACGGCTCACGCCTTCCAGAGCCCATTTTCACCCCGGCCACAAAGAGCCAGGACGGCGCCCACGACGAAAACATCTCCTTCTCCGCAACAGAATCCATGCTGGGTGCTGAAGACGCGGCCGAACTCCGCCGTCTCACCCTCGCCCTTTATGCGCGCGCGCAGCAGTTCGCCGAATCCCGCGGCTTGATCCTTGCCGATACGAAATTCGAATTTGGAAGAATCGGCAAGGGAATACTCCTTGCCGATGAAGTATTGACGCCGGACTCCTCCCGCTTCTGGGAGGCTGAGACATGGTCGCCCGGAGGCGCACAGCCCTCGTTCGACAAGCAGTTCGTTCGGGATTATCTGGAGTCAATCCGCTGGAACAAGCAAGCCCCTGCGCCCGCGCT
>Ga0302275_10003861_pt1 | contig 14987 bp, 9 predicted proteins | sample III_Bog_N2_2_FD_200229 | JGI IMG/M metagenome (GOLD analysis project Ga0302275, IMG submission 200229) | Peat permafrost microbial communities from Stordalen Mire near Abisko, Sweden - III_Bog_N2_2 | ecosystem: Environmental > Terrestrial > Soil > Wetlands > Peat | place: Sweden: Abisko...
GTTTCGGCGCGGCTTGTTCTCCAGCGGAAGCGTCCAGGTCGGCAATCACGCAGTTCACGCCCTGCCGCGTGAGCATCTCCACGATGCCAAGCCCAATTCCGCTCGCACCACCTGTTACGATCGCAACTTTCCCCTTCATGAAGTGCTCCTTGCAACACTACCGTCCACTGGTTAGCTGTGCCTTCGTCTCCGCCGGTGGCGCTTGACTATCGCGCAGTTGATTTTAGCGAAAGGCCTCACCAAAATCCGGCAAACTGAACGTCCCAGGTCTATTCCGAACTGATGAGAAGAAGCCGGACACGGTCGGCTCGGCCCAATAACACCCGGTACGGGAACAGCAAAGCCGGCTGATTGCGGCGCAGTGAAATGCGGCGATTGCTGCCCCCTCAAGTTGTGACTGCATGGCGCAGCTAGGCAACTGCTCATCTGAGTGCCGGTATGGGCTTTGGCTGGCAGGCGGCATTGTTCTTGCCGGCGCCTACGAAGGGCAGAAGGAGCAATTGGTGCGATAGCCGGGATTACCCCCGGCAGACCCGGGGGTAATCCCAATTCAAACTAGAACCCGAGCTTGAGTGAGAATTGAATGATTCTCGGGTTGGTGCTCATCCCAGTGATGGTCCCAAAAGCAGAGGCTGTCGGACCAGTGTAGGCCAGGTTTGGATCGCCAAAGTTGGGGTGGTTGAATGCGTTGAAGAAGTCGGCCCGGAAGGTTGCGCTGGCGCCTTCCTTCGGCCAACGCGCCAGGAAGGTCTTGCCGAGCGAGATGTCGGCATTCACCTGGTCAACACCCCGCAGCACGCCGTTCGGGGTGTTTCCATAGTCCGTGCCAATACCGTCGTCACCGATCACTGCCGGGGTCGAGAGGCATTTGCTGTTGACGTAGCCGTTTATTCTGCTGCCCACCGTTCCCTTGGTCGGTAGATCTTTCGCCGTGCAACCCGTGGCGAAGCTCGCCCGGTCGGTGTTTTCGCCGTAAATATTGTTGGTGTTGGTATAGCCGATGCTCTCCTGACGGCCATCCTGAATCAGAGTAGCGGTTGCAACGCTCCAACCGCCGATCGCGGCTGCCAGGAAATGATGAGCATTCGACGGGCTCGGAAGACTATAGACCAGGGATAGAACGAACCGCAGCGGCCGGATATTTTGATCCGGTCCGTAGCCTTTGCGCAGATCGACCTGATCGCCGGATGGGCCGGTGACGTTAGTCCCGGTAGAGAAATCGGGGACCGGCGACAGCAAGCGCGCCCAGGTAAACGCAGCCTGGTACTGCAATTTATGTCTCCATTGCTGCGAGAGCGATGTCTGCAAAGCGTTGTACCAGGCCTCGTTGCCCATCCGCCATTGCCACATCGAGTTCGGTGCCCACCCCAGATATGGTTTGCGAATGTTGATGTTCGCAACCGTACTTGTGGTCTGGCCGCGAATCGGATGGGCCGCAGAGGCCAGAGGCGCCGTGTTCATTGAGGCGCCCATGATCAGGTGAAGGTCGCGTGCCCCCGCATACGTCACGTCAAGGACGGCGCCGCCCGGCAGTTTGGATTGCAGGCCAAGGCTGAAGTGATAGGTTGTGGGAGGACGCCAGTCCATTGCAAAAGAACCCAAGGTGTATCCGGTGTCGACGTTGCCATTGGCTACACCATTGCTATCGACTGAACCTTGATAGGGGATCCATTGCGGGAACGCCCCAGGGTTCGGCATGGGATTGGCATCGCTTGCGGCTGCGTTCCCCGTTCCTTCCGTGAAACTCCACTGACCGAAGGGAGCCGATGCGCACAATTGCAGATTCATCTGGCCCTGGGTCGTGGTGTGATACATGCCTGCGCCTCCCCGCAGGAGGAACCGATCAGTCCCGGGCAACAACCAGGCAAACCCAACACGCGGATTCCACACATTCTGGTTCTGGCCATTGAACCCGAAGGTGTTCCCCAACTGTTCCACGCCGGGAAGGGGAGCCTTGGGGCCGTTGTAATTGGACCCAATCACGTACCCGGCCAGACTGCCACCCGCAGGTGGAGTGGCGTCCACTTTGGCCAAATCCACGTTGCCCGCCCTGCCATTAGCAACCCCGAGGTCACCTATGTGCTCCCAGCGCACCCCAAGGTTGAACGTGAGACGGTTGGTTACTTTGAAGTCGTCTTGAGCGAAGGCATCCCCTTCCTTGTATCGCCAGTCGCGCCCAAAGTCTCCCAGGCCCTGCAACGACTCGTAGATGTTGCTGAACCCACTCCCGTAGACGTTAGATTGTCCCAGCAGAAAATCCGCCCAGGTCAGCGGAATCAAATAGGCCTCGAAGTAGAACTTCGACATATCGTCCCGGCCGTAGTCGTAGGCGCCCCCGAAGGTGAACTGGTGCTTTCCCTTGGTCCACGATAGCGTGTCGGTGAGGTTGTACTCATTCTCCCCGAAGGACGTCGCCGAGGTAGTGCCCGTAGCGAAGCCATCATAGGCAATGTCGATAAGGGGGTATGCGTTTTCCTCGGCCGGAACGGTCATCCCCAGGCTCGAGAACGTAAACGCATTGTTGAAGTACATGTTGAAGACCGACCGATGGAAACCCGCCACGAATTGGTTCACCATCGTGTTGCTCAGGGTGAAGGTGTCTCCGATCGAGCCCACATCGAACCGGGTGGGGATAAACAGGTCATTCCCGAAGGTGTTGTATAAAACGGTTTGATCAATGATGCCGGACTCACCGAAATAGCGGAGTGTGATCTTGTCGCGGTCGCTCCGCAGGTAGTCGGCGTTCGCCATCCATTGGTTTTCATTGTATGAGCCCGGCTTGCTCAGCGATGCAGTGCCCTGAATCTCAAGCGGCAGGGAGGTGTTGATCGTCTGCGGATTGGGAATCATGTATTGACCGTTGGGCAGCTTGACGTTGAATAGGTTATAGGCCTGGGCACTGATATTTGAGCCGTCGGACTTGATTATCTGATTGTCATACGCGCCGAGGTAGGGGTAATAGGCGGCGTAAAGGTAACCCACATCGCCACCGAAAGTCTTACCCAATCCCGCATACGATCGGTCGTTGGTAAGGGGAGGAAGCTGGTCAATTTTATGGCTCGACGGATCGATGCCATTCAGCTGCTTTGTGCCCTGCCAGGAACCAAAAGCCAGAATCTTGTTCTTGACCACAGGACCGCCGGCGGTAAAACCATATTGATTCTGCCGCAGGACCCCTCGCGGCGAGCCTACTTCCTTCGTAAACCAGTCATTGGCATTAAGATCTTCGTTCCGGAAATACTCCCACGCCGATGCGTGATATTCGTTGCTGCCGCCTCTCGTCATCAGATCCACATCGGCCCCGGCATCGCGCCCCGTGGTGGCATCGTACTGCGCCGTCTGCACCTTGAATTCCTGAATCGTATCGGGATTGGGAACCGGGATTCCCGCCGAATAAAACATGGAACTCTCCATGTCGTTGACCGAGAGGCCGTTCATCTCGAAGTTGTTGTCCACCGCGGTGGCGCCCTGGGCCATAATGCTTCCGCCGCCGGGCATCGCCGCCAGGGCGCCGCCGCCTCTGCCCAGGCCCCTGGCGTCGTTGGCCTCTTGCGCCACGCCTGGGTTCAAGCCGATGATCTGCGTATAGTTACGCGCAACCAGGGGCAGGTTCTCAATCATCTCTGAATCGGTCACGCGCCCCAATTCACTCGATTCGGTCTCCAACTGAACGTTTGTAGTTGCCACGGTAATCGTTTCGGTCACCGCGCCCGTTTGTAATCCGATGTTCAGCGCCGTGGTCTCCGCTACGATCACCTGCACGTCCGTAGACGAGGTGGCCTTAAACCCCGGTTTCGTCACCACCACCGTGTATTGCCCTGGCGTAAGCAGAGAGGCAACATACAGCCCGTGATCGTTGGATTGCAAGATTCGCGTCTCGCCTGTCGCCACATTTGTAATCTTGACGTGAGCCTCCACAACCATGGCGCCGGCGGGGTCAGTGATCGCACCGCTGATGGCGCCCGTTCCACCTGTCTGCGCGCGAAGCACCCCGCAGGCTGCAAGTAGCACGAAGGAGACAATCGCCACGAATGCGCAGCGGTAGGACGAGACAATCAGTTTGCGAGCGGGTTGCATTTGCTGGGAGTTACGCATCTGTTTTCTCCTCTTCGTGTCTGGCCTGTCCAAGTCTGGCCGCAGAAAATGATGGGCAATAGTATGAAAACGAATGCAGAACACGACAGGTCCTGAGCAGACATTTTTGTGTCATTTAATGACACCCGCCGCGCCAACAGAAGCTTGAGCCAAAATTGGCAACTCCAGAAAATGCATGAGGTTAAGTTCAAACTGAGGGTCAGATCGGATTCCAGCCCGACTTTGCGGCGGTCGCGGTGGCAGAAGGCGCAGACTCCCAGGCGAGGCGGAGGGGAAGGGACGCCTTTGGAGGAACGTTCGCCGGGCGCATCGACCTCCCCAGACTGGGGCTCAGTGCGCCGGCGCTCCAAGCGAAAGTGTAGGGGCCGCGACGCCTGCATTGCCCAACCACGGCTGATCGCCAGCACGCCGCTCGCGCTGCATGACTTCCTCATTCAGCCTGAACATCCCGGGCATCAGATCCGTCGCGACTTCGGGATTTTCAGCGAAATGCATGTAGCTCTTGTTGGAGGCAAACGCCGGCCAGTCCGGCTGCCCCTTAGCCTTGGGAACGCCGGTGCGCGCAAAGGACGTCCAATAGCCCATCATCGCTTCCGATAAGGCGTCCTCTTTAGGACCTTCTGGCAGCGGCCAGTTCGGCGGCAACACCGCGTCCGTGCCCACATGGCCGAAGACATAGGTCAGTTCGCTGCCATGGAAAGCGTGAAACCCCAGCGCCTCCGCCGAAGGATAACCATGATCGAAGAAATAGAAATAAGACGGCATCCCCGCTTTCGCCTCGTCGCGGACGATCCGTTCGGCGCTCCAGCCGAAGATCGCATCGCGGATTGCTGCCATCATGCTGCCTTTGATGTCGCCGCTCGGATACAGCCGCAGGAATTCCGCCGCCAGATCGCCATAACGTTTGTGGATTTCGGCTTCATACACCTCGCTCGACTCCGGCAATTTCTGCATGGAGAATCCCATCAGCACCGGATAAATCTCGTTGCGATTGAAGCCCATCAGAACAGGCACCACCGCCTCTTCCTTGCGATCGAAAGTGTCGACGATCTGGCGCGGCAGCACCCAACCATCGATGACAGGCCCTCCTATAAAACCGGCATGTTCTGTCACGGTCTTGGCATCTATCGCCCGCAGCGCTTTAAGGTCCGCCGCGCCAAGCGCCTTTTCGAAAGCCGTTCCGTTCTGCTCGGCGGATGGCAGCCCATGGTTCGGCTGCTTCAGTTCCCGAGCGGATTGGATGCCGAGACTTTCAGCGATCGCCTTCTGAAACAGACCACGCGCCAGCGGGCTCGCCATCAGATCGGCAACGCTCACGCCACCTGCGGATTCACCCATGATCGTCACGTTGCCGGCATCACCGCCGAACGCCGCGATGTTCTTCTTCACCCATTTGAGCGCCTCGATCGGATCCAGCAGACCGTAATTGCCGGAGACGCGGTGTCCCGATTCCGCGCTCAGCTCCGGCAGCGCCAGCCAGCCAATCGGACCGAGCCGGTAGTTGACGGTTACGAAGACGACGCCGTGTTCCGCGAAGTGCGTGCCCTCATATTGTGGCTCCCAACTGCCGCCCCTGACGAATGAGCCGCCATGAATCCACACAATCACAGGCGCCTTCTTTGCATGCGGCGGCATCCACACGTTCAGGAAAAGACAGTCCTCGCTGAGCTTCGGAGGATGAACGTTAAAGAGGCTTTGCGGTGAGTAAGAAGTTTCAAAGCAGCTTGCGCCGAATCCGTGCGCATCGCGCACACCCTTCCACGGTCCCGCGGAAACCGGGGCGGTCCAGCGCTTATCGCCGGTCGGCGGTTCTGCGTAGGGAATGCCTTTGAATGACCGCACGCCATGCGCATCCACCTGACCGGCCAATGCGCCTTGGGATATGGTTATAACCGCCTCATGACTATTTGCCGCCTGCACTGCCCCCGAAAAGCCCCACAAGAGTGCAATCGGCAGTGCTATTGCCATCGCTTTCCACATTGTGTCCTCCGCGCTTCGAAGGAGTCCCAACTCAGCGCCCTATCGACGTCGACTTCCATCGGTATTCCGCCGTTGACTACCGTGGCTGTTTACATGGCGCCTGCTGAGCTGGGAGTTTCGGCGAATAGAGGCCGACATTCCAATTCCAGGCGAGGACTCCGCTCGCTCGCCGACGGCACACTGTCTCTTCATTGAACTCGTACATCCCGGGCAACAGATGATCGGCCGGCTGCGGAGCTTCCTTGAATGCCATGTAGGAGCCTGTCGGTCCGAACGACGGCCAATCCGGCTCATTTGCGGCTTTTGGGTGGCCCGTGCGTGCAAACGAACTCCAATACCCGATCATCGCGTCGGAAAGCTTCGTCTCCACAGGCGTCGCAGGTATTTTTGGCCAATGCGGCGGCGTCGCGTCAAACGTGCCGAAGACGAAGGGCAATTCGCTGGCGTGGAAGCCGTGCAAACCGGCATCGTCGGCCGCCGGGTACCCATGATCGAAAAAGTAGAGGAAAGACGGCTGGCCCAGCGCGGTTTGTTTTCTCACCAATCGCTGCGCCGTCCACCCGTACAGGGCGTCTCGCGTCGTAGCCAATATGCTCTCCTGCATGTTGGCGCTGGGATAGAGGCGCAGAAATTCGTCGGCCAGGTCGCCATAGCGATCGCGAACGACGGATTCGTATGCGGCCGCATTCGCGGCAGGATGCGGCGCCAGAATCATCAGCGAGCGGATCTCCCCGCTATTGAAGCCGGCGAGCAATGGCACAGGCGCCTGTTCGCCTTTGTCAAAAACATCCACCACTTGGCCTGGCAACACATGGCCGTCGACCGTGCCCCATGGTGCATACCCCGTCGCCGGCGCGGCGACAGCCAGCGCGGCCGCGTCCATCGCTCGCATCGCTTCAATATTCGGCGCGTGCAGGGCGGCAGCGAGCTTCACTCCGCTTTCCTCCGCTGACGGTGAACCGAAACTCGGTTGCTTCAGCTCGGGCGTTGAGATCATGTACGCGCTTTCGGCAATCGCCTTTGAGAACAGACCCCGGGCAGGCGTCGCTGCCAGCAGATACATAACGCTAAGGCCGCCCGCGGATTCACCTGCGATGGTCACGTTGGCAGGATCGCCGCCGAAGGCGCCAATGTTCCGCCGAACCCATTTGAGAGCCTCAATCTGATCGAGCAAGCCGTAATTGCCAGATATCCCAAGCGACGACTCTTTGCTGAGTTCGGGATGGGCGAGCCAACCGAAGACACCCAGCCGATAGTTGATTGAGACGACGACAACGCCCTGTTCTGCAAGTCGCGCGCCGTTGTACAAAGCGTCGCTGCCCGACCCCGTAACCAGGGCGCCTCCGTGTATCCAGAAAAAGACGGGTGCCTTGCGTGCTCCGGTCGGAGCCCAGATATTCAGCGTCAGGCAGTCTTCGCTCATAGGCGCTGGAATCCAGGCATAGATACTCGCAGGTGGGCTTGGAGGCTGGAAGCAAACGGGCCCAAATTCGGTGGCTTCCTTCACACCCGTCCACCGCGGCATGGCACTGGGCGGTTTCCAGCGCGCTGGGCCCGTGGGAGGCAACGCATAAGGGACGCCTTTGAAGACGCGCAGTTTGCCCTCCATCCGGCCCTCAATCGAGCCGGCTGGAGCGTTCACGATTGCACCGTTTTTGTCATGGGATGGAGCGGACATGGTTGTCACCTGATGAGCGAAATTCGAAGGCGCTAAAGCAACAAAGGCGGTCGCAGCGGACCACGCAAGCAAGCGACGAAGCAAGATCATCGGATTGTTCCTCCAGCTGTACGGCTTTCGTTTCGAAGCACGCGCGCCAACGCTAGGAACAGCATTATAGCCACAACGTAGAACGACGCGAGCATATAAAGTGCGATTTGCAACGACTGATGGGGATGGCTTGCGCGGAAAAAGTCGCTCGCCCCGCCTACGAAGGTGGGGCCAAGGCCAAGACCGATCAGATTCATGATCAGTAAAAGCAGTGCGCCTGACATGACGCGCTGGTCTGGCCGCACTTCCTCCTGCACCAGCGTCACCGCCGATGTCAGATAGAAATAATTAAAAAACATCGTGCCGGTCAGGAAGAGCAGCGACAGACGCCACGAGGGTGCCCAGACGAATGCAAGATAAAACGGAAGGGCAAGAGCAAGCGTGCCGGCCGGCACCAGGGCATAGGCCTGTTTCGAGCGCCGCGTTAGACGGTCTATCACCCGGCCTGAGGCGAGCATGCTCCCGCCCATCCCGATTGCGATAACCAGCGCGTAATACACAGCGACTTCTTTCAGCGTCATCCCTTTTTCGCGCATCAGAAAGAGGACCGCGAAGTTGATCAGACCGTACGTGATGAATTGGTTGGCGCCGCTGCCCAGTGCGGCGAGCATGAGAGAAGGCCGCGAAATAAACATCGCCAACGTCTCCAGGAATCCTGTTTTCCCCACTCGCGCCTGGTCCGGAATGGGATCGAGGCCGCCGCGAGGGGGTTCAGGCACCAGGATGAGGACGCCGATCACTGCGATAAGGCCGACCGAGCCAAGCAGGACAAATGCATAGCGCCAACTGAAAGCAGTAGCGATTGAAGCACCGAAGGCGATCCCCAGCGCCGCACCAATCGGCGGGCCAATGTTGTAGAGGCCCAGCGCTCTGCCGCGACGGCCGGGTGGAAAATAATCGGAGATGATCGAGTAGGAAGGTGGAACGCCGCCGGCTTCGCCGAAGCCGACCGTCATGTACGCGACGGCAAACTGCAGATAGTTTGCTGCGCCGCCGCACCACATCGTCGCAGCGCTCCAGATCGCACACGCCACCGCGAGAACCTTTGACCTGCTTGTCTTGTCAGCGAGCCACCCGACAGGAATTGAGATGCAGCAATAGAAGAGCGCAAAATAGAGGCCGCCAATCCGTCCAAGCTGACCATCCGAGACGTGCAGACTGTCCTGGATCGGCTTGGCAAGAATGCCCGGCAACTGTCGGGAAAGGAAGTTCAGGACGTACACCACGAACAGCATGGCGAGCGCAATCCAGGCACGCCGCCCAGGTTGCGCAAAGGACGGCGCAGGTGGTTCACTGGCCCGCCCGCGCGGTCCCATCGGCGATGCGGATGTGTCCGTTGCCATGCTCATCTGTCCTTCATCCAAGAACCTCAAACAGGGCAGCCGCGCCCATGCCGCCGCCCACGCACATGGTCACAACGACGTATCGGACTCCGCGTCGGCGCCCTTCAATCAACGCATGCGCTGTCAGGCGGTTGCCAGACATGCCATAAGGATGGCCGATGGAGATGGCGCCGCCATCCACGTTGAAGCGATCATTGGGAATCCCGAGTCGGTCGCGGCAATAGACCACCTGCACCGCGAAGGCTTCGTTCAGCTCCCACAGCCCGATGTCGTCCATTTTCAGATCAAAGCGTTTCAGGAGCCTGGGGACAGCAAAGACCGGCCCAATGCCCATCTCGTCAGGCTCAGTGCCAACAACCGCCATGCCACAATAGCGGCCGAGTGGCTCAAGGCCGCGGGCCGCGGCCAGCTTTGCTTCCATCACTACGCAGGCTGAAGCACCATCAGATAGCTGGCTCGCGTTGCCCGCGGTAATAAAGCCGTCTTGCCGCACCGGCTTGAGCGAAGCGAGGCCCTCCATGGTCGTGTCGGGCCGGTTGCCTTCGTCGCGCGCCAGTTCCACTTCCTGCATCGAGGTCTCGCCCGTGGTCTTGTCCGTCACCGACTTGATTGTCCTTACCGGGATGATCTCCGCATCGAAGCGGCCGGCTGCCTGGGCTTCTGCCGTTCGGCGCTGTGACTGCAAAGCGTACTCATCCTGCTGTTCGCGCGAAACGCCGTAGCGGCGACCAACGACCTCGGCCGTGTCGATCATCGGCATGTAAACATCCGGATGAAGCGCTTGCAGTTCAGGGTCGGAGCCGAGACGGAGTTCGGCTGTCTGCACCAGCGAAATCGAATCCATTCCACCAGCCACGACGATGTCCATTCGGTCCATGACAACCTGTTTCGACGCCATGGAGATACTCATGAGCCCCGACGAACACTGCCTGTCGACGGTCTGTCCAGCGACCGAGACCGGCAACCCCGCGGTCAGGGCCGCAGTCCGTCCGATCGTATGTTGCAGACCCTGAGGCAACGCCGACCCGACGATGCAATCCTCGATCTCATCGGGATCAACCTTTGCACGCGCCACTGCGGCACGAATGGCATGAGCTGCCAGCGTCGGGGAAGGGGTAGCGTTGAATGCGCCCTTGTATGCGCGGCCGATCGGAGTCCGCGCTACGGAAACAATGACGGCATCACGGCTCATCTCACGCACACACCTTTCGATTCCCGCGAGACAAAGCCTGCATTCTTCAAATCGACCTCGCTGCTCAGTCCGGTGTTATTTCATCTTGCCGGTCCACACCACCTCAACCCATCCAGCCACAAGTCCTTTAATCCTTCTGCCCATTGGAGGCAGACTTTGGGTCAAATCGTCTCGTCCTTCGCCTGAGTTGCGATTTAGGAATAATTGCCATCCACGCTGATCGCCTGCCCCGAAACATTTTGTCCTGCCGGCGAACATAGGAAAAGACACATGAGCGCTATGTCGTCCGCACTAACCATGCGGTGCAGGGAAATATGCTTCAGGTAATCCTCCCGCATCGCGTCCTCATCCACCCCTTCCATCTTGGCGCGGGCACTGATGACGCCATCCATCCTTGGCCCCTCCACAATGCCGGGCAGTACTGCGTTCACCCTGATGTTGTCGGGGCCGAGTTCGACGGCAAGCGATTTGGCGATTCCCACGATGGCCCATTTTGTCGCCACGTAAGGCGTCCGCCATGCAATCCCCATACGGCCGGCTATGGACGATATGCAGATAATGTTGGCGGCCTTGGAATCCCGAAGCATCGGCACAGCATGGTGCAGACAGCGGTACTGGCCATTCAGGTTCACTTCGATCGTACGCGTCCATTCTTGCTCGGTGATCTTGTCCACTCCAGCAGTCGGGCCCGCGATGCCGGCGCAATTGATTAAGACATCGAGCCCGCCAAATCGGTCTCGCTGCGTCTCGAATAGCGATGCCACCTGCGTTTCATAGGCCACATCCGCGTGGGTCGCCACGCAGGATGGGAACCGCTTCTGGAATGCGGCCAGGGCAACGTCGTCGATATCGCATACGTGGATTTCGGCGCCGGTTTCGGCGAATGCGGATGCAATGGCAGCGCCAATACCGGAGCCACCTGCCGTTACCAGTACCCGCAACCCCTTCGGAGGATAGAGTCGATCTTGGAAGGTCATTCTTACTCACCTTTCATTGTGTTTCTTTCCGCTCACCGGACGCCGTCCATCGGAATCAGGCGAAATGGACATTCTCCGCGCCTTTCAATTGCAACATCTCCCTGACTTCAGTGGGCGTGGCAATTTCAAAGGAGAGCTCTTCAAGAATGCGGCGGATCTTCCTCACCTGCTCGGCGTTACTCTTCGCCTTGGTTCCAGGGCCAAGATAGAGGTTGTCTTCCAGCCCCACGCGCACGTTTGTGCCCAGGATGGCTCCCATCGTCAGAAGCGAAAGCTGGTGGCGTCCCGCGCCCAACGTCGAAAGATGATAGTTATCCCGTCCGAATAAGCGGTCCGCCGTTGATCGCATGACAAAGAGATTTTCAGGGTCTGGACCGAGCCCTCCGAGGATTCCGAAGATGGCCTGAATAAAGATTGGCGGCTTGATGATGTTCCGATCGACAAAGTAGGCGAGATTGTAAAGGTGCCCGACGTCGTAGCACTCGAGTTCGAATCGAGTGCCGCTTTCTCCAAGATTGGCAAGTATGTACTCAATGTCAGCGAAGGTATTCTTGAAGACACCGTTCTTCATGCCCTCGATCTTCGGCTTCTCCCAGTCATAGCGCCAGTTTGTGATCTTTTCGGCTACGGGATGAATGGAAAAATTCATTGATCCCATGTTCAGCGAACACATCTCGGGCTTGGCCTGCAGCGGATAGGCGAGCCGTTGCTCGATCTGCATATCAGAGCTGCCGCCAGTCGTGATGTTGATGATCGCGTTTGTGCGTTCTGCCAGAACAGGGCAGATTTTCGCATAGTCTGCCGGCTCTCCCGAGGGCCTGCCATCCTCGCCTTTCCTGGCGTGGATATGAAGGATTGCCGCCCCAGCCTCGGCTGCCTCAACGGCGCTGTCAACAATCTGGGTTGGGGTGGCAGGAAGATACTCCGACATGGTCGGCGTGTGGACAGAACCGGTGATAGCGCAGCTAATAATGATTTTTCGGTTGTTTTTGGCCATATTCAGTCTCTTATAGGTTCAATAACCGGTTCATGATAAGAAGTGGATGACAAAACAAGACAGGTTCACGGCGGACATTCTCATGTCGTTTTCTCACACCGCTCCCAAACTACGGGTGATCTTTGTGTCCCAGAACACTTGGACCTGTTAACAGGCCCTAAGGCAGTCCAGCCCCGGGCACATCGACATGGGTCATCCAAATCGCCGCACGGTGGCTCGCCAACGCCTCGGCCTCGTTGAATGTGGGTGCGACACAGGCGAACAGCGTTCGCCCGTTCTCTCCTCCGAGCATGCACGCGAATACGCCCATTTCATCGGTTTTGAGCTCTTCAAGGATCTCCCCGCCTTCGGCTACCCGGATCAACCGGCCTGCTTTTGCATCGGCCACCCAAACGGCCCCTTCCCCATCGAGACAGATTCCATCCGGCGCAACGTCCACCTGGCTCAGAACCTCCGCAACCCCGTCCGATGTCGGCGGATCGCCGAACGCAGCCCATGTCCGTCGCTCGCCCATTTGGCCGGAAGCGACATCAAAAGCACTGAGTCGATTCATGAATGTCTCGGCCACAATCAATGTGCTGCCATCCGGAGTGAGCACCATTCCGTTGGGAAAGCCAAGTCCCTCGGCTGCGACTCTGGCGCAACCTTCCCGATCCACCGAGATCAGGTTCGTAGTAATAACTTTGGCGTCACCCATAAGGTCAAACCCGAAATTGCCCACCCAGGCTCGTCCCTGGTGATCGACAAGCATGTCGTTCAAATGCCAGGGAGCAAGGCTCGACAGATCGGCATACTCGACAAGAGAAGAATCCAGCTCACGAAGCAAGATCTTGCGGTCGCGCATGGACACAATCAGCATTCGCCCGTCGGGCAAAAACCCAAGTCCCGAGGGCTGGCCCGGCACTTCTGCAATTGTTTCTATCGTGCCATCCAGGGCAACTGCCAGCACCCGCTGGGTGTAAAAGTCTGAGAAGTACAACCGCCCATCGTGCCAGCGCGGACACTCGGTAAACGACAGGCCACTCATCAGGGTTTCGAACTTTGCCATACTTTCCCCTCTTTGAATATCGATAGTTGAACGGATTTTGCCGGAACTTTCTCGTTACACTCACAAACAACGGCATGATACTCCTCTCGCCAGATGCTGGCGCACATGTGGTATTAAGCCGGGTTGACGGTGTGATCCGCACCACCGAAGACTTTAGGTCAGGACCGATAACTTGCCGGCGTGCTGCCTGTCCATCTGCGGAACGCATGACGAAAGTTCGTCGCCTCGCTGAATCCCACCAGCTCTGAAATATCCTCGACACTCAGTTTCGTGGAACGGAGATACTCGCTTGCGAGGTTGCAGCGGACGTCATCGAGAATTTGAGTAAAAGAAGTTCCTTCGGCGCGAAGCTTTCGATTCAGCGTTCGCACGGTTGTGGCGATCTGTCTGGCTACCGCCTCCATGCTTGGTGAATGTCCAGGTGTAGACGCGATGATCTGGTAGACCTCACCGGCAACACCGGTCGATGTCTTCACCTCACCGAGAATGCGATCGCAGGTATCCCGCAAGATCTTCGAAGTAAGACCGTGCGCCAGGCGCGGCTTCGCAGAGAGAATCGATTTCGGATAGGTGAGTTCAGACATCAGCTGGCCGAATCGAACCGGACAGCCGAGATAGCGCTTATAAAGATGGGCGTGGTCTGGAGCAGAATACGAAAGTGCCGCGGAAACAGGAAGGTAAATGTCGTTTTCTAGCACTGCTTTCAAATGCGTCGACAGCTGGGCCAGCTGTTGCTCCACCAGAAAACGTAGCAACGCGTCGGGATAGGTGACCGCCCCATTCATCGGGAAAATCCACGATACGTAATCGCCCTCTTCACACCATGACATGGAAAGAAGCGGTGTTGCGAGCCGGTGGTATTTGACAGCCACTTGAAAGTATTCGCGAATCGTGGGACTGCATACCAGGGCGAATCCGTACATCCCATACGCCGACAATGGAATTCGACTGCCTGTACGAAAAGGGGTCTCGGGGTTTTTCGATAGCTGTAAAGCGTTGCGGCACACCGTAATGTACTGGCGAACAGAGGTGCGCGCGTCGGGATCCGAAAGACTCTCAGGCGACAGGCCTGTGCCTGAAAGGCTCGCTTCGGGCGCAATGCCCTGTTCCTCGAGAACCTCAACGAGGGCTGCTACCTTGTAAGGCGCATACCGTTTTTCGTTCCAAAGAGGTAGTTCCATGACACCCAAATCCCTGTCCGAAAAGAACACTCTTATGTCCGAATTAAACCTGTGCAGCCCAATTGTGCATCATTAGCATTCCGTTTTGGAAGTGGTTTCTGCGAGCTTCTTTGAAGTGGTCGCGAGAGACGTTCCGGAATGGCATGGGGAATCGCAGTCATCGGCGACGGATCTGATGGGGTAACGCAGCTTTGCGTGGTCTGGCACGGTGTTTGCGATGCATAGAAGGTGTTAAACAGCATGATGTCAGCCGCGAGCCGAAGGCCTCGTCGGTCGCAAACCTGCGTATGAAGAAGGAGCCCAACGGGGCAGAGCCTGCCTTCAGCTCAGATCGGATATCTTATGCCAGAGTTCGTTATCGTAGCAGCTAAGCGTACGGCAATTGGAGGATTTCAGGGGTCACTTA
>Ga0302275_10003882_pt1 | contig 14956 bp, 9 predicted proteins | sample III_Bog_N2_2_FD_200229 | JGI IMG/M metagenome (GOLD analysis project Ga0302275, IMG submission 200229) | Peat permafrost microbial communities from Stordalen Mire near Abisko, Sweden - III_Bog_N2_2 | ecosystem: Environmental > Terrestrial > Soil > Wetlands > Peat | place: Sweden: Abisko...
ACTGTTGGGCCACGGTGGCGGATGTCCTCACCTTTTATCAGGAACGGATCGCCAACGAAGGCTTCCTGCGCACCGCCATCGAACGACGCTCGGTGCTCGAGCTGGCCCGGCTCATCGGCTACACGTTGCGTCCGGGTGTCGCCTCGTCCGTTTATCTGGCCTACACCTTGAACCCTAACCAGACCGACCCGGTGAACATCCCGGCCGGCGCCCAATCACAAAGCATTCCCGGTCCCGGCGAGTTGCCGCAGACCTTCGAAACGTCGGCCGACCTGACTGCCCGCACCGATTGGAATAACCTGCCGCCGCGAATGACCCAGCCCCAGGTCATTCATTCCGCCGATGGTCTCACCCTCAACACGGGCACCATCTATTTACAGGGCGTGACGACCAACCTTAACCCGAACGACACGCTGCTGCTCCAGGTTTCCGGAGCCCCCAATGGTATTTTGGCCCAGGTTGCGACGGTCACTCCGGATTTCACCAATAGCCTCACGACCGTGACGCTGCAGGGGACCGTTAACTCAAGTGTGTCGAAAAAACCGGACACGAAAGTTGACGCCTTCATGGCCCTTCTCAATTTATCATCGTCCACGGGAAATCTGGCCAAACCGCCCGCGCTTCAGCTTCCCGGCAGCACTTATCTGGCCCGAGATGTTGGCAGCGCCCTGGAACAGAAAAGCGACACCTTGACCCAGGCATTGACCGTTTTGAAGCCTTCTATCGCCGCCTCCATCTATGCGGCCTGGGCTAATTCAGGCACGCCCGTGGTGGACGCGCCGAAAGTATACGCCTTCCGCGTCAAGGCCTCGCCGTTTGGCAGCGTCGCCCCGCTCATGCCGGTGACCAACGCCCAGGGGATTGTGGTCGGCACGGAGGAATGGCCCATCGGCGGCACCGTCGCGTGCAGTATCGTGCTGACCAATTCCGGTCCGACGGCTCCCTCCGCCTTCGTCTCTCTCACCCTGGACGGACTGAAGCAGACGGCCGCAGTATCGCTGTCAACTCTGCCGTCGAACAGCATTCCACTCGGCTTGGGTCAAGTGCAGGTCAGTCTGACAAACCACTATTTTTACACTTTCGTGTTTACCTATCCCGCCTCGGGTGCCAGCGCGACCCTGACCATCACTCTTTCCATCCTTTCAAATGGCACCCAGACGGCGGAGATCAACGACCAGACCAGTAACGTCAATTTGGCCATCAGTTCCGGCAACGTGGTCACGTGCTCGACCGCGACCTATGAGACAAACCTGTCGCTCTCGGCCGACTCCAGCACCTTCACGGTCGAGGTGGACGATCTGCCCTTGCCGCAAGCGGAGCCGGCCGTGGTCTACCTGGATGCCTTATATAACCAAATCCAGACCGGAACTTGGGCGGCCCTGGTCCGTGCTGACGGCGTCCCACCGGTGATCACGATGATTGGCAAGGTGGAAAGCGTGGCCATGGCCGAATATGGCATCACCGGCAAGTCCACCAAACTCTCCCTGGGTCAGGCCTGGCTCCAGAGCACGGACCAATTTTTGTCCGTGCTCCGGGGCACCACCGTTTACGCACAATGCGAGCCGTTGCAACTGGCCTTGCAGCCTTACCAACCGGATGCCCAAGGCAACCCGGCGGATGTGGGCCCGGGCCCCCAAGGAGCGAATACGACCATAGAATTAGACGGCCTCTTTGACGGCCTGACCTCCGGCCGCTGGGTGATTGTCGCGGGGGAACGCACCGATATCAAGGATGCCTATGGCAACGTCGTTGCCGGCGTGAACGCCAGTGAACTCGCCATGATTGCCACCGTCACCCAGGGATATGACATCAGCCTGCCGGGCGACCCAATTCATACCACCATCCAACTGGCCACCCCTCTGGCGTATAGTTACAAGCGCAGTTCCGTCACCATTTATGGCAACGTCGTGGATGCCACCAACGGGGCGACTACGAATGAAACCCTGGGTAGCGGTGACGGCAGCCAGGCGCTGCTGTCCTTCGCCTTGAAGCAGCCGCCGCTCACCTTTGTTTCCGCTGCCACGCCGGCCGGGGCCACCAGCACGCTCGAGGTCTTCGTCAATAATGTGCAATGGCAGGAAGTGGACACGCTGGCCGGCCTCGGCCCCAAGGACCGGTGCTTCGTCACCCAAACGGATGACAACGGCGTGACCACCGTGATTTTTGGCGACGGTGTGCAGGGTGCCCGGCCGCCGACCGGCGTGGGCAACGTGCAGGCGGTTTATCGCAAAGGTATCGGCCAGCCCGGCAATGTCAAAGCCGGGGAGATCACCATGCTCACCACCAAACCTCTGGGGGTGAACGCCGTGGTCAACCCGCTGGACGCGACCGGCGGTGCCGACGAGGACGCTATTGACCAGGCCCGGGCCAACGCCCCGGTTGCCGTCCTTTCCCTGGACCGCCTCGTCTCAATACAGGATTACGCCGATTTCTCCCGCACCTTTGCCGGGGTTGGCAAAGCCGCCTCGGTGCGGCTGAGCGACGGGCTCCGTGAACGGGTCTACATTACAATTGCCGGCGCGGATGATGAGCCCATCGCCACCACCTCCGACCTTTACAACAACCTGACCGCCGCCTTGCTCAATTACGGCGACGCCGCGCTGGCCGTGCAAGTCAGCGTGCGTGAGTTGAAACTCATGGTGTTGAGCGCCAAAGTATGCCTGTTGGCTGATTACCAATGGGATTCGGTGTCCCCGGCCATTCGCGCCGCACTCCTGAATGCCTTCAGCTTTCAGAACACGGACTTGGCGCAACCCGTCATCTTGAGCCAGGCCATCAGCGTCATTCAGAGTGTTGCTGGCGTGGAATATGTGGACGTCGTCTGCTTCGGGAGCCTGCCGGAAAATTTTACGGCGGCGGATTTGTCCGCGCTGACCTCGGCCCGGAAAGTTGCTGATGCCATCCCTTCCTTGGCGGCCCGCCTTGGCCCAACAGTGGGCACCGGCCAGACCGCCCCGATATTGCCGGCACAGCTTGTCTATCTCACCCCGAACGTGCCGGACACCCTCATTCTGAACCAAATCACCTGAGCCAATTATGAGCACCGCCAGCCAAGATCCCCGCATTGACCGGCTCAACAACCTGCTGCCGGCCATTTACCGCATTAAGGATGCGAACCAGCAATACCCGCTCCAGGCCTTGTTGCGCGTCATCGCCGAACAGGTCAATGTCGTGGAAGACGACATCAGCCAACTCTATGAAAACTGGTTCATCGAAACCTGCGCGGACTGGGTGGTCCCGTATATCGGAGATCTCATCGGTTACACGCCGGTTTCCGCCGCCGGGCTGCCGAGCGACGACAGCACGCGGGAAGGGCGCAACCTGAACCGGGTGCTCATACCCCGGCGCGAAGTGGCCAACACCATCCGTAATCGCCGCCGCAAGGGCACCCTGGCGGTGCTGGATCAACTCGCCCGGGACGTGGCCGGCTGGCCCTCGCGCGCGGTCGAATTCTATAAACTGCTGGGTTGGAACCAAAACCTGGATCACCAGCATCCGCAACGGGCCCGCACCGTGAATGTCCGTAACTTGCAAGCCTTGGATCTGCTCGGAGGCCCCTTTGACACGCTAGCGCATTCGGTGGACGTGCGACGCATTGATTCGACGCTCACCCTGGGCCGCCACAACATACCTTCGGTCGGTGTCTTTGTCTGGCGGCTGAACGTATATTCCGTGACCAACTCACCGGCGTACTGCGTCGAAGAACAGGGCCCCAGCTGTTATACCTTCAGCTTCCTGGGCCAGGACGCCCCTTTGTTCACCAAGGCCGTGCCGGAGGCGAACCCAACCCAGACCCCAGCGGAAATCAACCTGCCCGTTCCGGTCCGCCGACTGGCCTTTGCGCAACAGCCCGGTTCGTATTATGGGCCGGATAAGACGCTCGCCATCAGTGCGGACGGCTGGGCTGGATTGCCCCCCGGACAGAATTTGGTCCCGGTGGAAAACATCATTCCCGCGGATCTGTCGGATTGGCAATATGTCCCGGCCAACAGTCAAATCGCCGTGGATCCCGTCCTCGGGCGCATGGTATTTCCATCCGGGCAATTGCCGAAAAAAGGCGTCCATGTGACTTATCATTATGCCTTCAGCGCGGATATCGGCGGTGGTGAGTACGATCGTCCACTTTCGCAACCGGCAAATGCCGTCTTGTACCTCGTCGGACCCTCAGCGTCAGGGGCAAGGACGTATAACTCAATCCAAGAAGCCATCAATGCATGGCGCGCCACAGCGACGCCCCGGCTGCCGGCGGTGGTCGAAATTGCCGACAGCGGGGTCCACACCGAGCAATTGAACATCAGCCTGCTGGCAAACGAGAGCCTGCAAATTCGCGCCGCGGCGAACCAGCGTCCGATCATTCGATTGCTTGGGTGGCAAAACGAATTGCCCGACGCTCTTTCCGTTACCATGGCCGAAGGCAGCCGCCTCACGCTGGACGGCTTGCTCATCACCGGACGTTCCCTGCTCATCACCGGGCCCCCGCGCGTCACGCCAGAAGAAACCCTCGCGCCCGTTTGCGGTTCGAGCGTGGTGATTCGTCACTGCACGCTGGTGCCAGGTTGGGGCATTGACTGTGGCTGTGAGCCGCAGCGACCGGCGGAACCGAGCCTGGAACTCACCGATGTCCGCGCCAATGTGCACATCCAGCATTGCATTCTGGGTTCAATCCAGCTGCAAGAAAGCCAGCGCACCTATGATCCCATCCCGGTGGCCATCACCGACAGCATTCTCGATGCGACGGACCCGAAAAAGGAGGCCCTTGGCGCACCCGGACTGGCCGTGGCCAACGCCATCCTCACCCTGAAACGCTGCACCGTCTTTGGGATCATTAACGTCCACGCCATCGCCCTGGCCGAGAACTGCATCTTCAACAATTGTCTCAACGTGGCCCGCCGCCAACTCGGTTGCATGCGCTTTTGCTATGTGCCGCCCGGGTGCCGCACCGCACGCCGATACCATTGCCAGCCTGACCTGGTGGTTCAGGCCGTGAAAGCCCGGATCGCCAATCTCACCGAGCAAGCCGTCATCGTGGCTGCCGAACAGTTGCGCGTGCTGCCGCAATTCACCAGCTCCCGTTATGGCAACCCCGGTTACGCCCAATTGGGACGCCATTGCGCCGTCGAAATCACGGGCGGCGCCGACGACGAGTCGGAGATGGGCGTATTCCACGACCTCTTTCAACCCCAGCGCGAGGCCAACCTGCTCGCGCGCCTGACCGACTACACTCCAGCCGGAATGGACGTCGGCATCCTCCGCGCCACTTGAACCTTACGGCCATGCACTTTGAAAAACATCCAACCAAAATATCACGATTATGAAAGGCGATTTCACCCGCAACCCATTTGATCCAGCCAAACACTTCAGCCATGTGTTCAGCCAGCAGGGCCGCGTCACTTTGGATGCCGACGCCAACGAACAGGCCGCGATCCTGCTCCATTACCTGCGCACCCTGGCGCGGGACCTGATTGGTCCTTACGCCGCGCCGGTGGCAAGCCAGGGCTTTGTGATTACCGCCAACAGCACCAACTCCTGGAACCTGAATATCAGCCAGGGCCGCTATTACGTGGACGGCTACCTGGTGGAAAACGATGACCCAAACTGTCTTTACACCACCCAGAAGGACTTTCCGGCGGTGCCAAAAAATGAGGACCCCTTGCTCTCCCTGCTCGCCAAAAACGCCAACGGACCCAACGGCTCCTACTGGGGAGTTTACCTCGACGTTTGGGAGCGGCACATCACTTGGATCGAAGATCCGTCGATACGCGAACCCGCCTTGCTCGGACCGGATACTTGCACCCGCGCGAAAGTAATTTGGCAGGTCAGATCCATGCCCATTAAAGCAAAAAGTCAGAGTCAGCCCACCTGCGCAGACCTGTTCACGCAAATCCCCCGGCCGGCCAGGGGAAAGTTGTCAGCCCGCATTGACCCCGGCCCGGTTACGGACGTCTCTCCTTGCGTCACGCCGCCGGCGTCGCAATACCGGGGCACCGAAAATCAGCTGTACCGGGTGGAAATTCACCGTCCGGGAACCATCGCGGACCCCAAGGCCCGCCCAAACCCGGTTCAAAAAGTTCCCAACGATCCCCAAGCCGCCGCAACCACCGCGGCTGGCACTTCCGCCCCGACTGCTAAGTTAACCGACCCAGCCGCGGATCAAACTGTGGACCAAAAATTTGTCAATGCCCCAACCTTTAAATGGTCGCGTGACAATGGCAGCATTGTCACGGCTTGGAGCGCTCCGCAGGCAGGCGCGGCGACCAACGGCCTCAACGTGGCTGGTGACCGGGGGTTTGCCGCCGGCAATTGGGTCGAACTTTCCGATGATAATGACGACCTCCTGGGACTGCCGGGCCTCCTGGTTCAACTAACCAAAGTTCAAGGCGACGTGCTTTCGATTACTCCACCAACCTCCGGCAGCGTGGCGTTCAGTGACTATGGGCCGCATCCTAAAGTGAGGCGTTGGGACCAGTCCCAAAATGCCGACCTGAAGTTACTGGAAGGGGCCGTGCCGATCACGGTGGGAAGTTGGATTGATTTGGAGGATGGCATTCAGATCATGTTCCAACCCGGTGAGTATTCCACCGGTGACTATTGGTTGATTCCGGCCCGGGTCGCCACCGCCAATATTGAATGGCCCCAAAACGCCAAGGGGCCTTCCGAATTGCCTCCGGTCGGAATAGAACACCATTACGCCCCGCTGGCGATCATCGAGTGGGGTGATGGGCATGCGAATTTGACTCCCTGCGACTGCACCTTCAATCCGGGGAGCAGTTGCTACCAAGCTCAGGCCGCCCGCGCGAACCAAGCAACCACGCCAGTGCAAGTCACAACCGAACCCGCCGCCCCGGCCTCTGCCGCACGCGCACCCATCGGCTAATCCGAACCGTTTATGACCCTCGAACATTTTGACTCCATTCTGGCGTTTGTCCTCATCATCACGGGCGTCAGTCTGCTCATCACCACGCTCACCCAGATGGTTTCAGCGCTACTGGGTTTGCGCGGGACGCATCTGCGCTGGGGCATAAAAACCTTGCTGGCCAACCTTGACCCCAGCCTCAAGGCCCATGCCGAAGAAATCAGCAAACAGGTTTTACAACACGCGCTGATTTCAGATTCCGCCTTCTCCAAAATGGATCATGTGCTCTTCAGCCGCTGGCGTCTGGCCAGCGCCATCCGGCAGGATGAACTGGTCGCCATCCTGCGAATCCTCGCGAACCCGCCAAATCCACCGGTGGCCGGTGCGGCCATACCGGCCTGGGTTCCCCCGTTGCAGAAATTGCTTGAGGAGCTGAATCCTCAGGCGACGGATGACATCGCCAAGGTCGCCACGGAATTAAAGAAACTCTTCCCGGACGACCTCGCCAAGGCCAGGGCCTTGTTGACGCCGATTCTGGATTCATCGAGCGGCCTGACGTCGAAAATTGACCAGTGGTTCGATTCCGTGATGGACCGCTCCGCCCAACGTTTCGCCCTTCACTTGCGGGCTTGGACCGTGATTTTCGCGGTGATCGTCGCCTTCGGGTTGCAACTGGACGCCTTCGGGTTGTTTACCCGACTCTCCAGCGATGCCGAGATGCGGGGACAGGTGATCAGCAGCGCCAACACCCTGATGGCCATGGCCAACAACCTGACGCCCGCAGCCACCAATAGTTCTTACACACTTTATGTTGCGGCCATGCAGCAATTGATTGCCAATCATAAAACCGAGCTCAAAGGCCTGGACGAACCGGCGGGATTCACAACCCTGGCCGATGGAAAAGCGTGGCTTGCCACCGAGCTGGAGAAACGCAACATCCGGAATTCCGACCACCAATGGGAGCAGGCTTTTGCCGATCAAGTCACGCAAACTCCGCTCCAAGCCACCGCCGAGAATCTAAACAAACTCTTGGCCGACAAATTGATCTTGCAGCTTTTGCCGGAACCTTATCCGGTCCCGATCTACAAAAATTGGGCGCCCAATAGTCGCGCCTTTTGGGGCCTGCTCGCCAGTGCCGCACTCCTCAGTCTGGGAGCTCCTTTCTGGTTTAATGCCTTGAAAAACCTCAGCAACCTGCAACCCGTCGTGGCCAAAAAAGAGCATCAAGAATCAGCCGCGGAATCCTGATTTTTGACTGCATATTTCGTCACAATTGCTAATGCTGCCCGGTGACGAATAAATAAATAAGTGGATTTAGTCGTGGACTTCCCCGCGAATAAGCGCATCCTGAAAGTTATCAAACTGGAACTTTCTGCGATCCATCCGCCGGGAAACCTTTTATTCCTGCGTCGTTGAAGTCCCGTGCACATCCATGAACATCCTTATCGAAAATCACGAAACCCAGGAATATCTGACCGAAGCAGGCATTTGGTCCAAAAAACCGCTGGAAGGAAAACGCTTTGCCAACAGCCGGACGGCCTTTCGCACCGCCAAACAGGAGGCAATCGGCAAATTCAATATTGTTGCCTTTATTCCGACGACGGAGCAGTTCGTCAACCTGAATCACGGGCGCGGCACCCGCGCGGCGGCGGAAACCGGCGAATTATAGCCCGGCCCGGATACCGCGGAGCCCGATCATGCGCCGGGTTTCCGCGCACCAGACTTTCAGCCGCAGACAGCGCAGCACTTCAAGTGGATTCAGGGAGGTGGTCTTGGCGGTACGCAGCTCGGGGATGGCACGGTAAGTTTCCGGCAACCGGTAGAAGGGAATGCGATGATTCAGGTGATGAATGTGATGATAGCCGATATTGCCGGTAAACCAGGCCAACAGCTTCCCCGTTTTGAGGTGGCTGGAGGATTCCAAGGCAGCGCCCTCATATGTCCATCCGTTTTTGTCCTTGAAAACAACGGAGGGAAAATTGTGCTGCGCGTAAAAAAGGTAACTGCCCAAAGCACAGGCGATAAAGAAGGGAAGAATCAGGGTGAGGAGCAGTGTCAGCCAGCCATAAGCCAATACCAAGGCCGTCGCCATACCCAGATGGACCAGCAAGGAGAGCAGGCTGTCATAATGTTTGCGCGGGGCATTCACCATGGGTAGGAGAACCATGCCACCCCAAAAAACCGTCAGATAACCGAACAGGATGGTGACCGGGTGACGCATGAGGAGGTATTTGAAGCGGTCGCTGAAAGAGGATTTTAAATATTGCTCCCGCGTCATGATGGGATATGAGCCAATGTTGGCGCTGCGGAGCTTGCAATTATGGGCATGATGGTAGTCATGCGAACTGCGCCAGATGGTGCTGGGGCAGAGGACACAGATGCCGAAGATTCGCATGAAGGTCTCAGCCACGGCCGACCGCGGCAAAATGGCACGGTGCTGCTGGTCATGATAAATGACGAACAGCCGGACAATGAGGAGGCCGGAAAGCAGACTGAAAAAGATCCTGGCCACCCAAGGGAGATACGGAAGGGTTCCCGCCAAGGCAGTCGCCAGACACAGCGTGGTGGAGAGAATGCACCACCAGCTCCGAAGCGGTTGGTCCTTCGCAAACGCCTTCGTACGAATGTGAAGATTTTTATCTGATTCCATGATGATTACTGATGTCAGCATCTCCGGAAGTCGGCAAAACGTCAACAACCTTTAACAAAATTTACCATTTTTACCATTTTCTTATCTCAGGCGCCAGGTAATGCGAGCCTTGTCGAGATCGTAAGCGGACATCTCCATCTTCACCCGATCCCCCACGGTGAGGCGGACCCATCGTTTGCGCATTTTGCCGCAAATGGTGGCGAGGACGAGATGCTTGTTATCCAGCTCAACCCGGAACATGGTTCCCGGCAAAACGACCTTGACGCAGCCTTCAACTTCGATGTGGTCTTCTTTCATCGGTAGGGGAGAAAATAAAAACGGCAGAGCCCGGTTCAATCCGAACCCTGCCTGAAATGAACGAATGATTTACGATCAGTTAATAACGGCTGCGATTGCTGCCGCCGCGATAACCACCGCCGCCGCCACCGCCGCTGCCGCCGCCACTGCCGCCGAATTCACGGCGTCCGCCGCCGCCGGCCGGACGCTCTTCACGGGGCTTGGCCACATTCACCGTCAGGGCGCGACCATCGATTTCCTTGCCGTGAAGACCGGCAATGGCCTTCTGGGCTTCGTCGGCGCTGCTCATGGTCACAAAACCAAAACCGCGCGGGCGGTTGGTCATGCGGTCCATCATCAGGTTCGTTTCGGTGACCGTGCCGAAGGCGGCAAATGCGTCCTGGAGGTCGTTTTCGGTGGTGTTGAAGGAAAGATTTCCTACAAATAATTTATTACTCATGTGATGTTTTACTGTCCGAGACTATACTGCGCTTTAACTAGACTGTTTCCGTTAACCGGATTTCAAATCATCACTGAACCGAGTTCACCTGAGGATTTACCATGCCTGGAAAGAGACAAGCGATCTATCAGACAACGCAACCATCGCAGGTTTTACCTGAATAGCAACGAGAATCGCAAATTATTTTGCCGGTCTTGGGAGGCGCCCCCCGGGGCAATTCCCCAGTCCGCTGTCCACCGAAGGCGGCCCTCCACCGTGGCAGCCACGCTGGAGGAAAGGCAGCCGGTGCGACATTCTTCAGGGCCGGGCGGACATGGCAGCTTGAGGCGCCGGTTTGGTCAAAGCCGGTTCAGGGCGCTCAGCACCGCCCGCACCGAGGCCAATTCAATGTTGGTATCCACACCGGCACCCCAGCAGCTTCTTCCGTTCTCGCCCTTGAGTTGAATGTAGGCAATGGCGGCCGCAGCCTCGCCTGAACCCAGGGCATGTTCACTGTAGGCGCTGATTTCAAAACGCGGGACCCCAAACGCAATGAGTCCCTGCACCAAGGCGGCCAGCGGACCATTCCCCTCGCCCGGAAAATCCACGACTTTTCCCTCGCGCAACAACTTGGCCCGGCATTTCACCACGCTATTTTTGCTTTCGGTTTCAAAACTCTGGAGCGACCAGGGCTGCATACGCTCGATATATTCCTGCCAGAACATTTGTTTGAGCTCCGCGCCGCTGACTTCACGTGCCAGTTTGTCCACCTTCTCGTTGGCAATCGGCCCGAATTCGCGCTGCATGTCCTTCGGCAGTTCGATGCCAAATTCCGTCGCCAACAAATACGCCACCCCGCCCTTGCCAGACTGCGAGTTCACCCGGATCACTTCGCGGTATTCCCGGCCGATGTCCGCCGGATCGATCGTCAAATACGGCACATCCCAATGCTGGCGGCTATTGCCTTCCCGTTCGGCCAGGCCTTTTTTGATCGCGTCCTGATGCGAACCACTGAAGGCGGTGAATACCAACTCGCCAGCATAGGGCTGGCGCGGTGGCACCGTCATGCCGGTGCAACGCTCATAGACATCGATGATGGCGTTGAGATTGGAAAAATCGAGTCCCGGGTCAATCCCGTGCATGTATAGGTTCAGCGCCACGGTCACCAGGTCGAGATTACCCGTGCGTTCCCCGTTCCCAAACAATGTACCTTCCACGCGGTCAGCCCCGGCCAGCATTCCCAATTCGGTGGCTGCCACACCCGTACAGCGGTCGTTGTGCGTATGCAAACTGATGATGAGCGAGTCACGTTGCTTGAGATTCCGGCACATCCATTCGATCTGGTCGGCGTACACATTGGGCATCGCCACCTCCACCGTGTCCGGCAGATTCAAAATCATCTTATGGCGCGTGGTGGGCTGCCAGACATCCATGACGGCTTCGGCGACTTCCCTGGCGTATTCCACCTCGGTGGCGGAAAAACTTTCCGGCGAATACTGGAGCATCACCTCGGTGCCCGCGAGCCGGTGCAACCGGTCTTTAATCATCCGGGCCCCATTGACGGCAATGGCTTTGATTTCGTCTCTGGATTTGCCGAAAACGACGCGGCGCTGGGCGGGCGACGTGGAATTGTACATGTGGATGATCGCCTTTTTCGCTCCAATCAACGATTCAACCGTGCGCTCGATCAAATCCTCCCGCGCCTGCACGAGCACCTGCAACCACACGTCATCCGGCGCGCGTTTTTCCTCGATGAGGCGCCGATTGAAGGTGAACTCCGTGTTGGATGCGGAAGGAAAGCCAACCTCTATTTCCTTGAACCCAATCCGCACGAGGGTCTGGAATAACTCCAGCTTCTGCGATACGTTCATCGGCACGGCCAGCGCCTGGTTTCCGTCTCGCAGGTCCACGCTGCACCAGCGCGGCGGCTGGGTCAGCACCCGGTCCGGCCAATGCCGGTCAGGCAGGACCACCGGCGGAAACGGACGGTATTTTTGGGATGGATCTTTTTGCATTTCGTGTGGCTTTCTAATTATTGCCATCCGGCGGCCGGGTCAAAACAAAAAACCCACCGCCGTACAGCGGTGGGTTTTGAAAAAGGTGTGAAGACTCAAAACCCATCCGCCGCGCCAGGCAGCAGCGCGTTTACCAGCAGCAGGTTTAAGAGGCAATCCACGTGCCAAATATACCCCGGCCCCTGGCCAGGTCAAGTCCAGCCCAATCCTCAGCCGATAAATGCCGCGTGCACGGCTTTAACGGCCTGCTCGCCCTTGGCCAGGTCGATGACCACGGAAATCTTGATTTCGCTCGTGGAAATCATGTCGATGTTCACGCCCTCCTTCGCCAGCGCCTCAAAAAGCTTGCCCGCCACGCCGGTGTGCGACTTCATGCCCACGCCCACAATGGACAGCTTGCCAATCTGTTCGGCGGTAATCACCTGGCGATAGCCCACCTCCTTTTTCAAGCCTTCAATCACCTTTTGCGCCTTGAGCAAATCCGGCTTGTCCGTCGTGAACGAAATATCCGTGGCGGGGGATCCCGTGCCGTGGCTGATGTTCTGAATGATCATGTCCACGTTTACTGTCGCGTCGCCCAGGCCCTTGAATATTTTCGCGGCCACACCCGGTTTGTCGGGCACTCCCACGAGCGTAACTTTGGCCTGATTCTTGTCAAGGGCAACGCCGCGAACGACGACGCCTTCCATGCTTTTGGTTTCTTCTTTCACAATGGTTCCTGGGTTGTCATTGAGGCTGGAGCGGACCTCGAATATGACTCCAAATTTTTTTGCAAATTCCACCGAGCGGCTCTGCATCACTTTCGCGCCAAGACTGGCGAGCTCAAGCATTTCATCATAAGATATCTCCGGCAACTTTTTGGCCCCCGGCACGAGGCGCGGGTCCGTGGTATAAACCCCGTCAACGTCCGTGTAAATCTGGCACAAATCCGCCTGCAACGCCGCAGCCAGCGCAATGGCCGTCAGGTCCGACCCCCCGCGCCCAAGCGTGGTTATCTGTCCTGCGCTCGTCTCGCCCTGGAAACCGGCCACGATGACGACGTTGCCGCCGTCCAGTTTCTCATGAACCTGTTTCGGGGTGATGTTGTGGATCTTGGCCTTGGTATGCACGCCGTCGGTCACAATGCCCGCCTGCGCGCCGGTCATGGATACCGCCGGCACACCAATGGTTTGGAGGGCAATGGCGGTGAGGGCGATGGTCTGCTGCTCGCCGGTGGCCAGCAGCATGTCCATTTCCCGTTCGCTGGGCAGTGGGGCGATCTCCTTGGCCAGCTTGATGAGACTGTCGGTCACTCCGCTCATGGCGGAAACGACCACGACAATCTTGTCGCCCTGCGCATGATATTTGGCCACCCGCGCGGCGACGTTTTTGATGCGGTCGGTGTTGCCCACCGAAGTGCCGCCATATTTCTGGACAATCAATGCCATACAAAAAATCTGAAACCACTTCAGCCGGCTCCGGCGAAGTTCAAAACGGAAAAACCAGCATAGTCAGATCCCCGCTGTTTGAAAAGATGGAATTGCAGCCGGCCAAATTATCCCACAACCCCGCTTGACGTTTCGCCGCAAATCTCCATCATATGCAACCCGGCAATTCCCGCCAATTTCCCATTCGCGCAATTTGAGCGCGTCGGTCATGATGGTGGGCCATGATTGAGCCGGTAATTATTGATATGCAGCATATTCGAAACATCGCCATCATCGCGCATGTAGACCACGGCAAAACGACGCTCGTGGACTGCCTGCTCAAACAATCTGGAACCTTCCGGGCCAACCAGGCCGAAACGCAAGTTGAGCGCCTGATGGATTCGATGGACTTGGAAAAGGAAAAGGGCATCACCATCCGCGCCAAGAACGCCGCGTTCAAATACCACGACTACCATATCAACATCGTGGACACCCCCGGCCATGCTGACTTCGGCGGCGAAGTGGAACGCATCATGAACATGATCGACGGCGTATTGCTCGTGGTTGACAGCGCCGAAGGCCCCCAGGCCCAGACCCGCTTCGTACTCCGCAAAGCCCTCGAAGCTGGCGCCAAGCCCATCGTCGTCATCAACAAGATTGACCGGGACAACGCCAACCCCAAGAAGGTCCTGGACGAGGTATTCGAACTCTTCATGTCGCTGAACGCCACCGATGAACAGCTCGATTTTCCCTTTATTTACTGCTCCGCCAAGCAGGGTTATGCCAAAACCGATCTCGAACAGACCACGACCACCATGGAACCTCTGTTCGAAGCCATCGTGAAGCACATCCCCCCGCCACGGGCCAAGGCTGGTGTTGGCTTTCAGTTGCTGGTGGCCAACCTGGATTACAGTGATTACCTCGGCCGTATCGCATTCGGCAAGATCTATGAAGGCAAGATCAAGGTGGGAGACCCCGCCATTTGCCGCCACGGCAACGGTCGCATTGGCAAGGGCAAAATCACCATGCTCTATCATTTTGAAGGCATGAAACGGATTGAAGTGCAGGAGGCCCATGCCGGCGATATCGTCGGCGTCACCGGCTTTGAAGAAGTGTTCATCGGCGAAACCATTTGCGATAGCGAGGCCCGCCCCGCCCTGCCTTACATCCCCATTGATCCGCCCACCATCCAGATGGAATTTGCCGTCAATGATGGCCCGCTGGCTGGCCAGGACGGCAAGCTGGTCACCGCCCGCCACATTTGGGATCGTCTGGTCAAGGAAACCCGCACCAACGTGGCGCTCCGGATCTTGCAAA
>Ga0302275_10003885_pt1 | contig 14951 bp, 13 predicted proteins | sample III_Bog_N2_2_FD_200229 | JGI IMG/M metagenome (GOLD analysis project Ga0302275, IMG submission 200229) | Peat permafrost microbial communities from Stordalen Mire near Abisko, Sweden - III_Bog_N2_2 | ecosystem: Environmental > Terrestrial > Soil > Wetlands > Peat | place: Sweden: Abisko...
GCTGATTCACCATCGGCTGATGCGCCATGGTGGTGGCAAATGTAGCGTACTGGCTGTTGGTGAAGTTGATGCCATAGCCGGCGCGCACCACAGTCTGCTTAGGCAGCCGCAATGCCGCACCCACGCGCGGCGCAATGGCCGTGTGGTAGGGAAAAACCAGCGAGGCGGGCAGCTGACCGCTGACGGAGGGCGGGGAGCCGGGCTGCACCTCCGCAATCGAGGTAAACCCGCCGGCTGCATTCGTATCCACAAAGGCCATGTGGCCGTACTTCTCTGTATAGGGCGCGAAGTACTCGTAGCGCAAACCGTAGTTCAGGGTGAGATTGGTTCGCGCGCGCCAGTCGTCTGTCATGTAAGCGTCCCACACGTTTTCACGCAGGTAGCTCTTGCTCGCGGCGGAGTCGATGGTGGTCTCCTGAGGTTTGCCCAGCAGAAAATCCGCCAGCGAGGAGCCGGTATAAAGGCCGGTGAAGTAAAAGGTGCCGGTGGAGTTCGACCCGCCCAGAAAATCGCGGTGTACGCGGTGGTAATCGCCGCCGAAACGCAGGTTGTGCTTGCCGTAAATCCAGCTCAGCACTTCGGAAGCAGAGATGGTCTGCGTGAGCGCGAAGCTGGGCTGCGTCTCGCTCATTCCGGTAAAACTGCTGAGCGTCACATTGGGCAGGCCGTAGTTGAGCGGGCTCGAGTTCAACGCAACACTGCCAGGTCCCAGAATGCCTGATTGGCTCGCAATGTCGGTTTTGTTGGTGAAGAAGTTGGTTGCCTGGCTGGTGCTGCGATTCCAGTTGGCGTTGAAGATGCTTGTGATCTTGTGGTAGCCCACCGTGTAGCCGGCCTGCACGGAGTTCGCGCTGGAAGAACTCTTGCCGCCCAGTTGCGGAAAGACGTTCACCCTGTCCGCCGCCGAGTCAGTCCAGTTGTAGTTGAAGTTGATGCTCTGACGCAGCCCTTGATTCTGCGATCTGCGTCCGCCGCCGCCACGGCCAAGTCCACCTCGGCCGCCGGGCAGGGCAGCGTTCTTGCCCAGGCTGCGCATATAGCGCACTCCGGCCTGCGTCGAGTTGGTCTGCGCGGTGGTCAGCAGATGGTAGTTCTGCGCGTAGCCGGCCAAGTTGGGCGCGGGAAAATATTGCAGCAGGTTGGTGGCGGCCGGGACGGGCGTAACCGGACCAGCCAGCCCCGGAATGATTCCCGCGCGCTCGTTGTCTGTGCCGAAACTGCCGTCCGTAGGCACGGTTGCGTACTGGTCCAGGGGATTGGAACTGCGCTGGCCGCTGAGGGTCAGGAACATCATGTCCTTGCCGCTGGGCTTGGTCAACCCCGGTAGATAAGGCGGGCTCATGAAGGTCATCCCGAAGCGGTTGCTGCCGGAGGGCGGCTGCTGCTGCGATTGACCGCGCAGGCTGAAGGGTTCCGCGTTGAGCGCCGAGTTGCTGCCCATCCAGAAGATGGCGCCGTGCGGCTGGTTGGGGTTGAAGCCGCGGAAGTTGCCGCGTCCGCCTCCGCCGCCACTCCCGCCCGGCCCGCCGAAGCCGCCGCCTCCGCCAAAAAGGCCGCCTCCTCCTCCGCCGAAGTTACCGCCGCCTTGCCCGCCCGGCAGAACTCCCTGTGCGCGCAGCGTCTCCACTGCATCGCGGACGCGGTCCATGTCCATGCCGGCCAGCGGACTTACCGCGCCTGTTTGGCCGCTGATGGCCACGGATTCGTCTCCAAAGTCGGAGTTGCCGGCAATCGAGGGAAGCGCCGCGCCGGTTGAACTGGATGGCCCAGACTGGCTCTCGGTGTCGCTCGTGAGCGCGCTCATCAGGCTCAGGCTCTGCGCGCCGTTGGTCGTGAGTTGCTGGATGGTTGATTGGACAGCTTGCTGACTTGCGGCTTCTTTCTCCTGCTTCTGGGCCGCCCGTGAGGCCAGAAGCAACTCAAAGCTTACTGTCTGGTCGCGACTGGCGGCGTTGAGCAACGCCTCCTGCGAGCCGGGCGCAAAGCCCGCAAACTGGGTGCGGAGGACGTAGCGGCCATTTTGCGGAATGGTCAGGGTCCATGCGCCGGTAATGTCGGTGGTGGTGGAAAAGCGCTTGCCGGTAAGCGTGTTCTGGGCGGTTACGGTCACGCCGGGCAGCGGAAGATTCCCGCTTTTGACCATGCCGTGCAGTTTTCCGCCGGAAGGCGCCGGTGCGGTTGCACTCTGCGCAGCCGGTTCACTGCCGCCAGGCGTGCTCGCTGGCGCGGCCTGCTGGGCCGTTGGCGTGGCTGGCGACTGGGCCAGGGAGGCAAGACCGAATGCCACAAAGATTCCCGCCATAGCCGCCCAACGTATTGCTGTTCGCCGCATTCACGTTCCCTGACCTTTCGCTCTCTACTCATTCAGACGGCCCACGCGCCTCGAAGGTTTACGGCTTCTCGCCCTCTGCGCGGAATCAGTCTTCGGAGAACCCGATCACTTTGGTTCCAGCGGCGCGATAAAATCCCTTGCATTCTCGCTCGGACCGTGTTAACTATTATGTTATTAATCTATCGATTGCTACCGCGAGAGTAACCCCGGTGCATCGGAACAGGACACTCTCAATGTTGAAGATCGGCACATCCATCCGCGCTTTCCGCCTGCAGAAGGGGCTTTCCCAGGGAGACATCGAAAAGAAGACTGGCTTGTTGCGATGCTACCTCTCGCGCGTGGAGAATGGCCATACGGTGCCTTCGCTGGACACGCTGTCGAAGATTGCGCGGGCCCTCGACCTGCCCATCACCCAGTTTTTTGCCGATGACGCGCAAGGCAAGCAGCTGAACCTGCAAAAGCTCTCCGATGAGGAGCTGCGCTTTCTCAACCAGATTCGCCGCTATTCCAGCAATCTGAATGAGAGCGACCGCAAGCTGCTGCTGGCCATGGTGAAGAAGTTCGCCGCCACGGCGACGCGCTGAGCGGCCAGCCTTAGATCTCCTTATACGTCATTGCCTAAATGGAAGAGGGGCTCTGCGCCGTGCGCACCGGCCAGCAATGCCTGTTCTTCAGTTGCGTTCAGCGGCTTGTAGCTCTGCGCCACATCCATCGCCAGGTGGAAGTAGCGTTCGTCTCCCGGCGGAATAGCGGCGGTGATAGCGTGGCCGAGGGTCCAGCGCAAGCCGAGGGAAGCTTCATCCGGGAAGGCAGCCGGCTGATACCAGCATTTGGGCTCTGGATGGTTGTGTTTCTGCTCGGCAGGCCACACCGTCTTGGCCATGGATTTGAGAGCCAGAATGCCCATCTTCTTTTCCTGCGCCCGCTTGAGTATCTGCGGGCCAAAGTTGGCCTGGCTGAAAAGAACCCAATTGATGGGGAAGAGAATCGTGTCGAAGTTGTACCGGTCCATAGCCGCCAGAGCAGTTTCCGCCGAATGGACAGAAAAGCCGATGTAGCGAATCTTGCCTTCCTTTTTGGCCGCCTCCATGGTCTCGATGGCTCCGCTGGGACCCAAAACCTTGTCCAGATCCGACATTTTGGTGAGCGCGTGGAACTGGTAGAGGTCCAGATGATCGGTCTTGAGCAGTTTGAGCGACTGTTCGAGGTCCGCGCGCGAGTCGTCCTTCAAGCGGCCGTCGGTCTTGCAGGCCAGGAAACATTTGTTCCGATAGGGTGCGAGAGCCGGTCCCAACTTCTCCTGTGCGTTGCCGTAGCTGGGCGCAACGTCGAAGTAGTTGACGCCGCGGTTCACCGCTTCGGCGACAATGTTGGCGGCTGCGCCGGTCTCCTCGTTCATCACCAAAATTCCGCCGAAGCCGATCATCGAGAGCTGCTCGCCGGTTTTGCCCAGCGTGCGACGGGCGATGAGGCTGGTGGGTGTCGCGGTTGATGCATTAGCCCGGCTTGCGTATGCGGCAGCTGCGGCGGCAATTGCGCCCTGCTTGAGAAAATCGCGACGTTCCATGGTCTGCCTCCTGAGAGTGGGAATAAGACGTCCGGCTTACGGAAGTTATTCTTGCACAGAATCTATGCGGCGGGACAGTGCCTCACCGCGGCAACTGGGCCAGGTAGAAACTGAACAGCACCAGAATTCCCACCACCATCACAGTGGCTGCGCGAAGGCGGAAGAGAAACAGTTCGCGGGACGCGCCGATCCGGGGTACCATCGGGGCCGCGAAGAGCAATCCGCACAGAACGCCGCCCAGATGGGCAGAATTGTCGATGCTGATCCCGGTATGCCTCTCCACCACGCCCAGGCTGATGGTGAAGCCGATCACCAGGTTAATGGCGGCAAAGTAAATCACCGACCGGCGCAGCTTGTGCAATTCCAGCGGAGGTACCGGTAACAAGTGCGACTTGAGCAGGATAATCAGCGCTCCGGCGATGCCGAAGACTGCTCCCGAGGCTCCCGCGCCGGCAGGAAAAACCACAGTAGGGTCCAATACCGCTCCTGCAATATGGTGGTTTGCCCACTCGGCCTGATACAAGACCCATGCAGTGTAGTCATGCCGCCAGTTGTAGAACGTGGACAACAGATTGCCCGCGGCGCCGGTGAGGATGTACACCGTCAGTACGCCCGCCGAACCCAACAGCGGCTCGGCCAGCAATCCCAGGTTCCACAGGCACCACATATTCGTGGCCAGGTGCAAAATGCCCACATGTACAAACATGGCGGTGACAATGCGCCACCACTGGCCTTGGATGAGCACACTGCCGGCGTTGTCGGCGCCCCAGTACATCAGTTGATCGAGTTTGGGGCTGGACGCGCTGACATGGTGCGCGAGCATGGCCAGAAAAACCAGGCAGTTGATGGCTACCAGCGCATAGGTAGCAGGAGCGTAAGACCAAGAGGGACGCTGCCGGCGAACCGGGGGCGGCGAAGGCGGAGTGTAACCAGCCTCAGGACGCAGAATCTCCGGACTGAGACCGGGGCCTTGGGATGAAGGAGTGGGGGGAAAGCTTCCCATCTCTCAACTTTAATGCATTTTGGAGCGGGACTGTGCGCGGAAGTGTGAATTGCCTCGATCCCAGTGTACGGTGAATGAAACCAACGTAATTAAGTCCCGATTCGATGTACTCTGTTGTTTGGCAGCACAGATCCTGCACGGGAAGAGAATGTGCCTGTAGCCAAGGCTCTGAAAGGGAGCGGAATCGTGATTCCAGAGGTGATTTCGGTAAAACGGATTCGGCGGGCGTTGCTCAGCGTGACCGACAAGACCGGCCTGGTGGAGTTTGCCCAGGTGCTGACCGGATTTGGCGTGGAGTTGGTCTCTACCGGCGGAACGGCGCGGGCGCTGCGCGAAGCCGGCCTCGCCGTCAAGGACATCAGCGATCTGACCGGCTTTCCGGAGATGCTCGATGGTCGCGTGAAGACCCTGCACCCCAAGGTCCATGGCGGCCTGCTCTACATTCGCGGCAACAAGGAGCACGAGGCCGCCGTCGCCGCGCACGGCATCGTGCCCATCGACATGGTGGTGGTCAATCTCTACGCCTTCGAGAAGACGGCAAGCCAGCCCGGCGTGGCTTTTGGTCATTTGATCGAGAACATCGACATCGGCGGCCCATCGATGGTGCGCTCGGCAGCCAAAAACTTTGAAGACGTAGCCATCGTGACCCGCGTGTCGGACTATCCTGCACTGATTGAAGAGATGAAAAGCGCCCACGGCGCCGCATTGAGCCGCGAAACTCGGTGGCGGTTGGCGAAGCAGGCCTTCGCGCTGACTGCGGCCTACGACACAGCCATCGCCAATACGCTGGACCAAATTGCCGATGCGCCCGCGCCTTCATCGCCAGCCGAATTAAGCGCAGCTACTTTGCCGCCCACCCTGCGCATCAACCTCCAGCGGTCGCAGGCCCTGCGCTACGGTGAAAACCCCCATCAGCGCGCCGCGCTTTACGCCGACGGAACAGGGCAGGGAATCGCCGGCGCTCGCCAACTCCAGGGCAAGGAGCTCAGCTTCAACAACATTGTTGACCTCGACGCCTGCTGGGAACTGACGCAGGAATTTCCCACCGGCGACTCTGATCCGGCCGTCGTCGTCATCGTCAAGCACACCAACCCCTGCGGCGCGGCCACCGGCTCCACCATCCTCGAAGCCTATCTCAAGGCTCTGGCCTGCGATCCGGCCTCAGCCTTCGGCGGCGTCATCGGCATCAACCGCACCGTGGACGGCGACGCAGCCGCGGAGATCGCCAAGCTCTTTGTCGAGGCCATCGCCGCTCCCAGCTTCACAGCCGAGGCCCGCGAGCGCTTCGCCGCCAAAAAGAACCTGCGCCTGGTCGAAGTCCACTCCGCGCCGCCCAACTCCGAGTCTCGCCCGGTGGTCAAGCACATCTCCGGCGGATTGCTCTTGCAGGATGCCAACACCGGCCGCATCAACGCCGCCGCCCTCGACCCCGGCCTGAAGGTCGTCACCTGGCGTCCGCCGACGGCTGAGGAACTGCGCGGCCTGCTCTTCGCCTGGCGCGTCTGCAAGCACGTAAAATCCAACGCCATCGTCTATGCGCGTGACGGCCAGACCCTCGGCGTCGGCGCGGGCCAGATGAGCCGTGTGGACGCCGCACGCTTCGGCGCAATGAAGGCTGTGCTGCCGCTCAAGGGCTGCGTTGCCGCCTCCGACGCCTTCTTTCCCTTCTCCGACGGCCTTGAAGCCGTAGCCGCCGCTGGAGCCACCGCCGTCATCCAGCCCGGCGGCTCAGTAAAAGATCAGGACGTCATCGACGCCGCCGACCGGCTGGGCATGGCCATGGTCTTCACCGGCATGCGGCACTTCCGGCATTGACCACCTGCGGTGGGGCCAACTGCTCGCTCTTCGCTCGCTGATAGCCGTGCACCACTCGTCGTTCACACCGCTAATATGCCGCTATAACCCAGCTTTAGTAAACTAAACCCATAATGTTTCTTTAGGATAGATTCAATGCGATTTGAGCTGTACGTAGCATCCCGGTATCTGAAGGCCAAGCGGCGGCAAGCCGTGGTGGGCGTGGTCACCGTCATCTCCATCGCGGGAGTGGCCGCGGGCGTGGCTGCGCTCATCATCGCCCTGGCCATCACCAACGGAATGAGACGCGACCTCCAGGACCGCCTCCTCGGCGTCTCGGCCCACGTGGACCTGATGCGCGTTGAGGCGGATGGCATTCGCGATTGGCAGCCGCTGCTTGAACGCCTGCGCCGCGTTCCACACGTTACCGCCGCCGCGCCGGGAATCTACGGACAAGTGCTGGTCTCGCGCGGCCCCCGCGCCGGCTTCGCGCTCATCAAAGGCATCATCCCCGACCAGGAGCGCACGGTCAGCAGCCTGCTCGGCACCATCGTCTCCGGCTCGGCCCAGGACCTTGAACCGGAGGCGCGCAGCAAGGTCGCGCAACCCGTCCCCGGCGAAGGCTGGATCAACGCTCCTTATCCGGCCCTGGTGCTGGGCAAAAATCTCGCTGAAACCATCGGCGCGCAGGTGGGCGATAGCGTTCTCGTCACCAGCCCGCAGGGCGAACTCACCCCGCTCGGCCTCGCGCCCAAGTACCAGCGCTTCCGCGTCGCCGCCATCTTCCAGTCTGGCTTTTATCAGTACGACTCGGCCATGGCCTTCATGCGCCTCTCGGAAGCCCAGCGCCTCTTCAGCGAGCCCGACCTGCTCTCCGTCATCAGCTTCAAGGTGGACAACCTGGACCGCGCTCCCGCCATCGCCCGCGCCATCGAGCACGAGGCCGGACGCGGCTTCATGACCTCCAACTGGATGGAGCAGAACCGCGAGCTCTTCCGCGCCCTCAAATTGGAACAGGTGGTCACCTTCATCGTCATCGCGCTTATCGTCATCGTCGCCGCGCTCAACATCCTCATCGCCCTCACCATGATGGTGATGGAAAAGACGCGCGACATCGCCGTCATGATGAGCTTCGGCGTGCAGCCCGCGCAGGTCCGCCGCATCTTCCTGCTGCAAGGCTTCCTCATCAGCATCCTCGGCACGGCTCTTGGATTGCTGCTCGGCTATCTCGCCGCCTGGGCCGGCGGCCACTATCACTTTATCCACTTATCCGCCGAGGTTTATTCGATTGATACGCTGCCCTTCGCGCCGAGACCTCTCGACGGCCTGATTGTCTCGGTCGTCTCGATAGGAATTTCGCTGCTGGCTACGCTGTATCCATCGTCGGCTGCGTCGCGGATTCTGCCGGCAGAGGCGCTGAGATATGAATAATCACAGCCAAACAGGAGTAAACTTGTTTTAACGCACTCCCGTGCGTGAAGGATGAATGCCTGAAAGGAGCCTTCGATGGCGACGCATCCAGTTGCTCCTCAGACGCAGGAGCCGACGTGTTTTACTAACCCGCCCTCCGATAAACCTTGGGTGCTGACCCCTGCGGATGCGGAAGCTGTCATTGCCTCCTGGGAAGATACGAGAGAGCCGGGCGAGGAACTGAAAGCCGCCTTTCAGCAATATATGGAGATGGTACAGCAAGCATGACCGGCATTGGTTCGACCGGCTTCCATATCGAGCCTTTGAGCCCGGCGCATGATCGGGAAGGCTTTCGTTGCGGCGAGTCCGCCCTGGATACCTACTTGCAGCGTCAAGCCCGTCAGGACATCGCCAGAAACCTCACCCGCGTTTATGTTTTGACCAACGATGGCAAAAGTGTGAACGGATTCTATTCTCTTTCAGCGACAGCCATCGACCCGACCAGCCTGCCCACGCAGTTCGCCCGCAAACTGCCACATTTCGCAATCCCCGCAACCTTGCTTGGCCGTATGGCTGTCGATATGCGAATGCATGGACGCAACCTCGGCAATCTGATCTTGGCGAGCGCTCTACGCATGTCGTTGGAGGGATCAAGGGTCATCGGATCGTGGGCCGTCGTGGTGGACGCAAAAGAAGGCGCTCGCGATTTTTACCTGAGGCGCGATTTTCAGCCATTTTCCGATCACCCAGAACGCCTATTCCTCACCATGACGCATTATGCGCGACTGCTCTCCGGGCTCTCTATTGCCGAATAATGTCCCACGGACTATATGTTGCGGCTTCCTCGAGTGGAATTTCGCTGCTGGCCACGCTGTATCCGTCTTCGGCGGCATCGCGGATTCTGCCGGCTGAGGCGCTAAGGTATGAATAAGTAGGTGAAAGAAATTGCAGATGTGATTTTGCTGTGATGTGGACTATAATTTGCTACCGGAGCGGAAGAAGCGAAAATTCGTGCTATAAGAACGGAGATCAGTATGCTGATAAGGAACTACGGTCATCTCTGGGAACGCAAATATATCAATTACGGTACTGGCGGGCAAGGGAATAAAGGAAACCTGAGAGGATATATTACCGAGAAACACAAGGCCGATTTCAGAGAGCAAATTGGAATTTATGTTCTGTTTGATAAGGATTTTGCTCCAATCTATGTGGGTCAGGCAGGCAATGGTCAACGAAAGCTCCTAAGTCGCCTCAACCAGCACGAGACGGATCATCTATGGAATCGGTGGGACTTTTTCAGTTGGTTTGGATTTCGTCGAGTAAACCAAAGTGGAAAGCTTTCAGCATTCGATGATGTCGAAAAGATATTTAAGGCGAAGGGCAGTTTGCTATTGAATGAGATTGAAGGGGCACTAATTACCGCATTGGAGCCTAAATTGAATAAGCAAGGCGCACGCTGGAAGGACATTAAGGAGTATTTTCAAGACATTGACGACGAAATGCGAGAGCTAACGGTTGGCGACTTGGCCGAGGAATTCAAAACCCTCAAGAAACAACTTAACCTCAAAGTAAACGGAAAAGGGAAGCGTGCTTGATATAGGTCGGGTGTCACAGGTATCGATTCTGAGACCTTGGATTCATTTCGAAGGAAACTTGTTGATTGCTTGTCATATTGGGAAAAGACCCACTATCTATGTTGATATCCTTTTGACTCGTAACTCCAACTGTGTCAGATTACAGCTATGCAGTCGATCACTCTCAGTCAGTTGCGCAACACCCGCCTGATATGGGCTTTGCTCAAGGCTGGAGAAATGTTTGAACTGCGTGAACGCAAGCGTGTAATCGCACACTTTATTCCTGTCGTTCCGTGGCCGTTTCCCGACGAGGATTACGAGCCGAAGAAGAAAGGCAAAGAATAGCCTGTCAAGCTATGGCAATCCTCACTGCGGCGTAATAATCCCGCCCAGCGCGTGACGGCGGGGCAGCACGATGCCGCGATGATCGACCACCTGCGGTGGGGCCAACTTTTGAAGATCCTCGCCGGGGAGAGTAGCCCGCTCGATGAGCGCTCCGCCGCAAGCAGGACACCAATCCGCCTCAGTTTCTTCGCCGAGCACCGCCCGGCACTGGCTGCAAATCCGTTCCATGCCTTCAAGATTACCGGATCGGCCCACGCAGCGTCAGGCTCGGTACACTAAAGCTATGCACCCTCCCGTTCGCCTGGTGGCCATCGACATGGACGGCACGCTGCTGCCCACCTTTGCGCAGGTCATCAGTGCGCGCACGGCTCGGGCTCTCAAGGCCGCAGAGGAGGCGGGCATCACAGTGGCCATCGCCACCGGGCGCCGCACGGCCTACACCACTCCGCTGCTCGATGGCCTCGGCCTCAGAGCGGATACGCCCCTCATTACGTCCAACGGAGCAGTGATCCGCACACTGGGCGGAGACTCTCTGGGCCGCAGTCAGCTCCCGTCTGAAACCGCTCGCGGGCTGTGCCAGTTGCTCCGGCCCTTCGGGACTTTGATTTTCACCTTTGATCGTCCCGGCCGCGGCGGGCTTGTGCTCGAAGATCTGGATCAGGCAAACGGGCGCATCAACTTGTGGGTCGATGCCAATCGCTATGCAATCGAGGTGGTCAAGCCGTTGGAAGATGCGCTGGTGGACGGCGACGACCCCATTCAGGGAATGGTTTGCGGCGGAGTGAGCGCGATGCGCCAGGCCGAGCAGGCGCTCAAGGCCAGCGAATGGTCCGCCTCCTGCGAATGCATCAAGACCGAGTATCCGTCGCGCGACATCTCCATTCTGGACCTGTTGCCGCCGGGAGTCTCGAAGGCTTCGGCTCTCGAAAAACTCGCGGCCCTGCTGGGAGTGGACCGCAAAGAGACCATGGCCATCGGCGACAACTGGAACGATGTGGATATGCTGGAGTGGGCCGGCCAGGGCGTGTTGATGGGCAATGCGGCGCTGGAGTTGCGGACGATGGCAGAGGCGCGCGGCTGGGAGCAGGCTCCGCACAACAATGAGGACGGCGTGGCCGTGGTGCTGGAAGCCGCTATCGCCATGCGCGCCGCCGCGGGTGTTTGATGAGTTTATGAATTCGAGAGCGGGATCAAGAATGCGCGGAAGTTTCTTCATCACGGCAGGGATCGTAGCGGCTCTCGCGTTTCTGTCCCCTCCCGCCCACGCCGCCGAGCGCATCACCCTGAGCAACGGATTCGAGATGCGCTGCGACCACCACGCCGAAATCGAGGGCCGCACCCGCCTTTACTTGAGCGCTGGCGAGGATAACTACATCGAGTTCCGTTCCGAGGAGATTGCAGAGGTCGAGAAACTACCCGACCCGCCGCCAACTCTGAAATCCGACGCAACCTCCAATCCATCCTCAGCCAGCTCGCATTCCCGTCACGACGCAAAGCTCTCTCCGGCGGATCTGGGCGAGATGCTGAACAAGGCCGGTCGTGAGCACAATCTAGACGTAGACCTGCTGGCCAGCTTGGTGAAGGCTGAGAGCGGCGGCGACAGTCACGCGGTGAGCCGCGCCGGCGCCCGCGGTCTGACGCAATTAATGCCCGCTACTGCCAAAGACATGGGCGTCGTGGACAGCTTCAAGCCAGACGAAAATCTGCGCGGCGGAGCGACCTATCTGGACCAGTTGCTTACTCGCTACCACGACAACATGGCGCTGGCTTTGGCGGCTTACAACGCCGGTCCGGAGGCGGTCGACAAGTATCACGGCATTCCACCTTACCGCGAGACGCAGGCCTATGTGGCGCGTGTCATTCACGAGTTCAATCGTCGCGTGCTGGCGCGCGAAGCGGAGGCGAAACGTGCAGCCGCGCAAGCCCGCCGGGCAGCGGCGTCCGCGCAGCCTCCGCAGGAAAAGCCTGGCCGCTAACGTTTTTCTTGCGCAGGTGAGAAACTAGACTCAGCAGAGATTCATGCTGGCGGGAACGGAGACGGCTTGAAGAAGCGTGAGTTGATTTTAGGTTCGGTGGTGTTTCTAGCGTTAGTCGCGCTACTGGTCTATGCACAACACAAGCATCCATTCGATTGGCACATGTTTGTGGAGCAACTGAAGCTGGCCGACTGGCGCAAGATCGGCATCGCCTTCGGCTGCATCTATGTTTGCTATGTTTTTCGCGCGGTGCGCTGGGCGCTGCTGATTCGCCACATCAAAAAGGTGCCGCTGTTTTCGCTGTACGGAACGCAGGTCATCGGCTTCACCGCGGTCGCTCTCATCGGCCGCATCGCCGATCCTGTGCGCCCTTATCTGGTCTCGAAGAAGACCGGCTTGCCGCTCAGCAACCAGATAGCCGTCTACATCGTCGAGCGACTCTTTGACGCCGGTACGATGGCTCTGATCTTCTGTTCCACTATTCTGCTTACCGCATGGTTCGGCGGGCCAAGCACTCTGCCCCACCCTGAAGTGATGAAGAAAGTCAGCTATGGGGTGCTAGCCACCACCATCGCGGGCGCCCTCTTTCTGGTCGCCGTGCGCCTCATGGGCGGAGTGGTGGCGACGTTTCTCGAAGACGCCTTTGGCCTTGTCTCCAAAGGCCTGGGATGCGCCGTCGGCGATAAGATTCGCGCCTTTCGCGCCGGCCTGGATACGTTGCGTTCTTTCTCTGATTTCGGCATTGCCTCCTCGCTCTCGCTGGGTATGTGGATGCTGATTACCCTGGCCTATTTTGAGATCATCACGGCCTTTGTCGCCAGCCCGGAACTGAAGGATCTGACGCTGGCCAAGTGCGTCTTGATTATGGCCTCGGGCATGGCGGTCAGCGGATTTCAACTGCCGGTGCTGGGCTGGTTCACGCAGATTGGCGTGGTGGCCGCAGCCATGTCCAGCTTCTTCGGTGTAGCGGCCGAGCCGGCCACAGCCTGTGCAGCCACTCTGCTATTGGTCACTTTTCTCAGCATCGCGCCCGTGGGCCTGGTCTGGGCGCGCTTCGAGCACGTCAACCTGCGCAAGGTCGCCGCGGAAAGCGGTCGCGCCGGGGAGTCACTGGCTGTGGATGAACCGGGAAGCTAAATTTGGTTTGCCGAAAAAACAAATCTCTCGCCATGGTCAAACCGTTTGCCCAGGCGGCGTAGCTTTCCCCACCGCCAACTCCGGCTGAGTGAAGCGGATGCTCTCCGGCCCCACAGCTCCGCCGGTCATGATCATGCTCATGGCCTGCTCCATTGTCAGGCCGGTATCCGTGACTCGACTGATGGGCATAATCTGCAGGAAGGCCGAGGTCGGGTTGATGGCGCAGGGCACCAGGACCGCGGCCAACAGTTCGCCGGTTGTCTCGTCGGTCAGCGTGCGCGTCAGGAACCCGATGGCCTTTTGACCGGCAACGGGAAAGTCCACCAGCACCACGCGCTGGCTGTTCTCCTTCTTGGCCGTCATGCTGTCCAGTAACTGGCGCACCGACGTATAGATTTTGGCGACAAAGGGCAATCGATCCAGCACGGCCTCGAAGAGTTCGAGGGCCTGTTCGCCGATCACCCGGGCTGAAACCAGGCCCACCACGTAGAGCATTACCAGGGTCAGCACGATGGCCAGAACCGGTTGCACTACTGGATGGCGGAGCCAGTCTTTCGGAAATATCGTGGCCAAAAGCTGAATCGCCGGCATGCCGGCCTGGGCCAATTCGGCGAGAAGAAACCTGAAGATCAGGAAAGTAATGGCCAGCGGTCCGATGGTGATAATGCCGGCCAGGGTGTTGTGTTGCAAATTGCGCAGTGTACGGGTCAGGACGGGTTTCAAGCGTTTCTCCTGTCGATGAGGATAATCGAACCGGGCCGTGCCGCGCAGAGTGCATTCAGGCAACGCTATAATTGCGATGGCGCTCAAAATCCCAGGGAGTTGACCCCGTAGAGCGATCTGGGGACATTTACAAATAGCGCCCCAAACTGGTCTGGCTATCCAAAATAGAACAATGTTCGTGTTGTCAACCGATATTTTGCTTCTGTCAATACATATTTGTAACGTTTTGCTGCCTGTGTCACTACTATGTGATGCCGGACATTGCTTACCGCATTTTTGGAGGGCTAGGCTTTCTCCAGTTCATCCGGGCCCTTTATCGATCTCCAGGTCGTTTGTCTTCTATGCTTTTGTTTCTAAGTTCCCAGAGCTTCTCCAACGAGTGGCGCTTTCCGGCGCACGGAGACGGAGTATCTTCTCATGTCTTGGTATGCCTACTGTATAGGTGAAAAGCAAGCATTTCCAGAATTGGCACGTCATCGCAAGCCTATTCCGATGGAGTCGGTTGTCGGAGTCAGCGGAAACCAGGTTTTTGTTTACCCCGCCAGCGACCTGGCCGTGATCGTCAGCGAACACAACCCCGCCGAAGCCTTCAACCAGAAATCCGGAGTGGACCACGCCCGCGTCATCGCCGATTGTTTCCAGCACTCCACCGTGCTGCCCTTCCGGTTTGGTACCGTCTTCCGCGACGACGATTGCTTGCGCAAGTCCATACGCTCCAACCAGCGCCAGTTCCTGGGCCACATTGACAAGCTACGCGGCAAGGCTGAGATGCATCTGAAAATTCTGGTGGACGACTGCGGAGGCCACGCCGGCGGCAAGCGCCTGCCGGCCGATGGCGTGAGCCAGGAGTATTTCACCAACCTGCGCGAGAACGCCACCCGCCAGCGTGAACGCCAGACCCGCGCCCGCGCCGTCAGCTTCCAGATGCACCGGCTCTTTGCGCCTCTGGACGAGGAGGTTAGCTGCCGGTTGACCGATCATTGCAAAATGACGCTGGACATAGCCCACCTGATCGATCGCAAATGCGTGGAGCGCTATCTGAACAAATACTCCACCACCTGCGCCTCAATGCGGGAATATCAGATGCAGC
>Ga0302275_10003888_pt1 | contig 14948 bp, 12 predicted proteins | sample III_Bog_N2_2_FD_200229 | JGI IMG/M metagenome (GOLD analysis project Ga0302275, IMG submission 200229) | Peat permafrost microbial communities from Stordalen Mire near Abisko, Sweden - III_Bog_N2_2 | ecosystem: Environmental > Terrestrial > Soil > Wetlands > Peat | place: Sweden: Abisko...
GCTCAGCTTGAACTCCTTGACGATCTGCTCAAAGGAGGTCACAGTGGGCACTACCGGGCCGATGGGCTCCGGCTTGCCCCAATTCGGATTTCCACGACGCTTTGCCATCGATTTTGTGTCCTTATAGGGTTTGATTTACGCTTGCATCCCGGGCAACGGGCTTGGGGAGCTCCTGTAGCACCCGAGGTAACATCAGCTTTCTATTTTACGGATTTTCTCCTTAAAAATCAACAACAAAATGGAGACGGGCGGGCTAAAGGGACAGTGGTCGCTTGTGACCAGTTTCTGCCTCAACCGGCACAGGGCAAAGCGATTAGGCGCTTGGGAGGGTCGCGGGGCCGGGACGCCGATGACCTTGGTAAGGCGGAAGCTGGCCACAAACGGGGCTCTGGTGGCAGGATACTGATATGACAACATGCCATCGGATTGCGGCTGCGGCAGTGCTGCTGGCCGCGTGGGCTGCCCAGGCCGGGGCCGTGGAGCTGAAGGTGAGCCGCGACGCGCTGGAGCGGACACTGATCCAGCAGCTGTTCAGCGGCCCGGACGGCCGCTACTACCTGAAGGGCAACGCCAAATCGGCCTGCCCGATCTATGCCGAGGACCCGAAGCTGACGTTTGCCGACGACCGGATCGTTGTCCATGTAAAAACCCATGCCAGGCTGGGCAAGGCGGTGGGCGGGGCGTGCCTGGGGCTGAGCTTGACGCTGCCGGCGGAGGTGTCCCTGGCGCCGGTTGGGGAGGGCGAGACGGTGGGCTTCCGCGACGCGCGGATCGACCGGGTGAGCGACCACGCGGAGCTGAACTTTGTGCTGACGCCGTTCTTGAGCCACCAGGTCCCGGCGGGGATGAAAGTAAACGCGGCGGACCTGCTGCGCAAGGCGCTGGAGGGGTCGACGGCGAGCTCGGGGTACAAGGTGGCGCTGGACCGGTTGAAGATCCACTCGGTGCAGATTGACGGCGACGCGCTGGTAGTGGATGTGGATGGGGATATCAGCGTGAAGTAGGTATTGCATTCATAATAAATGACTTATATTTGTCTTATTCGTAGCGCAGGGCGGTTACGGGCTCGACTTGCATGGCGGCGCGGGCGGGGATGAGGGTGGCGATGAGCGCGACGACGGCCAGCAGCAGGGTGACGGCGGCGTAGGTGATGGGGTCGCGGGGCGGAACGTTGAAGAGCAGGCTCTTGAGCAGCTGCGCGGAGCCCAGCGCCGCGCCCAGCCCAAGCAGGCCGCCAACGAGGATGAGGCGGACACCTTCGCCGGCGATGAGGCGGAGGATGTGCATGCGGGTGGCGCCAAGAGCCATCCGGATGCCGATCTCCTGAGTGCGCTGCGTGGCGACAAAAGAGATGACTCCATAAAGGCCAATGACGGCCATCAGCAGCCCGCAGAAGGCAAAGAAGCCGAGCAGGGCGGTTTCGAAGCGGGGCCGGTCGGCGAGCTGGCTGACGGTCTGGGTCATGGAGGAGACTTCAACGGGGGCGGTGGGGTCGAGTTGGGCGATTGTGGAGCGGATGAGCGGGGCAACCACTGAGAAGGGCAGGCTGGAAGCGAGGACGAAGAAGTGGCGGTCGCTCCAGGTATCGGGCTGGTTGGTGGCGAGCTCATAGAGCTCGGGGCCGTCGTCGCCGGTGAGGCCGGCATTTTTGACGTTGGCGGCGACGCCGACGACCGTGAAGACGGGACCGGGAGCGCGGTAGGGATTGAAGATGGCGACCTCAATGCGCTTGCCGATGGGGTCTTCGCCGGGAAACATACGGGCGGCGAGTTCCCTGCTGAGGATCATGAAGTGGCCGGTTGAGTTTCGCTCAGGGTCGGTGAAGCCGGGGCCGTTGACGATGGGGATCTGGAGGGCGCGAAAGTAGTCGGGCGTGACATGACGCACGGACACGGTGCCGCCGAGGCCTGCCGGCGTGGGAGCTCTGCCGACGACGCGCAGTTCCGGATAGCGCATGCCCTGGCCGCCGATGGGCGGCAGCGAGTCGGTCATGCCGACGGTGGTGATGCCGGGTAGATGGCCGAGAGCGGCTTGGGCGCGGAGATAGAAGTCGAGAAAGCCGGAGGGATAACGCTCCCCGTTGAGCGGGACGTGGACAGTGATCACGTTGCGGGTGGCGATGCCGAGGTTTTGCTGCTGGAGGTTCCAGAAGCTGCGGACGAGGAGGCTCGCGCCGGAGAGCAACACGACGCTGAGGGCGATCTGGATGGCGACGAGCAGGCGGCGGAGACGGGCGTGGGCGCTGGATTTTGTCTGCCGGGCGGCCAGGGCGATGGCGCGGGGCTTCTCGAGAGCGGGGATGATTCCGAAGAGCGCAGCGCAGACGAACGAGACCAGCACCGTAAAGAGAACAATGCGGAGATCAAGGCCGGCTGAGGCCAGGAATGGAATGCCGGTCGGCGCGATGGCGACAAAGACGCGGAGAAGTATCTCCGCGAACAGACAGCCCGCAGCGGCTCCGGCGAGGGCGAGCAGGAAGGCTTCGGTGAGGGTTTGGCGGATGAGGCGGCCGCGGCTGGCGCCGAGAGCGGAGCGGACGGCCAGTTCCCGCTGCCGGGCTGCGCCGCGCGCGGAGAACAGGCTAGCGACATTGGCGCAGGCGATGAGCAGGACAACGAGGACGGCTGTGAGCATCACCCAGGCGGCGGTGTAGGCGTCGTGCATCTGGCGGTCGCGGAGGGAGCGGACCTGGAGCTGAAACTCCTTGCGCAGCTCCGATGGAATCCATTGCTGAGTGTGGAGGTAGAGGGGCTGCATCGCGGCCTTGGCCTGGGCGACGGAGACTCCGGGCCTGAGGCGGGCGAAGGCCCACATGGGATAGCCGATGCCGCTGTTGACGGTGTGCTGCTCGGCGATGTCGACCTGCGCGGGTTGAACGATGTCAGTGGGCTGGAGACGCGGCATCTCAAAGTCGCGCGGAAGGACGCCGACAATGCGGGTGAGATGGCCGTCGATGTTGATCTGCTGGTTGACTGCGGCGGGGCTGCGGTTAAAGCGGCGAAGCCACAGGCCGTCGGTGATCATGGCGACGCGGGGGCCGTTGGGAAGGTCTTCCTCGGCGGTGAAGTTGCGGCCGAGTTGCAGCGGGATTCCCATGACGGGGATGAAGTTTTGCGCGACGGAGATGCAGTGAAGATGGACCGGCTGGTTTTCAGTGAGGTTGCAGTCGCCGTAACCCATCTCGTAGGTCATGGACTGGAAGGGCTTCTGGGTGTCGCGCCACTCGAAGAAGAAGCCGCCCAGCGTGAACTCCTGGCGTTCAAGGGGCTGGCCGAGACCCACCGACACCAACCGGTCACCCTGCGCGTACGGCAGCGGGCGGAAGAGGATGCGGTCGACGACGGAGAAAACGGCCGTGGTGGCGCCGATGCCGACCGCGAGCGTGGCGATGACGGCGATGGTGAAGACGGGGTTGCGGCGAAAGCCGCGCAGGGCGTAGCGGATGTCCTGCCTGACGGTGCCCAGCCACCAGCCGGGGCGCTGCTGGTGGCACTGTTCGCGAGTGCGTTCGACGCCGCCGAACTCGACCAGAGCCTGACGGCGGGCTTCATCCGGCGCGATGCCGGCGGCGATGCGGGCTTCAGTGGCCTGTTCGAGGTGAAAACGCAGTTCTTCATCCAGCTCTTGCGGTTTCTTGCGCAAGAAGAAGAGGCGGAAGCGGATTGGCAAATCGTGGATCATGAGACGACCTGCGGGATGCGGCCGAGGACGAGGGCGATGGCGGCGGAGAGGCGCTCCCAGCTAGCGAGCTCGGTCTGAAGTTGTTTGCGGCCGGCGGCGGTCAACACGTAGAACTTGGCGCGGCGGTTGTTCTCGGAGTTGCCCCAGTCGGCTTTGATCCAGCCCTTGTACTCGAGGCGATGGAGGGCCGGGTAGAGGGAGCCCTGGCCGATTTGCAGGACGTCTTTGGAGACCTGCTGGATGCGCTGCGCGACGCCCCAGCCGTGCATGGGACCGAGGGCGAGCGTTTGCAGGATCAGCAGATCGAGTGTTCCCTGCAACAGGTCGGTGGATTCGGGCATGTGTCCCCTCGACGTTCGACAACAGATTGAACCACTCTCTTGTCGGATGTCAAGGGGGAGAGTTCTGGATGAGGCGAGGGGCGCGTATCATGGATAGGAAGCTGTGGGCTCTATCGAACAGAAATTGCGAGTTGGCGCCCGCTTCGCGGGGATGGCGAGTGGGCAGGTTGGCGTGAGACTCATTGCTCGTCGCACCATACTCGTGCAAAGGAAGTTTGCCGCGCGTGAAACCCGACATGAAAGTACGCCTGGCCGGCATGGAGCTGGTCAACCCGGTCATCGCCGCCAGCGGCACGTTTGGCTACGGAATCGAGTTTGAAGAGATCGTCTCGCTGGAGCGGATTGGCGGGTTTGTCACCAAGGGCATTTCGCTCGAGCCGATGGCTGGACACGTGGCGCCGCGGATTGTGCAGACGGCTGCGGGGATGCTGAACGCGATTGGGTTGCAGAACATCGGCGTCGAGGAGTTTATCGAACGCAAGCTGCCGCCGCTGAGCCGCTACCCGCTGTGCAAGGTGATCGTAAACGTGTTTGGCTACACCGTAAACGACTACCTGGCGGTGATTGAGCGGCTGAATCAGGCGGAAGGGATTGCCGCGTATGAACTCAACGTATCGTGCCCCAATGTGCATGCGGGCGGGATGGCGTTCGGTTCCGATCCGGGATCGCTCGAATACCTGGTGAGCCGGGCGAAGAATGCGAGCAAGCGTCCGCTGATTGTGAAGCTCTCGCCGAACGTGACGTCGATTGCGCGCATGGCGAAGATCGCTGCGGACTCGGGTGCGGATGCAGTGAGCCTGACGAACACGTTTCTGGCCATGTCGATTGACGTGGATACGCGGAAGCCGCGGCTGAGCAACATTACCGGAGGTCTGTCTGGGCCGGCCATCAAGCCGATTGCGCTGCGCATGGTGTATGAGGCGGCGCAGATGGTGAAGATTCCCATCCTTGGCCTGGGCGGGATTGTGACGGCCGAGGATGCGGTGGAGTTTCTGCTGGCCGGGGCGACGGCGATCCAGGTGGGCACGGCGAGTTATGCGGACCCGCGCGCGACCGAGCGGCTGGCTCATGAGCTCGAATCGTGGTGCCGCAGCAATGGGGTGGAAAAAGTGAGTTCGCTCACAGGCGCGCTGGAGATTCCTTCCGCTTAAGCGGTTCCTGATCTGCCGCTGAGCAGACTGAAGCTGCCCCACAATCAATAGCTTGACGATCCGCAGGTGGGCTTCCCATTTCTGTGCTGGGCGCTGCTGGGCGCCCTGTCCGCATGGAACCGCAACGCAATAAACACAGCCATGTGATCTGGCGCACAGCCGACAGTTCTTGACGATGGGTACCTTCGCACCTGTCAGTCGGCGAACTTGGGTGGCCAGCTTGCGTGAAGCGCAAACGGCTCCGAACCTCGCCGGTACCTGCACACATTAGCGAGGTAGGTATGGGTCAGTCGATTTGGAATTCGATGGAGAAAAAAGGCTACAGCCGCAGAGAGTTCATGCAGTTCTGCGCGACAGCCGCAACGGTGGCCGGGTTTGGACAGTCGGGTGTGGCCCAGGTTGTTTCAGCGTTCGAGAAAAAGGACAAACCCGCCGTTATCTGGATGCACTTTCAGGAGTGCACCTGCTGCAGCGAGTCGTTCATTCGCGCGTCGCACCCGATTGTATTGGACGCGCTGCTGAACGTGCTGGATCTGAACTACACCGAGACGCTGATGGCGGCCTCGGGGTTCCAGGCGGAGAAGTGCCTGACCGACACGATTGCCAACAACAAGGGCAAGTACATTGTGCTGGTTGAGGGCGCAGTACCGACCGGCGACGACGGCGTCTATTGCATGATTGGCGGCAAGACGGCCGAGTCGATTTTGCAGACGGTGGCCAAGGATGCGGCGGCGATTGTGGCCTGGGGCAGTTGCGCTTCGAATGGCTGCGTGCAGGCGGCCAAGCCGAACCCGACCGGTGCGACACCGATCTACAAGCTGGTGGACAAGCCGGTAATCAACGTGCCTGGCTGCCCGCCCATTGCCGACGTGATGATGGGCGTGGTGACGCACCTGCTGGTGCTCGGGCAGGTTCCCGCGCTCGACAGCCAGGGAAGGCCGAAGGAGTTCTACGGCCGCCGCGTGCACGACACGTGCTATCGCCGGCCCAACTACGACGCCGGGTTGTTTGTGGAGTCGTGGGACGACGAGAACGCGCGCAAGGGATATTGCCTGTACAAGATGGGCTGCAAGGGCCCGGTTACTTACAACGCCTGCTCGGTAGTGAAGTGGAACGAAGGCACCAGCTATCCGATTCAATCCGGGCACGGGTGCATTGGATGCAGCGAGGCCGGTTTCTGGGATAACGGGCCGTTCTACCAGCATCTGCCCTCGTTCCCCGGCTTCGGCATTGAGAGCACGGCAGACACGGTGGGCACGGTGGTGGGCGTGGCAACGCTTGCCGGCGTTGCGGCGCACGCGGTGGTCACCAATATTCGCAAGCGGCCGGTCATTGCCGAAGTGCATGCCGACGATCAGAAGGAGCTTTGAGAATCCATGACACGCATAGTCGTCGATCCAATTACTCGTATTGAAGGCCACCTGCGGGTTGAAGCAGTGGTGGAAAACGGCGTCATTACCGACGCCTTCAGCTCGGGCACCATGGTGAGGGGCCTGGAGAAAATTCTCATCGGCCGCGATCCGCGCGATGCCTGGGCCATTACTGAGCGGGTATGCGGCGTTTGCACCACGGTGCATGCACTGGCCAGCGTGCGCGCTGTTGAAGACGCGCTGGGAGTGGCAGTCCCGCCCACGGCCGAGTTGATCCGCAACATCATGATGGCCACGCTCTACGTGCAGGATCACGTGGTGCACTTCTATCACCTGCATGCGTTGGACTGGGTGGATATTGTCAACGCGCTCAAGGCAGATCCCAAGAAGGCTGCCGAGCTGGCCGGATCGTTTTCCAAGTGGGACAAGAACACGCCTGCGTACTTCACCGATGTGCAGACCAAGATCAAGCAATTTGCCGCCAACGGGTTGGGGATTTTTGCGAACGGCTACTGGGGGCATCCGGCGTACAAGCTGCCGCCGGAGGTGAACCTGATTGCGGTGGCGCACTATCTGGATGCGCTGGAGTGGCAGAAGGAAGTGGTCAAGATTCACGCCGTGTTCGGCGGCAAGAATCCGCACCCGAATTATCTTGTGGGCGGAGTTCCCTGCTCGATCGACACCAATGAAGTGGCGGCCATCAACTCCGAGCGGCTGAATCTTGTGGCGCGGTTGATCAGCCAGGCCGATGAGTTTGTGAACCAGGTTTACATCCCCGACCTGCTGGCCGTTGCTTCGTTCTACAAGGACTGGGCGCAGTGGGGCGGCGGGCTGAAGAACTACATGAGCTACGGCGAGTATCCAACGCAGGGCTACGGCAAGCCGGAGGCCTTCAAGTACCCGCGCGGCGTGGTGTTGAATCGCGACCTGAGCACCGTGCATCCGGTGAACGCGCGCGACCATGAGGAGATCAAGGAGTACATTGCGTCGTCGTGGTACTCGTACGACGGCGGCGACAATGAGGGGATTCATCCCTGGGCCGGCGAAACAAAGCTGAACTACACGGGCCCCAAGCCGCCATTTGAAACGCTGGAAGGCCACCAGAAGTATTCGTTCCTGAAGACGCCGCGGTGGAAAGACAATCCGATGGAAGTGGGTCCGCTGGCGCGGCTGATTGTGGCCTACGCTTCGGGTCACACCGATGTGCAGGATCTGGTGAAAGACACACTGGGCAAGCTGAATGTGCCGGTGGGGGCGTTGTTCTCCACGCTGGGCCGCACGGCGGCGCGCGGACTGGATGCGGCGCTGGCGATGGGGTGGCTGAAGGAGTTCTTCGGCCAGCTGATGGATCGCGTGAAGATCAACGAGACATCGACGTTCAACGGCGAACGCTGGGAGCCGAAAAGCTGGCCGACGGACGCCGAGGGCGTGGGCCTGGTGGAAGCGCCGCGCGGATCGCTGGCGCACTACATCAAGATTCACGAGGGCAAGATCGACAACTATCAATTGGTGGTGCCGACGACCTGGAACGGTTCACCGCGCGATGCCAAGGGCCAGCGGTCGTCGTTCGAGGCCGCGCTCATCGGCACACCGGTGGCCAAGATCGACGAGCCGGTGGAGATTCTGCGCACCATTCATTCCTTTGACCCGTGCCTGGCCTGCGCCGTACATCTGTACGATCCGCAGGGACGGCACCTCAGCCAGATTTCCTTCGAGTGATGCCCATGAGTACACCAGTTGTCACAGCAGGCAAGGGCTTACCGGCGGCCGCTCCGCATCCGGTCGACTATCGGCGGATCTATGTATGGGAGCTTCCCGTCCGCGTCTACCATTGGATCAACGCCGTGGCCCTGGTTGCGCTGTGCATCACCGGCTACATGATCGGCGCGCCGATCCGCATGTTTTACGCGGCAGAGGCCTATCAGCAATATTGGTTCGGATGGGTGCGATTCATCCACTTTCTGGCCGCGTTCATCTACGTGTTTAACTTTCTGGCACGGCTCTATTGGGGATTTGTGGGCAACAAATACTCCAGTTGGCGCGCTTTCTTTCCGTTCACCCGCGCGCAGCAGCACGAGATTGTCGAGGTCATCAACGCCGACGTGTTTGAGACCAAGCTGCATGGGCCCATCTCCACCGGACACAATGCCCTGGCCGGCCTGATCTACTTCGGAACGTTCCTGGCTTTTGTGGCGCAGACCATCACCGGCTTCGCGCTTTACTCCAGCATGAGCAACTCCTGGCTGCCGCGGATGTTTACCTGGATCGTGCCGCTGCTGGGCGGCGAGTTTGGGGTGCGCTTCTGGCATCACCTGTTCCTGTGGTTCTTTGTCACCTTCATCATCATTCACATCTATCTTGCGTTCTATCACGACTACATTGAAGGGCGCGGCACGGTCTCTTCGATCATCGGGGGATGGAAATTTGAGCGGGACAAACGTGACAAATAGCGCCGCTGTGGCAGTGGAAGCCAAGACACTGGTGCTCGGCCTGGGCAATGTGCTGATGGGCGACGAGGGCATCGGCGTGTACGTGGTCCGCGCCGTGGAAGAGCGCCTGACCGCGCACCCGGTCACCGCCAACGTGGAATGCCTGGACGGCGGCACGGGAGCATTCACGCTGCTGGAGCCGCTCGAGAGCGCCAGCCGCATCATCCTGATTGACGCGGCCGCGGACGGCAACCCGGAAGGCACAGTCACGCGCACCACGCCGCGTTTTTCGGTCGATTATCCACCCACGCTGACCGCGCACGACGTCTGCATGAAGGACCTGCTCGACGTGTTCTACATCCAGGGCGGCCATCACGAGATCGTGCTCTACGCCATCTCCATCGACCCAAGGCAGCCCATCCGGATGAGCCTGTCACAAGGCGGCGAAAAAGCCGCTGCCGAGGCGGTGGAGAGAATCCTCGAAGAACTGGCGCAAACAGACTGCTGATAGCGCAAGCTCGCTCATTATGAATTTCCGGGTTTGAGCGCTCTAGGCAGGAACTGCCATGCGCATCACGCGTGTAACCGGCTCGGGAATGGGCAGACCGTCCTCGCGCATTCCTTCGATGTGCAGCTCAATTCCCTCGCGCAAGAGTTGCTCCGTCTCGGCAAAGGTGGCCGCAGCCACGCCAAGCCCCGGCAAGTCCGGGGCATAAGCGCTCCATCCGTTGGATGTTTTCTCGAATACGGCAGCGTATTCCTTCATTTCAAATCCGCCTGCTTGAGAATGTTGTTGAACGTTCCCTTGTCCATCTCCTGCGATGGATGGCCCGCCACAGTGACCCGGCCAGTCTTCACAGGATGCTTGAACTGGCGGTGGCTGCCCTTCTGCGTTAGCTGACGTCAGCCATCGTCCTCGATCAGCTTCAGCAAATCGCGCACTTTCATGCAAACAGCTCAATCCTCGTGGCGATTATAGCGCCACTTTTGATGCTGGGCACTCCAGTGTTCCCGTCCGGGCAAACCCAATTTGTCTTTTCCGCCTCCCCGGACTATCATGAAGGCATGGGATTTTTGACCTGTTGTCGCCTGTGTATGCCGCTCTGCGCGGAGAGGTGACCTGGGTCTGACGAGTCCGATCGAGTTCCAAGGTTTCATCTCCGCCCGCGACGCAGCCCAGCTGCCGCGGGTTTTCCATTTTGTTTGAACAGAAGAAGGAAGTTATGAGCGATGTAGCCGCAACAAAAGAGACCAAAGCCCAGCGCGCCGAGCGGTTGAAGCGCGAAAAGAACCCGTGGGAAGCCTTTGACGAGGTGCGCGCGTTTGCGCGTGCCGGGCGCTCCAGCGTGTTGCCGGAGTGGGCGGGGCTCTACTTCAAGTGGTGGGGCATCTATACCCAGGGCGACGGCGTGGGCGCGACCGGCGGCAAGGGCGGCGAGGGCGTCACGACCGAATACTTCATGATGCGCATCGGCATCCCCAACGGCATTCTCACGTCAAAGCAGCTGCGGGTGATTGCCCAGCTGACCAAGCAGCACGCGCGCAACCTGGCCGACATCACGGTGCGCCAGGCGATCCAGCTGCACTGGCTGACGATCGAGTCACTGCCCGAGGTGGTCGACGCACTGGATGCGATTGGTCTGTCGCCGCGCGGCGCCTGCGGCGACGTGGTGCGCAACGTGACCGGCTGCCCGCTGGCCGGCGTGGCCGCGAACGAGATTGTGGACGCAGCGCCGCTGGCGGTGGAGATTGCCCAGCTGCTCACGGCCAACCCGGAGTTCTACAACCTGCCGCGCAAGTTCAAAATCTCCGTGACCGGATGCCCGGACTGGTGCAGCAATCCGGAGATCAACGACATTGGCCTGACGGCGGTGAAGCACGAGGGCCAGGTGGGCTACACACTGCGCGTGGGCGGAGGACTTTCGCGCGAGCCGCATATTGCAGTGAAGCTCGACGCGTTTATTCTTCCCCACCAGGCCGCGGTGGTTTCGCAAACCGTGGCGGAGATCTTCCGCGACCAGCAGGGGCTGCGCGAAAGCCGCGAGAGAGCGCGGCTCAAGTACCTGTTCCTGAAAGAAGGCTGGACGGCGGAGAGTTTTCTTGCCGAGTTGCAGTCGCGGCTCGACTTCAAGCTGCTGCCGGGCGTGCCGGAGCAGGCGCCGAACGACATCTTCCGCGATCACGTGGGCGTGACACCGCAGCGCCAGGCGGGATTGAGCTCTGTGGGCGCATCCGTCTTGCGTGGGCGGCTCAGCGGAGATCAATTGCTGACTGCGGCGGAGCTGGCTGAACGCTTCGGCAGCGGAGCGCTGCGGACCACTGTGTCACAAAACCTGCTGTTCATCGACGTTCCCAACGCCAAGGTCGCGGAGCTGGTGCGCGAACTGAGCGCAATCGGACTGCAGGTGGAAGGCTCATCGTTCTGGCGAGGCGCAATTGCCTGCACCGGCACGGAGTTTTGCAAGCTGGCCATCACGGAGACCAAGGGATTTACGCAGTGGCTGGTGGATGAGCTCGACGAGCGGCTGCCGGGGTTTGACCAGCAGCTCAAGCTCAACGTGACGGGATGCCCCAACGGCTGCGGGCAGCACTGGGTTGCGGACATTGGCATTGAGGGCAAGAAGATCAAGCACGAGGGCCAACTGACGGACGCTTACTACTTCTGCCTGGGCGGCGCGGTGGGCCAGCATGCGGCCGTGGCCCGGCCAGTGGGTTACCGCTGCCCTGCTCCGCTGGTGCCGGAAGCGATTGAGCGTTTGCTGCGCCAGTACCTGGCCGATCGTGTGGCGGATGAGAATCTGCGCGCGTGGTTCGGCCGCCACTCGAACGACGAACTGCGCGCCCACCTGGCAGGCGAAGCGATTGCGCCGGTGGAGCGCGATGTGCCCACTGGCCGCGTGCCGCACGGCGTGGCGGAGTGAGGTTGAAACTGTGAGCCTGTTGCCGATCTTCATGAAGCTCGATGGACGCCGCTGCCTGCTGGTGGGCGCGGGCGCCGTTGCGCTGGACAAGGTCGGCAGCCTGCTCAAGACGGGCGTTGCGCTGCGCGTGGTTGCGCCTGAGGCGCGTGCGGAGATTCGCGAACTGGCGCGCGAGGGCAAGCTCGAATGGATTGAGCGGAGCTTCGAGGCCGCCGATCTTGACGGCAACTTTATGGTCATTGCAGCAACGGACGCGCCGGAGGTGAATGCGGCGGTTTATCGGCAATGCGTCGCGCGCAATATTCCCTGCAACAGCGTGGACGATATTCCCAACTGCGATTTTTTCTTTGGCTCGGTGGTGAGCCGCGGCGATTTGCAGATTGCCATTTCGACGAGCGGTGAAAGCCCGGCAGTGGCGCAGCGGTTGCGCCGCGAGATCGACGCGCAGCTGCCTGATGACCTTGGACCCTGGCTTGCAGAGCTGGGCGAGCTGCGGCGCGAGGTGCTGGAGACGCATCCGCGCGGCGAGGCGCGCAGGCTGCTACTGCACCAGTTGGCGGAGCGGCAGGTTTGCGCATCAGCCACCTGCCCGTCGCGGCTTGTGGCCCTCGGCCCACTGGATCAGCGCGGCATCGTGTCGCTGGTGGGCGCGGGGCCGGGCGATCCGGACCTCCTCACGGTCAAGGCGCTGCGCCTGATTCAGTCCGCGGATGTGATTCTTCATGATGACCTGGTTCCGCAGCCGATTCTCAACCTGGCCGCGACCAGCGCAGAGATCGTCAACGTGGGCAAGCGCTGCGGGACGAAGACGATTACGCAGCCCGAGATCAACGCGCTGATGGTTGAGCACGCGCAGGCCGAGCGCAGAGTGGTGCGGCTCAAGAGCGGCGATCCGCTGCTGTTTGGCCGCGCCGCGGAAGAGATGGCCGCGCTCACCGCAGCGGGCGTGGCGTTTGAGATTGTTCCAGGAATTTCTGCCGCGTTTGCAGCGGCCGCGGCGCTGGGCTGCTCGCTCACCGATCGCGAGAGCGCGTCGAGCGTGACATTCTCGACCGGCCATCACGCGCAGTCGCACAACCACGCGCCGCTGCCGGAGATCGAGGATGCGACGCGCGTGGTCTACATGCCCGGCCGCAACCTGGAATTGCTTGCCGAGGAGTGGCTCCAGCAAGGGCTGCCGCCGGAGTTCCCCTGCGCAGTGGTTTCAAACGTGGCTCAGGCGGGGCAGCAGATTCACTACACCACGCTGGGCAGTCTAGGCGCCCTTGCGCCGGTGCCTGCGCCCAGCCTGCTGCTCGCCGGCTGGAGTGTCGGTGCGGGCGCGCATGCCGCGCGACTTGCCGGCGACGCAGCTTTGGCTCGAGGCTGAGAGCACCGCTGCTATACTTCTCAAGCATGTGATTGCGCTGCGGCCTCTGGCTTTCCCCGAGCGTTGGCGCGTTGATCGCAGTCTATGCGGAGGAGAGCGATTGTGAAGCAGGCGCAATCCGGCACGCCGATCTCCTTCTCAGCACAACACAAGCTGCGCCTGGCGTACTTTGTCACGCATCCCATTCAATACCAGGCACCGATGCTGCGCAGGATCGCAGCTGAGCCGGATATCGATCTAACAGTCTTCTTCAGCTCCGATCTATCGGTACGCGGCTACGTCGATGAAGGTTTTGGCGTGCGGGTGGAGTGGGATACGCCGCTGCTCGCCGGCTACAATTACGAGTTTTTGCCGCTCGTGCGCGACGCGATGGAGGGCGGCGCGCTGGGCTCGCTGGGCCCGATCAACCGCGGCGTTGGCAAGCGCCTGCGCACGGGCCGCTTCGATGCGGTATGGCTGCACGGCTATCACTATCTGACCAATCTGCAGGCCATTCGCGCCGCGGCCGCGCTGAATATCCCAACACTGGTGCGCACGGACTCCACGCTTCACGATCGGCCGCGCTCGCGGCTGAAGCTCGCCGTGAAGCAGACGTTCTTCAACTGGCTGAAGCCGCGGCTGGCTGCGGTTCTGTCGGTCGGCGCGGAGAACACGGCGTATTGGAAGCACCACCTGGGCGCGGACTTCCCCATCTTTCCCTGCGTCTATTCTGTCGACAACGAGTTTTTTCAGCGGGAAGCACGGCAAGCTGCGCAGACGCGCGAGCAGTTTCGCGCCGCGCTGGGGCTCGATGCGGATAGGCCTGTGATTCTGTTTGCGGCAAAGCTGATTCCGCGCAAGCGGTGCGGCGACCTGGTGGAGGCTTACCTCAAGCTTGCGCAGTGGCGCGACCGGCGGCCTTACCTGCTCATTGTCGGTGACGGCGAAGAGCGGGCGCGACTGGAGGCGCTTGCGGCACAGGCCGGAGCCGGCGACATTCGCTTCCTGGGCTTCCGCAACCAGTCCGAGCTGCCCCGCTTCTACGATCTCGCAGATGTGTTCGTGCTCGCATCGGTCGACGAGCCCTGGGGGCTTTCTGTGAATGAGGTGATGAATGCCGGCCGGCCGGTGATCGTCTCCGACCAGGTGGGCTGTCATCGCGACCTGGTGCAGGATGGCGTGAACGGTGCGGTGGTTACGGCCGGAGACGTCGATGCGCTGGCGGCGAGCTTATCCGCGATTCTGGCCGACGAGCAAAAAGCGCGAGCCATGAGCGCTGAGAGCCTGCGCATCGTCAACGGCTATAGCTTCGAGCAGAATGTCGCCGGCCTGCGCGAGGCGCTGCACGCGATTGTTGCAGGCTTTCCGGCAGAGGCTCCCGAGCGGTAGCAGAGACGATTTCCGCGGGGCTGCTCACGAGGTCGTTGCGCCTGGATTGTGCCAGCCGCCGTCAGCAGCGATCAATGCATCGGCCTGTTTAGGCCCCCATGTGCCGCGCTTGTAGGGGCGGACGCGGGGATGGTGCGTGAGCACCGGATCGACCACCTCCCACGCAGCTTCCACCGCGTCCTCTCTCGTAAACAGTCCTCCATCGCCCTTCATCGCATCGCCCAGCAGCCGCTCGTAGGGCGATTCTTCTCCAACCTGTTCTTCAAGCAGATAAAGCTCTCGCTGTTGTCCGACAAATTCCTCGCCGGCGATTTTCAC
>Ga0302275_10003897_pt1 | contig 14935 bp, 13 predicted proteins | sample III_Bog_N2_2_FD_200229 | JGI IMG/M metagenome (GOLD analysis project Ga0302275, IMG submission 200229) | Peat permafrost microbial communities from Stordalen Mire near Abisko, Sweden - III_Bog_N2_2 | ecosystem: Environmental > Terrestrial > Soil > Wetlands > Peat | place: Sweden: Abisko...
CTTTTTCCCTTTTGCCCCCTCCCCCTTCGGGGGAGGGTTGGGAAGAGGGGAAATTACTACTGACCAGCGCCAGATTCCCCTCTCCCTAACCCTCTCCCGAAGGGAGAGGGAATCAACAATCTCATTTCGCTAGAGTGTGATCACTAGCCTTTCAGATCAGCCAGCACCGCCCCCGCATTTTCAAGCTGCACCACCACGCGCTGATAGGGCTGCTCACGCAAGTCCAGCACCAGCAAATATTCCGCACGCCCCACCACCCAGAATTGCTTGCTGCCACCGCCAACATAAGTACCGGCGGTTATCACCCCCGGCAAACTGGTACCGGGCATACGCAAGCCCAGCATCATGGTCAGTGTTGCCCGGCGCGCCACGTGTGCCTCGGCAATGGCCGCACGCGGAATGCGCAGTTCGCTTTTAAACGACCACAGCTTGTACCAGCCCAGCGGCCTGACGACGATATCGGTCTTGCCGATGTCGATACTGACCAGCGACTTGTGCTCGGCCATCACGATCACTCCAGCGCCAGCGTCCAGCGCCAATCGCTGCCCACCGCTCGCGCATCCAGCACGCGCAGGTGCCGTTGTTCCACCATTGTAGCCAGCGGCAGCTCCAGCAGGGGTTTGGCCGCTGAACCCAGCAGGGTAGGCGCCTGATACACGATCAGTTCATCCACCAGCCCCGCCGCTATAAAAGCCCCGGCCAGTGTGGGACCAGTCTCCACCAGCACCTCGTTGATCTGGGCCTCAGCCAACTGGCGCAGCAGCACGGTCAAATCCACTCGCCCACCAGGCTGTGACCAGACTTCGGCCCCTGCCGCTTTCAGCGCCGCCTGCTTTTCAGCGTCGGCACTGGTCGTTGCAATAATGGTACGACCGGGCAAGCTCAATATGCGGGCCGTGGGCGGCGTGCGCAACTGGCTGTCCACGATCACCCGCAGGGGCTGCACCGGGGTCATGCCCTCGGGCCAGTCCTGCCAGTCCTCCACTCGCACCGTCAGGCTGGGGTTGTCCGCCAGCACAGTGCCGACGCCGGTAATAATCGCGCCACTCTGCGCCCGCAGCTTCTGCACATCAAGCCGCGCCGCCGCGCCGGTAATCCACTGCGACTCACCAGAGGCCATCGCGGTGCGCCCATCGAGACTCATGGCCAGCTTGACGCGCACCCAGGGCAGCCCCCCCGCCATACGGCGCAGGAAGCCGGCATTCAGCGCCCTCGCCTCGCCTTCCAGCACACCACATTCGGCAGCGATACCAGCGGCACGAATCCGGGCCAGTCCCTGCCCGCCCACCTGCGGATTGCTGTCCTGCACCGCCGCCACCACACGGGCGATGCCGGCACGAATCAAGGCATCCGCACAAGGTGGGGTGCGACCATGGTGAGCACAAGGCTCCAGCGTTACATATGCTGTAGCGCCCCGCGCCTGCTCACCCGCCTGACGCAGGGCATGCACTTCAGCGTGAGGCTCACCGGCACGGGCATGAAAGCCCCCGCCAACAACTACGCCATCGTTGACCAGCACACAGCCCACGCGCGGGTTCGGCTGCGTGGTATACAGGCCCTGCCGCGCCAGTTGCAGGGCGCGGGCCATGTAGGCGGCGTCAGCACTGCTCACGCACTGCCCCGGCTCAGGTTTTCAATTTCGGCGCGGAAGGCTTCCACGTCCTGGAAGTCGCGGTAGACCGAAGCAAAGCGCACGTAGGCCACCGAGTCCAGCAGCTTCAGCTCTTTCATGACCAGACTTGATCTCGCGTTCGCCGGAGGCGCGCAGCTGGTGGAGGATGCGATGGATGGAGGCGTCGATTTTTTCAGTGGCGACAGGGCGCTTCTGCAAGGCATGCATCATGCCCGAGCGCAGCTTGTCTTCATCAAAGGGCTGGCGCACGCCGTCGGACTTGATGACGCGGGGCAGCACCAGTTCGGCAGTTTCAAAGGTGGTGAAGCGCTCGGTGCAGGACACACACTCGCGCCGACGCCGGACCTGATCGCCATCGGCCACGAGGCGGGAATCGATCACCTTGGTGTCGTCGGCGCCGCAAAAAGGACAGTGCATAAAGAGCTTTCCTGTGTCGTGGGGGTCTGCAAGCCTGTGAGTCGGGCTCAGAGGGTAGCAAACAGACCGTATCAGTCACAGTGGGGGTGAGAGCGAAAAAGCAGTCATTGCTTTTACGCCGGATCGTGGCCGATGGCCAGTCTTTCACCCTGAGTATCAATCAGGACATCTCCTCCCGCAGGAGAAGGCTGTGGTAAGGGAAAATAGCACGTGCAGTGCCAGACTCCCCTCACCCCAGCCCTCTCCCGAAGGGAGAGGGGGCTAAAACCTACGCCGCGTACACCGGGTACTTCGCGCAAATCGCCTTGACCTTTTCAGCCACGGTCGCGATCACGGCCACATCGCCACGACCATCAATCACATCCGCAATCCAGCCGGCAAGCGTGGCGCATTCCGCCTCGCCAAAGCCGCGCGTGGTCACCGCCGGGGTGCCGATGCGGATGCCCGAGGTCACGAAGGGCGAGCGCGGGTCGTTGGGCACGGCGTTCTTGTTGACGGTGATGCCAGCCTGACCCAGCCAGGCGTCCACGTCCTTGCCGGTCACGTCCTGCTTGATCAGGGAGAGCAGGAAGAGATGGTTGTCAGTGCCGCCGGACACGATGTCGAAGCCACGCGCGATCAGCACTTCCGCCATCTTGCGCGCATTCGTCACCACCTGCTTCTGGTAGTCGATAAAGCCGGGCTCCATAGCTTCCTTGAAGCACACGGCCTTGGCGGCGATCACATGCTCCAGCGGGCCACCCTGGATGCCGGGGAACACGGCAGACTGCAGCTTCTTTTCGATGTCGGCATTGGCCTTGGCGAGAATCAGGCCGGAGCGCGGGCCGCGCAGGGTCTTGTGCGTGGTGGTGGTGGTCACGTCGGCAATCTGCACCGGGCTGGGGTAAACACCAGCGGCGACGAGGCCGGCCACATGGGCCATATCCACCATCAGGTAGGCGCCAACCATGTCGGCGATATGGCGGAAACGCTGCCAGTCCATCACGCGGCTGTAGGCGGAAAAGCCGGCGATAATCATGCGCGGCTTGTGTTCCAGCGCCAGACGCTCGACTTCGTCGTAGTCGACTTCGCCGGTGGCCGGGTCCAGGCCGTACTGGACGGCGTTGTAGCTCTTGCCGGAAAAGTTGACCTTGGCGCCATGGGTCAGGTGACCACCATGGGCCAGGCTCATGCCCAGTACGGTATCGCCGGCATTGAGCAGGGCCAGAAACACCGCGCCATTGGCCTGGGAGCCGGCGTGCGGCTGCACATTGGCATAGTCGGCGCCGAACAGCTCTTTGGCGCGGTCGATGGCCAGCTGCTCGATCACGTCCACGTATTCGCAGCCGCCATAGTAGCGCTTGCCGGGATAGCCCTCGGCGTACTTGTTGGTGAGCTTGGAGCCTTGAGCCTCCATAACCGCAGGGGAACAGTAGTTCTCCGAAGCGATCAGCTCGATGTGGGCCTCCTGGCGAGCGTCTTCCTGTGCAATGGCCGCAGCCAGCACGGGATCATAGTTCAAAAGGGTCTTTTCATTGCTGAACATCGGCGACCTCGTCAGGAAGGCAGTAGAAAGAGGGCGCACATTCTAACGGAACGCCGGCAAAAACACAGGTGAAAGTGCAGCAAGTCGGGCGTGAACACCACTCATTCGACGGCTTTCCGACCGCCTTCGGGCAGGCTCTTGTCATTTCGTGCCAGCACTCGACCCGTAATGACATTGCAATGTATCATTGAGCACTGTAACAATGGCTGCGTCTTAACACCAACAAGTTCCCGGAGGCACCATGCCCCTGCTCAAGACGCCCACCACCGCCACCAGGGGCTATCTGCCCAGCCCCGACGATCTTGAGCAGTTCCGCCATGTGCAGCGACTGGCCTATGCCGCCGCCGAGGCCGTCGCCAAAGAGCTGAAGCCCGGCATGACCGAGAAGCAGGCCGCGCATATGCAGAAGGTGTGGCTGCTGGATCACGGCGTTACCGGCTGGTTCCACGCGCCCTTTGCCTGGTTTGGCGACCGCACCGCTTTCCAGGGCTTTCGCGTGGCCCTGCAATTCCTGCCGACCAATCGCCGGCTGGAAGAAAACATGCCCTTCATCCTCGACAACGCCCCGGTGGTAAACGGCTATGTGGCCGACATCGGCTATGCCGGCGTGCTGGGTGAAAACCGCATTCTCGACCTGCTGCTGGACGACCTCGCCGCCCACCGCGCCCTGATTCTTGACCTTATCAAGCAGCGCAAGCCCATGAGCGAAGTCTCCCGCGCGGTAGACCGTCTGATCCTGCAACAAGGCCATGAGCCGCGCCACAAGGCCTACCCCTTCGAGACGCTGGCGCACACCGTGCAGCCCATGCCCACCAGGCAGGGCAGCAAGCCGCGCACCCTGTTCCAGTTCGGCTTTCAGGCGGTGGAGGCGCTGGGCCGGCTGAGTCTGGTGGCGCGCCAGCAAGGCTGGTCGCCCATCTGGTCGTCCAATGAAAGCTCCAACCATGCACCCGTGCCCGGCCTGTGGGCGGTGGAGCCCCACCTCGGCTTCCGGGGCGTGGGCGCCAAGTTTGAAGAGTTGCTGGTCATTACCGAAGACGATGCGTACTGGCTCGACGACCAGTCGCCCCATGTAACGCGCTGGATAGAGCGCGACCTGTGGCCGGCCGAACAGAAGCCGCTGGTAAAGGCGGCATGAAAATGACCAGCACCCTCGTCCATTCGCAAGGCATCAAGCTGCATGTCGTCACCTACGGCGACAGCAAGAAGACCCCCATCGTGCTGGTGCACGGCTACCCGGACAATAATCTGGTCTGGAAGCCTGTGGCCGAGCGCCTCGCCAAAAACTACTTTGTGATTGCCTATGACGTGCGCGGCGCCGGGCTCTCGGATGCACCGAAGGCCGTGGCCGACTACAAGATGGATTTGCTGGCGCAGGATCTGGCAGCGGTGGTTGACGCCGTTATTCCGGGCCGCAAATTCCACCTCGCTGCGCACGACTGGGGCTCCATACAAAGCTGGGAGTCGGTGACCACCGATCGGCTGAAGCCGCGTATTGCTTCTTACACCAGCATTTCCGGCCCGTCGCTCGACCATGCGGCGCACTGGATGCGCAAGCGCACGCTGAACGCCTCGCCCGCCGCCAAGACGCAGGTGATGAAGCAGTTGTTCAGTTCCTGGTACATCGTGTTTTTCCAGTTGCCCGGTCTTGCGCCCGCTGCCTGGGAAGCGGGTTTTGGCAAGCTCTGGCCCACTTATCTTGAAAAGCGCGAAGGTGTGCGCGAAAGCGAAATCAATCCGACCCAGACCGCCGACGGCAAGCAGGGCGTGCAACTGTATCGCGCCAATTTCATCGACAAGCTGCAGAAGCCGGAAGAGCGTTTTGCCGCCTGCCCGGTGCAGCTGATTGTGCCGACCCGCGACAATTATGTCGGCACACAGTTGTTTGAAGACCTGCACGAATGGGTGCCAGAGCTGTATCGCCGTGACATCAACGCGAACCATTGGGTGCCGCTCAGCCACCCCGACCTGATTGCCCAATGGATAGACGAATTTGCCGCCGGTGTTGAAAGCGGCAAGCCCTCGGTCGCCCTGCAACAGGCACGCGTGCGCGCAGAACGTGTCGCCCTGCCGCTGGCGGGCAAGCTGGCCGTGATTACCGGCGCCGGCTCGGGCATTGGCCGCGCCACCGCGCTCAAATTTGCCGAAGAAGGCGCCGATATTGTCGCTGTCGATATCAACGCCGAGGCTGCCGAGCGCACCGCTGAATTGAGCCGTCTGCTCGGCGCGCAGGCATGGGCCCGTGTTGCCGACGTAGGCTCGGCCAAGGCCATGGAAACCTTGGCCAGGTGGGTCGAAAAAGAACTCGGCGGCGCCGACATCATGGTCAATAACGCCGGCATCGGCATGGCCGGCGGCATGCTCGACACCTCGCTGGCCGACTGGGACAAACTGCTCAAGGTCAATCTCTGGGGCGTGATACACGGCTCACGGCTGTTTGCACAGCAGATGGTAGACGGCCAGCGCAGCGGCCATATCGTCAACGTGGCCTCCGCCGCCGCCTTTGCACCCAACCGCAAGCTCTCCGCCTATTCCACCAGCAAGGCCGCCGTGCACATGCTGAGCGAATGCCTGCGCGCCGAGCTGGCCGATCTGGATATCGGCGTTACCGCCATCTGCCCCGGCTTTGTCGCCACCGGCATTGCCACCGCCACGGTGTACGCCGGCATGAGCGAGACCGAACAGGCGAAGAAGCGCGCCAAGGCCGACGCCATGTACAAGCGCCGCAATTTTTCACCGGACGACGTGGCCAGCGCCGTGTTCAAGGCCGTGCAAAAAAATCGCCCGCTGGCGCTGGTTGGCGCGGAGGCCTGGAGCACGCGCCTCATCAGCCGCTTTGCGCCGGGCGTGTCACGCCTGATCGCGCGTATTGATATTACTCCCTGACAAAACCTGCTGGAGATGAATGTGGATAGCCATTCCCGTGACAGCATTGTCCGTCACCCGCTCAAGGCCCGTCGCGTGCAATTTGATTTCGCGCAGACCCCGCTGCACTGGATACCGGATGATCCGTTTGCGACCCACCTGATCAATGGCATCAACCTCTTGCTGCCCGCCGGCGAGCTGTGGTTTTGCCGCGTCTACAACAAGGCCCTGCCGCTGATAAGCGACCCTGGGCTGCGGGCTGATGTGGAAGGCTTTATTCGTCAGGAGGCCGTGCATTCGCGTGCCCATTCCCGCGCAGAGCAACAGTTCCTGCAAGCACATGGCATGAGTACCAACGAATTCCGTCAGCGGGCGGAGTGGCTGTTCGAGCACTTCCTTGGCAACGCACCCTTTGGCATCAATGCGCTGCAACAGCCCCTGCTGGAAAAACGCTGGCTGATATTTCGCGTAGGCGTCATTGCCGCCATCGAGCACTTCACCGGCCTTCTCGGCCAGTGGGCCATGGATAATAAAAGCTGGGACAAGGCTGATCCGGTCATGGCTGATCTGTTCCGCTGGCATCTGGCCGAAGAAGTGGAACACCGTACCGTCGCCTTCGATCTGTTTGAACACCTGTGCGAAACGCAGTTGGGCTTCTATGTGAGCCGACAGGCGCTGATGGCCATTGTGTTCCCGATTTTCGTTTATGCGCTGGCCGAAGGCGCCCGCAGCCTCGCCAGGCAGGACAAGGACCGCTACTCGCGCTGGCTGGCTCGCCGCAGTCTTGCGCGTATGCTGCTGGAACTGGAGCGCGTTGGCCGCAGGACCGAGAACGTGCCCACGTTTGGTTTCTTGCTGGCGGGAACGCTGCGCTGGATTTCACCGAAGTTTCACCCGATTACCGAGGGGAATACGCAGCAGGCGCTGGATTATCTGGCACGCTCGCCGGCTGCTCGGGCGGCGACGGCGCACTGATATTTTTCATCAGGGATGAGGGGACATAATAACGGTAGAGTGCGCTGTGCGCACGCGGACCGTGCTTCAAATTTCCCACCGTTGGCAATTTGAAGCACGGTCCCTCACCCCTGCGAGAGGGGACAGTTAAACTTTCAACCACCGCGCCCTCTAACTGCGCGAATCACCGCCCAGCCATCACTCCCCATTCTCCGCACATTCAGCATCTGTCGGCTCATGCTTGCAGCGGATCTTTTTGAGCAGCGACATCATGCGCGGGTCATAGACACCATCCTGCGTCATCTGCATTCTGGCTTCGCGCATCAGCTTGACGTAGCGGGTGTTGTCGGCCGCACTCAGGTCCATCCAGTATTTGGCGTCGATGTCGTGCTCTGTCTGTTGGATGACATTGAAGGCCTGATCCATGCGTTGCAGCGCAAAGGCGCGTATCTTGGCGATGCGCTCGTCAAGATCGGGCACCTGCTTGATGAAATGGTCACGGTTGAAAACGATGGCGCCCGTCATCATGGCGAGGGGAATGCGGAAAATGGCGCCCGTCGTGCCCAGTCCGCGATAGAGTTCCAGCGGCTGAAAGGCCAGCGCCGGGGCGGCGATGATATCGACCTCTCCATTATTGAACTTGCCACCAAAATTGGTGATATCGGAGAGCACCGGCTGCGCGCCAATCTGCTCCACCATGCGCGCCTCGGACTTGTCCCAGTCCAGCACGGCCACTTTTTTGCCGGCCGCTTTCTCGATGGAATTTACCTTGCGGTCACGCACCATCACATAGACGGCGCCCAAGGGCACGATGCCACCCACTTCATAGGGACCGTTAATCATGAGCGGCGCCAGCTTGGCGCTGGTGTGCAGCACACGCAGGGCCGTTTTCAGCTCGTCGTAGTTTTGCAGGCCGCCCACGGAGTCAAAGCTGCCCACAAAAAAATTGAACTGCTTGGCGCGGAGGGTGGAGATGGCCACCGCGTCGCATTGACCGGCTTTAAAGTCCTCGGCGGCCACGCGCTCATCGGTATACACACGCAAATCGACAAACACATTCCACTTGCGCGCTTCCAGCACGAGGTCCTTGCCGTAATTGACCACCTCGCCATTGGCGCCCATGGGGTCATACAGGCAGGCCCTGACATTCAGCGGCGAGGCCAGCGGCTTCATGCCGGTGGCCGCCTGAAAATCGGCGCTGGTGGGAATGGGGCCGGGATCAATCGCATGGGCAAGTTGCACGGTGCCGAGCAAAGCCACGGCGCATGAAAGCCGCATGACCCGACGCAATAAAGTCACCATGGTATCTCCTTTTTCTTGTGATGATCCCGGCTGCGCGGGTATGGTCAGGATGTTAGAGCCATACATTCGATTGCCGTTTGCCGGCGCGGCCCTGTTTATGTCAGCCCGGCAAACGGGAATACCGTTGAATCCCGCTGCCGGGGCTGCCACAATCGTCACATCTTAACGACGACAAGTTATCCGTCAGTCAGCTTTGACCGGAGAGTTACACCCCGGGGTTTGAACAACGGCGCGGGATTGCCCACAATGGCGCCCCATGGCGTAAAAACCGGTGGCGGGTTCAGGACAGTCAGGCGTCAGACAGGAGGCAGGGCAGTATGAAGGTCAGCACGCAGAAAGTAGTATCGAACGGCATCAGTCTGCATGTCGTTGCCTATGGTGATCCGCAACATACGCCCATCGTGCTGGTGCACGGCTACCCCGACAGCAACCTGGTGTGGAAGCCGGTGGCCGAGCTGCTGGCCGACAAATACTACGTGGTCGCCTATGACGTGCGCGGCGCCGGCCTCTCGGAGGCGCCCGCCTCCACCAGCGACTACCGGCTTGACCTGCTCTCGCAAGACCTGCTGGCCGTGGCCGACGCCCTGCTGCCGCGCCGCAGGTTTCACCTCGTCGGGCATGACTGGGGCTCGATACAGAGCTGGGAGTCGGTCACCACCGAGCGCCTGCGCGGGCGCATTGCCTCCTTCACCAGCATGTCCGGCCCCGCGCTGGACCACGTGTCGCACTGGCTGCGCAAGCGCACCCTGAACCTCTCCCCCGCCGCCAAGGCCAAGGTACTGGGCCAGCTGGCCAGCAGCTGGTACATCCTCATGTTCCAGCTGCCCTGGCTGGCGCCGGCCTTGTGGGACGCCGGCCTCGGCAAGGCTTGGCCACGCATGCTGGAAAAGCGCGAGGGCGTGTTTGATGCCACCGTGAACCCGACCCAGACCGCCGACGGCAAGAACGGCGTCGGCCTCTACCGCGCCAACTTCATCGACAAATTCCTGCACCCCGGCGAGCGCTTTGCACACTGCCCGGTGCTGCTCATTGTGCCCACCGAAGACAAATACGTGGGCGCGCAGCTGTTTGAAGACCTGCACGAGTGGGTGCCCGAGCTGTACCGGCGCGAGATCGGCGCCGGCCACTGGCTGCCGCTGAGCCACCCGGCCCTGCTGGCGCACTGGATTGATGACTTCGTGCAGGCCATCGAAACCCGCGAGCCCGGCAACGCCCTCGCCCATGCCCGCGTGCAGAGCCAGCGCCACAAGCTGCCGCTGGCCGGCAAGCTGGCGCTGGTGACGGGCGCCGGCTCCGGCATTGGCCGCGCCACCGCGCTCAAGCTGGCCGACGTGGGCGCCGACGTGATCGTGGTGGATATCCGCCCCGAAGCCGCCGAGCGCACCGCCGGCCTCTGCCGCATGCTTGATGCCCTGGCCTGGCCCAAGGTGGTGGACGTGGGCAATACCGAGGCCATGGAGGAGTTGGCGCGCTGGGTGGAAAGCGAATTTGGCTGCGTCGATATTGTCGTGAACAATGCCGGCATCGGCATGGCCGGCGGCATACTCGACACCTCGGTGGCCGACTGGGACAAGGTACTCAAGGTCAATCTCTGGGGCGTCATCCACGGCTCGCGCCTGTTTGCCAAACAGATGGTGGCGCTGGGCCGCCACGGCCATATCGTCAATGTCGCCTCGGCCGCCGCCTTCGTGCCCAGCAAGCGTATTCCCGCTTATGCCACTAGCAAGGCTGCCGTGCAGATGCTGACCGAATGCCTGCGCGCCGAGCTGGCCGACAAGCAGATTGGCGTGTCCGCCATTTGCCCCGGCCTCGTCGGCACCGGCATCGCCCGCACCGCCGCCTACGCCGGCCTGCCGCCCGAGGAGCAGGCCCGCCGCCGCGCGCAGGCCAAGCAGCACGACAAAAACCGCCAGTACTCGCCGGAAGCCGTGGCCTCGGTGGTGCTGAGGGCTATCCGGTATAACGAGCCCATTGCCCTCGCTGGGGTCGAGGCCTGGACCACGCGGCTGGTGAGCCGCTTTGCGCCGGGCATCAGCCGGATCATTGCGCGGTTTGATGTGACGACGTGATGCTTAGCCCCCTCTCCCTCCGGGAGAGGGCTGGGGTGAGGGGAAGTTACCACTGCGGGTAATTTCTTGCCGCCGCAACGCTCATGACGCCGTTTGAGCAAAATGCCGGTGGCCAAAAAGTACCTGTAGTGCCGGATTCCCCTCACCCTCTCCCGGAGGGAGAGGGGATAAAACCGCTGGCGTCGCGACACTTCAGGTAGGCCATCCCTCCCCCCGTCCCCCTCTTTTCCCCTCCGCAATCCCGCACAACACGGTATACTTGCGCCACCCTTGCCGGACCCCGGCAACTCCTACCGATCCTTAATGATGTGAACACGGCCGAAAGTGGCAGCCGCCACGCTCCGGCGGGCAGCGGCATTTGCAAACGCAGGTGCCGGGCAGGCCCGGACAACGCAGCGGCTCCGCTTTTGTGGCTGGTTTGACAGCAGGCTGACAGAACCATGGCGCAATATATCTACACGATGAACCGTGTCTCCAAGATCGTGCCGCCCAAGCGCGAAATCCTGAAAGACATCTCCCTGTCGTTCTACCCCGGCGCCAAGATCGGCGTGCTGGGCCTGAACGGCTCCGGCAAGTCCACCCTGCTGCGCATCATGGCCGGCATCGACAAGGACATCCAGGGCGAGGCCCGCCCCCAGCCCGGCATCAAGATCGGCTACCTTGAGCAGGAACCGCAGCTGGACCCGAGCAAGGACGTGCGCGGCAACGTGGAAGACGGCGTGCGTGAGGCGCTGGACGCCATGGCTGAACTCGACCAGGTGTTCGCCGCCTATGCCGAGCCCGATGCCGACTTCGACAAGCTGGCCGCGCGCCAGGAAAAGCTCGAAGCCGTCATGCAGAGCTGGGACGCGCACAACCTGAACAACACCCTGGAGCAGGCCGCCGACGCCCTGCGCCTGCCCGCCTGGGACGCCGACGTGAGCACCCTCTCGGGTGGCGAGCGCCGCCGCGTGGCCCTGTGCCGCCTGCTGCTGTCCAAGCCCGACATGCTGCTGCTGGACGAACCCACCAACCATCTCGACGCCGAATCGTGGCCACGGCATTCCCTACCAGGGCAACTACTCCACCTGGCTGGAGCAGAAGGAAGCCCGCCTGGAGCAGGAAGAAAAGCAGGAAGAAGCCCACACCAAGGCGCTCAAGCGCGAACTGGAATGGGTGCGCAGCAACCCCAAGGCGCGTCAGGCCAAGAGCAAGTCACGCATGGCTGCCTACGAGGAGTTGTCATCCAAGGAATTCCAGAAGCGTTCGGAAACCCAGGAAATCTACATTCCGCCCGGACCCCGCCTGGGCGACCTGGTGTTCGAGGTCAAGGACATCGCCAAGTCCTTCGGCGACCGCCTGCTGTATGAACACCTCAGCTTCAAGGTGCCCAAGGGCGCCATCGTCGGCATCATCGGCCCCAACGGCGCCGGCAAGACCACACTGTTCAAGATGCTCACCGGCGAAGAAAATCCCGATGCCGGCGAGATCACCGTGGGCGAGAGCACCAAGATCGCCTATGTCGGCCAGATTCGCGACAATCTCGACAATAGCAAGACCGTGTGGGAAGAAGTGTCCGGCGGCCTCGACATGATGAAGGTGGGCGATTACGAAATGCCCTCGCGCGCCTATCTGGGCCGCTTCAACTTCAAGGGCTCCGACCAGCAGAAGCGCGTGGGCGAACTCTCCGGCGGCGAGCGCAACCGCCTGCAGCTGGCGAAAATCCTGCAGGAAGGCGCCAACGTCATCCTGCTCGACGAACCCTCCAACGACCTCGACGTGGAAACCCTGCGCGCCCTCGAAGACGCCATTCTCACCTTCCCCGGCTGCACCATGTGCGTATCGCATGACCGCTGGTTCCTCGACCGCATCGCCACCCACATCCTGGCGTTTGAAGGCGATGACGTGGAATGGTTTGAAGGCAATTACACCGACTTCGAGGAGTATCGTCGCAAGAAGCTCGGGTCTGAGGCCAACACACCGCATCGCATCAAGTACAAGAAGATTGGTGGGTAATTGGTAATTGCTGCATAGGGCTGGCGTGCTTGGCGCTGGCCCTTTGCCCCCTCTCCCCTCGGGAGAGGGTTGGGGTGAGGGGAAATCTTGATTGGCCAAAGCTACCGGAACCCTCCCCAACACCAGAACAGCGACCTCTCAGGCAGAAAAATCATACCTCCCCTGATAGTCTCACTCTTTAAAAGCCGTTCAACCCCCGGCAGCACAGCCCCACACCCATGAACATCACCAAAAAAATCCACCCCCAAGGCAAAAGCCTGCTGCGCCTGCTAAGGTCCACGCCGGACAATCTCGCGCCAGCCCTGAGCGAAGGCCAGCGCCCACCCGCCACCATCTACGCACTCAGCCTCACCCGCACCCTGCGCCGCATGGACGACGTGCTCGACGGCCTCAAGGCCTACACGCTGAGCACCCAACTCGGCGTGCATGACGGCGCCGACCAGAACCTGGCTGCCTCCACCGAAGAACTGCTGACCCAACTGGCTCGCCACGGCGACGACTGCCGCAGCATCGTCAGCGCCTATTTCGGCCCCGAGGCCGACGCCAGCCGGCGCTTTGCCAGCAGCATAAAAAGCCTGACCGAAGCCCGCGAACTGCAAGCCCGCTACCTCAGCCAGCACAGCGGCCGCGTGTGCCTCATCTCGTTCATGGCGCCCTCGGTCATCATCTCCGGCTTCTTTATCGAAGGCCCCGACGCCCAGGGCCGGCTCGGCCCCTGCCCCGTCGTGCACGGCGAGCAAAACGCGGCGTTTTCCTGGAATCTGTTTTTCCGCAAGGTACTGATCGAACTGGTCAGCCTGAATTCGCGCGTTTACGAAGCCGTGGCCGGCGCCGGAATCCGCGAAAACAACGCCATCACCGCCAGCGAAAACACCGACCTGATCCGTATGGCCAAGCGCGTGAGCGAGCTGCCGGTGTATGTGTTTCCTGATGAGGCGCGGGGCACGCTGCCGGCCATTGCGGTCAAGCGGGATGTGCAGGGCGAGTCTGCCACCGTGGCGGCTAGCAGTTTGAAAAAGCCGCTGTTGCCACCGGGGAGGTGTACGATTAGTGTGTCGGCTGAGGCGGAGAAGCTGGGGGAAGGGTATCGGGTGCCTTATGCGGGGAATTAATATGGCTTGAGCCAGTAATCAGCAACATGCGACAAAAGCTCTCCGAGGCTCCGCAGCAGCAAGCATTTTAGCAATAAATTCTCTATTGCATGGAGTAGCGATGTTCTCATTTAAAAAAGAAATAGATATTGGTCACACACTAGGATTTGTCGCAATAATTATTAGCGTTGTGTCACTTTGGCAGTCAAATAAAGGAAGTGATGGGTACATAATCCAGGGAAGCGGGGTCGCTGGCACCGGGACGATCCTAGCTGATGAGTGCCTATTTGTAATGACACTTCCCATGGAATTTAACAACTCAGGAAGGAGATCTGTTGCTTTAGAAAGATTTGTGGCAATAAATAAAAGCCCTCTTTTATTTACCAATAGCTCCGGAACGGATAGTAGTACTGCCATTCCTTATGAAGTGTATTTATCTGATGCCAACTACATGGGAAATATGAAATTTTTCATTGATCAAGTGAGAGAAGACCCCATATTTAATCCGAATGACGGTGCAAGTTTTGACCAGCTAATATATCCCGACAAAAGCTATCGCAAGAATATAGTAGTTATTGCGCGTCCATACAAAAATGGAAAAAACCTAGCTGACACCTTGTTAGTTTCCTTTGATGTAAAATTTAGCAATACCCAGAACGAAGAAGTTAGGGCCGCGATTCGAATTAGCAAATACGACAACACAGATTGTAGTAAAAAGTAATCTCATGATTCAAAGAATTTATTTTTAAGATGACTCACCTCTGCCGGAGCCAAAGTAACGGCTTACAAACTCGAGCCAAAATACTGCGTAGCACGCGTAGCACGCGTAGGGCGGAACCCCGAAGGGTTTCCGCCGCATGTCAGTCGGCCCCCACGCCCACCGGTGCCAACCCCGGATCAGCCGCCCAATCCGCCGGATAAATCCCTTCCTTTACATAGCGATGAAAAGAAGAATACAGCCAATCCGCCGGAGTCTTTACCAAGCCATGCTTGACCGGATTGATATGCACATAGTCAACATGCCGTGCAAAGTCGTCATCATCGCGAATCATGTGCTCCCAGAAGCGGCGCTGCCATATGCCTC
>Ga0302275_10003899_pt1 | contig 14933 bp, 12 predicted proteins | sample III_Bog_N2_2_FD_200229 | JGI IMG/M metagenome (GOLD analysis project Ga0302275, IMG submission 200229) | Peat permafrost microbial communities from Stordalen Mire near Abisko, Sweden - III_Bog_N2_2 | ecosystem: Environmental > Terrestrial > Soil > Wetlands > Peat | place: Sweden: Abisko...
CCCCTGGTGGACGAAGTCGCGCTGCGACTCCGTTTGCCTGCGGAGCAGGCACTTTGTGGCGTGGCTTCGCCGAGGGCTTGCGCATGACGCTATGGCGATCCAAACAACCCAGCTTTCCCAAGGCTTCCCTCAACTGAACGCGCGATCGCTTTTAAGAAGCTCAATATGCAAGTGCCTGTTTTTACAACATGTTACGCCCGCCGCCAGCGCCCCCAATTCATCCGGCCGCGTCGCCCCTGGTGGACGGAGTCGCGCTGCGACTCCGTTTGCCTGCGGAGCAGGCACTTTGTGGCGATGCCCTGCCCATCGGCGCACGAATGCAGGTGAAATCCCGCACCTCCCCCATGATTCGGCATTCGGGCTTCGGATTTCTTTCGGATTTCGGATTTCGAACCTCGGATTTTGGGCTAAAGCAACTCCGGCCTGATAGCGCGTTTATCACCATGGGTGGCACGGGCCACTGGCCCGTACCGTCCGGCGACCCGCCGGACGGAACGGGTGAGGCGCTCTTTTTGCCAGCCGACACCAATCGTCATGGGTGCTTCGTCATGCTTTCGTCATTTCACCTTCGTCATTCCCAAACTGAAACCTGCTAAAACCCTGAAATATCGAAATATCCTTTTTACGCTTTGAAAACACCCAGCCGCAACCCCGCACGCACCCCGACCGGTCGCCCACCCTTGGGCGGTGGGACGCGTCACTCCGTGCGCGCCGCTATTGCCATTCAAGCCGGCATGCTTTCTCCCGCCGTCGTTATCCCAATGCTGAACCCTTGATCACGGAACACGCTTGCGACATAAGCTGCCAGCTACGGTTTGTCGGAACCAATGGGGCCGCGTCTCAACCATGATATTTAGCCATTGCCGGCCTTTTCCTTTGTGAAATTCCAGATTCGAAAGCCGCCTGCCCGTTCAGAATTCGCTTTTGCCGGGGCGTCCGGTCGTGTTCAATCAAGGAGTTATGAGCAAAACACATCCGCTGACCACCACGGCTTTTGAGCTGCCGGGGTATCGCATCACCCAGTCGTTCGGGGTGGTGCGCGGCATCATGGTGCGGTCGCGTTCCATTGTCGGCAATCTGGGCGCCAGCATTCAGAGTATCTTCGGCGGCAACATCACGCTCTACACCAACCTGTGCGAGCGGGCGCGCGAGGACACCTTCAACCTCATGCTCACCCACGCCGGCGAGCTGGGGGCCAACGCCGTGATTGGCGTGCGCTATGACGCCACGGAAATCGCGCCGGGCATCACCGAGGTTCTGTGTTACGGCACGGCGGTGTTTGTGGAGAAAGCCTGAGTGAAGGCGTTGAGTCCAGACAGTTTGCTGGCGCGGTGGCTGGCCCGGCTGGCGGCGGGCATCATCCGGCATCCGCGCTGGTTTTTCTGGCCGCAGATCGTGCTGTTCGTCCTCGGCCTGGTTTACACCGTCGCCTTTTTGTCGGCGGATATGAACCGCGACAATCTGGTGGGCCCCCATCAGAAATACCACTTGGATTACATGGCGTTCCAGCAGGAATTCCCGCAGCCGGACGATTTGGTGGTGGTGGTGGAGAGCGATAATGTGGAGAAGAACCGCCAGTTCGTGGAGCGCATTGCGGCCAAGATGACGGGCGAGACGAATTTGTTCCAGGATGTCTTTTACCAGCAGAGCCTTTCGGTGCTGGGGAATAAGGCGCTGCAATTCGCCGAGACGACCAATTTGACGGACCTGATCGAGAAGCTGCGCGGAGCGCGGCCGTTCATCGGGCAGTTCACGCAGACCACCAACCTGGTTTCACTCTTTGAGCAGGTCAACAAGTCGTTCCGCACCGCCAAACAGGAGGACAACGCGGACAATGAGTCGCTGGCCAAATCGCTGCCGGCGCTGGAGCGGGTGGTGTCGCAGGCGCAAGACGCCTTGCTGCATCCGGGCGTGCCGCCCTCCCCCAACATTGTCACCCTGCTGGACACCAGCGGGGAGGGTCTGCTCGCCAGCTACCTGACCTTCAATCATGGCCGGATTTTTGTGGTGACCTGCCACGCGCCCTCCACCAACGAGGTGCCGCCGGTGCTGTGGACGCTCCTGAAAAACGCGTTCCGGGAAAATGTGCTGCACGAACCCGCCGCCGCGAGCGGGGACATGACCAGCGACGCCATCACCCGGTTGCGCGCGCTGGTTCAGGAAACGCGGGCGGAAGTGCCGGGGGTGAATGTGGGCATCACCGGTCAACCCGTGCTGGACCAGGATGAGATGGATCAGTCGCAAAAGGACACGATGGTGGCCAGCGGGGTGTCGCTGCTGCTGTGCGCGCTGATCTTCATTTACGGATATCATGAGACCGGCCGGCCGATCAAGGCCACGCTCTGCCTGGTGGTGGGGCTGGGTTACACGCTGGCCTTCACCACGCTGGTGGTGGGGCACTTGAACATCCTGACCATCACGTTCGTGCCCATGCTCATCGGGCTGGCCATTGATTACGCCGTGCATTTGATCACGCGTTACGAGGAGGAGTTGCACCACGGCAAATCCAACGAGGAAGCCCTCACCAAGGCCATGGTTTACACCGGCCAGGGCATCTTCACCGGGGCGTTCACCACCGCCGGGGCCTTTCTGGCGATGTATCTCACCCATTTCCAGGGCATCAAGGAGATGGGCATCATCTGCGGAGGCGGGCTGCTGGTGTGTTTGATCCCCATGATGACCATGCTGCCGGTGCTGCTGTTGCGCGGCCACCAGAATGATCTGGACCATAAAATCCGCGACGATGACCGGCGCGCGCGGCTGGAAAACATCTGGCTCCAACGCCCCCTGGTGGTGGTGGGCGTCACCGCCACGCTCTGCCTGCTGGCGCTGCTGGGGGCCCGCAAGATGTATTTCGATTACAACCTGATCAAGATGCAAAGCCCCAGGCTGTCGTCGGTGGTGTTTGAGCAGACGCTGCTGGATTCGGCGGACAAATCGCTGTTGTATGGCGCGGTGGTGGCGGATTCGCTGACCAACGCCGTGGCCTTGCAGAAAAAGATCGAGCAGCTGCCCTCGGTGGCCACCACGGACCCGCCGTTTTACCGGAATTTTCTGGGCACCGATCTGGCCGAAAAACAGCGGTTGATCGGCGAAGTGAAGGCGGAGGTGGCCGGGCTGCAATTCAATCCGCTGGACCCGCAGCCGGTGAATCTGCCGGACTTGAGTTCCACGCTGTTTTACACCGCCTGTTATGCCGGCTTGGCGGCGCAAACCACGGGCACCAATGAGCCGGTGCTGACCGCGCAATTGCTTTCGCTTGAACAATCCATCACGGATTTGCGCCAGCTCGTGCTGGGGGCCAACCCGGCCCGGCAGGCGGAATATTCCGCCAAGCTGGCGCTCTATCAGCGCGCGCTCATGACGGACCTCCAGGACACCTTCCATCTGCTGCAACAACAGGACGATGCCTCGTCGCCCAGGGTGGATGACCTGCCGCCAGCCCTGCACCACCGTTTCATCGGGGTCAACGGCAAGTTTCTGATCCAGGTTTATCCCAAGGAGGACGTGTGGCAGCGCGGGCCGCAGGAACGGTTCGTCAGCGATCTGCGCCGCGTCGTGGAATCCCCCGGCACGGGCACCGCGATGGTGACCGGCACCCCCGTGCAACTTTACGAATACGAGACGCTGCTCAAGGACAGCTATATCCAGGCCGCCAAATATTCGCTGGCAGCCATCGCGCTGATGGTGCTGCTCCATTTCCGCAGTTTCACGGCCTTGATCCTGGCGCTGATTCCCGTGGCCATCGGCACGCTCTGGCTGGCGGGCTTGATGGGCTGGCTGGGCGTGCCGATCAATCTGGCGAACATCATGACGCTGCCGTTGGTGATTGGCATCGGCGTGACCAACGGCATTCACATTCTCAACCGCTACGCCGAGGAAGGCACCCCGGGAATCTTGTCGCGCAGCACGGGCAAGGCGGTGCTGGTATCGGGGTTGACGGCCATCGCGGGTTTTGGCAGTTTGATGATGGCGGAACACCGGGGCATTCGCAGCCTGGGCATCATCATGTCCACGGGCATTGCCACCTGTATGATTGCAGGATTGACGTTCCTGCCGGCGATCCTCAATGTGATCGGGCGCTGGCGGCCATTGATAAAAAAACCCGATGCCAGCGACTCGCTGACACCGGGTCCAGGAGGAACCGAGGTAAAAAACCTCAATTGAGATGTAACATACAAAAAAATCAATCAAAGTCAATAGCCTATTTCAAAAAACGCCTCGATATCAGGCGAAATCGGGATGAAAAGAAAATTAATAACGTTAACGTCACCGAAAGGCGGCCGCGCATGGCTCGCCCGATCGCTGGGGACTGCCTTGCTAGCGGGGTTGCTCGGGCAAAGCCATTCGGTTGGTGCGGAGGACGCCACCGGTTTCTGGTTTGACCACTTTAAATTGACTCTGGAACGGGGCGAACGCACGGAGGCCGCCGGCCCGTTTTATTATTCCCAGCAGTCGGATTCCAACACGGTTTGGGCCATTCCACCGTTTTATTCCCATTTTGTCGCTCCGGGGGTGGAACATAGTGAGGACGACGTTCTTTATCCGTTGTTTACGCGCGTTCACTACGGCCAGCAACGCCGCTGGCAGTTGTTTGAATTGCTCAACGCCTCCAGCAGCCTGAATCCGGACGGTTCCACGCCCAGACAATTCACGGTGTTCCCGTTCTACTTCCAGCAGCGGGCGGCCGACACGAACCTGAATTACACGGCGGTGCTGCCCTTTTATGGACGCCTCAAGAACCGGCTCTTTCGGGATGAGATCCGTTTCATCATGCTGCCCGCCTACGTCCAGACCCGCAAACGCGATCTGGTGACGGATAATTATTTCTATCCCCTTGTGGATGTCCACCATGGCGACGGGCGGGAGGGCTGGCAATGCTGGCCGTTTGCGGGACATGATCACAAGGTGGTGACCACCCAGACGAACGGTTACGGGGAGGTGAGCGTGATTCCGGGCCATGACTGGTCTTTTTATATGTGGCCGCTTGTGCTGCGCCAGGATAACGGCATCGGCACCGGGGCAACGGAGACCTTCCGCGCGTCCCTTCCGTTCTATGCGGCCAGCCGCTCGCCCCGGCGCGATTCCACGTCGGTGCTCTGGCCGGTCTTTAACGTGATGGATGACCGGGCCAATAAATATCACGAGTGGGAGGGGCCGTGGCCGTTGGTCGTCTTTGCCCGGGGCGAAGGCAGGCAAACCTCGCGCGTCTGGCCGCTGTTCAGCGAATCGCACACGGCCACCAAGGAAATGGAGGCTTACGCCTGGCCGGTTTACACCTGCTCGCGCAGCCACACGGGGCCGGCGGATCAGCGGCGCACCCGCGTGCTGTATTACCTGTATTCACGCCTGGCATTGAAGAATACCGAGACGGGCAAGGAGCGCATCCGGCTGGACATCTGGCCGTTTTTCACGTGGCACCGGGGTTTCAACGACCAGGAGCGGCTGCAAGTGCTGGCCCCGCTGGAACCGTTCGTGCCGGACCATCCCCGCATCGAACGCAACTGGTCGCCGCTGTGGTCGGTCTGGCGCGCGGAGGATGATCCCCGCACCGGCGCGCACAGCCGGTCGCTGCTCTGGAATTTGTACCGGAAGGACGTCACGCCGGGGCATGAGAAAGTATCGGCGCTGTTTGGGCTTTATCAGCGCGAGGTATTGGTGGGGAAGCGGTCCGTGCGGTGGTTTTACCTTTCCCCGAGGAGCCCCGCGAACCCGCGCCAGCCCTGATGCCTTTCGGAAATTTGAGAAAGGCCATCATCGGCGGCAGGTTGGGAAGGCGAGGTTGGGGATGATTTGCGCCCACCGGTTGCAGGCGCGGTGCGCACGGAGTGACGCGCATTGGTTTCGTCACTGGATCGCCACCGTGGCGGTCCAGCCGTGGTCGCCAAACTCGGCTTTGAATTTTTCGGCGAGCACCTGGGCTGCCGCCAGGTTTTCCGTGATTGCGAAGGTCGTTGAGCCGCTGCCGGACATGAGCGAGACGAACGCGCCGTTGGCGCGGAGAAATTCCTGGTACAGCGCCAGCACGGGGAATTTATCGAACGCCGGGGCCTCCAGCGAATTATGGAATTCCGCCGCCGCAAGGGGCAAATCCCCCGCCTGCAAAAGCGAAATCAACCGTTGCGCCCGGCCCGCCCGGCCGTGCAGCGCCGCGGGAAACCGCGCGAGGTTTTGGTACGCCCAGGGCGTGGCGATGCCAAACCCGGGATGCGCCAGAAAAAACGCCCGGCCGCGCAAGGCGGGAAAGGCCTCCAGCGGACGCACTTGCTCGCCGCGGCCCGTGGCCAGCGCCGGTTGGTGATATAGAAAGAACGGCACATCCGAGCCCAGGGCGGCGGCCAGCTCCTGCAACCTGGCCCGCGGCAACGGCGAGCCAAACAACTCGTTGAGCGCGGCAAAAGTCACCGCCGCATTGGCACTGCCCGCGCCAATCCCCCCGGCCAGCGGCAGGTTTTTTTGCAGATGAATGCGCACGCCGTCCGTGATCCTGGCGTCGGCCAGAAAGGAGCTGGCGGCGCGATGCACCAGATTCCGCGCATCCGTGGGCAGTTCGGGATGGCTGCAGGACAGTTGCAGCCCGGTGCCGGCCCGTTCGAAGGTCAGCTCGTCGCAGAGGTCCACCGGCTGCATGACGGTTTCCAGCTCATGAAAGCCATCCGGGCGTTTGCCGAGGATGTTCAGGATGAGATTGACCTTGCAGGGGGATTTTTGATGCAGCGTCATACAAAAAACAACGCGCCAACAAGATTGTTGGCGCGTGATGAAAGCATGGCCATCAGTTGTCGAAAATGGAGAAGCGGCTGCCGGGAACCCAAGGGGCCACGTCGCCCCCGCTGAAACCGGTATAGGTGTCGGTGTCAAACAAGCGGTCCGACAGCAAGTCGGGCTTGTAGCTGGACGGGAACACGGGATCAGGAGAAAAGGTATTGACGAAAATTGGCCGGTAGGTGGGCGTGGGGAAAGGGAAGGTGACCGTTTCAAACAGCCCCAATCCGGTGCGTTCCAGCGACCGGTCCACGCCATGAATAAATCCGTAATAGCCGGTGCCTGCCAAGGGCTCGACCGCGTTCAATTCCACGGAGCGGCGGAGTTCACCCCAGCGGACGATTTCGTAAGTGTTACTCAGGCCGCGTCCGAGTTTCTGTTCCGGGCCCGCGCAGCCGGCAGCGAAGAACGCCACCGCCAAGGCAGCCAGGGGAAAAATGATTTTGCGCATACGATTTCAGATTGATGTCAGTGAATTTACGCGGAATCCATGGCTTGTAAAGCCGATTTCGCATTAGTTTTTGTTTAGCTAATTCCGCCCCGCTGGCCAGCCGGGTGATTTTGCCAGGGATGCCCAGGCCGGATGGCCACCTTTTCAAAGTGCTGGCGCCTGGCGTTTAGCCTGAACTCCGAAGTTGGGACGGGAAACTTGAGAATGGTCTGGCTCGGCTGCGGGTCGGGAAGGCGACGCCAGGGAAATTTTGCACCCGCTGGTGGCAGGCGCGGCGCGCACGGAGTGACGCGCCCCACCAACGATGGGCTCGTGACCTGTCTTTTCGATTTCATGGCCGGCTTCGGAGTTCGGGTTTAACCCGGATATTTCATAGTGAAACCGGCAAAACCATGGCAAACCCTTGTAGCGCAGGCTTCCCAGCCTGCCGTATCGCAGGTTTCCAAACCTGCGTGCCGTGTCTTTTCAACGACGCATCCGAACTTGTTGGCACCCTCTTTTCATGGGGTTTTTCGCGACTCTTTCCAAAATGGCTATGAAATATCCGGGTTTAACCCGCTTGCCACCGCGTTCAAGCAATTTTGCGGAAAATATTGGTTTTGGCCGCCAATCCTTGCTATAAGCGGGCATGGCAACGCCCGCGCACCCCCCCGCCGCCCCCGCCCAGGGCCGGATGTCACTGCGCCGCGTCCGCCCCCGCCCATGAGCCGGTTCGTCAATCTTGAATTCGAGGACGGCGCGAATGGGAAATTCCAGCCGGATCCGCACCCGCCGCTGAAGGACGAAGCCCATTATCTGGCCGCGGCGCGCGCCGCCTTTGAGAATGGCGATTTTGAGCGGGGTTTGCGCATGTATTCCAAGGTGCTGGAGTTCAATCCGCATAACGCATCCGCCTGGACCGGCCAGGTGCGGATGCTGATCGAACTGGGCGAATTTCGCGAGGCCAAGCTCTGGGCGGACAAGGCGCTGGAACGTTATCCGAACGAGCCTGAGCTGCTGGCCGCCAAGGCGGTGGCGCTGGGGCGCAGCGGGGATTTGCCGGGCGCGCTGGCCTTTTCCGATGCCGCCATTGAGGGTCGCGGGGACACCCCGTATGTCTGGCTGGCCCGCGGCGATGTCCTGCTGGCGCGCGCCGAACCGCGCGCCGATTACTGCTTTGAAAAGGCGCTGCTGCTGGCCCCGCGCGACTGGTTCACGGCCTGGCTCGCGGCGCGCATCCGGTTTTACCACGATCAATTCGTGCTGGCGCTGAAACACCTCCAGCAGGCGGTGGAACTTAATCCCGGCCATTTCCGGCTCTGGCTGGAGCAGGGCCATTGCCAGCAGGCCTTGAATCTGCTCGGCGCGGCCGAGACCTCCTTCCAACAGGCGCGCCTGCTGAACAAGGATTGCGCGGAAGCCACCCAGGCGCTCACGAGCCTTGCCCAAACCGGCCTGCTCCGGCGGTGGCTTGGCCGGGTGGGCGAATTATTTAAACGATGAGCATGGAAACCTTGAACCGGCTGCTGTCCGCCGTGAACGATTTCGACGCCTCCGATCTCCACCTGATCGCCGGAGTGCCGCCGGCCTTCCGCGTGAACGGGGAAATCATCATCGCCGACGAGGATGCCCTGACCGAGCAGCAGATCGCCGCCATGGCCAACAGCCTGATGAACGACCAGCAGCGGCTCAAGTTTGAGCAGGAATGGGAGCTCTGCATCTCGATCCTGCACAGTGTGGCCGGGCGCGTGCGCGCCACGTTTTACCGGCGCAACAATCATCCGGAAATGAGCCTGCGCTTCTGCGGCGACAAGGTCGCCACGCGTGCCGAGCTGGGGCTGCCGGAAAAGCTGGATGACCTGGCCCGCCGCACCAACGGGCTGGTGCTGGTCACCGGCCCCACCGGCGCGGGCAAGACCACCACCCTCAATTACCTCGTGGACCTCCTCAACAGCGAGCGCCGCTGCAAGATCGTCACCATTGAGGACCCCATTGAATTCGTCCACGAAAACAAGCGCGCCATTGTCGTCCAGCAGGAGGTGCTGACGGACGTGCGCTCCTTCAACCGCGCCTTCATCCATGTGCTGCGGCAGGATCCGGACGTGATTGTGGTGGGGGAAATCCGCGATCACGAGGCCGTGGCCACCGCGCTCATGGCGGCGGAAACGGGGCATCTGGTGCTGGCCACGATGCATTCGCCCACGGTTTCGCACGCGCTGGAGCGCATCATCGGCGTGTTTGATGGCAGCTCGCAGAAGCAGATCATCATGCAACTGGCCAATTCCCTGCAAGGGATCATCGCGCAGGATTTGCTGCCCTCGGCCGACCGCACCCGCCGCGTGCTCGCCTACGAACTGCTCATGGCCACCAGCGCCGTCCGCAATCTCATCCGCGAGAACCAGTTGCACCACCTGGAAAACACCATCCAGATGGGGCGCAAAGACGGCATGATGCTGATGGACAACCATCTCTACGACCTGTACTGCAAGTGTGCCATCACCTACGACACCGCCATCAGCCACGCCCGCCAGCCGGAGCGGATCAGCCGGAAGTGAGCGTGACCGGCAACGGCTTGGGAAGGCGGCGGTAATTTGCACACGCTGGTTGCAGGCGCGGGGTGGGTCAAAGCATGAAAAAGGCCGCGCTTGCGCGCGGCCTGGATGGGCTAAAATAATTGGTTGCCAGCGGTTATTGAACGGCCGGATTCTTCGGGTGCAGCAGGATGAATTCACCGCGGCGGTTTTTGGTCCAGGCCGCTTCGTCGTGGCCGGGGTCAACGGGGTGATCCTTGCCGTAGCTGATGGTTATGACGTGCGTGGGATCCAGGTTGATCTTGGCCAGGGCTTCGCGCAGGGCCAGGGCACGGCGTTCGCCCAGGGCGCGATTGTATTCTTCGGTGCCGCGCTCGTCGCAATGGCCTTCGATCAGCAGTCGCAAGTTGGGGTCGGTATCCAGCACCTGTTTGACGCTGGCAATGTTCTGCTGCTCCCGGTCCTGCACCACGGCGCTGTCGAACTTGAAGTGGACGGTGAAGTTCTTCAAAGTCTCGCGATCCTGAATGTAATTGTGGACGTCAAGGTTGGTGGAAGTAGGAATAGGAACGTCAGGATGATCTGTGAACACCGGCCGTTGCGGCTCCTGATAAGGCGGTGCCGACGGAAGGGGGGAAATCGTTTGCGGTTGATCATACGGGGAAACCGGCACACGCTGGCCATTTATATAGGTGGTCCGGCCATTAAAACCATGGCGGCAGCCGGTGGTCGAGAGCATCGCGACCAGCGCGAGAGCAAGCGGTAAAACAATCTTATTCAGTTTCATAATTAGCAATAAAAATTCATGGGTTGAGAAGTTGTGAAATTTCGAATCATCTCGCCCAAGCGGGCTGGGAATCACTTCCCGTCGCGCGGTGACAATCCTTGTATTGTTTGGTCAAAACGTCAAGCACAGACAGCGTTTGGTGCCCGGCCGGTCCGTGGTTGAAAACCAGGGTGCGGGAGTTGGGCGACCAGGACGGATTCTGCCCGGAGACCAATGCCTGCGGGGCCACGGTGCCATCCGCCGACATGACGCAGATGCTGAAATCACCCATTTGGGAGGTGAACGCGATCCATTTGCCGTCGGGCGACCATTCGGGTTCGGTGGGGTTGGCCATGGGGGCGGTGGGGACGCGCTGCACCGCGCCGCCGCCGGCCGGCACTTTGGCCAGCGCGCGCCGGGTGCTGATTTTGGAGGCAAAGCAGATCCATTGGCCATCCGGCGACCAGCACGGGGAGGAATCTTCAACGCCCGTGGTCACCTGCCTGAGATTGGAGCCATCGGCGTTGCAAACCCACACGTTGGGGCTGCCGGATTTGCTGAGGATCATCGCGACCTTCGAGCCATCGGGCGAGACGGAGGCGCTGGTGTTCAGGCCGGAATAGCCGGCGATCACATGGCGTTCACCGGACGACAGGCTGTGAAAGAAGATGTCGGGATTGCTGCGGGCATAGCTGGTGTAATAGAGCGCGAGATGATGCGGCATCCAGGCGGGTTTGGCCACGATGGCGTTGTCGGTGGTGACGGGCTGGGCATCGAAGCCGTCGAAGTCAGCCACGAAAATCTCGCCGCTGCCGCCGGCCGGGGATTGCGCCTTGTAGGCAATCTTGGTGCCGCCGATGGGCGGCAGTTTGAGGATGTTGCCGACAATGTCATCGGCAAAGGCATGGGCCTGGCGGCGTTCGCTGGCACCGCTGTAGGTGCGGGAGAACAGCATTTTATGCCCGGCAATGTCGGTGAGACTGCCGGCCACGTTGCCGGCGTTGCTGCCGCTGATGCGATATTGGGCCTCGCTGGCGGGCACGACTTTGAAGCCTTGAACGTAGAGGTCGAAATTCAAGACCGCAGCGACGTCGCCGGTGAAACCGTCCAGGGAGACGGGAATGGGGGGGACGGTGCCGGGGATGGGCACAATCACAGTTATTTGGCCATGCTGATCCGTCTGTCCCTGGGTTGCCAGGGGGACGGATGCCAGCAACAAGCCAGCGAGGAGAAGTTTGGGAATATTCAGATAAACTTTTTTCATTGCGAGGTTCGAGTGGCGTTAAAATCAATATGGTACGTGCGTTCCCGATCGGTGGATTCCGAGGGGAAAGGGGTGATGCCGGTTACGCGATTCAGCATGCGCTGCACGGCATCGTCAACGCTGGCATCGCCGGACCGGCTTTCAATGCGGGCGGAAACCACGGAGCCATCGCGGGCAATGGTAACGGCAAAAGTGACCACTGCGCTTTCCCCAGTCATGTGGCTGGGCGAGATCCACGCATGACGATACGCACTGACGACGATCGAAAGGTAGTTGGCCCTGGATGCATTGTCGTTTCCCGGCAGATGGAACTCCGTGGGTGCCGTGCTGAGATGGCTGTTCAGGTTGTTTAACGCCGCATTAAACGCTTTTAGCTTCTGGTCATAAATGCGTTTTTGCTCAGCTTTTTCAGCCCGGTCCGCTTCTTTGTCCTCTTCGGAAGTATCGCGAACTTTCGGGACGGGGCGGGTCACCACCTTTAAGTCCACTTCGTGATGCTTTTTAGGCGGTTTTGTCGGCGGCTTGGGCAGATCCGAATCAGGATCATTCGGCCGCTCTGGCTGATCCGGCGGCTCGACGTCGGGGGTTTTTACAATCGGCTTCACCTCGATCGGCTCGGGCGTCGGAACCGGAGGTGGCTGCGTGGGCGGCGTGAGGATCGGTTGTGCCGGAGCCGGCGGCGCTGGCGTCGGCGCTGGCGCTGGCGTTTCGCCGGTGGTGGCGAGATCGGTGGGCAGCGTGATGAAGTCAATCACCGGGGTGGCGTCCGGCTTGGGCCGGGGCCGGACAAATCCGGAACACAGCAAGGCCACGACCACCAGCAAGTGCGTGCCGGCGGCGGCCAGGAGACATTTCTTTTGTAAACGGGTCATTGGGATGCGGGTTCGGTGCGCAGGGAATACCGCGAAATACCGTATTTCTGGCAGCCGTCCAACAGTTGGGCCACCAACTCGTAACGGCATTCCTTATCCGCGCGAATATAGACCACCAGGTTCGGATCGGCACGAAAATCCCGGACCAGGGCGGAAATAATCACGGGCAATTCGGCCTTGCGGGCCTCGAATTTGTAGTAACCGGTGCTGGAGATTTCCACCGTCTTGACATCCGACTTCTTGATGTGCAGGTCGCGATTGCCGCCTTTGGGCAGGTGCAGTTCGATGCTCTGGGTCAGGAGCGGGGTGGTGATGATGAAAATGATGAGCAGCACAAACGCCAAATCCAACAGCGGAGTGATGTTGATTTCACTCAGGGTCACCAGGTGACTGCGTTGGGAGAAGCGGCGCATCGGGAAAAGGGTGGATTAATGGATTGGTGGATGAATGGATTGATGGGGTGCAACCGGCTTCCAGCCATGAAATGGCAAACGCGCATGGCCCTTGCCCGGGTGGCACGGGCCACTGGCCCGTCCTGCCGGGCTACCAGCCCGGCTGAGCGGAGCGGGGCGGAGTGCGGGAAATAGTGTTCCCTTGCAAAAAGCGCGCCTCACCCGTTCCGTCCGGCGGGTCGCCGGACGGTACGGGCCAGTGGCCCGTGCCACCCATTTCTGTAAACGCGCGACAGGATTCACGGTTGACCCAACTCGATGCTGAAAACACGCCCGAATGGATTGGGGAATTCCCTGCGGGCATCGGTGTCCATCTGTGTTCATCTGTGGTTGAAAAGACATGTTCTGAATGCTATTGGTCGCCAAGGAATTCGGTTTCCATTTTGGAGACGAGTTCCTGCGCAAAATTATCGAGTTCCACGGTGAAGGCCCGGAGGTTGTGGACGAGCCAGTTGTAGCCAAACATGGAGGGGATGGCGACGAGCAGGCCGGCGACGGTGGTGACCAGCGCGGCGGAAACGCCGGGGGCCATGACGGCCAGGGAGGCGCCGGTGGGCGATTGCGCGATGCCGGCAAAGGTGCTCATCACGCCCCAGACGGTGCCCAGCAGGCCCATGAAGGGCGCGCCGCTGACCGCGATGGCCAGCAGGATGAGGCCGGATTCCAGCCGCAGGGATTCCTTGGCCACGACGTTTTCGATGGCGCGCTTGATGTGCTCCATGTTTTTTAGACTGATTTGCTGCTTGGCGCGTTCACCGGTGGGGCCGCGCAACCGGGCGTCGAGCTGGGTGCAGGCGGCTTGATACACGGCGTAAAGGGGGCAGCCATCGACCTCCAGCTTGCGGTCGAACATTTCCAGGACGGTCTTTTGGGAGGTGAACTCCACACCGAACAGGGCGTTGAGCTTCCGGGCGCGGCGCATCTGGACGACTTTGAAAATCATCATCCACCACACGGCAATGGAAGACAGGAACAGAAGCACAATAATGACTTTGGCTTCTGGTCGCGCCTGGCTCCAAACATATAGAAGCTCCACCTGTTGCGGTGGGACGGCTCCGATCAGTGCAAGGGGTAACCCGCTCATATAAATCTAAACTTGGTGGTGAGGAACCGATTTTTGGCCAAGTAGCGGAACTCCGAGCTGCTATCCGCTGGGACGTATTATCCCCTGCCGGGGCCAAAATGCAAAAACTTTTTGGAAGAAAGTGAAAGGCGCGGTGAAAAGGCAGGCAAATAACGATAAGGGCGGAAGCTCACCGCAGACGCGGGGGCGCAGAGAAAAATATTTCAACCACGGATGAACCCGGATCAAACCCGGCGTCCGGCAGCAACCCGGCGTTTCCAAAATTCTTAAAATATTCTGTTACCTTCCCCCAATCAGCGGCATTTAGATGTAGATGCACGAACTGAATGACATCGCCTTGCTGCGGCAATACACGGAACAAAACTCCGAGGAAGCCTTTGCCACGCTCGTCGCGCGGCACATTGACAGGGTCTATTCCGTCGCGCTACGGCACACCGGCAACCCGCATCAAGCCGAGGAAATCACGCAAGCCGTCTTTGTCATTTTCGCAAGAAAATCCCGGCACTTGGGCAAAAGCGTCATTCTGGAAGGCTGGCTCTACCAAACCGCACGGCTGACGGCGGCGACTTTTATCCGAAGTGAAATCAGACGTGTTCGACGCGAACAGGAGGCGTATATGCAAACCGGCTTGAACGACAATGAGTCCGCTGTCTGGAAGCAAATCGCGCCAATGCTGGACACCGCCCTGGCCGGCTTGAGTGAAACCGACCGCCATGCCGTCGTGCTGCGATTTTTCTACGGCAAGAGCCTGAAAGAAGTTGGCGCGGTT
>Ga0302275_10003903_pt1 | contig 14921 bp, 19 predicted proteins | sample III_Bog_N2_2_FD_200229 | JGI IMG/M metagenome (GOLD analysis project Ga0302275, IMG submission 200229) | Peat permafrost microbial communities from Stordalen Mire near Abisko, Sweden - III_Bog_N2_2 | ecosystem: Environmental > Terrestrial > Soil > Wetlands > Peat | place: Sweden: Abisko...
GACAGCTGTTATCAGCCCGAACCGGTAGCCGCACATGTCCCGGAGCCAGAAAAAGAACTTCTGGATTTTGCTGAAGTTGATCGGCTTGTTCTGCCCGGCGCAGATTGTGAGGATGAAATCATACTCGACGATGAGGCGGTACTCGGCAAACGGCTCGCCGTCCCGCACCAAGCCTTCAACCAGCTGACTCCCGGCCAGATGACAGATCGACAGCCCCGCCATCGTCTGGGTGGCCAAATCGAGGTGGGCGTACCGCTGGCTCTGCGGGTGGCGGATCGGCTGGGTCTTCGACGCGACACGGGTGAGGAATGACTTGTGGTTGAGGTAGTCCCAAATCTGCTTGTTGTCCTCCGAGCTGATGGGGAGCAGCTGAATGCCCGGCAGCACCGGCTCCGGCACGCCCGCCTTCTTGGAATCCTCCAAGGCCCACTCGATGTCAATCATGTTCGGGAACAGCCGGTGCGCGCCGCCCACGCTGATGCCGGATAGATTTTGCAGCTGGGCCTTGCAGTTGCGCCGGTAGGCCTCCCAGTAAAACTTGGGCACCAGCTCGGTCTTGGCCCCGGCGGGCGGCGGCTCGTGCGTCTTCTCCTCGCCGACATCGATGGGCGTGCCGTCCTCCTTGTACCAGCCGGTGAGCATGACCGGCTCCATGTTCTTGAGACCGTACGCGACCTTGAACCAGTGGTGATCCGGCCCGATGCCCGTCAGCACATGCCGCTTGATCTTGTAGACCGAGTTGCGGAAGACGATCTGGCTCTGCTCCTCCGGGACAACCGTCGGCGGCAGCGTGCGGTTGCGGACGTCCCGCTGGCGGTTGGCCTCGTCGATTTCCCCGACGACCTTTTCCGTGAAGCTGGACTCGTCCTGCGCCGAGGAGGCGATGACCGAGATGGCGGGCAGGTAGCCCTCGATCTTCTGGAAGCGGTTGGCGATGCGCGTGCGCACCTGATCGTACAACTGGTAGGCCGTCAGGTCAGGGTCTTTCTCCAGACGGAAGTTGCCCTCGTCCAGCCCGATGCCGATCAAGTTGCGCCCCAGCACGTGCTGGCCCTTGGAACCGGCGGTCAGCCAGATACCCGACGTGCCCCCGCCCGGCAGCTCGTTCAGCATCGGCACCCGGTAGCCCGCGTATTCCTGATCCGGGTTGTATTTGCAGACCTCGATGAAATACGGGCTGTCCGCCATGTAGCTCAGGGCCGTGCCGTAGGCGGTGTCCTTGACCGCGTCCTTGGTCACGGACAGAAAGTTGTAGACAAGCTTGGAGTTGCGGTTCAGACCGAAGAAATTCTGCGGGTTCCTGAGATGGGTGGCGATGCACATCCGGTAGAGGATGATGGTGACCAGCATGGCCGTGTTATGGGTGACGGTGAAATCCTTGAGCAGGAAGCGGTGGTTGCCGTCCAGCTCAAACCCATAGTAGTCCCCTTCGTCAAGCGGGATCACCGCGAACTTTGTCTTAAGGCAGTCAGCTTTGCGGACGTGGCCGGTGAGGGGGCTGACCGTCTGCCCCTGCGCGTTCGAGGTCTTGCGCGCCAGTAGCGACGGTACCTCGTAGGCACCAGATATGATCGTGCTGTAATACGCGGTGCTGTTTACAATCTTGATCTTAGTTTTAGCGAAGAAACCGAGCGACTGCGCCAAAAACCGAATCTGGTCAGCCAAGCGCCGATACTTTGAGGTGATCTCGTAGACACCGTTATTCTGTTTACCTGACCGCGCCGCTGTACGTTTGCCGCCACGAGCCTTCTCGCCATCAGTGTCCAGCAACCCTGCCAAAAGCTGCGTGCGCACCTCCCGGCTGTTGAACAGATACTCTTTTGGAATGAACTTCTCGTATTCGCTTTCAGGTGTAGACAAACCGTAGCTGCGGAGCAGCGCCATGAGCCTGTTCGGCCCTGCCCAGCGGCCACCCGGTACCGAAAACTGGTACGTCGTTGCCTTAGCGGCTTTGCCGGACACGTAGCTTTTGCGCTGCAACCCGAAGCTGGCGGCATAGTTTGAGAAGTAATCTTTGATCTCATCGTCCATGGTCGTAACCCCGATGATGCGGGCCGAGCCATCACCCAACCACAGGCCGAGCCAGCGCGGATCGACAGTCACCGGCTTAGCTTCCCAGTCCGCGCCAACCCGGTAGAGCCGCGCCTCGTGCCGCCGCTGGCGGGGCCACTTTTGAAAGTCGTCGACACTTACGTGCTCAACGGTATCGGACACGGAAGACTTAAGACAAAGCACGTGGTCACCGTTGCAGGTGAAGGCCTCGCCTTTGGCCGGATAAATCTGAAACAGCTTGCCGCGCCCTTTCATTGTGGACAGCACCGTGCGCGGTGTGGAATCGTCACCCATCAACAGCTCACCGGTTTTGATGGCCTGAACCGGTTTAATACTGCCATCAAACATCAGCAGTAACTCGTTGTAACCCATACACTTTCCGATGCCCAAAGAACCCGTGATAACCATGTTATGAATCTTGCTGTTGAGACTCAGGTGCTCGTCCAGCAGCTTCAGCCACGCGGGCCAGATGCCCTCATTCTCGTCCTTGATCGGACGCCACGTGCGGCCCAGATAGTAGTCGTCGAGGATGAAGTCATGGATGCTCGGCGGCGGCTTGAGGTAGTCGATCTCCCAGCAGGCCTCCAGCAGCTTATAGTTCCCGTTGTCGGTCGCCGCCGCCAGCTCCTCCAGCCTCCGCTGCTCTAATAAAGTCAACGAGGTCATGCGTCCGACGCGAGCGCTGGCGGGCGCGACGGACGCGCTCACCTCCACCACGGGTGCGTCCGAAGCCATCAGCAGCGGCAGTTTGCCCAATTTCTGTGTAGCGTAGACGCTCATAAAACGCGTAGACCTCCTCCCCTTTGCCGGTCAGGCAGAAGTATTTTACCGGCGGGGTGGCGGACGGCTGCAAGACCTTCGGCACGAAATAGCAGCGCAGGTAGCCGAGCTTGCACGCGTAGTCCAAGGCCGCCGACGCGTGGGCGAGGCGCTGGAACTGGCCGAATTTGTCGCCGGGTTCCGGGTTGCCCAGTTTCGCCGACCACATCAGCGCGCCGTACAGCGACGTGGTCAGGCCGGGCCGGTGCCGGGCAAACAGCCGGATCGTCTCCAGCACACAGCGGGAAACATGGTGCTGGTATCCGGTTGCTCTTTTCACGGGACATCTGGTTCAAATTGTTGACGGGCGGCCAGCGTGGCCGCCTCGTTTTTGAAGAGGTAGACGGCGTTCACCCCAGCATACACCTTGGCCAGCTCCCCGTAGCTGGGCAGCAGCTTGGCCCCGTTGATCAGCTGCCAGCTGTGCATGGCCGTGAACGCGATGGCCAGTTCGTATACGTTGTAGTCGCTGATCGCCTGCACCGCGCGGGTGCCCGCCACGTGGGACAGGTAGGGCAGCACGTCGTCCTGCTTCGGCGGGTGCTTGCGGGTGGTGCGCACGATGAGCATGTGCTGCTGGAACCAGACGTCCGTGGGCATCGTCTTCCGGCCCATGGGGGTTTCAATCGTGTAGCCGACCATCTCGGTACCTACGAAGTGAAACCACAGGCTATACACATGGCCGAAACCGGCCGCGCACTGGGGTTCTGACTGCATCTCCCTTAAGAACCGGAATCTTTCGCAGCGGGCAGCGGATGGGCCAGAGTAACCTCCGGCGCGGGAACGGTTTGATCAATGACACTGTCTACGGGCGGCTCTTCCGGCGGCTCCACCGGCGCGGCGAACGGGTCTTCCGGGAGGTTGCCGTGGGCGGCCTCGCGCTCCTGCTGGCGCTTCCAGATCGTCTTGCGGATGATCTCGCGGCCCTGCGGGGTCGTGCCCTCCCAGTAACGCTCGGCGGCCTGCTTGGCGTCCAGCTTGCGCTGGTCAATCTTCTCGACGTTGGCCGCCCCGTTCACCGGTTTCACCTTTTCGAGGTTGGCCCGTATCCTTTCCTCCGCCGCGTTGGCGATGCGCCAGATGACGATGTTGTCGCCGACGGTCAGGTCATTGCGGTCGGCGGCCCGGTTCAGCCGCACGATGCTCTTCATCTGCGCCGCCTTGGCGTACGGCAGTTGCTCGATGTCGCTCTGCGACGCGAAGGCCAGACTGATCTCCACCTTCTCCGGCAGGGAGGCGGTGACCCGCTCGATGTCGCTTTTGTTGGGAACATTCGACCCGCTGCTGAAGGCCTTGACCGTCGCGAAGAAATTATCCGTGGTCGGACTCAGCTCCAGCGGCGGCCCCGTCGGGTCAAGCTCCTCCCGGCACAGGATGTTGTTCAGGATGGCCTCCTCGGTGGACGGCGGCAGCATGACCGGCCTGCCCATGGAGGTCGCGTCGTAGCGCACGAGCGTGCCGCTGGCGGTGACCTCGCGCACAAACTGGGTGGCCTTGGCGTGGGCCTTGGTATCCGCCTTGGTCGGCGGCAGTCCGGCTGGCTCGGTGGCTTCCGCCTGCTGGCAACGCTGCCTGAACTCCGCCCGGCTTAGTGGGGGCGGATCGCAGCTCTCCTCGGCGGGCGCGGAGGGAACCTTCGCCTTGGCAGCGGTCGGTTTTGACTTCTGCTTTGGCTTCGGCTTGGACGGGTCAGCTGGCTGGCGCTTGGCCATCAGCCACAGAGGTTCTGCTTGGTGGCCGCGCGCTGGCTCTCCGGGACAGCCTTGCCGCCGGACTCCGCGAGCTGATTGCGTTTCGCCGTCTCCGCGTCCGCCGCCTGCCTTGACTCCATCGGGGCGGTCACGCGCTGGCCGTTTTGAACGACCACGAAGGTGCCGTCCGCCGGATTGGCAGGATTTTTGGTATCACTCATATGCAATATAGAACCGGATTCTGGTTCTTACTAGCTACAGGCACACGTGGCACCCGCCAGCGTGTGTAGTTAAAACGCTAAAACAAACGCAACACATCAAAACTATGAAATTCAATAAATGGACATTACTCCTCACCTGCGCTGCGCTGCTGGCCAGTGCCAGCGCCGTGCGCGCCCAGACCGTCATCACCGTCACGACCTCGGCCACCGGGGTGACCACGGCAACCACCAACATCGGCACCGCCACCCAACCAGCGGATACCAGCGGCGGCTTCACCGTCGCGGGTCTGTTCAGCGGCGGGGGCAGCAACTCCCTCGCGATCGTCGGCAAAGACCTTGTCTACTTCATTGAGAACACGACCAACTCCGGCGTCGTGCAGCTTGAAGCGGGCGCGCTGATCGGCCAGAAGACCCATGACGTCGGCGAGTTCGCGAACGTCTACCTGCCTGTCGGCGGCACGAATTCCATCTTCGGCGCGGGCTTCGGCATGGCGTTCTACTCCGGCCAGCTCTATGACGCCACCTTGAACGCCCGCGTGGGCGGCACCATCACCGTGCCCTTCCTGCGCATCCCGCTGTATTCCTACATCGAGTCCGGCGGCGGCTATAACATCGGCAAGGGCCACGCCATCGCGCAGGCCTTCACCGGCGTCATGCTGCCAATCCCCATCACAACCACGCAGACGCTCACCTTCGGCGTGGCCGTCGGCACCATCTCCGACCTCGGCGAGAATCTGATCGCCATCGGCGGCAGCTACACGTGGAAATTCTAATCAGCCCGTGAACGTCCCCACCGAACTCGTCAAGCGTACCGGCCAGCGCTGGGACACGCAGGACTTAGCCCTCCTCTACATGGAGGAGGAGGTGGGGCGGCACGACTGGTCAAACAACTGGCCCAAGGTCAAGGCCACCGGCAATGTTAGAGACCGGGTGCAGGAGTGGCTCGACGACCTCCACGTCGACCACAGCCCGGACGAGATCATCGAATACCTCGACAAGCTGGTGGCGGAACGCGCGGGCAGTTGGCTGTAAATAATCTGGGGCCGTAAACAGCGGCTCCGGTGTTGGAATGGGGGCAGGCCGAGTCAGCAATGGCTCGGCCTGTTTTGTTTACGGCTCACGACGCATGCACAGCCTGATGGCAGCATTGACAACAGCTCTGCTCTTTGCGGTGCGCGCCAGAGCACAATCAGAGATGATTTCAGAGGCTAGTATACCAACCACAGCCGCTTGGTTTCTTGAGTCGCAACCTCCACCGGCAGTGTTAGCGCAGATGACGGTGTTGGCGAGAGTGACACAGATAAAGCTAATGTTGTTGCTGCTACTGTGTCCAACTAAATTGCAGACCTCCAGTCTGTTTTCAACGTCTTCTGGACACGCGAGCCAACGGCGGCAGCATTTTATGGCTTGGCGTAAGTAATAGTCCTCAACCAACGGCAGCGTGCTCTCAGCGCAGATGCAGGCGTACTCAATCGCCTGTTGCTTAGTGCATGTTCCACTGTCTACGAACTGCTTGAGATACGCCTGACGCGAGGGCAGGCCATTGACGTAGACAGACAAGTCAGATGGTAAGCTTTCGTGCATAGGTGGCGTAAGCGCGGGCGGCAAGCGTGTATTTTGTGGCATCAACAGCATACGCGATAAACAGGCTTGGAGCAACTACAGCGTTAGCAGCTATAGTAGCGACATAAGCGGCCATGAAAGCGCTCATAGTGTAGCTCTCTATTGTTATGGCAGCGCTTGCATTAACAGCATATGCAGCCTCTAGTCGATTTACCTCTGTCGGCTCCAGCAGCCAACGGCGGGCGGACTCAATCATCCGCCGTGGGCGTTGATCCTGCGGATAACCCTGCTCGAAGATATGCAAAACACTCTCGGCACACAGGCAAGCGTATTCCACCGCTTGCGCTTTGGTACAAAGCTGGCTGTCTACAATGTCCTTAAGATACATCTGACGCGACGGAAGATCAGCGACGTAGGCCGCCACATTTAGGTTCTCCGACTGGGCACACATGAGCTTAAGCGTTTAGCCCGCGCCCCGCAGCCTTTGATGTTCAGCGTCAAGAGGCACCATCGGGTATAAAGGTTCCGCAGGTGGCACGCAGGATTTGGCTTCGCTGGCCACACCGTAGTCCACTGAAGAAAGGCTGTTGATGTCATTCATCCGGTCAGCCAGACATAGCGGGCAGACAACACGGGCAGCGTCTCCGGGATGACGTCCGCGTATGCGCGCGGTCATGCCGCCACATACTGGACAACCGCGTACCTGCACGCGGGCCAGCTCCTGCGCCTGCGCGACAGCGTCGAGCAGGCCTTTGTCGACCATCGCGAACAGGGTTTTCCAGTCCGCATCAGCAATGTTGGTCTCAGGCTGGTTGGTTCTTTGCCAGCTGTTCAGGATTTGTTTTGCGTTCATGTTTAGCCTTTTAATTTGTATCGAGCGCCTTTATGGGGAGCGGATACGCAAGGCTGGCGGTGAGGCTGCGACCGATGATGTTCTCGGTGACCGTCTTCGTCTCGACCAGCAGGCGACCGCTGATCAGCACCCGTATCCGGTCAGCCAGCGACAGGCAGCACGTCACCCGGCACACCAGCACGTCCCTGTGGGTCGGCGGGGCGTACGGCAGATCAAGGTGGCGCACCGGAAACAGTTTCCAGCGCAGCCTGTCCCGCCATGTCGCCTCCCGGCAGTTTGACTGGCAGACACCGCTGCCTTCGTCCACGCCGCGCTTCAATTCCCGGTTTATGTCGCTCATGTCTATCATATAGCATTTCTGGTTAAGGTTGTTTACAGCTTGGTTATTGCCAACTCGGTTGGTTGAATTAACTGTTAGATGCTTCAGCAGTGAGACGCACGCCGATGTTAGTTCGTCACGGTTTTGCCTTTGATTTCGGGTTTTTATACCCGGCCCAGATTTGGCCTGTTTTGATGCTTTTTTGCTCATTTTATGTTGATTTCATTGCGTTTTTGACGGGACCAGACTTTTTGTTATTTCGACCAGTGGCCTAACCCATCGCCGAATCCAACCGCCATCGGACGCGGCAGTTCCGCTATCGCGGGCGACGGTTGCAGGTTGGCGGCGGCTTGGCTCATACGTTCAGCATCCAAGCGTCTTGCTGCACCATCGCCATGATTTCGACTGGCTCGAAGTCGAGGTCGCAGGCTTTGAGTGTCGCGTGCAGTCCTTCCGCGCTGAGTAGTCCAGCCTTGAAAAGCGCGGGCGCGATTCGGAACGGGATTTCTTCGCCATCGGCACGTCGCCAGTTTCCAATCGGGCTGAGTTGGCAGAGCTTTATTTTGCCAGCGAGGATGTCGCGGAAGAACATCTTGATTGCGTCCTGCCCGTTCGCGGCTTTGTAGTTGCCACCCCAATCACCGGCAGTGATGCGAATGGAAGCTGAACCATTTGCTGCTGCCGACCCCGCCGGTTTATTTACGTTCGATTTTTTGCTCATAATTTCAGTGTTGGTTTTGCGCTCCACGCCCCTCGTCAGCGGGGCGTGGAGCGCGACGTTAGGTGGCTTCATTTTGCGTGAGCTATTTCCACCAAGATTACCAGCGGCACATAAGCTACCCACCATTGCCAGTTATAGAAGTGCCAGCCAGCCACCGATCAGTATTCCGCACGCCCACACCAACCACGCCCATCTTTTGACCGCTCCACGCAGCCACCTAACACTGCGCCGGAGCACAATGGCCGCTGCGTCTTTCGTTTTGATGTCGGATTCAGTTATCATATTTATTTTCTTCGGTTACGCCGAGTCACGGTGGCCGTGGCTCAGCTATTTTCGTTAGGCGTTTCAAACCTTTTGGCAATGTCGCGCAGTCGCTGAACATATTCGGCGTCATGCGGCGTGAGCATTTTCGGCTCCGGCAGGCTACTGACATCCTTGCCTTGGCGAACCATTCTCGCCCTTGATTCCCGGCGGTCATTGGCGCTTACAGAACCGTTTCCGGTTTCAGTCTGGTTTGCCATCCATCGGCAGACATGGGCGATTAGACGTTCATCGGAAACGCCTAACAAGGGCGCTGGAGACAACCCCGATTGTGCATCGCAGTTGTCCGCTTCGGATTTTAGGAGTTCGGGCGTCATAGGTTCGGGGCGTCTCAGCTTGGTATTTAAGCGGCTTTAGGCATTCCAGACGGTTTTTGCCTGTTTGGTTTCGCGCTGGACTTGGAGCATGAGTCCGTAGAGTTCAGGCTCTTTGTCGCCAGTCAGAGATATTGGCGCGTCGAGCAGCTTTTTAGTATCGCGTGGTTTGCTACTTCGATTCTGTCGAGCAGTTCAGTTATCGTCATTGTTTCTATCATAGATTTATGTCAGTTGAATGTTCGCCTGCTAACCGCTGCCCGGAGCCAAAGCCGCCGCGCCAAAGATGTATACAGCCAGCAGGAGCTGGCGCACGTAGGTTGATTTCATATTTGGTCTTTAGTTTAGCCGATCGCTGCCTATTTGTCTACATCGCCCGCACGCGGGCAACATACTTCATGCTGCCGGGCATGAGCTTGAGCTTCTTCAGCTGCTTGTACGTGACCCAGCGCCAGCCGGTGTGTTTGTCCGGCTCCGGGTTGACCGGCACCCGCCAGCTGTCAACAAAGGTCACGAACTTCGTGCAATCGTACACGTACGGCTTTACGTATTTGTCAAAGCCCAGCTCGTGGAGGGTGATGGAGGTGGTCACGAGACCGGTTTCCTCCTTCAGCTCCCGGATGGCGGCCTGCTCCACTGTTTCGCCCACAGCCACCTTACCGCCGGGGAACTGCCAGCAGCCTTTGAAGTGCTGGTCGTCGGCGGCGATCCGCTGGCTGACCAGATACTTGTTGGCGCAGGTGACGATGACGCTGACGCCGCTCGGCGGGCTGACCGGTTTCAGCTGGGTGCGGGCCAGCGTCTGGGCGTCCTTGCGCCGGATAGCCGCAACCGTGGCCTGCCACCCGCCCGCTTTCTGTCGGCGTTTCAGCTCCGCCTCCGCCCGCTGGCGCAGGGCAGCCAGCTCCGTATCAGGTTGTATATGCGCCCGTGGACGGTCGAATGGCCGGTTGCGCAGGACGCGTTCAAAGTCTGTGTTCAGGCTGAGGCCGTCGCCCGCCTTGGTGGCCAGCGCCTGAATGACCTGATCCACAACCGCCTGCTCCACCTTCGGCTGTACCTGCTGCTGTAGCTGATTGGCCTCCTTCCAGACGCACAGCAAGTCCCCGACGGTGAGATCGTTGCGGCTGGCCGCCTTGCTGAGCGCCGCCACCGATTTGATTTGCATACAAGCCAGTTCCTCCAAGGCCACCGCCCGCAGGTGCTGGGTGGCTAACTGCTCCGGCGTCTGGCCTTGCGCCGCCTGTATCCGCTCATTGGTGGCCCGGAGGCCTGCCGCCTCGCCCGGCGAGACGTCGTCCGGGATCGGAAACAGGCCAAGCTCCAGCGGGCGGTGGCTGTGGTGGGTTGTCCAGACTTCCATCGGATTCAGGAACATGACCACCTGCACCACCCGCTTGAGCTGGTGCGCCCACTTCTGCGCCTTGAACTGCGTACTGAGCAGGCTGGTGCTTGTATACGCCTTGCCCTCGTCCGGCCACCAGTGGTCGGTGTGGCCGGTGCCCTCGACGAACTCCATGCCAAGGTAGAGCCACCGCCCGCTAGGGCCAGAGCCATCCCAGTAGCGCACGCCGTAGGCATGTTGCTGCACGATGCAGGGCTGAGGGACGGATGGACTGGTTATCCGCGTTGAGGGTGACACCTTGGGCGTGGATGGTGTCGCTGGCGCGGATGATTTCTTGGATGTTTTCTTTGGTGGGCAGGCGTGTTTTGTTTTCATATCGTGATTCGTAATCGACGCGGTAGTCGCGGTTGAAAGCGGACGCGGTGCGGAAGCTTTTGGAACCATCTTGGTGCAGGATGTAGTAGCAGCCGACTTGGGCACCGTAAGCGCGCACGACCGAGCCTGCCACCACAAACGGCGCATACGCGTACGCCTCCGGGTAAACCCAATACTTGTCGTAAGGCGGGCTGCTGGTCAGCGTCGCCACCCGCAGCGCCCAGACCTGTGCGCCCGTGTGCACGTTGCGGTACCTCGGCATCTCCACGGTGGCGTCTGGCTCGCTCATATACCCTGCTAGAACGGCAAAGCGCGCGGGCGGCTGAAATCGACTGCGATGGCAGAATACGGCGGGCGGCGGGTTGGGCAGCCACGCCCGCCGCTTTGGCCCTCCGGGCGTCTACATTTTTCCGTTGACAGTTGGCGGTTTTTGACGCTTACTACGTAAGCGTCAGGCTGGTTGATCTACCCACTCGCAGTGGCCCCTGTGGCAGGTGGCCTCAACCAACGCACATTTTGTCAACTTAAAATACGCATATGGATACCGCCAACACCCCTGTTGTCAACGAACAAACCCGCACCTGCGCGCACGACTACGAGCACGCGGTACGGCTCGCCAAGCACCACTACATCTGCCCCAAGTGCGAGGCGGACATCTCCCTCATGGTCTATCTGCTCTGGGAGGCTCGCCTCGCGGACGCAAGCCAGTCCGCGTGATCCTGTTCTAGGAACCATATGAACAAGCACTCGCTCGTCGACGATGGCCGAACCGGCAAGCACTACGACCACGGCTGGCAGTCGCGGGACACCAAGGATATCGACTGCAAGGCCACCGGCTGCCTGTTCAACCGGGCGGAGAAGTGCATGGTGCCGACAAGGTGCCAGATCAATGCCACGGGCGGCTGTGCTGGCTTTGAGCCGGTGCCCCTGCCCGCCAAACTCGACGGTGACTGAACTTCCCGTTCTACCTGACGTATGACAACACCTTCGATCACCCAACAGCGCATGGCGGCCATCTTTGAAGAATGGGCGGCCCGGCGTCAAACTCACATGAGCACTCAAACATCTCCATGGCACCGCCGCGCGATCAGCTGGCTGGCCGAGTGCACCGACTGCTGGCCAAGCTGGTGCAAGGCGCTGTTAGCGCTCGCGTTGCTGGTCAAAGGCATTGAATGCGTCGTCGTGCTGATGTTCCTGCTGTTCAGCCTGCTGCTTAAATTCCTATGAGCACCACGCCTACCACCCTGCTGCACAACCGGCCCATCCTGCGCAAGCTGAACCGGCAGGCTGCTGCCATCATAGCCAGCACTGTCAGCGTCCAGTGGCGTCAGGCCTACGCGGACATTGAGCGGGGCACGGCCCTGCTGGCCCACCTGCTGGAGCAGTCCGAGGTCAAGCAGTCCCCGCCACCCGCCTTTGCTTCCGGCACCGAATGAACACCCAGCTGCAAATCCAGCGTCTCTGCCAGCTCGACGACCCAGCGTTCCCGGTGCTGGGTCGTGATGGCGTGGAATTCATCCGCTACGACGCCCAGTCGTCCGGGTTCTACTACTTGAAGACCTTCGCCGACGGAGCCAAGCGCCCCTGTTACACGGGCGCGCACAAGCGCTACCTTGAGCACTGGGACGACATCCTGCCGCTGATCCTGAAGCAGTCGAAGGCCACGCAAGGCCTGATCATCGGCCACCTGAAGTACGTGGTGGCGGAGGACAGCCACCGGTTTGCCTCGGAGGTGACCTACGTGGATTTGACCCTCGCCAGCCCGGCCCAGTACAGCAAGGCGGTGCTGAAGGCCTTCCACCTCTGGGAAGGTGTGCCCGAACCGGAGGTGGCCAATGCTTAACGATTTCTGGCAAGCCATCCTCCACCCGCTGCGCTGGCTCCGGTGCAAGCCACCCGCTGGGGCCACGTTCAGGGTGAGCCTACGGGAGGCCGTCCAAGGCCTCTGCGGCGTCACCTGTGAGTTCAAGCCGATCACCGAGGCGGGCGAGGAGGAGCACGGCCCGCACCCGTTTAAGCGCAAATGCACGAAATGCGGCAAGCGCCAGTTCGCCGAATACCACCGGACAGGGGACATCCGACTGTCGTGGCACGACGAGTCTGAGCGCCAGATTGATTTACCGTAAACCATTAAACCATTAAACCATACGCATAAATGAACATATTTGGAACAAATACCGACGCTGAATTCGACATTGAAGACCAGCGAGTGATCAGTGTTGAACGTCGTGGCTGCGATACGGCGATTGAGGTTGCCAGCGCTGACCCGGAAGTAGACAACTCCATCAAGGAGGTGCGCTGCTCCATGGCTAAACACAACGACTTCGTCACCCGGTTCCGGGCCAAACTCAACCGGCGCGACGCCATGCCAACCGGCGCGACGCCATGCCAACCGTCTGGCGCTAACAGTGATGTCAAGGGCAGTGTGGAGCAGCCCCGTTTGACCGGCCTGATTGAAAATTACACAACAGCGCTGCTACCGTACGTCAAGATGACCCACTTTGAGCTGCGGCGCTCCATCGTGGCCTTCGCAACGGAAGCGTGCCTGCGTTCCGGCAAGGTAGACCCGACCGAGCACCGGGCCGCACTGGCCAGTAACGCCCGCCTGCGCCAGCTCCTGAAGGACTGTGAGGCGGTCTGCACGAACTATCTGGTGCCGGACACCAAGCTGACACCTGAACGCGCCCTGTCTCAACTCATCGAACTCCTTGACGGGCCGCAGCAGCGCGCGGCGGAGGCCCCGACTGGCCAGAAAGACCCGGTGCTGACGCTAACCGAGCGCATGCGGGCTGATCCCGTGTTCGCAGCCCTTGTCGAGGCCAACGACATCTGTCGCTCCGCATTTCACGTTGCCCAACGCGCGACCGCGCCCAATGGACAACATCCTTCGACCAACTGGGAGGCCTTCAAGGCCCAGCTCGACAAGGTGCTCAAGAAGCAGTACGCCATCATATATCAAGGCGCACAGCCCGCCGACAAACCCGAACCGGAAGCTGAGATCAACGATATCCTCAAGGACAAGACCCCGCTGGACATCGAGCGTCAGGCGGACGGTTCCATTAAGGCCGTGCCCGCCGGGACAGCCAAGGACGCTCCCGCACCTGCCGCCATGGTGCTCTGCGCCCAGTGTGGCAATCCGACAGGCACCAGCGGCAGCAGCGCCAACCTACGCACCGCCGTGGGCCTTATATGCCCAGCCTGTGCGGCCAAACTCCTAGAGCGCGACCGCGTCATGGTTGTGGTACCGGACGGCACCATCAGCTCCTTAAAAGCTGCCATCGGCAAGCTCTACCTTATCCGCGATGAATTCCCGGAAGGTGCCAAGAACGACGCCATGTTCGACGACCTAGCGGTCAACTTGAAGGCGCTGCTCAGCACACTGGAGGCCTACGCGACACCGGTTAAACTATACATGCCCAGCAGCAGCACAGCCACCCAGAGACTGCTTACCGAGGCGCTGAACAGCCAAACAGCTGCCGAAGGTCGTCTCGCTGACACCAAGACCGAACTCGAAGCCTGCATCACCGCCCACGATGCCGTCTGCACCATGGTTTCACGGTTCCTAGTGGCATGGAAAGGCCATATCGCAGACTCGTGGATGGACGGCTTTATCAAGGAGGCCAAGGCGGTCACTTACGACCCCACATACCCCACCGGGTTCATTGCTCCATATCTCTGGAGCAGCAAGCGTTTACAAAAGCATACCACACCCACTGAACACACCACCAAAGCCGTCAAAACATGAGCGCTGAAACTGAAAGCAGCTGGGTGCTCAAGTGTCCTAACTGTGGGTGCCAGCCTGTCTGGCAGTACACCAACCTGACGTTCCAGTTAAAATGTGAAGAGTGCGGGTTGGCGGCCCCTAAAAAACGCTCCAAGATCGCAGCTACAATTTCGTGGCACCACATCGCCACGCACTGGCTCGGCAACGGCGCTGACGCCCTAGCGGCAGTAGTCACCGCCACGGACGCCGTGAAGGCCAGCGCGGACGACGTGGCCAAGCACGCCGCTGCCGTGGAGGTGGAACGTGCCATGTTTAGGGCCATGCTTATCGGCTGTAGCGGGATCATAAAACTCCTCTACCGGCGCTGCCCGGATGAACAGATAGCGGAGATCAACATACTCCTCGACGGGGTTGAGGAGTGCCTCAAAAAACTCACATGAAAACCATCGCCCAGAAAATCCGCGAGCTGCTCGGTGGCGGTCATCCCGTCCAGTCCAAGGTCATAGGCTGCTGGGGTGATATCCAAAAGGTCGGTGATAACGGGCTGATTTACCTCAAAAGCACGCCCAAGCGGCCCGGTGGCGTGTTCAGCATGAACCATCC
>Ga0302275_10003913_pt1 | contig 14894 bp, 10 predicted proteins | sample III_Bog_N2_2_FD_200229 | JGI IMG/M metagenome (GOLD analysis project Ga0302275, IMG submission 200229) | Peat permafrost microbial communities from Stordalen Mire near Abisko, Sweden - III_Bog_N2_2 | ecosystem: Environmental > Terrestrial > Soil > Wetlands > Peat | place: Sweden: Abisko...
TTTCATCCGTTCGATTGCTGCTAGACGGAATGCCTCACTATATCGATTCCCGTTGTTCGCCACTCCATGCTCCTTTTACTGCATAGTGTGGCACTCCCAACTGTCTCAGTTTTGGGGGTCACTCCACAGTGTTGCAACACATTAGGATGCTCTGATTAAGTCCGATGTCACATCGAGCATTCCCTCAGGGGCTAAAGCCCACGCTCATTTGATTGCATTTACGGCACGACTAAAGTCGTGCCCTTTCAAAACATCAACTTGTTCAGACGTTCACCAGGTCTCTGACAAGATGAAGAAGTTCTATTGAGTTCGTGCTTTCCCCGGTCTCAAAATCGAGACCGGGGGCACCCATCGTTGGTACAACTTCAAGTTGTCAGGAGCCTAGAAGCGGTCTGTGCGTCCCTGATAGAAGAGCTTATCCGGCAGTTCGCGCGGGGCAATGCCGGAGTATTCGAGCACGCTGTGAGAGTTATGGCGAATTTCATCGTAGAGAGTCCAGCGATGAAGGATCGGCCTGCCGTTGACCATAAAGAAATCGTCGAAGGTGGCGGACTTGATGTGTTTTCCTGAAGTCAGATAATACTCAGCCTTGACCGGTCGCGCATCCGTTACGCGCACCCAGTAGAGAATGCGCTGATAGGTTGATCCTTTGCGCTTGGCGGTCAGCTCAAGCAAGTAGCAGTTTTCCGCGCCCACCTTTTCCGCACGCAGATAGGCAGCGGAATAATCGACAGCGTAGTTGGTGCGCGCTACGTCGCCGTTGGAAGCGTCTCCGTTGAGCCGTTCCAGCGGGGTAATGCGGATCGGACGGCTCGTGTCGGGCAGATAGACCCACATATCGTCGCCCAGCATCAGCAGGTGCTGGCCTTTTTCCCGCGGGCTCAGAAACTCAACATAGGTCTTCTCCGTTCCCTTCTGCGAGACCTCGTAGAGCTTATCCTCATCCACCTTTCCGGATTCGTAGTGCGTGATCTTGACCTTCAGCACGTACGAAGGCCAGCCATTGCGATACGAGTCGGAGCGCTTGAGCAGCGCGATGGCATCGGGCGTTTCTGCGCGGCAAACCAGCGCGCAGGCCAGAACAAAACCAGCCACGAAGAGCAGCAGGAAAATGCGTAGAATGCAATTGATCTTAGACATGAGAGAGAGCCTCCGCAATTCTGAGCCTTGAGGCCCGGACCGCCGGGAAGATGGACGCAATCGCCAGCGAGATGATGACCAATAAGGATGATCCGATCATCTCCAAGGGCAAAATGCGGACTTTGAATGGCATGGGAACACTATATCCGGGCGGTGGCGGCATATGCAGTCCGGACGCGTTCAAAAGCGCGCCGAGCAGATTGCCCGCAACCAGGCCGGCGGCGGCGCCCACCAGGCCAAGCATCGTGGCCTCGACCATAAAGAGCGCAATAATCCATGCGCGCGGCGTGCCCATGGCCAGCATGGTGCCGATCTCGCGCGTGCGCTCGAACATGCTCATCAGCAGCGTATTGACGCTGGACATGAGAACCATGAAGAAAACGATGATGCCCATGAAGAGGAAGATGCCGTTGAACATGGTGTTGACCTGCTTGTAATAGGTGGCCAGGTCGATCCATTTCTTCAGTTCCATCTTCTGCGAAAGGCCGTTCAGCCGCGGCGTCATTTCCGCATAGGCCCGATCAGTGTTCTCTGTTGCATCAAGCCCCACCACGAGGTTGGTGACGCGATCGCTTTGCAGCAGGCGCTGCGCGGCGGGCAGCGTGATGCGCAGATAGCGCGCGTCGCGTTCCGGCGCGCCAGAGTTGACGATGCCCACAATCTGCACGTCCACGCCATTCAGCGCGCCGTCGGAGGTCATGGCCAGAACAGTCAAGCCATCGCCGATGCCGACGTTCATTGACTTGGCCAGTTCTTTGCCGATGAGCGCCTCGACTTCGCCGCTGGGCTTCGGGTTCAGGTCGCGCCCCGTTTGGATGCGCGAGATGAAGCCGAGAGATCTTTCCGCCTCCGGATCGACGGCGCTTCCCATGAATCCGGCGGCCTTGGTTCCGTTGGAGACCATGCCGTAGAAATCGATGCGTGGAGCAATGCCGCGCACATGATTTACGGTTTTGACGGCCAAGGCCACTTGACGCCAGTTGTCGATGCCGGTATCGAGAACGCGAACCTCATCGCGATTGAAGTGATCGGCCGTGAAGATTTGCAGATGGCCAAGGCCGCTGTTGATGGTGTCTTCGCGCAGGCCGTGCGTCATGAAGGCGAAGTAGCCGCCGGCCAGAAGCAATCCGGCAACGCCTCCGCCAACCATCAACAGAGTCATCAGGGTGCGGCGGCGATTGCGGAAGATATTGCGGAATGCAAGCAGAAGAAACTTAGCCACGGCTGCCTCCCTGGGTCGAGCTATCGGAAACCACTTCGCCGTCGGTGAGCCGGATGATGCGCTCGGTGTGTTCGAGCAGGCGGGCGTCGTGCGTAGAGAAGATGAAGGTGAGACCGAGGCGGCGGTTGAGTCCGTGCATAAGGTCGATGAGCTGGGTGGCGTTGTGCGTGTCGAGATTGGCTGTTGGCTCATCGGCCAGCACGAGAGCCGGACGATGCACAATGGCGCGGGCAACGGCCACGCGCTGGCGTTCTCCGCCTGAAAGCAGGTCAGGGCGTTGCCGGGCGCGGGCCGAGAGGCCAACACTTTCCAGCGCTTCCGCCACGCGAACCTGGCGCTCCCGGCTGTCGACGCCCTGAATCAGCAACGGATACTCGACATTCTCGGCAGCCGTAAATACAGGGATGAGGTTGAACGTCTGAAAGACGAAGCCGATCTTTTCGCGGCGAAGCGTGGCCATGCCGCTGGGTTTCAGCTTTGAGGTATCAACGCCCTCAACCAGGATGCGGCCGCTGGTGGGCTGATCGATGCAGCCGATCAGGTTCAGAAGGGTGGTCTTGCCGCTTCCGCTGGGACCGGAAATCGCCAGGAACTCACCAGCGGCGACACGCATGCTGGCATTCGAAAGGGCGCTGACAAATCTATAGGCCGGGTGGTAAATTGGAGTGTCGTCGAGAGGGAATCTTCGGCTGACTGCTTCGACGTTGACGATTTCTTCCATTGACCCTTCCCTTTCCGTGTTCTTGCTCTTTTCTGAAAGATAGACGACAAAGCACCGGGTTTACATGGGCTTCTGACGAAGGGTTGGAAAAACGGATGAGGGGTGGAAATGGAGGGATGAAGCGGGATAAGAATTTCGATGGAGTTCAGCCGGGGGCTCGAGAACTGACTTCAGCCTGGAGCCGAGCCGCCTCGTTCCGTGACAGAGCAGCCTCCGCCGCGCTAACCTGTTGGGTGCGCGCACAACGCGACGAAGGAGCACTTCAACCAACATGCCTATCCAAACCACCTCCAAAATCTGGCACAACGGCAACCTGATTCCCTGGGAGCAGGCCACCCTCCACGTGATGAGCCACGTGATCCATTACGGCTCCAGTGTATTTGAGGGAATCCGCTGCTACGCGCAACCGCAAGGCTCGGCCATCTTCAGGCTGCCGGAGCATATGCAGCGGCTGCTGGACTCGGCCAGAATCTACCGCATGGAGATTCCCTTCTCGCTGGAGGAGTTGTGCGCCGGCGTGGTGGACCTGATTGAAGCCAATGGCGTTTCGCCGTGCTATGTCCGGCCCATTGTGCTGCGCGGCTACGGCGAAATTGGCGTCGATCCGACGGGCTCGCCTGTCGAGGTTTACATTGCCAACTTTTCCTGGGGCAAGTACATCACCGGCCAGGGTGGCGCGGACGTGTGTGTCTCCAGTTGGAATCGCCTGGCGCCCAATACGATGCCCACCCTTGCCAAGGCCGGCGCTAACTATATGAATTCGCAGCTTATCCACATGGAGGCCGTGGTCAACGGCTACCAGGAGGGCATCGGACTGGATGTGAACGGCCTGGTTTGCGAAGGCTCCGGCGAGAACGTCTTCGTGGTCCGCAACGGCGTGCTTTATACCCCGCCCCTGGCCAACTCCGCGCTCTCCGGCATCACCCGCGACAGCGTGCTGACCATCGCCCGCCATCTGGGACTGACGGTGAGCGAGCAGGCCCTTCCCCGCGAACTGCTCTACATTGCCGACGAGGTTTTCTTCACCGGCACGGCCGCCGAGGTTCAGCCCATCCGCTCCATCGACCGCATCCTTGTCGCCGACGGCAAGCCAGGCGAAATCACCAGGAAGATCGCCGACGAATTCTTCGGCATTGCCAGCGGCCTCAAACCGGACCGCTTCGGCTGGCTCACCCCGGTCAAGGTGAACGCCAGCGAACCAGCTAGTGCGTCGTAACGCAACTTAGCGCAGGCTTTGCGCTCCCACCCTGGCCGCAGCAGGAACAAAACGCAGCTTCTTCGACATCGCTGCGCTTTGCTCAGAATGACCGGCAAGGGTGGGAGTACACAATTTTGTATTAATACTTTCTGGCCGCGCCAATAAATTTTCCTCAAAACTCCCGCGTTGAACTTCCCGTAACAGCCAGCAGTATAAAATCGCGCTATGAAATTGCGGACGTGCCTCTTTTTATCCTTGCTCTTCTGCGCTGTCGCGACGATGAGTTTGCTTTTGCCTGCGGCTGCGTGCGCCCAGGCCTATGTCGGCCGCCCCAAGCTGGTCGTCATCGTGGTCATCGACCAGTTCCGCGGCGATTACCTGAACCGCGACCGCGCGGAATTCAAGGGCCGCGGCTTCAGGCTCTTCATGGATCAAGGCGCATGGTTCACTGATTGCTACTACGATTACGCCAATACCAAGACCGCTCCGGGCCACGCCACCATCGGCACCGGCGCTTATTCGGATGGCCACGGCATCGAGTCCAACGAGTTTTGGGACGCATCCCGCTCGTGGGAGAAAAAGGTTTCCTCGGTCGAGGACGAGCGCTATCAACTGGTCGATCTGCCGCCTGCATCGATTCCCGCCAACCAGCCGGGAGCGCCCGCGACGGCGCTCAACTACGTAATCGGCTCCTCGCCGCGCAACCTGCGCGCGACCACGCTGGGCGATGAGTTGCGGCTGGCTACGCAGGGGCGCGCCAGGGTCTACGGCGTCTCGCTGAAAGACCGCGCCGCGATTCTGCCCGCCGGCCAGGCCGCCAACGGAGCCTTCTGGATCGATAACTCCAGCGGCCACTTCACCACCTCGACCTATTACATGGAACACCTGCCGGAGTGGGCGCGCGCCTTCAACGCGAGCGACCGCCCGGCGCTGGCGGTCCGCGATGCGAAGCTCGACAGCACCACGCAGTTCTTTGAGCTGGTCGGCCATATGCCGGCCGCCAACAGCTATGAGCTGGATTTCACCAAAGCGCTGATCGACGGCGAAAAGCTCGGCCAAAGAGGCGTGACCGACCTGGTCGTCGTTTCGCTCTCGGCCAACGACATTCAGGGCCATCAGTTCGGCCCCGACTCGGACTCCGAGGAGCAGATGATTCTCGCGCTCGATCACGACCTGGATGACTTCAACTCCTGGCTCGACAAAACCGTCGGTCTTGATAACGTCTGGCTGGCGCTGACCGCCGATCACGGCATTCCGTCCATCCCCGCCGACGCCGCCCGGCTGGGCATCAACGCGGCGACCGTCGATATGGATGCGCTTTATCAAATGCTGAACGCGGAGCTGAACGCGCGCTACTCGAAGGGCAAGCAAAGCCAGTACATTTTGCCCGGCCCCGATCTGCCCTACATTACCCTCGACCGCCGCGCATTCGAGAAGGCCGGCATCGGAGAACAGGCCGCGGAAGAGGCCGTGGCCGCGCTTTTACCCGGCGCCGTGACCGCGCAGACGCCAAAAATCGCCCAGGATACCAATCCGGCCCAGCCGCCCGCGCAGCATCGCCTGCCTCCTTCGCCCCAATTTGCCGGAGCCTATACGCGCCTGGAAATGGCCCACGGAACGTTGCCCTCCACCGAGTTCGGACGCCTGCTGGCCCACAGCTACGCCGATCACGGCAACTGGTACGTTTTCCTGGCTCTCGGCGCTTATCAAATGGAGGACTTTCACGGTGGGCTCGCCACCACCCACTTCACTCCCTGGTCCTACGACCGCCATGTGCCGCTGGCCTTCTACGGTGCGCCGTTTGCCGCTGGCGAGTATCATAATCGTGTGGCTCCGGTCGATCTGGCCGCGACGCTGGCCTCGCTGGCCGGCATCAATCAGCCTTCGGCGTCGGTGGGCCGCGTGCTGACCGAGGCCATCAAGCCGGTCAAGCCGGCGGTCGAGCAGTAGTTTTGCCGTCCGGCGATTGTCGGATGTTTTGTACCACTGAATTCGAGATTTCCCAGGCCTCAAAAGCGTGACCCCACGGACCAGGGGTGCCCGGCGCTGTGCGGGTTACTGATCCCTGATCTCTGTTCCCTGATCTCTGTAAAGGAAGACAACCGCGCGTGAAACCCGATATGAAAGTGTCGTTGGCAGGCCTGGATCTGACCAACCCGGTCATCGCCGCCAGCGGCACCTTTGGCTATGGCATCGAATTTGAGGAGATTGTCTCGCTGGAACGGATTGGTGGATTCGTCACCAAAGGCATCTCGCTGCAGCCGATGACCGGCAATGCCGCGCCCCGCATCGTGCAGACCGCTGCTGGAATGCTCAACGCCATCGGCCTGCAAAATGTTGGAGTGGAAGACTTCATCAGCCGCAAGCTGCCGCCGCTGAAAACCCACCCCGGCTGCAAGGTCATCGTCAACGTCTTCGGCTGCACGGAAGGCGAATACGTCGCCGTCATCGAGCGGCTCAACGAGGCCGAAGGCATTGCGGCTTACGAGCTGAATGTCTCCTGTCCCAACGTTCACGCCGGTGGAATGGTCTTCGGCTCCGATCCCGGTTCGCTCGAATACCTCGTCGGCCGAGCCAAATCAGCCTCCAAGCGGCCCCTCATCGTAAAGCTCTCGCCCAATGTGACCTCCATCGCTCACATGGCCAGGATCGCCGCTGACGCCGGCGCCGACGCGATCAGCCTGGTGAACACCTTCCTGGCCATGTCCATCGACCCGGAGACCCGCCGTCCGCTGCTGGCCAACGTCACCGGCGGCCTCTCTGGCCCGGCCATCAAGCCCATCGCGCTGCGCATGGTTTACGAGACAGCCCAGGCCGTCACCATCCCCATCCTCGGCATGGGCGGGATTGTCACCCCGGAAGACGCGGTCGAGTTCCTGCTGGCGGGCGCTGCCGCCGTCGAGGTGGGCACGGCCAGCTACGCCGACCCCTGTGCCACAGAGCGGCTGGCCAATGGCCTGGAATCCTGGTGCCGCAGCCACGGCATCGAACGCGTAGCCAGCTTGACCGGAGCGCTGGAACTCCCCCGCGGGTAGAGCATTTTCACAGAGAGTGTAAGAAAATGGGTGCCCCACCCTCGCCGCGTCTTTGCTTTTGCGGCTAGGGTGGGATGCCATAATGCTTGCATCACAGGAACAGTGGAAGTGCTCTGACTATTTGGCGTGCGCGTGGAGCTTCCCGATCACCTGCTTCAAGGCTTCGAGTTTCTGCCCAGCCTCGGCAAGTTTGCCTGCCGCCGTGAGCCGCTGGTAATCGTCAAAGTCGCGGCCCGCCTCGGCGATGAGCGCCTTCATATCCTGCGCGGGCGGCGCGGTTCCCTGCGCGGCTCCCGGAGCAGATGCAGGTCGCGGTGCCTCCGCTGCGCTCAGCGAGGACGTCCCGCTGCCAAACAGCGACGAGAGAGCCGCCTCGAAGGTTGGCCCGTAGGCAAGCTGGTCCTGCAACGCCAGCACCACCAGCCGCAACTCCGGCATGGGGCTTTGGTTGGCCTGCAAATAGATCGGCTCGGCATACAGCAGCGCCCTTCCAGACGGAATCACCAGCAGCGCTCCGCGCCGCACATGCGAGCCTTGCTGATTCCACAAACTCAACTGCCCGGATAGCTGCGCGTTCTGGTCGATGCGCGCCTCGATCTGGATCGGCCCATCCACAAGCCTGGTCTTGGGAAAGTCGTAGACGACCGATGTGCCGTAGTGCTCGCCGTCACTGCGCCCCGCAATCCATCCGATCAGGTTTGGCCGGTTGAGAGGCGTGAAGGGCAGAATCTCCACAAACTCAACGCCGCTCTCGCCTGGCAGCCTCATCAATACGAAATTCGGCTCCATTGGCTGGGTCTGCTGCGCGCCGCCCTCGCCCATGCCGACTTCCGTGGCGACCGTCCACTGGTCTTCCTTGTTGTAAAAGACCTCGGGATTGGTCATGTGGTATAGACCGTAGACTTCTGCCTGCAGCTTGAGCATCAGTTCCGGATAGCGCACATGCTTGCGCAGATCCTGCGGCATGGCCGAGGCATCCTTGAACAGGCTGGGGAAGATGCCCCGATAGGCCGCCAGGATGGGGTCCTGATTGTCGAAGACATAGAATGTGGTGGTACCGTCGTATGCGTCAACCACAACCTTGACGCTGTTGCGCATGTAGTTGATGGACTGTCCATTGGCGCTGTAATGGTGCGCATAGGGATAGGTGTCCGACTGCGTGAATGCATCCAGAATCCAGGAGAGCCGGCCGTCATCGCCCAACACAATATATGGGTCCTGATCGAAGGTGAGGAACGGCGCGAGGGCCGCGACGCGTTCGCGCACGGTGCGTTTCATCAGCAGACGGCTCTGTGCGTTCACGTCGTCGCTGAACGGCAGTTTGGCCACATCGCCGCGGTCGAAGGCGATCAGCACGCGGCGCAGGAAGCCTCCCAGCTCGATGCCGCCCGTGCCCTGATAGAAGGTCAGATTATTTGTGTCGCCCTGCGGGTAGTTGAACTCCTGCTGGCGCGTCTTCACATAAACATCCGTGTTGGTCCGCTCGCCGAAATAAATCTCCGGGCGCGTCACGTTCAGGCTGGGCGTTGTGCTCTGCACCGGCATATTGCTCATCAGGAGCGTGGGCAGGCCTTCTGTGGTGAACCCATTCACCGGGTTCATGGTGATGCCGTAGCCGTGCGTGTAGATCAGTTTCTCGTTGATCCAGTTGCGGCTGCTCTCCGGGAGTTTCTCCACGTCGAGTTCCCGCGCTGCCAGCATCACCTGGCGCATCGAGCCATCGATCTGGTAGCGATCGATGTCGATGTCCGGAAAATCATAATAGGTACGAATCTCCTGAATCTGGCGCAGCGTATCCTGCAGCGCGTGCCAGTCCCACAGGCGGATGTTCTGCAGCGTCGCCTGATTATTGGCCGGATCGGTTGCATCGACGGTCGTCTCGGCAGGGAATTCGCGCTGCTGAAAACGGTCCAGCGCATAAGCCTGCCGCGTCATTTCGATGTTATGAAGGATGTATGGCCGCTCGCGCACCAGTTCGTTGGGCTTGACCAGGAAGCTGCTGACGTACCATCCGATAAGCGCAACCGCGGCATAACAGATTACAGCCGGAACAACGGCAGCCACCAGCCAGCGTCCGCGCGGCGCGAAGATTCCGCTCGCCGCGGCGATCAATGCTCCCAGCGCCAGCGCCAAACTCACCACAAGCAGGCCCGTAATCGTTACGTGCGCATCGGTGTAGGTAACGCCATCGAAAATCGTATGGTGATCGAAGAGTCGCTCAAAGCGGCTGACATACACGCGCATGGCGACGACGAGCAGCAGAAACGCAACCGAGATCGACAGCCCGCGCCAGGACAAAACAGCGCTACCGCCGCGGCTTCCCTTCAGCGCCCTTGCCCCGCCCGCAACAAGAAGAAACACCACGGCAAGTATGCAGGCAATCACGCTGAGCGTCAGAAGCCAGCCGATCATCAGTTGCCAGGCCGGCAGGACAAACAGATAGAAATTCAGCGGCCTGCCGAAGATCGGATCAATCACGCTGCCCGTAACGCTCGGCGCGTACCACCAGAGCGCCAGCGTTTGCCACTGCGCAGCCACTGTTCCGCCGGCGAACAACGCAACCACCAGTGAGCCGCCGATGGACACAAGGCGCAGCACGGGCTTGAGCGGCAGATTCACCTCCCGGCCGGCGATGTAAATCACGTGGTCGCTTGGCAAATCATCGCGATGGGCTCGCTTCAGAACGGAAAACATTCCATACAAAATGAGAAATGTGAGCGCAAAAAAGCCCACGAAGATGCCCCACTCCAGGCCGCGAGACTTCCAGAACACATCGCCATAGCCGAGCGACTGGAACCAAAGTAAGTCAACCCAGTACGAAAGCACAGTTCTGCCGCAGAGAACGATAACGGCAACAATGGCGATGAGAAAAAGCAATTTGTGGTGGCTGCGGCGCGGCGACGGCGGTGTCAGTTCCGGCCAATCGATGGTATCAGGCAACTCTCTACCCCACTCTTTCCGTTGTAGCTCGTTTCTGGTTTCAGAGCCTGCTCTTGCGGCGTTACGGGTACATTGTAACCTTTGGTGTAACTCGTGGAGCAATCGAGGTTGCTCCGCCCGTGTCATTGATTACCTGGCTGATCCCGCCCTGGCGGCCCAGGGCGACGGTGATCATGTTGTGGAACCTGACAGCCGGGTTCCTGGGAACCTCGATAGCCCGGCTCAATTCAATCCCGGAATGCCGGAAGACGCTATAGATGCCAAGCCCCCAGGCTTCATGGCTGGTCACCGCGCCAGCCACCTTGTAGGACGCCCAGCCATTCGTCCCCGCTGCGCTCATGTAACTCGCCTGGTCCGGCGGATCGTATGGTATCTCCGATTGATACAAGTAAGTGCGTCCCCCATTGCCGTTCCATAGCACCTGATACTCCTGATGATGCTCCACAAAGAGGCCGTACGCAATTACATTCTCGCCGTTAACCACCAGCCCGTTGGCGCTGGTGCTGCTCGTCCAGCCCACCCCGGCGCCGTGATCCGCGCGCCAAATCCAGGTGTGATCGAGAATCGTATCATTGCTGTTGATGGTCAGATTCACCCTTGCGCGGCCCACCCCGGCGCCCCCCACGCGAAAGAAAACATCATGCAGAGAGATAGGATTGGCGGCGTGGCGGCGCTTGCTCCCCGCCGGCCCCGCTTCCAGCAGAACCGGCGAATGCGCGGGTCCGGCGTCGAACAGCAGTCCGGCGATGATAACTCCATCCGCATCCGATGTAGTCATCGCCGCCGCGCCGTGCGTTGGCCGCAATGTGGCAAAGCCAAGCCCCAGCACTACCGCATTGGGCCGGGTCACGCGAATCGGCTCTGTAAGTTCGTATACGCCCGGCGTGAACAACAGATTCCTGCCCTTCGCCAACTGCGCATTGATGGCGGCCGCGCTGTCCTTATCCGGCCGGGCAATATAGAACCGGCTCAACGGAATCGATCTTCCCGGCGTCGACCCGCCGTGCCAGCTAATCCCCGCGCTGTTGTGAACCAGCGCCGGAACGCGGACCGAGTACCGCCCTCGCGCATCGACTACAAGAAACGGCTTCTCGCGCACGACGGGCGTCTGGGCGACCTTCGTGTAAGTCACCTCGGGCCACTCGCCCGCCGGCGCTTGAGGAACCCCGACGAAGACAGTGTTCCAGTTGGAGCCGGTCCAACTCCCCCATTCGCTGTTGCGCGAGATCCACTGCTGCTGCGTTCCCGCGTCCACGTTGCCGTCCACCAGCGAGTCTGACATCCACCCGCCGCTGGCCCAGCCCCGGTTCTGATGCAGGGCGATGCTGCCGCGTATGTGCATCCGCCGGAAGGGCGCGGCCTGCGAGACCGCCCACTGCATCGTGCCGCCCGCCGGAGTTACCGAAAAGCCCTCAACGGCTCTCCAGAAAACTACCGTGGCGTTGTGATTTTTGCCCATGCCATCGGCATGAACATTGCCCTTGATGTGAACGCTGTCTGGCGTGGCGCCCAATCCGATCACTTCGGTGTAGAAGCCGACAGGCACATCCACGTTATACTCGCCGGGCAGAAACAGGAAGGCGTTGCGCTGCGATCCAAACTCATTTCTCTGCTGGATGGCATATACGTTGTCAATCTGCTCTTGAATCGCGGCAGCGGGCATCGACGGATCGAAGACCTTTACATTCGGCCCGAAATCCGGCTGCGCGCCAAACGCGGCAACCGCTGCGGGTGAAAAGCACGCCAAAAGACCCAGGATCAAGACGAAATTCATTGCCCCCGGAAATTTTCTGAAACTGCGCCCACCGCTTGGGTTTGATCTGCCCATTCTCTTCTCTCTCATGATGAATTGGACGCCTTACCCTCGCCGCGTTTTTTGTTTTTGCTATAGCAGCTTTGCCAGAGAGCTGAGACTTGGGCGTTCGGTCTTCTCACGCTCGTCTTCTGGCCACTTCGTCGTAGATAGCCGCATACTCCCGCGCCGGCTGCTCCCAGCTATAATTCCGCGCCATTCCGTTCAGCATCAGTTTCTTCCAGCCCGCCTTGTCGCCGAACGCAGCCAGCCCGCGGTTAATCGCAGCCATCAGGCCTTCGGCGCTCAAGCCTTTGAACTTGAAACCTGTCCCGGTTCCCTGCTCCGGGTTCCACTCCTCGATGGTATCGTCCAGGCCACCGGTAGCGCGCACCACGGGCACAGTGCCGTACTTCAGCGAATAGATCTGGTTCAACCCGCAGGGTTCATAGCGCGAAGGCATAAGGAAAATATCGGAGCCGGCTTCGATCTTGTGCGCCAGAGCGTCGTCGTAGCCGATGCGCACGCTCACATTCGCCTTGTTCCAGAAAGCCCAGTCGCGGAAAAACTTCTCGTAGGCCGGTTCGCCTGAGCCCAGCGCCACCACGGCCACATTCAACTCCGACAGCTTGCCTGCAATCCGCTCCAGCAGGTCAAAGCCCTTCTGAATGGCAAAGCGCGAGACGATGCCGATGACCGGGGCCGCGGCGTCTACATTCTCCAGTCCGAAGGCTTGAAGCAGATCGACGCGGCACTGCTGTTTGCCGGCCAGGTCCTGCGGCGAGTAATGCGCCGCCAGGCTGGGGTCCGTGGTCGGATTCCAGCGCGTATAGTCCACGCCGTTCAGAATGCCGCGCAGCTCCCGCGCGCGCCTGCGCAGCACGCTGTCAAGCCTTTCTCCAAACTCCGGCGTCTGAATCTCTTCGGCATATTTGCGGCTCACCGTGGTCAGAATATCGGAGAAAACCAGCCCGCCCTTGAGGAAGTTGAAAGTGTCGAACTGCTCCAGCTTGTCCATCGTGAAGACGTCCCAGGGAAAGAGCAGCCGCTCGGTGGTCACAGGCGGAAACGCGCCCTGGTACGCGGCGTTGTGAATGGTCAGGACCACTCCCGCGTGGGCCAGCAGCGGGTCTGCGCTGTACACGGTGCGCAGGTAGACGGGAATCAGCGCCGCCTGCCAGTCATGCACGTGGAAGACCTCCGGCACACCCAACTGCTTGGCAGCCTCCAGCACTGCGCGGCAATAGAGCGCGAAGCGCTCGGCGTTATCCGGATAGTCCGCGCCGTGGACCCCGTACATCCCCTGCCGGTCAAACATCTCCGGGCAATCGACAAAGTAGTACTGAACCCCATGCCGCTTGCCGCCGTCCACAATGCCCACAAACCGGTTGTAGTGCTGAAAAGGAATGGTGATCGAGCGCAGCGCGTACTTCCACTCGCCCGTCATTTGCCGTTTCACACCGGCGTAGAGCGGCAGATAGACCGTAACCCTGTGGCCGACCTTCACCAACTCCGGCGGCAGCGCTCCCACCACATCGGCCAACCCGCCGGTCTTGGCAAAGGGAACGCACTCCGAGGCGGCAAAGACAATGTGCATGGCTGCTTCTCCCTATAGCATTTTCACGGATGGTGCAAGGAAGCTCCGTGCCCCATCCATTTCACGTCCTTTGTGAAATGGGTGGGAAACCACATCCCTGTTTTCTTACCCAATCAATAGCGAACGCAAATCAACCCGCAGACTCGTCCAAAGGGCAAGTCTACTACGCTCCCGCATGGCCGCGCAGCAGCTTCAACTCTCCGCGTTCAGCTAACATCAGAGAAGCGATGCCCGTCAAACCCAAGCTCGGTCAGAACTTCCTCCACGATGCGGATGCCATTCAGCGCATCGCAACATCCATCGGCGATCTCACAGGCCGCACAGTGGTCGAAATCGGCCCCGGCGGCGGCGCCATCACCGAAGCCCTGGCCGCCCGCGCCGCCCATGTGGTGGCGGTCGAGCTGGACCACGATCTGGCCATCCGCCTACAGGTGCATTTCCCTCCGGATCGCGTGACCGTTGTCGAGCAGGACGTGCTGCAATTCGACTTCAAGGCGGCCTCCGAGGCGGCGGGCGAGCGCCTGCTGGTCGTCGGCAATCTGCCCTACAACATCACTTCGCAAATCCTGCTCAAGCTGGCCGCCAGCCAGGCCTCACTGGACCGCGCGGTGCTGATGGTGCAGCGGGAGGTGGCCGACCGGATCACCGCCCAGCCGGGCTCGCGGGACTACGGGCTGCTCTCGGTCACCGTGCAGATGTACGGGCCGGCCCAGCGGCTGTTCACTTTGCCGCCAGAATCCTTTACTCCTCCGCCCGACGTGCACTCGACCGTCTTCCGCTGGCGGTTTGAGCCGCGCTTTGCGGAGCTGAATGTCGATGAAGCCACATTCCCGCGCTTTGTTCGCCAATGCTTTGCGCAGAAGCGAAAGACGCTGGCCAACAACCTGCGCGCCGCCGGAATTCCGCCGGCAGACGTCACCGCCGCGCTGGCCCAGGCCGAGATCGCTCCTCAGGCTCGCGCCGAGGTGGCGCCCATCGGAGCCCTTGCCGCCCTCTGGCGCGCGCTGGAGGCAAAAAGAGCCGCCTCTCCGGACGAAGTGGACCCTTCTTCTGAATAGGAGCATCTTCCCAGATATTGCAAGGAAATGGGTACCCCACCCTCGCCGCGTTTTAGTTTTTGCGGCTAGTACCACGTAACATCTTGTATTTCGCATATTGACGCCCGGCGTTTTTTGGTAAACGATAGGGCATGACACCCCGTTATCGCGTTACACTCAGCGAGGATGAGCGCGGCCGACTGGAAGAACTG
>Ga0302275_10003914_pt1 | contig 14890 bp, 10 predicted proteins | sample III_Bog_N2_2_FD_200229 | JGI IMG/M metagenome (GOLD analysis project Ga0302275, IMG submission 200229) | Peat permafrost microbial communities from Stordalen Mire near Abisko, Sweden - III_Bog_N2_2 | ecosystem: Environmental > Terrestrial > Soil > Wetlands > Peat | place: Sweden: Abisko...
CTTGCTGCTTGTCTGCGCCATCGCCACGGCGGCATGGACCTGGCACTCGTTCCTCGAGACGCGCGATTTCAGCGACGTGGCGCCGTTAATGATCGGCGGAATGCTCGGCGGCTTCGTCTTCGCTATGATCACCATCTTCAAGAAAGAGTGGTCTCCGGTCACGGCACCAATCTACGCGCTGCTTGAAGGTTTGGTGCTGGGCGGCCTGTCTTCCTTGCTCGAATTGCGCTATCCCGGGATCGCAATCGAGGCGGTCAGCCTCACCTTTGGCACGCTCTTCGTCATGCTGTTCCTCTACCGCACCGGCGTCATCAAGGTAACGCAGAAGCTTCGCATGGGCATCTTCGCAGCCACCGGCGGCATTGCGTTGTTCTACCTGCTTGAGATGGTGCTCAGCATGTTCGGCGTTCGATTCGCGGCCGTCAATAATTCAAGCCCCATCAGCATTGGATTCAGCCTGTTTGTAGTGGCTATCGCCGCGCTCAACCTGGTCCTCGACTTCGACTTTATCGAGCGGGGAGTGCAGTACGGCGCGCCCAAATACATGGAATGGTACGGCGCATTCGGCATCATGGTCACGCTGGTCTGGCTCTATCTCGAGATACTGAACCTTCTGTCGAAGACTCGCAGCAGAAACTAGCCGACTACAAGTCTCGCCAGTTCGCACCGAACCCAAGGTCCGCCACCAGCGGAACCTTAAGTTCCACCACGCCTTCCATCTCCGTCCGAACCAGTTCTTCGATCTCCGCGGTCTCGTCCGCGGGCACTTCGAACAGCAGTTCGTCGTGCACCTGCAGAACCATGCGCGTCTTCAGCTTTCGCTCGGTAAGTTTGCGGTCAATCGCAATCATGGCCAGCTTGATCAGGTCGGCGGCAGTCCCCTGTAGCGGCGTATTCACAGCCGTACGCTCGGCAAATCCCCGCTGGTTTCCGTTGCGGCTCTCGATATCCGGAATTGGCCGCACCCGCCCAAACATCGTGCGTACGGAGCCATCCCGACGCGTCTGCTCCAACGTGCGTTCAATAAACTCGCGAACACCCTGGTAGCGGGAAAAATACCGCTCAATATACGCCTTGGCCTCCGACTGCGGAATGCCTAGTTGTGCTGCAAGCCCAAACGCCGAGATACCGTAAACAATGCCGAAGTTCACCGCCTTGGCACGCCCGCGCGTCTCCTTATCCATGTTCTCGATCGGCACGCCGAAGACCTCGCTCGCCGTCATCGTGTGAATGTCGATTTCCTCCGCATAGGCCTTGGTCAGCAGAGGATCGCCACTGAAGTGCGCCAGCAGGCGAAGCTCGATTTGCGAATAATCTGCGGATAGCAATTGCGTGCCGGGCGCTGCTGTAAACGCGGCGCGAATTTCGCGGCCCAGCTCCGTGCGAATAGGAATATTCTGCAGATTTGGATTTACGGAAGACAAGCGCCCCGTGGCCGTAGCCGCGGCCTGAAACGTTGTGTGCACACGCGATTCCGCATCCGCAAGAAGTGGCAGCGCATCAATGTAGTTCGATTTCAGCTTGGAAAGATGCCGATACTCAAGCACAAGCCTCGGCACATCATGCTGCGCCGCCAACGCCTCAAGCACATCCTGCGCCGTGGAAACAGCCTTGCTCTTTCCGCGGCTGGCAGGCGCTGGCAGTCCCAGGTGCGTAAACAACACTACGCCAAGCTGCTTCGGCGAATTGATGTTGAACCTCTGCCCTGCCAACTCAAATATTTTCTCGCCCACCCGCTCCAGTTCCACGCTGAATCGCTTCGAAAGCCCGTCCAGCGCACCCTTGTCGATGCGCACTCCAGCCTGCTCCATGCGAAACAACACCGGTGCCAGCGGCAGGTCGATATCGCGATACACGCGCTCCACCTGCGTTTTATCCACTTCCGCTCTCAGCACCGGAACCAGTGCATGAAGAGCAGCCGCGGCAGCAGGCAGGGAGGCCGGAGCACATTGCCCATGACGCGCGGCCACATCCGCCAGCGCCTGCGTAGCATGCGTCGGATTCAGCGCATATGAAAGCAACATCGTATCGTCGACAGCGCCTCGCAGGTTGACTCCTAAGCCGCTCAACACATGCAGCGCAAGCTTCCAGTCGTGAATGCTTTTAGGAACCGCGGAATCCTCCAGCAGCGCGCGCAATTCCGCCGTGAGCGAGAGGCACAATGCGGTCCCCTCTTGCGCACACACACCAATGCTCGAGCGCGTCTTCCTCTCTGCTTCCTCAACCGCATCCAGCAGCGAGAAGTTCATCGGTTGCTGAGCTTCTTCCTCTTCCTCCGCGGCCTCAGGCTCTTTGGCATCCAGCGCGAAGGCGAACCCGTTCTCGCGGGCGGCTGCGTAAAATGCGGCCACCTGTTCCTCTGTGGGCGCATCGAGCAACTCAATCGCGGGCCCAACTTCCGACGGCGCAAGATCCCGCAGCATCGAAGTAAATTCAAGCTCAGTAAACAACTCGCGGCACGCTTCAACGTCCGGCTGCTGCGTCTCCATCGCGGCGAGATTCAGTTCCAGCGGAACATGGCAATCAATCGTCACCAGTTCCTTCGACAGCAGCGCTGCCCCGCGGTTTAGCTGGAGGGACTCCCCGATCTTGCCCCCAACCTCGGCGGCATGGTCGAGAACCGCTTCGACGCTGCCGAATTGGAGAATCAGCTTTACGCTGCCCTTGTCGCCGATGCCGGGAACTCCAGGAATGTTGTCCACCGAATCGCCGCGCAGCGCCATCACATCAACAACTTTTTCCGGAGGCACACCCAGCGTCTCAGTCACCTTGGCGGGATCAAGAATGAGATTGTCTTTCTGCGGGTTGAGGATCTTCACATGCGGCGTAACCAGCTGCATCATGTCCTTGTCGCCGGAGATGATGAACACCTCATGCTCCTCCGCGGCAGCCTGGCGGGCAAGCGTCCCAATCACATCGTCGGCCTCAAACCCTATGGCTTCCAAGATGGGTATGTGCAGGGCTTCGAGAGAGCGCCGAATGTAGGGAATTTGTCGCCGCAGATCTTCGGGCATCGCCTCGCGATTGGCCTTGTATCCCTCGTAACTCACCTCAACGAAACTCTGCGTCCTGCTGTCCCACTTGCGTAGCGGGCCCATGGTGCGGGCACGCTCGTCGCGGAAGACTTCACCGCTCATATCGAACACCGCGGCAAAGTAAAGGGGCGAAAAATCCTGCCGCAGTTTCTTGATCATGTTGACGAAAACGTAAATGGCTGCGGTGGGCAGTCCTCCGCGCGTTGACATGGGGCGGCTGCGCTGCATCGCATGATACGCGCGGAAGATGAACGACATCGTGTCGAGAAGAAAAACGGGCGGCTTTGTTTGTTCGGTCACGCTAGAGAGTCTATCAGCCGACGGGAACCGTCGCGCACTTCGGCTTCTCCTGCGCCGGGCCTGGAGCCCTTTCCAGCAGTTCGTAGACGCCTGCTCCTGTACCTTCGCGCTCCAAAACCCTCCACCCCGGCGCGTCTTCCAGCATGATCGAAAGCGGCATATTTGCGTGGATCAATACATGGTCGATCCGGTACTTGTCGAATATGTCTAGAGGCTTGAAAAGGTGCGCGACCCCGAGATAGTCCGAAAGCACATGGTGGTGTTCGAACGTGTCGTAGCGTGTGTCGTAAAAACTCGACTTGGCATCGAAGTCCATCATGCCGCCAACCGCGTCCTGGTTGAAAGTGCGCCACCCGGGCTGAATCGAAGCGATCAATTGCAAGGGATATTGCTGCGCCAGGCTCTTCTGCAAACGAGCTTCCGACGGGAAGAAATAGACCACGACACCAAGTATGACGGCGACGAATAATGCGTTCATGCCCGGAATCGTTCTTTCATCGGGCGGGCCGGCAAAGCTGCGCGCCACATCCACAGTTAGCATCGGGATCACCAGCAGGCATGCAAGAAACGTAAACCGTACATGATTGAAGGCCTCGAAAAATGCGAAGAATAGAATCGCTAAATCATAGATCCTCCACTTTCGTCCCCGCAGGCAGTTGGCAACCACAAAGAGACCAATCGCCAGCCACGACGCGTAACCGGCAATAGTATTCAGGCTCAATGACTGCCATTCCTGCGCAATCGACATCATCTGCTTCTGGTTCAACATCATGTCAAACGGATTCCAGATGAGCCGCCAGCCATAGGGATTGATCATAAGCACCAGCGTTGAGGCCACGAAGACCCGCACGAACCGTCGCCGCTCAGCACTGGTCCATGCTTGCTGCTCAAACACGCCCCTGCTGAATGGAAACCATCCGCAAAGGATATAGAGACCGAGCACACCCATTCCGATAATCCAGCTTCCATGCAAATTGATCCACAAGCAGAACAGCGGCGGCAGCAGCCACAGCAGATAGGTCTTGCCTCGCTCCATCGTCTCCAGGATGGCCAACTCGGCGCACAGCGCAAGGTAGGCGACCAGAATGGTTCGTGGACCGGCACTGATGATCATCATCAAAAAGCCGAGCCCAGCCGTGCCCAGCGCCGCTCCTGCATGGCCTGACTTTCGATAACTCCGCCAATAGACGAACAGAATGTTGGCGCAAAGAACCATAACCGTCACAAGATAGATGCCCCTGAGTCCCAGCGCCTGGTAGCCATACCAGAACGGCATCTCAGACAGCCATTCAGGATTGATCCAATCGTCGCCTGCAACCGAGAAAGAGTAGGGCTCTATGTGAATGAAGCTGTGCGTCGTCGAGAGAATCCGTGCGTTAGCCAGGTGCCACCAGATGTCGCTATCGCCCTGTGGCAGTTCCGGCCGCGTCAAAAAACCGGTTGCATACAGCGCAAGCAACACCAATAACGCTGCATTCAGAATGTGCCGGCTGAAAATGCGTGCAAATACGCGGGCGCCGACGCCGGGATTTCCAGCAGCGGCCTTGCTTTCCAAAGGCAGGCCCGGCACATGCTCAGGAGGATTCATGCCCTAACAATACATGCCGGAAACGCATCGTGGGAAGTAACGCGGAAGGCGCACCGAAACTGGCGAAAAGGCCGCGTAATGCGGTTCAGGATATCCACATGCAATCCCCATAACTGAAGAATCGGTACCGACTCTGGACCGCGTGGCGATAGGCTGCGAGCACCGCCTCGCGCCCGGCAAACGCGCTTACCAGAATGAGCAAACTCGACTGCGGAAGATGAAAATTCGTCAGGAGCGCTCCAACGAGGCGGAAGTTGAATCCCGGCGAAATGAATATCTCCGTGACGCCGGAATGCGCTTTGAGTTCGCCGCCGCCCGCCTGCACTGCGCAGTGCTCCAGCGTCCGCACCACCGTTGTCCCAGCAGCAACAATGCGGCGGCCCTCTTTCGCCGCGCGATTGATTGCCGCGGCAGTTGGTTCGGACAGCGTGTAGCGTTCACGGTGCAGCCGAATTTCATCCAGGCGGGAAACCCGAAGCGGCGCAAACGTGCCCAGCCCTACGTGCAGTGTGACGCGTGCGATTTCAACGCCTCTTGCCTCGATGGCTTCGAGAATTTCCGGCGTGAAGTGGAGGCCAGCCGTCGGCGCAGCCACCGATCCCGGTTCATGCGAAAAAACCGTCTGATAGCGGCTCCGATCCTCGCTCGCGTCATGGCGCCGAATATAGGGCGGAAGCGGCATGTGGCCAATACGATCGAGTGCCGCGAAGAAGTCGTCGACCGGTTCAAAGCGAATCAGACGCTCGCCAAACTCGCCTCGCTCCAGAACCTCGGCTTCGAGTTCAACGCCGCCTGAAGCAGATGGAAAGACGAGCCGCTCACCCACGCCAACTTTTTTTCCCGGCTTCACCAGGGCCCGCCAGCAATTGTCCCCGGCAGGCTCGGTCAGCAACACTTGCACCTGGCCCGTCGGCTCCTGCCGATCGCGCACTGCAGTGCGGCGGGCGTAAAGCCGCGCCGGAATCACCCGGCTATCATTCAATACCAGCAGGTCTCCGGGATTCAGCAGCGCAGGAAGATCCGCAAACCTCGCATCGCGCAGCGCCCCGGTAACTCGATCCATGGCCAGCATGCGGCTCCGGCCACGCTCCTCCGGCGGTTGCTGTGCAATCAACTCCGTCGGAAGTTCGAAATCGAAGTCTTCAACAAGCAGCCCTGACACTTCGGCGCTCATCTCTGCACCTTCTTGAAGTGGGAATAGGCATTGAGCCGCGCGCGCTCAATCGCGGCATTCAGATCTGCGCGCTTTGATTCGAATTCCTCAGCAGGCAGATCGGTGGGAACATACGTCCACTGCGCCCAGCTCACCACGATCCGCGTAAATGGCTTCGGAACCAGAAAGTGATCCCACGATCGCATCACCCACGCACGCTCCGGTTCAAGATGAAAGCTGCCAATACGAGCTCCTGTCATCTGCGCAAGCTTGATGGGGCCCATCTTGGTTTGATAGATCGGGCCACGCGGGCCATCCGCGGTAAAGATAGCCGGCTTGCCGCTTTCGATCACCTGCTTCAGTCCCAGAATTCCTTCGCGCGCGCCGCGGGAGCTGGACCCGCGCACCGCATGAAATCCGAACATCTCAAGAATGCGCGTGATCAGTTCCCCGTCAAAGCTGCGGCTGATGAGGATTGTGCCATGCGTGCGGCGAAAGTAGATTGTGCAGGGCAACACGCATTGATGCCAGAAGCAGAATATCTCCGCACCCGCGCCCAGCCCCAGCAGAAGCGGCGCGGCGCCTTCTTCCGCAATCACCTCAAAGCGCCATGTCAGGCTCACCACGCGGAGTAGAGCCCACACAATACGCGGAGCAATGGCGAGCACAATGCGCTGGCTGACGGTGAATCTGGAGTTGGCTTCTGCGGTCACTCCATCAATTTTAGAAGACTTTAGAGGGCGCACACGCAATAGAGATCATTCGCCCGCTCAGCTGTACCTCAGCCACCGTACCAGTTCCGGCAGCGTAGCGCGCTTGCCATACATCAGGATGCCAACCCGATAGAGCCGCGAGGAGAACCACAGTGTGCCCCAGGTCGTCAGCATCAGCAGGATCAGCGAGAGCGCGATTTGCCAGTACGGAACCGTGGCCATGCCCATGCGCGAAATCATCACGTAGGGCGAAGTGAGCGGAAACAGCGTTGCGGCAACCGACCACGCCGAGTTGGGATCCTTGATCATCACCGGAAGAAAACCCATGGCGGTGTAGAGCGGGACTATTGCCAGCCACATGAACTTCTGCAGGTCCTGCGAAGTCTCGCAAGTAGCGGCGAGCCCCGAGAAAATTGAGCTGAAGAGTGCGAATCCCAATACAAAGTAAATCGGGAAAAAGATGCCCTCGGCCCACGTGAAATGGATGGAAATGTCGCCGGTGAGCAGAGATGCAGCAAGCGCCGATCCCATGAAAGCCGTGGCGCCAATCACCCAGATTGCAATCTGCGTCAGGCCAACACCGCCCACGCCCAACAGCTTGCCCGCCAGCAGATCGCTGGGTTTCGACACCGCCAGCATCACCTCGAATATACGCGACGTCTTCTCTTCGATAATCGCGCGCGCCATGTCCAACCCATACAGCATAATCGGCAGCGAGAGCATGATCAGCATCAGGGTCGCTTTAATAACCGTTGCGCCCCCGTTGCTCTTGCCGACATTCCCGTCCTTGTCCAGTTGCAATGCATCAATCGAAACTCTCGCGAGCATGGCGTCAGCATCGGCCTGCTTAATGCCTTTGCCTATCATGCGCTCGTGGATCACGCCCCGATTCAAAGCACTCTGCATCCCACCATTCGTTGAGACGTCCGCCACTGACAGCGATGTGAACGTGGCAGTGATCTTTTCCGGATCGGAAGAATCGATGGCCAGCACACCATCAATGGCCTTGGCGCGCACCTGTTCCTGCCACTTGGCGCGCTCCTCAGCAGTTGCTGGCGCTGTCACGTCCACCGTGTAATGAGCATCCTTGTCGTCAAGCATTTGCTGACGAACATCGTTGGCAAGGGTCGCATCCTCGGCAACAATCGCAATGTGCTTCCCCGTATTCGCCTTGCGATCCATGTAGTGGCTAAAGGCAAGCAGCGCGGCAATCAACAACGGCAGCGCAACGGTGGAAATCTTGAAGGCGCGGCCCCGAATCTGTTCCATGTATTCGCGTCTGGCAATCAAAATAACATTACGCATTGGCCTTGCCTCCCACCGTCTCAATGAAGATTTCTTCCAGCGAGGGTTCGACCAGCTCGAACCGGTAAATCCTGGCCACTGCCGCAGCCTCGTGCAATAACTTCTGCGCATCGCCCTGCGGTTTAAGCTTGATCTCAGCGTGGCCGGAGTAGTTGGTTGCCTCAGCAATTTCATCGCTGTTCAGGAACGAGGCGCTTCCTTCAAACTCCACAATCACGCGGTTACGCTCGTAGGTCGCCTTAATCTCGCGCACCTTGCCGGCCAGCACAGCCTTGCCGTTGTTGATGAGACATATCGAGTCGCAAAGCTTCTCTACCTGGTCCATGCGGTGAGTCGAAAACAGGATTGCCTTGCCCTGGTCTTTCAGCTCAAGCAGGGTCTTTTCCATGAGCGCCGCATTCACCGGATCAAGACCGCTGAATGGCTCGTCCATCACTATCAGGCCCGGGTCGTGCATCAGCGTCGCAATAAACTGGATCTTCTGCTGCATTCCCTTGGAAAGTTCTTCGGTCTTCTTGGCAAGCGAGTCGGAGATCTCCATCCGCTTTGCCCAATCCGTGGCGCGCCGGCGCGATTCCTCAGCCGCAAGACCATGCAACTGGCCAAAAAAGACAAGTTGCTCCAGCACCCTCATTTTCTTGTAAAGGCCGCGCTCCTCCGGCAGGTAACCAACGCGGTCCAGGCTCGTTCGCTCAAAGGGTTTTCCAAAAAGGCTTACCTTGCCCGAGTCGGGAATGGTAATGCCCATCATCATCCGAATCGAGCTGGTCTTGCCGGCTCCATTCGGCCCCAGAAGACCAAACATCTGCCCCGCGTCGATGGACAGACTCAAATTATTGACGGCGACCTTGTCTTCGTAGGCCTTTGTCACTCCCGCAAGTTCGACTACTGGCATGACTTCTCCCGCCGGTTCTTCTAGCACTCAGCTTACCCTCGATCGATTCGAGCGTGCGAACTGCCTTGGCGACACTGCGAGAAGTGTAGCAAATGCCCGCCACGCTCACGAAAGTGCCGGAATATGTGCACCATCGTGACTAAGGTGATTACTCCCGTACCTCCTGCAGCCCTTTGCAACCGGCTCAGCATATAGTTGCAAGAGGAGACATAACCATAAAATGAGTGGCATGCAGCCGATGCTCCAATTTATGAAAACTGATCTATTCGCAGGCCCTGCGCAACGGCCCCAATCCCTCACAGGAATGGATGTGCGCGCGGGAATTATTGAAGATCTTGCCTTGAAAATTCTCTATCTTTCCAGCTCCCTTTCCGTTATCGAGCTTGCAGAGAAGATGCGCCTCAGTTTCGAAGTCGCAAACGAGCTTTTTTTTAAAATGCGCGCGGAACAGTTTTGCCAGGTCACGGGCATGGCCGGGAACATCCCCCATATCGCCATCACTTCAAACGGCCGAAACCGCGCCATGGAGTTGCTCTCGCACAGCCACTATGCCGGCGTGGCGCCTGTCTCGCTTGAGAGCTACGTGAAGCAGGCTCGCAGCCAGGGCGTGCAAGGTGTTACTGTTCGGCCCAACGACGTGGAGCGCGCCTTCACTCACATGGTGCTCGATGAAAAGACGCTGAATCAGCTCGGCACAGCTCTCAACTCCGGCTCCGCAATCTTCCTCTACGGGCCGCCCGGGACCGGAAAAACCACCATCGCCGCCGGCCTGTCGCGCGTCCTCGCCGAAGACGCTGTCTGGATTCCGCATGCAGTGGAAGTCGATGGGCAGATCATCACCGTATACGATCCCGCCATTCACAAGCGTGCGCCCGAACTCGAGCCGAAGGAACGCGACGAGCGTTGGGTCCTTTGTCATCGCCCCGCAGTGCTGGTCGGCGGCGAACTTACTGTAGACATGCTCGACCTGCAGTTCAATCCGATCACAAAGTTTTACGTTGGCCCGGTCCAGATGAAGTCCAACAACGGCGTTCTCATCATCGACGATTTCGGAAGACAGCGGCTCAGGCCGGAAGAACTGCTGAATCGCTGGGTCGTTCCCCTCGATCGCCGCATCGACTTCCTCACCCTGGCAGGCGGAAAAAAGATTGAGATTCCCTTTGAAATGCTCGTGGTCTTTGCCTCAAACATGGACCCGGCAGCGTTGGTCGACGCCGCCTTTCTCCGCAGAATTCAGACCAAGATCAAGATCGGCGCGGTCACAGACGAACAGTTCTGCGAGATCTTCCGCCGTTACGCACGAGACAACGGAGTGGGGACCGAACCCGACATTTGCAACGAGCTCATCGATTTTATTCGCACCACTCTAAATCAGGAGTTGCGTTCCTGCTACCCGCGCGACATCGTGAACCAGGTCTGCTGGGCAGCCCGGTATGAAGGCGTAAAGCCACATATGGATCGCCCTTCGTTGATGCGCGCGGTCGACGCCTATTTCCTTCCTAAAGCCTGAACGAGCGGTCCCCGTAATGCGATAGCATCCAAAGTGTGGCTGGGCTCGATACTCCGATCATGTACGTTCGCGGCGTGGGGCCGAAAGTGGCGGAGTTGCTCGTCCCCAAAGGCATCGTCGTCGCTGAAGACCTGCTCTACCATCTTCCCTTCCGTTACGAAGATCGTCAGAACCCGCGTAGCCTCGACGAACTGAAGCCCGGCGAGATGGCCAGCGTGATCGCAGAGGTGCGCGGCTCCATCCTGCTGCGGACCCGCAAGGCGCCCATCTTCGAAATGACCATCGGCCAGGGCCGCCACGCCATCAAATGCATGTGGTTCAACGGCAGCTACCTGAACGGAAAATTCCTTCTCGGGCAGACCGTGGCCGTATTCGGAAAGGTAGAGGCCTCCCGGTCCACCAGCAATCTCAAAATGATCCAGCCTCAATTCGAGATCTTGCCGGACGCCACCGACGACGCCGAAACGCGGCTCCTTGAAGTGGGTCGCATAACGCCGGTCTACGAATCTCTCGGGGGCAGTCGTCTGGCATCGCGCTGGCAACGCAAAGTCATCTTCAACCTGCTCGAAGGAATTCGCGGAGCGGTGCCTGAGACGCTTCCAAAGGAAATGCTGGAGCGCCTTGGCCTTCAAGACCGGGAGACTGCGCTCCGCGAAGTTCATTTTCCTCCCGAGGGCACCAAGATCGTGGATCTACAAGCCTCCTCAACCAAAGCTCACCGCCGTCTCATCTTCGAAGAGCTCTTCTTCCTCGAATTGGGCCTCGAGCTAAAGCGCCGGCGAATGCGAGAGCGGGTGGGCATCGGCTTCACTGCCACCGACAAGGTGCGTGAAGCGATCCGCGAAGTGCTTCCGTTCCACCCCACAAAAGCGCAGAAACGTGCCCTCGGCGAGATTGTGACCGATATGCGCAGCCCCAGCCCCATGCGTCGTCTGCTCCAGGGGGATGTGGGTTCCGGCAAGACCATCGTGGCGCTGCAGGCCATGCTGGTGGCCATGGAAAACGGCTACCAGGCTGCCTTGATGGCGCCAACGGAAATTCTGGCCACGCAGCATTTTCTCGCCGCGCGCAAGCTGCTTGAGCGTTCATCCCGCCGCTATCGCATCGTTCTGCTCACCGGTTCGCTTGACGAAGACCGCAAGCGCCAGGCGCGCGGCCTGATCAATCGCGGCGAGGCACAGTTGGTCATCGGAACGCACGCGCTGATTGAAGAGAAAGTCGAGTTCGATAAGCTAGGCCTGGTGGTGGTCGACGAGCAGCACCGCTTCGGCGTATTGCAACGCTTCAAGCTGATGAAGAAGCCCAACCAGGCCGAGCCAGACGTATTGGTGATGACCGCAACACCAATTCCGCGAACGCTCGCGCTCACTCTCTACGGTGATCTAGACGTGAGCATCCTCGACGAGTTGCCCCCCGGAAGAACGCCGATCGTAACCCGCCGGGTTCAGGGCGAGCGCTCCGCCGAAGTGTGGGACTTTGTCAGAAAACAGGTTGCACAAGGGCGTCAGGCCTACATTGTTTATCCCGTCATAGAAGGAAAAACCAGCGACCAGCCCGAGCTGGACTTCAGTCACGACGAACTCCAATCCGCTCCGGAATCGCCCGTTGCCGAAACTCCCAAGCCTGCGCGCAAATCGGCGAAAAAGGGCAAGACGGCCAACCTCTTTCCGAAGGCCCAGGATGAAGCGCCCGCTGCCGTGAAAACTGAGCTGAAGTCCGCTGTAGAAATGTATGAAAAACTGCGAACCGGCGCCCTCTCCGGCCTGCGCGTTGGCCTGCTCCACGGCCGCCTCGATGCAGACAGCAAAGAGATCATCATGCGCCGCTTTCAGCGCGGAGAGATTGATGTCTTGGTCGCCACCACCGTCATCGAGGTCGGCGTCGACGTTCCCAATGCAACGGTAATGGTCGTCGAACACGCGGAGCGGTTCGGGCTCGCGCAATTGCACCAGTTACGTGGCCGTGTAGGCCGCGGAGGCGCCAAGAGCTACTGCATCCTCATCACAGGCCAGCGAGTTTCTCCCGCCGGCGAAGAGCGCCTGAACGCCATGGTGCGCACCCAGGACGGATTTGAGCTCGCTGAGCTTGATCTGACATTACGCGGTCCGGGAGAGTTTTTTGGGACCCGGCAAGCCGGATTGCCGGACTTCCGCGTGGCCAACCTGGTGCGCGACCGCAAGCTGCTGGAATTGGCCAAGCGCGAGGCCGCGCAGTTCGCAAACGCGGGCGCAGCAGACAAAGCGGCCAATAAGGAAGGATCTGACGCGGAACGGGCGCGCGTCTGGGCCCGCCTCAAAGACGCATGGCAGCGCCGCTATGGCCTGGTCGAAGCGGGTTAACCCCCCAATGTAAGGGTCAAGGCAGTTACGAGGCAGGCGAACAGCGCGCCATCTCCATAGGAAACGTCTGCACCTCGAGATCAATGCTGGCAATTTCCGCGCCACAATCCACCTGATTGCTGCGTGTGCACTGGCAAAGTTCAGTGAATCGTAGGTGCCCGCTCTGACTCAACTCCAAACCGGCTGCGACCATCAGGATATAAATGTCCACACAGACCTGGCGCTCGAACTCGAATAGGATGTTGACTATACCCGTATCGTTTGAACCGCGGCCCAGAACCCATCCTCCGCAGCCCAGAATGGCTCCGGTTAGCGTCTGTACCAGGTGGCGTGGGTCGTCGTTGGAGACAGCAGTCATCTGCATCGCCCATGGAACGCTCATCGATTGCCTAGCGTGTTTCTGCAGCATTGTCTGCCTCACGCTGGGGTTATCGGACAACCGCTGAATGGGTTCACGGCTGTTGCGGAGTCGAACGAACCATGCCCAGCTTTGGAACATCCTGCTCCGCCGTGTCGGACCACTCGCTTCGCTGGTAATTGGAGCCGCTCTTATCCAACCTGAAATGTCGGAATCCAAAGCGGACATCCCCGGAAAACTTCATGTAGCTTGATACACAGGATGATTATTGGCTCGGGAATCGATTTGACGGAAATCGGGCGTATCCAGCAGTCGATGGACCGCTATGGAAAGCGATTCCTCAACCGCGTCTATACGCCGGCGGAACAGGCCTACTGCCTGCGCAAGCGCAATTCCGCTGAAAGCTTCGCGGCGCGCTTCGCTGCCAAGGAAGCAGCCGCGAAAGCTCTCGGAACAGGTATAAGCCACGGCGTCAACTGGTTAGAGATTGAAGTAGTGCGCGAACCAAGCGGACGGCCCAACATCCAGTTTCATGGGCGGGCTGCGGAAATTGCTCAGCGCCTAGGTGTTGCACATGCAGCTCTTTCCATCACCCACACCTCCAGCCTCGCCATGGCCAGCGTGCTCCTCGAAGACTGATCCTGGAGGTTCATCTCGCCCTGGACCAGAATCGCCCCGCCGATTGGACCGGCAAGTTTCTCTGCATTACTCTGTAGACTCCAAGCCACAAGGTCTGAGTACCCACACTGGCCGTTTGTCGCAGATTGAGAGTCCGCGCATTGAAAGCCTCTGACTCCTTACCTACCGCTCGCGCCCTTTTCCGCAAGCCAATTCTCGCTGCGGCGCTATGTCTCGCCGTGCTGTCCACGTCCCAGGCACAGACCATCGCCATTCAAAAAATGGGCCCGGAAGTCATCGTGCAGGTTCGCGCCGAATCTACCGGCGAAGTCTCCGTCAGCGCATGGTCCCTGAATCGCGACACCGAATTTGCTCCCGACCTTGCCGCGGTTCTTCATTGCCGCGGCGGCATCAAGCCCGATTCCAACGGGACCCTCGCCCTGCGCTGCTTGAACGCCCTCCATCGGAACGGCCTTGCGCTGGAAGGCGTCATCGACCTAGCACCCATCGCGCGTAATCACGACGTGTCCAATGGGATTCAACTCTGGCTCAATACGCCCCAGCTCGGATTCGCCTCCACGTCCATCCCCATGCAGGAAATGGAAACGGGAATGCGCGCGGCCCACACCGTCCGCTTCGACGCCGGCGCAAATCCCCCGCCTATCCAGATTCGGTTCGGCTATCGCCCAGACCAGTTGGCCGGAATTTATCTTCCCCTGCTCGCCCTGGCGCTGGTTCTCACCCTCGCTGCCTTCCTGCTTGGCCGCGCCGGTCTGGCTGGCCTGAGCCGTTCCCTCGTCTTGCTCGGCACAATCCTATGGATGGGCGCAGCCTCTCAGCTGCAGGTCCGGGCGCTGATTCAAATACTGCTGTTTTCAAGCCCGTTGGCCACTCCCGCGGCACTCCTGGTCGAGTTCTGGCCGCCGCTGCTTTGCATTGCTATCGGAGTTGCTCTCGGCAGCGCCATGCGGCCGGAAAATAAAACCGGTGGAGCTTTCTCTCAAGTCTTCTGGGGATTTTCCGCTATTCCTCTCATCCTCACCTGTGCCATCGGAGCCCTGCCATTCCTAATGACG
>Ga0302275_10003921_pt1 | contig 14877 bp, 10 predicted proteins | sample III_Bog_N2_2_FD_200229 | JGI IMG/M metagenome (GOLD analysis project Ga0302275, IMG submission 200229) | Peat permafrost microbial communities from Stordalen Mire near Abisko, Sweden - III_Bog_N2_2 | ecosystem: Environmental > Terrestrial > Soil > Wetlands > Peat | place: Sweden: Abisko...
CGGCAAAACGGTACTTCTGGACCCAATTGGATTTGCTTCGCGTGGATTTCTGTGTGCAACTTCGGCGCTTGGTCTGATTCGCTAAGGTTTCCCACCCTTGCGCCAAGGAAAAAGGCGCAAGGATGGGGCATGGAAGGTCAGTATTTGCGGGCCGGCGCTGCGCGCAGAAACTCCGCAATCCGTTCGCGCGCATCCATCGTGCCTTGCAGGCTGGCGCAGAGACTTGCTCGCTGCCGTTCAAAGGCGCCTCGCGCGGCGGCGGAAATGGGAAATCGCTCGCCGTAGCCGCCGAACAGATCTGCGCAAGTTTGCGACGCTTGCGCTGCGGCGCGGCCTGCCGAAAGGGTGCTCAGGTCGCCGAAAAGAGCCGCGAATTCGCTGCCCTGCGGGTTCCGATCCATTTCCAGAACATCCAGAGCCAGCGAGCGCGCCGCCAGCAGTCTACACAGCGCCTCGGCCATTGCGAAGGTCACGCCCTGACGTGCATCGCAAAAAAGCCGGACGCCGCGTGCATCGACTTGCTGCCGCAGTTGCTCCAGGGTCCATTGCCAGAGCCGCATTCCCTCGGCAAGACTGCGCATACCGGCTCGCGGCATGCGTGCTGCAAGCGCATCGATCTCCCCAGTCCACTTCTGAAACTCGGCGAGAAAGTGGGTATCGGTCATGGCGGCTGAAACCAGGCGGCGTTGCAACGCAGCGGGACCCATGTACATATCCTCGATCTGTGCATCGACCAGTCGGGTGCGCATATCGTTGGCATCCTGCACACTGTACTCATCCCACTTGGCCATTTGCTGCAAGCACTTCGGTATGCTGCTGCTGCTGAAGAGCTTTGCCGCCGGAGAAAAGAGCGCGGCGAGCTTTGCATCGGAGCTGGAGGGATGCTCCGCTTCGTCGAGTTTGTCGCTGAGACGCGCAGCGAAAAAGCCCAGCGAGGCAGCGGCCTCGCCCGTAGCCCATAGATCTGCCATTTCAAGCCGGAATCCCACCTCTTGGCTCTTCTGTTCCGTAGTTGCGAACCACTCATGCACGGTGGAGAGCGCCTTAGCGGCGGTCATCAAGGCAAGCAGGGCGCGCATCCGGCGCAGGGACGGTTCCAGCAGGGCGCGATGGTTGAAGCGCGGAACGATCGCGCCCTCTTCTATCGTGTAGCCTCCGACGATACGTGAAGCCGGCACCCTGAGGCGAAAGACTGGATTAGTGGTCGAAGCAAAGCGATGTCCCAGCTTTCGCACCGGCGCTCCGCGCTCGAACTCGCCCGCGTCCCCTGGCTCGAGAATCACGAGACCGCTGCCGCACACACCATTGCCGTCGCCCTCAACGGCAGCCACCACAAACTCCGCAAAGTCCATGTGGCTGGTGAAGCGTCCAAGCTTGTGAATCTCCAGCAGTGCTTCGCCGTCTGGGCCCCCGCCGGTCAGATACATGCGACCGGTAAGAGAGATTGCATCCGAACCCGCGCCGGGAAGCGGCTCGGTCAGGCACAGAGCGCCGTGACGCAGCTCGGCCCGGCTCAGATAACGATCGCGCTGCAGCTCGGTTCCGAAGTCGCGGATGGGCATCTGCGCCAGGCTTCCCGAAAGGCTGCATGTGGCAACGCCGGCATCCACGCTGGCCAGTTCCCAAACAGTTAGCGCCAGCCGTAGGGTAAGTCCGTTGTACGCAGAGGCCAGAATCCCGGTCATCCCCTGGGCATCCAATGCGCGGAGCACGCGAGCTTTTTCTTCTGTCCATTTGTGGGATGGATGAGCCTGGTAGAGCAGAGGAGCCAGTTTCTCACGCGCCGCCTGCCGCGCTTGGTGGCGCAACTCCAGCAGCTCAGCCTTATCGGCAATCCGCCACAGTGTTGCGTGTGCCTCGTCCCACCAGCGGAAATCCATGGTGCTCCCTAATCCGCGTCGGCGGGAATGCTGTACTCGGCCAGATAGGCGCGCGGATTCATCAACTGCTGCGAGCGGATGAGAATTCTGGCCATGTGGCCGATGTGGCGCGGGTCGACTTGCGGCAGCCACTGCCACCACTTCTTGCGTCCAGCGGCGTTGAGCACAGTGCGACGCCAGGTCTCGCAGTAGAGTTCAAAGAAACGCTCCACCGGCAGTCGGGGCTTCCAGAGCAGATGATGCAGGTCGTACTGGCTCCAATCCAGCACCTTGAGCTGTTCCCGGCTCTGCTCGAAATACTGCGTGCCGGGCAGCGGCGTAAGAATCGTGAAACCGACGCGGAAGAGCTGATGAGCCTCGATGAACTCCCATAATTCGAAGAAGTTTTCTTCGCTGAAATCAGGATCGATGATGAAGTTTCCAGTTACGCCAAAGCCACACTCCCGGGCCACGCGAACGGCCTCCAGGGTCTTGGTGATCTCGCTTCCCTTGTGCAGCGAATCCAGTCCCTTGCGGGTAGGCGATTCGAAGCCGAAGAAGATGTCAAAATTCCCGGCCAGGGGGCGCCACAGGCCCAGCAGTTCTGCGCTTCGGCTGACCAGGTCCACTCGCGATTGCACCAGCATCCAGTTCTTGCGTTCGCCGGTGGCAAGCAAGGCGCGGCCCAGGTTCTCGCTGCGCTGAGGGTCGGCCCAGAAGAGATCGTCAATGACGAAGACATTGCTGCCGATCTGCTGGAAGTCCGCGCAAACATTCTCAGAAGCATGATAACGGCAGGTTCCCTTGTAAAACTGCCAGACGGAACAGAATTTGCAGCGATGCCGGCAGCCGCGCGTCGTTTCCATCGTCCACACCGGCATGTAATTGAGGCATACGTAGTCTTTGCGATACGCCTCGACCGCGGCACGGTCTGGCGGGTGAACGTGATCCAGCTCCAGCCATTCGCGCGCCTCGCCTGTGGAGGCAAAGCATCCATCGCCAGTGGGCAGCAACAGGGATGGAACCTCGTCGAGCGGGCGGCGATTCTGCAACGCATCGCAGAGAGCAACCATGATGCTCTCGCCTTCGCCCACGCAGATTGCATCGATTCCACTTGCTCGCTCCCGAGACTGTTCCAGGGCCTCTGGAAACGAAGCCACGGAGTAGCCGCCTACAGCAACAAAGATGGAAGTATCGGCGCGCTTGATCTCTTCGGCGTGACGCAGGGTTGCGGCGACGTCCAGAATGTGCAGGCAAGAGATACCCACCAGTTCCGGGCGGAACTTCCGGATGATTCTGGCCATGCTGCTGCGCTCAAAGCACATATCGACGATGCGAACCTGATGTCCGCGCGCGCCGAGCGCCGCCGCAATGTATTCCAGCCCAAGCGGCTCAGTGCGAAAAAACGGAGCAAGACCGAAATGAGCGGCTAGATGTCGGGGCTTGACGAGAAGGACTCTCAAAATGAATTCACTCTATTCTCTCCGAGGGGAGACAGACTAAAGCGATTTCAAAGGCTTTGAACTATCTTAGAAGAGGCTCTGGCATATCGTAAAGCGCTGTTTTATGAAATCAATGTCATAGTCCCAGCTGACTGACCGTTTCATCGCAGGTTTCGTGCGGCCCGGAGCCAATGCTAAAATGAGACCGGTTCTAGTCTGGTTGCTTTCGAGTTCCGGAAGGATCGACATGGCGCGGTCAGCGCTTTTTGTTCTGTTGTTCTTTGCGACCAATTCCGCGTTAGCGCTGCTTTATCCGTTTTCCGTGGCCCACACTCTTCTAGCTTTAGCTATTTATGCGCTGGGTACCGGGGTGATGCTCTACTTGCTGTTTCATCCGCGCAATCAATGGCTGGTCGCAAACCGCTCACAAGTCGAACGCGACGGCTGCGTTGCCCTGACCTTCGACGATGGCCCCGACCCCGTGGATACGCCCCGGCTGCTTGATCTTCTGCGTGAAAAAGGCGTGAAGGCCACTTTCTTTGTTGTGGGTCAGCGCGCCGACCGGCATCCGGAAATCGTGCGTCGTGCCTGGAATGAAGGACACCTGATCGCCAACCATACTTGGTCGCATCGGCCGCTTTTCTGCTTTCTCTCGCCGCGGCGCCTGCGATTCGAGATCGAGCGGGGCAGCCAGAGCATCGAGCGAATCTGCGGGGTCAGGACGCGCTACTTCCGTTCCCCGGTCGGCTTGCGTCATCCTCTGCTGCGCTTTGCGCTGCAAAGAACCGGTGTGGAGTTCATCTCCTGGCGCATCCGAAGCTGTGATACGATGATCAAAAACTCAGGGTTGCTGGCACGTCATATTCTCAGCAAAGTAGCCAGCCGAGACATCATCCTGATGCATGATCGGCGGCCGAAAGGCGCACACGTCATGTTGGAGGCCCTGCCCGGCGTGATTGACAAGTTGAAGGAACGCGGCTTCGAGTTTGTGCTGGTAGGCTCCCGTGAAAGTGCACCCTGCAATACCAAAATATGAAAGTATGCGCACTGATTCCCGCGTTCAATGAAGCCTCCCACATAGCCCAGGTGGTGGAAGGTGCCCGGCGGCACGTTGAATCAGTCATTGTTATCGACGACGGATCGAGCGACGGCACCGCGGAACTGGCCCATCACGCCGGAGCCTTCTGCATTGAATTGCCTGTTAACAGCGGGAAAGCATCCGCTCTGCGTCGAGGCTTCACGTATGCCAGCGCTCAGAACTTTACCCACGCGATCACTCTTGATGGCGATGGTCAGCATATGCCGCAGGATATACCCGTCCTGCTGCGGGTAGCCCGTGAGACGGAGGCGGATCTGGTCATTGGTGCACGCCCCTTCGACCGCTCCCTGATGCCCCGCGCCCGCTATTACTCCAACACCATTGGAAGCCGCTGGGCCTCAGCGCTGGTGGGCAGCAAGATTCAAGACAGCCAGAGCGGCTTCAGGCTCTTTCGCCTTGAGACTCTCAACCGCATCAAGCTGCGCGGTCGGCGCTACGAGTTGGAAATGGAAGTGCTCATCAAGCTGGGACGCGCTGGCTGCACCATTGCTCACGCGCCCATCCACATGGTTTACGACAACGGTCAGGCGCGGTCCAAGATGAAGCCGGTACGCGATACGGTGCACATCTGCCTTTGGTCTCTCGCGTTTCGCTTCCTGGGAGCTTGAGATGAGCCTGCGCCGAGTTTGCTGCCTGATCGCGCTGCTGCTGCTGCCGCACCTGCTGCCGGCGCAGTCAGACGATTTGTTGATGCGCATATGGAACGGCGTGCAGCAAGCGCAGACAAAGTTCACAACCGGCTGCGGCAGCGTGGTTGAGACCCGCACCTCCAGGCTGATGGTTAAACCCATGGTGTTGCGCGGCAAGTTCTGCGCCGATGGAATGACCCGCTTTTCGTTGGAGTACTTTGCGCCCAACGCCCTGCGCATCCGCTTCGATACCGACTACCTCAACGTGATCAGCGGAGACGGAGAGACTCAGGTTCTCGATATTGGCAGCGGCGTTCGCCGCGCCCAATCTTCCTTTAGCCGGGAAAACTCGATCGAGGGACTGAAGAAGAATTTCACCATCACAGCGGTGGAAAACAGCAGGGAGTACGAGATGAAATTTGTTCCCCGCACTGAGGCCTTTCGCCGCCGCCTGAATTATCTGGTAGTGAAACTCGACAAGCGCGACTTTCTGCCGCGTTCGCTGGAGGTGGACGGCAAGAGCGGCGTCAACAGCGTCTTCCGCATTGACTTCACCTCTCTGAATGCGAAGCTGCCCGCCGAAACCTTCGAGGTGTCCAAACCAAAGTGATTGAGCGAAACGAAATCGAGAAGATCATTCCGCATCGTCCGCCTTTTTTGTGGATCGACAAGGTGGAGGAACTGGAGCCCGGCATTCGTTGCGTTGCGTGGCTCTCGGTCGATGGCGAGAACCCCATTTTTGCCGGGCATTTTCCCGCACGGCCGATTCTGCCCGGTGTGTTGATAATCGAAGCGGTGGCGCAGACCGCGGCGGTGATGATGGGCTCGGCAACTCCCACCGAGGCCAAGGAAACGGCCCTGTTGGCCGCGGTCAATCGCTTCAAGTTTCTCAAGCCCGTAGCCCCTGGCACGATGTTGCGCATTGAAACCACGAAGCTGACCCAGGCTGGAGCCATGGTATGCATCGAAGGCACCGTCAGCGCGCTGGGAGAAAAGGTGGCGAGCGGTGAGTTATTGGTAGTCTCAGGGCGGTAAACGGAAGTCTTCAAGAAAAGGTCGAGCATTGCTCCAGGGATTGAACGCACATATTCGCAAATTCGCTGCAACTCTGCTGACCGAGCGGCTTGACCCGGCTTCGGCCGGGGCAGCCGTGTTTTGGGGAATCTTCATTGGCATCGTGCCGATCTATGGCTTGCAGACACTGGTGGCGGTGAGTTTGGCGGTGTTGTTGCGATTGAACAAGCCCTTGACCCTTGCCGCCACCTTCGTCAACAATCCGCTGCTGCTGCCGCCTATCGTAGCCGCGTCGGTGGAACTGGGCGGCTTTCTGCGCCATGGCTCGTTCCTTCCCTGGCATCTGGCGGCGCTTTCCGGCGCGCAACTGAAAGAGCAGCTTGTCTCGTGGGTTCTGGGCAGCCTGGCGTTGGGTTTGGTCGCGGGCGGCGCGGCAGCCATTCTTACCGCAGCTGTGGTCTATTGGACCGCGCCTTCGCAGCGCAGCCTGCGCCAGCGCATTCGCTTCGTCAATCAGACCTTTGCCAAGAGCGCTCAGTATGACCGCGGATTTGTCCGCTGGAAGATGCGGCTGGATCGGATTTTCAGTTTACTTGCAGCGGAAGACCTAGGATCTGGAACAGTGGTCGATTTGGGCTGCGGCTACGGCATGGCACTCTGTTTTACGGCATTCGCAGGCCAAGACCGGTATTTGCTTGGATGCGACCTCAATGCGCATCGAATCGCCGTCGCCCGGCTGGCTCTGAGTACTTTGAACGCGGAACCGACCGTTTGCGATGTGCGCCATTACGAACTGCCCCCGGCCGGTTTGATTCTCATTCTGGATGTGCTGCAATATTTGAGCGCCGAGGAACAGTTGGCGCTGCTGCGGCGTTGCTGCTCCGCTCTGGAACCAGGCGGGCGGCTGATCTTTCGGGTGCATGACCGCGAACGCGGGCTGCTGAGCGCTCTCACTCTGGGCTTGGACCGGCTGCTGTTTTCCGCCGAGCATGTCGGCGCCGGCCCCTTGATTCTCTCCGCCGAGCGATATCGGAGCGCGCTTCAGGCGGCCGGAATGCAGGTCGAGGAGCGCCGCTTTCGCAATCGTCTTCCCCTGGCTCACATCCTCTTTCTTGCGCGCCGTCCGGCAACGGAGATCGCCTCATGATGGTTCGCTTCATGCGCGGGCTGGGACGGCTGGTCATCGGCCATCCGGGGTTGGTGGTGGGAGTGGTCTTCGTCATGACCCTGTTTCTCTTCGCCAATATTCATAACCTGCGCACCGGAACCGATCTGACCGATATGTTCGGCAGAGGCGATCCGCAGTGGCAAGCGGCCAGCCAGATCGGCAAGGAACTGGGCTACGGCAACCAGCTCTTTGTGCTGGTCCAGGCCCCGCGGGGCGATGCCGACAGCAGCGAAGCGATGGAAGCGGCGGCCGACCGGCTCACCACCGAGATGGCCGCCAGCGGACTCTTCAAGCAGACTCGCAGCGGACTCCAAGAAGAGGAACTGCTCAACCTGGTCCGGCTCTTTTCCTGGCACTTTCCTTCCTATGCTTTGCCCGGCCAAAGCGCGACGTTGGCCGAGCGGCTCGATCCCAAGCAGATTCATCAGAACGTGCGCCGCGCCGCCACCGAACTGGTTACTCCGTTTTCCACCCTGGGCGCGGATTACTTTGTCGCCGATCCGCTGGGCCTGATGAGCGTGACGGCAGGCAATGGCGAGGACTTCTCGCAGTTCTCCAGCTTCGACCTCTCCTGGGGATCGGGGAACCGCTTCTTCAGCCGGGATCACACGGCGCTGCTGATCATCGCCGAGCCGCGCGAGTCGGCGGTGGACTACAAATTCGCCGCGCAGATCATGCAATGGACGCATGCGCACATCCAGGGCGTCGAAGCCGATCCTGAACTGCGCAGCGCCGGTGTGAGCGCCATTCCAGCCGGCGCTTACGTGTACGCGGAGCAGGACCACAAATTCATCGAGAGGAATATCCGCCGCGTTTCTCTGGTTTCAATCATCGGCAGTCTGCTGCTGTGCCTGGTGGTCTATCCCAGCGTTCCTCTCCTGCTGCTGTCGCTGCTACCCACCAGCCTGGGCATTCTGTGGACCACGGGCATCGCGAGTTACTATCCCGGAGAAGTGAATCTGATCAGCCTGTCGTTCATCGCCATTCTCGCGGGCCTGGGCGACGATCAGGTGGTGCATTTCTTCAATCGCTCGCCGCAGGAGTGGGCCAAGGGCGGCAGCTTCAACGCGGCCATGCTGCGCACCTTCGAGACCACCGGCGTGAGCATCGTTCTCTGTATTCTGACCGCGGCCTCGGCCACCGTGGCGCTGGCCGCCTCCAGTTTCAAGGCGCTGGCCGAGTTTGGCTTTATTCTCACCGTCGGCATGTTCATGATGATGCTTCACACGCTGCTGACGGTACCCGCGCTGATGCAGTTGTGGAACCGCTACATCCGGCCATTTGCTCCAGCGGGGATCACCTTCCGTTTTCTCCCCGCCCTGGCGCGCGGCTCGCTCAACTTTGTGGGCCGGCACGCCCGCTGGGTTGTGGCTGTTGCAGCCGCTCTCTTTCTACTCTCCGCCCTTATGCTGCCCACCATCAAAATGGGCGGCAGCTTTGCCGTCATGGGCGATGCTGACAGCCCTGCTGTTGCCGCACAGAACCTGCTCTCGGCAAAGTTCGGCATTGAGGGCAGCCCCACACTGCTGCTGTTTGCCGGCAGTGAGGAGGATGTGCTGCGCCGGTCCGAAAACCTGACCGCCGGCCTGGAATCCTATCGACAGGGCGGCACCCTCAAATCCGTCTTTTCTCCCACGCAGTTGCTCCCCTCCATCCAGGCACAAAGGCAGCGGGCTCTTGCGCTGGCCCACATCGATATGAATGCCTCGGCCCGCGCCCTCCAGGACGCGCTGTGCGAAAACGGTCTGCGCATCGAGCCTTACCTGCCCTACCTCGAGCAACTGCGCAAACTGGGAAAGAACGCGGATCCGGTCACCCTGGAATCCGCCGCGCCATACCTGCCTGCCGGCCTGCTCGACAACAGCCTGCGCAGGACCGGGGACGGCAATTACGTCGCCGCCATCGCCTTCTATGCCGTCGGCCCCAATGCCCATGAAGTGATTCCTGACGCGGTGCTCGACTCCTGGCGCGGGCAGTACGGACCCTTCGTGGAATTCTCCTTTGACAAAATCAATCGCGATTTGCAGAGCCAGGTGCTGCGCGACAGCCGGCGGGCTCTGCTGTGGACCGCCGCGGCCATCGTGTTGATCGTCTATCTTACCTTCCGCAACTGGCGCATCACTCTGCTGGTGCTGATGCCGATCATCTTCGCCATCGTTGTCACGTTTGGCCTGCTGCGTCTCATGGGCCATCCTTTCAGCTTCATGTCCGTCACGGCGATCCCGCTGATCATCGGCATCGGCATTGACAACGGGATCCATCTGGTGCGCCGCTATCTGGAAAGGGCGTCCAACAGCATTCTCGATGTTGCCAAGGCATCCGGCGCGGCGCTGATTCAGTCCAACCTGACCACCATCATAGGCTTTGGCGCGCTGCTGGCTGCCAGCTTTCCCCCGCTGGCCGAGATGGGGCTGGTTACTTCCCTGGGCGTTGCCCTTACCCTGGCCGGCGGCCTCTGGCTCATTCCAGGCGTGATTTTGATCGGAGGAGAAAAGCAGGCAAATCCCGCACTGACACGCCTGTAATTCATTTTCGCTTTTTCTTTCCGTTCGATCCGCTAAGCTCGCACACGGCTTGAGGGTGTTCGTGTAAACTTTACGAAACCGAGACTTGGCATTGGAAGGCAGACTTTGAAGACATTCGTGAGCGACATAACCATCAACACAGTCGCTTCCCTGTGCCCCCGCTGCGGCAAGCCATCCCCTTCGACAATCTTCGATCGCGAGGGGAAGGTCTACCAGCGCTCCGAGTGCCCTTGTCACGACGCCAACGAGGACCTGATCTTCTCCGATACGGCGCTGTACCGCAGGCTGGAAGAGTGGAATAAGCTGGTTTTTCCCGAGTACGACACGGCACTGACGCCATCCGCTCCAGGCTGCTGCGCCACCGAGATGGGAAGCCAGAACGAGCCGTGCCTGGCCGTCATCGACCTCACCAATCGCTGCAATTTCAAGTGCCCCGTATGCTTTGCCGAAGCCAAAGGCGAAGGCAGCCACTACATTCTGGAAATGGAAGTAGTGGTCAAGATGCTCAAGGCGCTGCTGAACCGGCCCGTGCCCTGTCGCACAGTGCAGTTCTCCGGTGGAGAGCCAACGCTGCACCCCGATTTTCCCAAAATTCTCAGCACTGCCCGCGATCTTGGCTTCACCCACTTGCAGGTGGCCACCAACGGCAGCCGCTTTGTAGATCCTGACTATGCAAAGCTCTGCGAGGAGTCGGGTCTACATACGATTTACTTGCAGTTCGACGGCATGAACGACGACGTCTATCTGAAGATGCGCGGCCAGCGACTGCTGGACAAGAAGATCGCCGCCGTGCGCGCGATCGAGCAGACGAACATGCGGCTGGTGCTGGTGCCGACCATCATGAGTTCGGTCAATGCCGACCAGCTGGGCCCCATCTTTCAGTTCGCCTTGGAACACAACAAATTCGTCACCGGCATCAGCATTCAGCCGGCCGCGGATGTGGGCCGCATCGCGGTGACGAACAGCGGCGCCGAGCCTTTCAACCTGGCCACCATGGCCCGCGCATTCGGCGAACAGACCGGATTGACTCGCTTTCCCGACGACTGGTTTCCGCTCAACTCCATCTCGCTGCTCAGCCGCGCCATCGAGCGCGTCCGCAATGAGAAAACGCATCCACCTCTCAGCGATGCACATTGTTCCATCGGAACCTTTTTTTACGTGGACGACAACAACAAGCCGTTCTGCCTGAGCAGCTTTTTCGATCTGAACCGCTTCCTGCGCGGCATGGCGGACATTAAGCCGTACGCCGAGCAAGGGCTGATCGAGCGCCAGATATCCAAGATTCGCCAGTTTGGCCGCTTGTCGAAATGCCTCGATCTGGGCAAAACTCCTCCTGGACTTACCTTCCCGCGCCTGTTGCGCAGCCTCGACTCGTGGGAAGACAAGCATGAGGGCCGATCCGAAGGGTGGGCACAGCGCGGCTTCAACGGCATCTTCGTCGCGGGCATGCACTTTATGGATGCGCACAGTTACAATTTGCGGCGTCTCAGCCGATGCATCATTCAGTATGTCACGACAGACGGGCAGCTCATTCCATTCTGCAGTTACAATGCCGGAGCTCGGCTCCGCGATAGCGAGGAATTGACGCGCATCGCCGGCAAGGTTCCGCATGATGGCAATTCCCTTAACGCCGCGCAGGCCGGCGAGTTGTAGATGCAGGCCGACCAGAGCGGCTCTCCGGTTTGTGCAGGGTTTCCGAGTACGTGCGGTTCGACTCTCCGGCAATGGGCGAACGGCTCCAGCTTTTCAACTGCCTCCCGGGCCGGTGGTCCCAAACGATGATGAGTAAGCCGCTTCTCACCGCAACGCTTGATTCCTTCAGAAGGTCAGGCTTGCAAGCTATCGCCTTTCTCCTGCTTTTTCCCGGTTGTGGGCTGACGACAGCGACGGCGCAAGCCGGTCTTCCCCGGGATCTGGTCTCGATTCCCACGCCGGGGAGCGGCCAAAACCCTGAGTCGAATCTGGCCGCGAGCCTGAAGGCGGCAAACCGGTGCGGCGAAGACTCGCCCATTGTGCTACCGAAGGTAGTCTTTCAGTTCGGCGCCGGGGGCGACTCCAGCCGGCAATTCGCGGAACAGGCTCAGGCCGTCCAGAATCTGCCGGCCAGTGCGCAGGTCTGGCTGCATGTGGGCGTTGCTCCCGAAGCACTCGCCGGCAAGGAGACTGAAAAGCAGATTACCGAGCAGGTCGACAGCTTTCTGAAACAGGCGCCTCTTTCCGCCCCTGCCGTGCGCGGAGTGATTGTCGAACCCGGCGCGCCGCACACGGCGTCCGATCTCTTTGTCTTTGCGTTGCTGCGTCTGGCAATCCAGGCCAAGTCGGCCAACCCCGCTCTGCGGCTGGCTTTTGTCTTCCCCACCGGTTTCATCGGCCAATTCGGCGATACCGTCAAGCGGCTTGCCCTATATTCTGATCTACTGGGTACGACCGACGCGCCGGGGTGGCGCTCGGACGCCGGCTGGATTGCCGAACACGCACTCAATAAGCCCGTCATCCTCAAACTGGAGAGCGGACCTGCCTCGACGGCATCGTATCTGTCCGCGGCGCTGGCGGCCTCCGGCTCCGCGGTCGAAATACTCTGGTCAACGCCGTCCGATGCCGGCGCTGCCAATCAACTGTGCGCGGCCGATACATTCCTCACTCATTCTCTTCCCGCCAACCTTCTTCGTCTGAATGACAAGGCGCTGCCTTTGACGCTCACGGTGGACGGAGCAGAGAGCGATGGCGCGGGCTGGTTCGGCAGCGGGCAATCGGGAGATATTGTTGTGTTGGCGCCGGTTCATGGCCTTCCCGATCATCCCCGAACGGTAATCTTGCAGGGCACGGCCAAGGCGCAATACGAGATTCAATGGTTCGACGCGGAAACCGGAAACCGCATCCCGGCAAGCGAGCCGGTAAACAGCACCACGGGCCTGACCGCGACCTGCGCGTGCGGTAGTCAATTCGTACTCGTTGGCATTCACAAGAAGAGCAGCGCCGAAGCAACGGTTTACAACCAGGTAGAGGTCAAGGGCGGAATCGACCTCAGCGTCGAAGAGATTATTGCCCGCTGGCAGCAATATCGCGAGGCCCAGAAGCGGCGGCTGGACAATTACCAGGCCTTCAGTTTTATGAACCTACACTTCGAGAGCACGACCGTGGCGCAGGCCTTTGACATTTCCATGCGCCTCAGGCAGTTCTTCGAGCGCGGCGGCAAAATGGAGTTCGCGCAGACCGAGTTCTACGTCAACGGCGTGAAGTTCAGCAATAAGCATGAATTTCCGCTGCCGCAACTGGAACCGGAAAAGGTTCTGACCCAGCCGCTGGAATTGACGCTGAACGAGCGCTATACTTACAAACTTCTGGGCACGGAACAGATTGACGGCGTCCAGTGCTATATCGTGGGCGTGGAACCGAAGGCGCAGGATGAGAATCTTTACAGTGGCAAGATATGGATCGACGGCGTCAGTTTCCGCGAGGTGCGGCAGACGCTGAGCCAGCGCGGCGCAAAGAGCAGTATCGTGGTCAATGTGGAGACCCAGAACTTCTCTCTGGTGAACGACAGTCAGGGCAATCCGTTCAACCTGCTTCGCTCCATCTCCGCGCAACAGACGCTGAATGCGGCGGGACGTGATTTTCAACTGCAAAGAACATTGAAGTTCTCCGACTACGCCATCAATACGCCGCATTATGCCGAAGATCTGACGGCTGCGCATCGCTCCGACGCGCCCATGTATCGCGAGACCGACCAGGGACTGCGCGAACTGAAGATCAAGGACGGTGAACGCGTCGTGCAGCAGACCAGCGATAAGCGCATTGTTTCCCTGGTGGGCGGCGCCATGTACGAGGGAACTTTTAATTTTCCCATTCCCATCGCCGGCATCAGCATGGCCGATTTCGACTTTCGGCACACCGGCGCGCAACTCTCCACCTTTTTTGCCGGACCGATACTGGCGACCGACCTCTCAAAACAGTACGCAACCAAGTACCGTCTGGCGGCGGATTTGGCGCTCTCCGCGCTGCCCGGCGAGGACCGCGTCTATAACGGCAATGTGGAGAACATTGGCGAGGAGATCTGGTCCTGGGAGCAGACCATTGGTGTTCGCGCCTCCTGGCAGGCCACCAGTCACTTCAGCGCGACCGCATTCACCTATCTGGCCTACGACATCTACCGCCGCACCAGCGACACGGCTGGCCTCTACGAGCTGCCGCGCAACGGCGTGGCTCTGTTGCCCGGAGTCCAGCTTCGGCTAACCGAAAAGGGCTATATCTTCACCGCCGACGGCACCAGGGGCGAACGCATCGCCTGGAAACAGTTTGGATGTGCGGCATCGTCTTCGCAATGTACTCAGGAGTCTCTGCCGTCCAAACTGCCGCCGCCGCAGAGCGCCTACACTCTCTGCGACGCCGACCTCAACAAGGATTACTACATCGGCAAATTCACCAAGGGCGGATGGGATCTGGCCTACTATGGCGGAGACCAGTTGGATCGCTTCTCCCGCTACTTCCCATCCTTCTTTTCCAATCCGCGCATTCACGGCATTCCCGGCGGTACGGATTCCTTCGACGCCATCGCCATGAGCAACGTCCACTACGGATTCAACGTGATGGACCTGGTCAAGTTTGAGGGACTCTACAGCTATGCGCGCGCTCGCAACCTGGACGAGTCCAGCCACTTCAAAAAGTTCGACGGGCTGGAAACCAACTTCAACACCGCCGGTCCCAAGGGTACCCTGATCCAAGGCACAGTTTCCTATGCCCTGGACGGAAACATTCCGCGTTATAACTCCCGTTTGGGCTTCACGATCATGGTCTTCAAGCCCTTCAAATAGGCGCGCCGATGACGACTGAGAAAAAGACGGCACTGGTCACTGGCGCCTCGGGAACTTTGGGTTCGGCCATGGCGCAGGCATTGGCCGCGGCTGGATGGCGTGTGGCTGTTCACTATCATCACGGCCGGGATGCAGCCAGTCAGGCCGTCGAAAACATTCTCGCTGCGGGCGGAGAAGCGTTGGCGGTTGCTGCCGATCTTTCCAGTCAGCAGGATGCGGCCGCGCTCTTTCAGCAAATCGAGGAGCGGCTCGGCCCGGTCGACTGCCTGGTCAACAATGCGGGCATCAGCCGCGATGTGCTGCTGGCCTTCATGTCCGAAGAGCAATGGG
>Ga0302275_10003933_pt1 | contig 14846 bp, 10 predicted proteins | sample III_Bog_N2_2_FD_200229 | JGI IMG/M metagenome (GOLD analysis project Ga0302275, IMG submission 200229) | Peat permafrost microbial communities from Stordalen Mire near Abisko, Sweden - III_Bog_N2_2 | ecosystem: Environmental > Terrestrial > Soil > Wetlands > Peat | place: Sweden: Abisko...
ATCGAATGAGGGCAATCAGTTCTGGGGTTGCTCAGCGTATCCACGCTGCCGGTTCACGATGCAATTATGACAGTGGTTAGACGTTGCTGCTCGGACGGCCACGCCAACCACCTTTTCTCCCCCACCCCGTTTCCAATAGAGCGGTTTTTACGACCCGGGCCTGACATTGATGACCAGACGATTCCCGGCTTGTCGTACGGAAAAGGGGTGGCTCGGAATTGACGCTGGTTCAGTTGGGTTGCAATGACGGGATTGGTCGGCCCGGTTCGCAAGTTTCGGATCCATGGCATCGAGATAAACGCACGTTAACCCTGGGCTGTGCATTGTCGGAACGGTTTGCTGAGTAAGCGCTGAGGCAACCACCGGCGGTTTTCGGTTGCCTAAATTCGCCTGCGGATTACGATAACTGCCCATTCATCGTACTTGGGAAGATGTCGCCATGACTCCAGAGGAAACAGCCCGCCAGCAGATTGACGCGCAACTCATCGCGTCGGGCTGGGTCGTCCAGACGAAAGACAAAATCAACCTCGCCGCATCCCGTGGTGTAGCGGTCTGCGAACTCTCCTTCGCTACTGGTGAGCCAGATTACACGCTGTTCGTGGACGCGAAAGCCCTCGGTACGGTTGAGGCCAAGCCCGCTGGCCACACGCTCACGGGCGTTGAAGAGCAATCCACAAAATATGTCGCTGGCGTTCCCTCAAACTTGCCGCATTGGCACAATCCGCTGCCGTTCTGTTACGAGTCCACCGGTGCGGAAACCCGCTTCACCAACCGCCTCGACCCGGATCCACGCAGCCGGAATGTCTTCGCGTTCCATCGCCCGGAAACCTTGCTTGCCTGGGTACAGCAAGCAAAACAGTTGAGTCAGCGACTCAAGGAGTTTCCGCCGCTGGCCCGGGCCAAACTCTGGCCCGCGCAGTTCGAGGCCATCACCAATCTGGAAAAATCCTTCGCTGCCGGCCGGCCGCGTGCGCTCATCCAGATGGCCACTGGCTCGGGCAAAACGTTCACGGCGGTGAATTTCATCTATCGCCTCGTGAAATACGGCGGTGCCAAGCGCGTGCTGTTTCTAGTGGATCGCGGCAACCTCGGCGAACAGACGCTTAAGGAATTTCAGCAGTTCGTTTCGCCGGTCAACCAATACAAGTTCACGGAGGAATACATCGTCCAGCATCTCACCAGCAACACGCTCGACAGTTCCGCCCGCGTTGTCATCGGCACGATCCAACGCGTGTTCTCCATGCTCAAGGGCGAGCGTGAGCCGGCACCCGACCTCGACGACCTGCCGATCGAGGCTGCTGAAACTCTGTTCAAGCAGCCAGTCCCGGTCGAATACAATCCCGCGTTTCCAATTGAGGAATTTGATTTTATCGTCACGGACGAATGTCATCGCTCCATCTACAATCTCTGGCGCCAGGTTCTGGAATACTTCGATGCCTCGCTAATCGGCCTCACCGCCACGCCATCCAAGCAGACATTCGGGTTCTTCCAGCAAAATCTCGTTCAGGAATATAGCCATGAAACGGCCGTGGCCGACGGCGTGAATGTGGGCTGCGACATCTACCGCATCAATACCGCCATCACGACGGCTGGTTCCAAGGTCGAAGCCGGCCTGTTCGTGGACAAACGTGAGCGCGCCACCCGAAAAGTCCGCTGGGAACAGCTCGACGAACCGCTTGCCTACGATGCCAGTGCCCTCGACCGTGATGTCGTCGCCCCGAGCCAGATCCGCACCATCCTCAGCACATTCCGCGATCGCATCTTCACCGAAATGTTCCCGGGCCGAACCGACGTGCCCAAGACGCTCATCTTCGCCAAGGACGATTCCCATGCCGACGACATCGTTCGCATCTGCCGCGAGGTGTTCGACAAGGGCAACGACTTCTGCAAGAAAATCACCTACAAGACCACCGGCGAATCGCCCAAGGCCCTCATCGCCGCCTTTCGTAATAGCTATTTCCCGCGCATCGCCGTCACCGTGGACATGATAGCCACCGGCACGGATATCAAGCCGCTGGAAATCGTCTTCTTCATGCGCAGCGTGGCATCCAAAAACTTCTTCGAGCAGATGAAAGGCCGAGGAGTGCGCGTGGTGTCCGACACCGAGATGGAACAGGTTAACCCCGGTATCAAGCGCAAGACCCGCTACGTCATCGTGGATGCCGTCGGCGTGTGCGAAAGGGTGCAGACCGAATCCCGGCCGCTGGAGAAGAAACCCACCGTCAGCTTCGATAAACTGCTCGATGCCGCCGCGCTGGGCACAACCGAAGTGGCCGCCGTCGAATCGCTCGCCGGCCGTCTCATCCGTTTGGAACGCCGCTTCGATGCCGAGGTGGCTGCCGAAGTCGTGCAGACCGCCAAGGGCCATACGTTGGCCCAGATCTCCAAAGGCATGTTGAGCGCGATTGATCCCGACGAAATTCTTGCGCAGGCCAAACAGGGCAAAGCCGAATATGTCGAGCCGACCGATAAAGAAATCGCCGCCGTTCGCGAAACTCGAATCAAATCGGCCCTTGCGCCGCTGGCCACCAACCCCGATCTCCGCAATCTGCTCAAGAAAATCGCCAAGGCCGCCGACCAGACGATTGACATTATTTCCCGCGACACGCTGATTTACGCCGGCCCAGCGCAGGCCACCACGTCGAACAATGGTGAGATTGCCAAATCCTTCCGTGACTACATCGAGCAGCACCGGGCCGAGATCACCGCGCTACAAATCCTTTATAGCCGCCCGTTCAAACAGCGCCTCACCGAGCCGATGCTCAAGGAATTGGAAAAGAGATTGCGCGACAACCACGCCGCCTGGACCGAGGACAATCTCTGGGCGGCGTTCGCCGCCGCCAATCCCGGCAAGGTCAAGGGTCGCTCGCAGGCCGGGCGCTTTGCGGACCTCGTCGCCCTGGTACGCTTTGCGCTGGAACAACAGCCCGTGCTCACGCCTTTCGCCGACTCTGTAACCGAACGGTTCAACGAATGGCTCATGAACAAAGCCAAGGCCGACATGGCGGCTGGACGCAAGTCCTTTAGCGCCGAACAACTCGCGTGGCTGTATTTAATTCGCGACCACATCGCCACGGCCATCAGCATTGAGGCGGAGGATTTGGATCTCACGCCGTTCAATCAGCGCGGTGGCTTGGGCAAAGCCCATCAACTCTTCGGCGAGCAACTGCCCAAGCTGCTGGACGAACTCAACGAGGTGCTCGCCGCATGAGCCTGTTTGATAATCTATTTGGCCGCAAGAAGCCCGATCCTGAACCGGTTCCGCCCAAGCCGTCCACACCTGCGGTATTACCTCCGAAGAAGAATCAGCCCGGCGATCCCTCCAAGGACCCGAACATGATCAAAGTATTCGACGCCTACGGGCGCGAAATGTTTATCACGAAGGAGGTTTGGCGCACCCAGGTCTTGCCGGGAACACTCAAATCAAATTGGAATAATGCCGAACAACTCGCCGGCGTTGTCATCGGTTCCATGAATGACGGGTTTTTCGCCGATGTCCTGGCAGCCGCGGAACAACTTTACCGCATTGATCCAATTCCAGCGCGCGGCACCTGCGCTTATGGTATCGTGCTGATGAAAATCAATCGTCTCGACGATGCCGAGAAGGTGTTTCAATCCTACATTCAGAAGCACGGCGAAGAAGGCTCCATCCTAACCAATCTTGCCAAAGTTTATTCCGCTCGCAACGATCATCGAAAGGCCGAGGAGGTCCTCTGGCACGGTTTGGAGCTTGATCCAAATCAAGACAACGGCATGGGGTGGTATTTTACAATCTACCGCGAGCGCGGTGGTGAACCGGCCGGACAGGATGCGTTGCGTCGAATTGCCGCGTTGCCCGGCAGCTGGCGGGCTAAACTCTGGCTGGCGAGACAGGCGTTGCAAGCCCGCAAAACGGTAGAAGCCCTCTCAATGTATCAGGAATGTCTCGCCCGCGCGACCAAACCCGTCCCAACGGATTTGCTCATGCAGATGAGCGGCGACCTAGGCAACGCCGGGCATTTGCCCCAAATCCTACAACTGGTCGAACCGCATTTCGACGCCAAAACTCACGGCCTCCCCGTTGGCAACAACCTCATCAAGGCCCATCTCGATCTCGGTCAGATTGACGCTGGCCGCCGCATTCTCGACCAGCTTTACGCCCAAAACCGGATGGACTGGAAACAAAACTTGAGCTATTGGGACACGGAGCTGGCCAAGGCCAGGGTCGCAGCCGCGCCGGTGGATCAAAAGACGCCGATGCAAATAGCGATGCTCACTATCGAAGGCCCGGTGTGGTTGAAACCCACTTCGCCGGCGGTTGAACTGTTCCCGGCCAGGACGGCGGACGCGGTCACAATCGCTTTTCTGGGATGCAGCGCCGAAGTAGCCACCAATTCAAAACGCATCGAACGCCAGATGACTGATGCGTCTGGCCGCATGAGCCGGGCGTTGCCGCTTTTTCTAGCCGAGCAAGTTGAGTTCGGCAGCCAGACGCGCGTGCAAACCCTGGTTCCGTGGATTACCAATGCCGGCGGCGGATTCGTTTTCAGCGGCGTCCCCTGGAAAGATGACGACGCGGCCAATTATGCCCGGCAGGGTGAAACCAAAAGCGATTACGTGGTGACCATAAATTTGAAACCAAACGCGGAACCGTGGACGGCAGAATTGCGTTTGATCCGAACTATTGACGCAAAATGCCTTGGCACGTTGAGCGGTTCCTTTCCATCCGCCAAGCCGGAGGAAGGAATTCCTGCACTCGCCCGGCAGTTGTTGACTCTGCTGAAGGAACAGGCCGAAGTCGAGCCTGTCACCGTTACATCGCTCTATCAGACTCCCGGCGCGCCGCACTTCGCGTATTACTTGCTCCGGCTGGAACAACTGCTGGCCGTGCGCTGCGGGGGCATGGATGGTATTCCCGCCGGTTTTCTCAGTGGCGAACGTGAAATTATTGATGGCAATCTTCAGTTGTGCCTCGATAATCCGCAGAACATCGGCACCCGGATTCTCTTGGCCCAAACACTATTAGCCATGAAACGCGCCCGGCCGGACATCCTCCTGGAATTCAAAGATAAACTGGCGCTATTGCAAAAGGAAAAGCCGTTGCCAGAACCGGCGAATGGCGTGTTGCAGCGGATGTTCAATGAGGTGCTGGCGGCATGAGTGAACTCGGCACAAGTCATCTCCCGAAAGGCTGGGCGTGGAAAACGATTCCTGACCTAGTCAGGAACGACGGTGTTTTCATTGACGGCGATTGGGTGGAGAGCAAAGACCAAGACTCGAACGGCAACGTGCGACTGATTCAGTTGGCGGACGTTGGCGATGGTGTTTACCGCGACAAGTCAGACCGCTTCATGACGAAGAAGAAAGCCGATGAGTTGCGATGCACATTTCTCAAGGACGGCGACGTGCTCATAGCTCGGATGCCTGACCCCCTTGGCCGCGCTTGTATCTTTCCTGGCGACCCAAAGCCATCCGTTACAGTGGTGGATGTCGCCATTGTGCGCTCAGGCAAAGGCGAATTTGACCACAGTTGGCTGGCCAATTTCGTAAACGCTCACGAGTTTCGTTCCGCAATTTCCGGTTTGCAGGCAGGCTCAACGCGGAAGCGGATTTCACGTGGAAACCTCGCGACAATTCCGTTGCCCGTACCACCGCTCCCCGAGCAGCACAAAATTGTTGCAGAGATTGAGAAGCAATTCACGCGGTTGGAGGCGGGGGTGGCGGCGTTGCGGCGGGTACAGGCCAACCTCAAACACTACCGCGCCGCCGTCCTCAAAGCCGCCTGCGAAGGAAAGTTAGTTCCCACCGAGGTCGAGCTCGCCAAAAATGGAAACCGGAAATCGAAATTAGAAACTGGCGAAGCACTGCTCGCCCGCATCCTCACCGAGCGCCGCCAAAACTGGCAAGGCCGTGGCCAGTACAAAGAACCCGCCGCCCCAGACACAGTTGGTCTTCCGCCGCTACCGGAAGGATGGACGTGGGCCACAATGCCGCAACTCGGCGAACTCAACCGGGGAAAGTCTAAGCATCGTCCTCGCGATGACTCTCGGCTTTACGATGGTCCATATCCATTCATTCAGACCGGAGACATTCGGAGGTCAAGAGGGACGATTCGTGAACACACGCAGACATATAGCGAATTTGGTTTGCAACAGAGCCGTCTCTGGCCGGAAGGAACGCTTTGCATCACAATTGCCGCAAACATTGCCGAGACAGGGATTCTGAAATTCAAATCCTGTTTCCCGGACAGCGTAGTCGGCTTCACTAACAACGCCCATCCCGACACAACACGTTACGTTGAGTTCTTCATTCGCACCGCAAAGGAAAAGTTGGCGCAGTTCGCACCAGCAACCGCGCAGAAGAACATCAATCTTGATGTTTTACAGAAAGTGGCAATCCCGCTCCCCCCGCTGGCCGAGCAGACGCGAATCGTGGCGGAAGTTGAGCGGCGGTTGAGCGTGGTGGAGGAGTTGGAGTCGGTGGTGACCGCCAACCTCCAGCGCGCCACCCGCCTCCGTCAGTCCATCCTCCAAAAAGCATTTACAGGTGAACTCACATAAATATTATGAAACCGAGTATCTTTATTGGCTCATCATCAGAAGCACTCGCCCTCGCCAAGGCAATCAAGGGCGTGCTCAAAATGGATTTCAATGTCGATATCTGGAACGAGCACCTTTTTGAGCTAGGAGAAGACACACTAAATAACCTGCTGCGATTTATTCAGTGCTACGATTTCGCTTTGCTTGTCCTCACAGGCGATGATTTTGCGAAGATTCGCGGCAAAGGTGTAAAAACTCCCCGTGACAATGTAGTTTTCGAGCTTGGACTGTTCATGGGGGCCCTGGGGAGGAGACGTGCTTTTCCAATTGTAGCTCCAGCAAAAGCAAAGCGTGTGGAAACACCTTCCGACCTGCTCGGAACCACAGCGGTCTATTTGCCCAAAGGGTTTGCTAAAAAATCAACGCCGGCAGCGTTACGCGCTAATTTGACGAGGCTGATCCAAACGCTCAAGGAGCGAAGCCGGGAGTCCAATCTCCAACACTTGCCCTCGACTGCGTTGGCTATCGGCTACTTTAAGAATTTTGTCCTTCCCGTTTGCAGAGAGCTGGCCAAGAAAAAGACGGTTTCAATTGTTGGCAAGAAGATCGATATCAGTCGTGACAATTTTGATTTTACTGTTGTGCTCCCTAAATCTTTGTCAGAGGCATCGGTCGAAGGTGCTCAACGATTCTGTAAAGCGCACAAGATAGCAGAGTTCAAATTGAAAACAGGTTCGCGGAATTACCCGTTTTACGTCAGTTCTTCAGTCAAAGCTGGTCGCTTGGCGTTTTACGATTACCCAACAACGCTGCACGCTTCCCACGAGTGTGTGCGACTAGCGCTCGCTGGGCCTTACATGGGATATGGCAAACACCATTCGGTTTTGGATCGCCGCGAGATTCGGAATTTCGAACGCACACTTCGAATTCTGCTTTCAAATGACCCGTCAGCTAGTGAGTTCCGAGACAACGTCAAAATCATTCACGCAACATAATTATGGCAATACGCACACGATCACTAGAAAACCTTCGCGCACGGCGCAATCCCGATGGTCTGCTAACGGAAGCCTACGCGAGCGTCCAGGAAGACGATGCCGTTCAGTATTTGATCGGCGCAATGGAGGCGGTTGAACCTGGGTTCACAAAAAGAACCTATGAAGAGGGAAACAGGGTCGCCAATCAGATCTCGGCAGGGCTGGCCGCCGAGAGTTTGAAAGCCGATTATGAGTATCAAGGATCGGTAACGAAGAACACCCACATCAAAGCATACAGTGACATTGACTTGCTGGTTCTCGAAACACGCTTCTTTTCGCTACAAGCTCCGCAACAGCCAGCGAGCCCTTATAAGGGCGACCCTGTTCAAGATTTGCTTCAAATTCGCAGGGTCTGCATTTCGCATCTAAAGACTTCATTCCCAAAAGCAACTGTGGATGACTCTGGCCCAAGGTCGGTGAAAATCTCTGGCGGGTCACTTGTTAGAACAGTGGATATCGTTCCGGCCAATTGGTATGACACAAACGATTACGCAGAGAAGAAACAGAAAATTTTACGTGGCGTGCACGTTCTCAATGCGCATAAGCCAGAACGAGAGTCGGATCAGCCATTCATCCACGGCGCATGGATCGAACATAAGGACCTCACTACACTAGGAAGCACCCGTAAATTGATTCGCCTGTTGAAATCTCTGAAATACGATTCAGAAGACAAGGTGACGATCTCCAGCTACGACATCGAATCTCTGGTGTTCAGAATGAACGACACGCAAATGCAGAAGCCACGAGGCGAAGAAATCCCGCTAGCTCATTCTTGCTGGCTCTGGCTCAAGGCAGTCGAAGACAGTCAGCAGCTTCGCGATCAATTGTCTGTTCCTGATGGGAAGCGGAAGATTTTCGCAGAGGGAAAGGCGACGCTGGCTCAGCTAAAGTCACTGCGGCAGGAGTTGGAAGGTTTGCTTTACGACATCAACCAAGGCCTAACGCGTTCGATGCGAAACCTCGCGGAAGCAAAGATCAAGTGGCCAAGCTGATTCCATTCTTTTACTCATGAACAATTCCATCGTCCTCGTCCAAAAACTCTGGAATTATTGCAACATCCTCCGCGATGACGGTTTGTCGTATGGCGATTATGTGGAACAGTTGACGTTTCTTCTGTTTCTGAAAATGGCGGATGAGCAGTCGCGGCCGCCGTTCAACAAGCCGTCGCCCATTCCCAAGGGCAAGGATTGGCCGGCGTTGCTGTCCAAGGATGGCGACGAGCTGGAAATTCATTACCGCCATACGTTGGAGGAACTCGGCAAGCGGTCGGGCATGCTAGGCGTCATTTTCCGCAAGGCGCAGAATAAAATCCAGGACCCGGCCAAGCTCCGCCGGCTCATCGTGGATCTGATTGACAAGGAGCAGTGGTCCAGCCTATCCGCCGACGTGAAGGGCGACGCTTACGAGGGGTTGCTGCAAAAGAACGCCGAGGACGTGAAAGGCGGCGCAGGCCAATATTTCACGCCGCGCCCGCTCATCGCCGCCATGGTGGAGGTCATCGCCCCGCAGCCGGGGCAGGCCATCTGTGATCCGGCGTGCGGCACGGGCGGTTTCTTGCTGGCAGCGCATGATTATCTGGCCAAACATCACGCGCTCGACCGTGCGCAAAAGAAAAAGCTCAAGAGCGGCACGTTCTTCGGCATCGAACTGGTGGACAGCGTTACGCGGCTGTGCGCGATGAATCTTTTGCTGCATGGCATCGGCGGGGAGTCGGAAGAGGATTTGCCGGTAGTCACCAAAGATGCACTGGCCGGGAAGCACGGCGAATACGAGATCGTCCTGGCCAATCCGCCGTTCGGCAAGAAGAGCAGCGTGACCATCGTCAACGAGGCGGGCGAGTCGTCCAAGGAATCGCTCATCATCAACCGCGACGACTTCTGGGCGAGCACGAGCAACAAGCAACTCAATTTCCTCCAGCACATCTTCACCATCCTCAAGCAGCACGGTCGCGCGGCGGTGGTGTTGCCGGACAATGTGCTGTTTGAAGGCGGCGCGGGCGAAACCATCCGGCGCGAACTGCTCAAGCAGGCGGACGTGCATACTTTGCTGCGCCTGCCCACCGGCATCTTTTACGCGCAGGGCGTAAAGGCAAATGTCCTGTTCTTCGACCGCAAACCCGCGCAGGAAAAGCCGTGGACACAAAAGCTGTGGATCTACGACCTGCGCACGAACCTTCATTTCACGCTCAAGGAAAATACACTCAAGCGGAGCGACCTCGACGACTTCGTCGCCTGCTACAACCCGAAGAATCGTCACCAGCGCAAAAAAAGCGAGCGGTTTAAGTCCTTCACCTACGACGAACTGACCAAGCGCGACAAGGTGAATCTGGACATCTTCTGGCTGAAAGACGACGCGCTGGAAGAATCCGCCAACCTGCCCGCCCCGGAAATCATCGCCGCCGACATCACTGCTGACCTGGAAGCAGCGATGGAGCAATTTGCCACCATTGCCGAGGATTTGAAGAAATGAATGCCGCCCTGCCACCAGTTGCCGATTCACCGCCTCCGCTGCCACCGGCATTAAAGAGTAAACCAGGGGCGATGCGTAATATGTTCACCATCCTGCTTAGTCTTTGCCTCGGACTGTTTTTGGTAGATGCAGTGTTTTCATTGATCGATGACTCCTTGATCTTCTTTTTTGGTCTTCACTCGTTTTCGATCCTGCGTGATTTAACCTCTTTTTTCGCAGTCCTTATGGCGGTCGGGATATATGTGCTGATGGGATTGACGCCGATGGTTCCAAAACGGCTGTTTCTGCCCATTCCGCTTTTCACCCTGGCAACGATGCTGGCCGCGTTTCCTCTGGCGATTTATTGCTTTGACCGGATTCCAGAGGTGGACGTTGGATTTTCAGCTTTTCAGGTTGTTCTGGGCCTAATGATTCTGAGCTGGTCACAAGGCGGGCTCAAATTTAATTGGCCGCTAGTCCCGGCAAACCGGCTTGGTGTCCGGCGCTCTGGCTGGCGGAACCTGTCCGTATTCGTGCTGCTGAATGTCTTTGTGTTGTTGCCATTGGTGACAACGTATCTTTTCCTGTGCGCCACCTTGGCGGTGGATCATTATACCGGTGGTTTTATGGCTCTGCATCCCGCGGGCTTCACGGTGCAGGTGAGAAAATATGTCCGCAATGACGGCAAGACCATCGAGTTGTTCCCAATGTCGCATGTCGCCGACGCAGTTTTCTATCAGCAGGTTTCACAGACATTCCCAACGAACTCGATCATCCTGATGGAAGGCGTTACGGACGTTAATAATCTGCTGACGAACAAACTCAGCTACAAGCGTATGGCGAAATCACTCGGACTGTCCGAACAAAAGGAAACATTTAGGCCCGTACGTGGTGAGCGGGTACGGGCGGATGTGGACGTGGATCAGTTCTCACCGGCCACGATTGACATCCTGAACCTGATCACGCTGGTTCATGCCAAGGTCATAAATCCGGAAACATTGCGACAATTACTGCAATTTACGCCATCACCTCAGATTCAGGATCAGCTCTTTGACGACTTACTTTGGAAACGCAACCAGCACCTTGTAGGAGAAATTAAATCCCATCTGTTGCTATCGGACAACATCATGGTGCCGTGGGGAGTGGCCCACATGCCGGGAATCGCCAAAGAAATAATGAAAATTGGCTTCCGTTTGGACGAAACCCATGAATATATGGTGATCCGGTTCCGTCGCGCGGGAAATATTGGGAATACCGGCAAACCATGAAACCAACGTGGGCAAGCGCATCCACCGCACCATCACCCCGGCCGAGGTGGCCGACGTAGCCCATTTCGAGACCGCGCAACCGGTGAATTGCCCTAAATGCAATACTCGCATCCGTAGCCAGTTCCTCCCCGCCCAAATCGTCCACGACCTCGACAGATGCCCCGCCACCTAACGGTCCGGACGAAGCCCGTTTCCGCTCGCGTCCGGCGGTTTTGTCCGGTTACGCTTCGGCCAACGAAATTGCCCGCCAGAAAATTGAAGATGACCAAAGCAATCTTGGTTGCTGTGCTGGTCGGTGTGGTGGTGAACCTGCACGCCGCGCCGGGGTGGCCGGTGCCGCCCACCCGCGATCCGCATTCGCCGGGCTTTGTCACGGCCACCGAACTGCCTGACGGCACCGTACCGCCCGCCGATGCCGATGGAAATTTCATTCTCGGCCCGATGCACCCGCCCGCCCCGGAAATGGCCACGAATACGCTGCTCGGCACGGTGATTGAAATCACCATGAGTTCGGCGGACAGCAAGATATTCCCCGGCATCGCGCGCGAACCGAAGACTTTCGGCACGCCTGACCCCGCCGATCCCGCTAAGCTTATTGTGACCACCAGCCATCCCGCGCCTTACATGCGGCGCATCGCAGTCTATGTGCCGAAACAATACATCCTTGGCACGGCCGCGCCGTTCATCGTCGGCGCGGACGGCCCGGATAAACTCTTGTTCACGGCGTTGGACAATCTGATTGCGGGGAAAAAGATTCCCGTGCTGATCGCCATCTCCATCGCCAACGGCGGCGGCGACGCGCAGGGCAGCGAACGCGGTTTGGAATACGACACGATGTCCGGCCGCTACGCCGAATTCGTCGAGCAAGAAGTATTGCCGCTCGTGGAGAAGAAATGTGCCGTACAGCTATCAAAAGATCCCGACGCCCGCGCGTCGATGGGCACCAGTTCCGGCGGTTCCTGTGCGTTAAGCATGGCGTGGTACCATCCGGAACTCTATCACCGCGTGCTCGCGTATTCCGGCACGTTTGTGAACCAGCAGTGGCCGCCGGATTCCTCGACCCCGCACGGCGCGTGGGAATATCACGAACACCTCATCCCGGAAAATCCCGCCAAGCCCATCCGCCTTTGGCTCGAAGTTGGCGACCGCGACCTGCTGAACTCCAATGCCATGCGCGATAACATGCACGACTGGGTGCTGGCTAACGAAAACATGTCCAAAGTGCTCGCGGCGAAACATTATCATTATCAATTCGTCTTCGCCCGTAACGCCGGCCACGGTGACGGGCGCGTAAAACAGCAGACATTGCCCGAAGCCTTGGAATGGCTGTGGCGTGATTACCAACCCGTGATGAAATAGCAAATCAAACGGAAACAGTTCAGTCCTCCACCAGACAGGTAAAAAGAAGCCGACCCCCGGCCGGCTTCTCGTTCGTCCCGCCATCCACCCCCGGCACGAATGCCGGGATCAGATGTGGTGGCTGACGGTCAGCTTTTGGTGCTGACCTGTTTGATGAGCTGGGCGAGTTGTTCGATGCCCGGCGGCAGTTGTTCCTGGCCGACCTGTTCGAGCCGCTCGAAGTTGGGATAATCAGCGATGGGCATTTTCACGCCGTCACCGAGCAGATCCTTGAGCTTCCCGCCAAACGCCGCGATCATCTCGTTCCAGGAACCGATCTCCTTGACGAGCGCCTCGACATTCCGCTGTTCCCAGAAGCCGCCTTCATCGCTTACCGAATCGAGGCCACCGAGCTCCCTGACCTTATCGAGCAGGGCGATGACGCTGAGATGACAGCGCAGGAAGTTCGGCACCCCGCCGCATTGGGGATCGCTGGCGTACTGGGTTTTCACAAACGACCGCCAGGACCAGCCGTTCAGCCGGGTTTTCAATTTGCCATGTCGGGGATCAACGATTTGGGCGGGATACTGGCAGAGGCCGAAGTTGGATTCCTCGCAGCCGTCGCCCGGCCAGGCGGTGAACGCGATCATCCGGGTCGGGGAGACCCGGCGCGAACTGTATTCCGATTCGCCCGGCAGATGACCGAGACTGACTGAGCCCTGGGCCTGGATCAACAGCCAGCGCAAGGGATCCTCTTTGCCACGCAGTTCATAATCACATTCGTCCCCGGCCAGATTCACGAGGTCGCCGACTTCCTTGAAGGGCAGATCGTGGGCGGCCCGGTGCAGGGCTTCGACGAGTTTTGCCGCCGCGGCATCATCGCCGGTGGTTTTCAGTTTATAATGGATGGTGAGACCCATGTTGGTTTCCTTTCATTGTATTGGGGTTGCGGTTTAACGGCCATGATGTTTGCGCCAGACCTGATAAATCTGGACGGCACCCACGATGGCGAGGAATCCGACCACATAAGGCCAGATGTAGTAGAGCACGAACAGAGCGACCAGGGCGAGAATGCCCAGGCCGGTCGCCCGATGGTTGAATTGCATGATCGCCTTGGGTTGAGGGTTGTTGATGAAGCCGCCAGCCATCATCGGATGACTGGCGGCTGTCTCCCGTGGGAGACAATTAGGGTTCGGCCACGGGTTTATATTTGAGCTGGGTGAGCAGGCATTCCGAGGTGTCCACGTCGTGGCGCGGCCCCAGATAAACCGGCTGATACAGGGCATTACTCTCCCGGTGGGCATACAGGTAACGCACCTCGACCACCTGGCACACCTCCGGCATCGGGTGGTTGGCCGGGATGGTGACATTGCCACACGGCATCCAGCCGTCTTCGCCCAGCAGCCGGACTTCCACGCTCCGCTGTGGATTGACCTTGGCCACCACGCATGACAGCGTGGCATAGAACTTGTGCTTCAACTGCGGACCGCCGGTATTTGGCCGACCCGGGGTGTAGGGCACAGCCAGCCGCTTGAACACGACGCCCTCCTGTTTACCCGTCCAGAGCTCCGCATGCAGCCGGACCTTGTCTTTGGCCGTGAACGCCGTGAGCGTGTATCTGACGTACCGATGCTGGGAACTGGCCAGCAGGTTCATCAGGGCGGTCAACCGCTGGCGATAGGCCTGTGGCCGCAGATCCTCATGGTCGATCGCCAGGAGGTCAAACGCGTGATACACATCGCCGACACATTCACCATCGAGGATGAAGTCCCCGGGTAACTGGCGGACATCTTGGACCACCGTCGCCGGCAGGCCGGTGAGCAGACCCTTCTTGTTGATGCCCTGGATGGTCTCACCGTGTTTGCGAATGAGCAGCCGCCGGCCATTGAACTTAGGCTGCATGACCACCGTCGGTTCGTTCAAGAGCCGGTTTACCTCCTGCTCATCAATGGCGTTGAGCAATTGGGGCAGGATGCCGGTAAACCGTTCCGCAGCGTCCGGCGTCTGATAGGGTGTACCGTCGGTGCCGGGGGTGTAGCCCTTGGCCTGCTTTTCCTTCACCAACTTGGCGAAGATGCGACGAGCGTTGTCATAATCGACGGGCACATTGGTTTTGGTACCGGTGTTCAGGGTGGAGCCCCGGCGGCCATAGGCGAAGTTCACGACGAAGCGTTCACCGGCCGGTTCAATGGCGCATTGATAGACCTTGTCGGAACTGCCATCGCGGTAATACAGGGTGA
>Ga0302275_10003936_pt1 | contig 14838 bp, 16 predicted proteins | sample III_Bog_N2_2_FD_200229 | JGI IMG/M metagenome (GOLD analysis project Ga0302275, IMG submission 200229) | Peat permafrost microbial communities from Stordalen Mire near Abisko, Sweden - III_Bog_N2_2 | ecosystem: Environmental > Terrestrial > Soil > Wetlands > Peat | place: Sweden: Abisko...
GGTCTCCCACAACCAGTCCGAGGCCGCCTCGGCGATGTCGCGGAACCGCTGTTCCGAGGCCTTGAGGATTTCCTCGGTATGGGCTCGCTCGGCGATCTCGGCCTTCAGCTCGGCGGTGCGGTTGTTATAACGAGCCTCCAGGGCTTCGTTGACCCGGCGCAGGCGGCGATAATGCTTATCCAGCACGCCGCGCAGCACCAGCATCGAGACCACCACGAAGCCGACATCCAGGCCCACGGAAATATATTCCCGACCCGGAACATTCCCCAAACCCAGCTCTATGAACAGATCGACGGCGATGAAATAGATCAGGCTCACCGCGCCGAAGCCGCCGAGGATACGCATAGGGGATTGGGGAAGGCGAAACATCGGCGGGCCGTCCGGTCGGATGACAGATTTAATAACCCACCAACTCTAGCACCGCCGAGCCTTCCTGACGAGACTTAGCACCTGTTCTTATTTACCAGTCGGCCACTGACGTGACCTCCCTCATATCCCTCGCCGGGCGCGGCATCCGCCGCTTGGCCTCGCGCTCAGCGCGCTCTGGATACCGGCCAAAGAGTCACATCAAATATTGGCCGGTATTAGAGCTTATGCCGGGCCGAGACCGGAGCGGCGCTGGCGGCCAAAAGGCCGATCAGATGCGGCGAATCCCTATGGGCAGCGCGGGCGATTTCCTCTACCGACTGATCGGTGCGGGCGGGAATGCCAGCCTCGGCCAGACGGGCCACCAGCATGTCGGGCTCGACCCCCAGCACCGGGGCCAGCTGGCTCAAGGGGGCGCGCTCGGCAGCCATCATCATGGCCCGCGCCGGATTTCCCACCGGACCGGCCGGCACGAAGCTGAGATAGATCGCCACCGCCAGACAAGAGGCCCCCAACATCACCTGACTGCGCGGAGCCGCCAGCAGATTGCTCAAGGCCCGCCAATTGCGCACCAGATGCAGAGCCACCGCCGCCAGCAAACCCAGGCCCAGCCATTCATGCAGACCCTTTAGCCCACCATTGGTCAGATGAAAAAACATCAAGGCCCCGCTGCCTCCGACGATCAGCATCAGAGTCCCAACCAACGGCGTGGCGTAATTGCGCATCAGACCCGACAGGCTGAGAGACTCGGCCCGCGCGGCTAAGGAAACAGTATGGGAAGCGACGGTCTGGGACATGGCGAAAGCTCCTCGGGACTCATCAATGATCTAGGCCTGATCCTGCAATGCCTCTGTTTCACCGTGATGATCGCAATGGTAACAATGCGTTTCGCGCCTCCTCCAGACATTCCCCCTCGAAATAGGCCACCAGATGCACCAGCAGGCGCTGGCTGAAGCGGTCTTGGGCGATGCGGTAAAGATGGGTCCAGGCCCCATGGCGGCGATGGATCACCGCCCAATAAGCGCCCTGCCCCACCCCCGCCGCCGGACAAAGGAAATGCGCCTCGTCCTCGGGCCCTAAGATCAGGGTCAGGTCGGGATTGATGATCAGATCGTCATGCATGAAAAAACCCTCCGTCGTTGGCACGAGGAGGGCTGACGCAATAAATGGCTCCGTCCCGTTTGATTGCCGAGAAGGCCACATCCCCTCCGCTTCGGAGGGCACCACCTTGCCCGGGTAGGCAGGTTGGTGTTGGGCGTCAGCCCAACTCTTGATGTCTGGAAGAAATCATGCCCGAACCGCCCCAGGCTGGGCAAGAAGAAAGGGACGGGCTATAGTCCCGCCGCCTTATCTCCTTCTTCTTTCCGGCGAAGACTGTCATGAGCATCCATTTCCGTCTTGATCCCCGCTGGCCGCTTTGCCTGCTGGCAGCTGTTTTCGCCGTGCTGATGCTGCGGGCCAGTCAAACACCACTGCTTGACCCGGATTCCACCAGCTATATCAATTGGTCACCCCTCCGAACCATGGGTTATCCCATGGTGATCCGGTTGCTGGGGGTGCAAGTCACTGTCCTGGCCCAGCCGTTGATCTATGCCGCCGCCACCTTGACCTTATGCTTCCAGCTGCTACGTAAACCTGGCATGGGGGGATGGGCGCTGCTGCTGGAGATCGCCCTGCTGTCCAACCCCGAGCTGAACAAATACCACGCCTTCGTCATGACCGAATCCCTGTTCATGAGCCTGTCGATCCTATGGCTGGTGGCGGCCTTGAGCTATTTCCGCCGTCCCAGCTGGCAGGCGATTCTGGCGGCCTCGGTGCTGGCGGGTCTGATGGCTTGGCTAAGGCCGACCGCCTATATGATGCCACCGGTCCTGGTGGGCATGGTACTGCTGACCCGGGCAAGTCTGCGTCCCGGCCAGTGGAAAAAGATGCTGCTGCTGGCGGTAATGCCCATGCTGCTGATGGTCGCCGCCGAGCGAGGCATCTGGCACGCCGTTCAGGGCCCAGATGCCCAGACCCTGGCTGGCCGGCATTTCTTCGCCAAGGCCGGCATGATCAATTCCCCCGAGGACGACGTCCTCAGCTATCCTGACGATCCGGTCCGCCAGCGGCTGCAGACCGCCCTGACCAGCGATTTTGCCCCCGTGCGCGATCTGATGCGCCAAGCCACGGCGTCAAACATCCACAATGTCTTGCAAGGCAATTACGAGATTTGCCTGGAATATGCCTGCAGCGTGCCATTCCGCAGTGACATTCCGCTGCCCGAAACCGAGATGAACAAGATTTTGTTCAAGATGGCCATCAAGCGCATTGCCAGTGCTCCCGTCGGATATCTGCATCTGACCCTGGATAGCTATCTTTACATGTGGGAGCTCTATTCCCAGAATCACCCCGATCTTCTGCCCGGCTTCAATGCCTTCATCAGCCAACATCGTCCTCTGCCCTTCGAACAACAGGTGGCCTCCCTGCTGGTTGAAGCCCAGCCCAGCCGCGCCGCCATCGTCGGACGTCCGGCCATAATCGCCATGGGCTGGCTGACCGGCCTGCTGGCCCTGGCCGGAATTGCGGCCCTCTGGAGAGGACGGGTTCGTTCGGAAAGCCTGGCTATTGCCATGACCGCGGCTGTCGTCACCCACGCCGGCCTGTGGTTCACCGCCATGGTCGGCATCGGTTGTCCCCGCTATACCATCGGGTTCTGGCCAACGATGATCCTTTCGGCGGTGGCTTTCGGGGCTTGGGGTTTGGAGAAACTACGCGGACGGCCCCTGGGCCGCTAAGGCTTTTGGCAAGAGGTCCCGGGTAGGATATAGTCCTGCGGGAAATCCGCAGGAAAATAACACCCAGATGACCTCCCGCATCAACACCGTCTCCTTCCAAGGCATCGACGTCCTGCCCATCGACGTGGAGGCGCAGGTCGCCAGTGGCTTGCTGATGATAGATCCGATTAACCCTGCTTGCTTTGCCGAGTTCAGGGGGATCTCACTGCATTCATTTCTTGCCTCGTCTGCGTGGCCAGGGAAACAAAAAATGAAAAAAGTAGTGTTATTAATGCTGTTCGCGGCAACGATTTTTTTAGGAAACACGCAAATCTCAATGGCTGCAAAGGCATCATATTTTATTGATAAAATAGTTAATGGCGACCAGGAGCTATCGTTACTAAATGAAAAAATGAAGGTTTTGATCGACGGTATATACAATTCAGATTCATATAATACTCAATTTGAAATTGACCAAAAAATTTGGCTAGATTCAAGATATAAATGTCTACCAAAAAATGGCGTCGATGACGTGGCTGGTTGTCTTAAGCCAGTTTATGAAACTCGAATTTTTGAATTAAAAATATACGCAGACAAGCATTATCCAGATAATTTACCCATGTTTTGTTCATTAATTGCTGGAAAATTCTCTCAAGGCAATACTGTTAAATCTGCGTCTATTGCGCCTATTGACTTACCATCAAGTGTCACCATTGATGAAATAACATATGCTATTTCCATAAAATGGAATGGGAGATACGATACTCATTTATGGGTCAATGATCATGACATGACCATTCCTGATGGCTACGAACCAGAAAACATGAGCACAGGCGCTAGTGTATATACATATAATGGTGCACATTATATAGTCTGGATGTTTGGAGACAAACCTCTAGTAGCGTCCGATTTGTTCGGAAAACTGGTGTGCTCCTTTGTTAAAAAAGGGGATTCTTTTGTCCCCGCCAGACTCAATAGCGATATAGGCCCATGACCTCCCGTATCAACACCGTCGCCTTTCAAGGCATCGACGTCCTGCCCATCGACGTGCAGGCGCAGGTCGCCAGTGGCTTGCCGGCCTTCACCCTGGTCGGCCTGCCCGATAAGGCGGTGGGCGAAAGCCGCGAGCGGGTGCGGGCGGCCTTGAACGCCTTGGGACTGGCTTTGCCGCCCAAGCGCATCACCCTCAATCTGGCCCCTGCCGATGTTCAGAAGGAAGGCAGCCATTTCGATCTGCCCATCGCCTGCGCCCTGCTGGTGGCCATGGGCATTCTGCCCAGCGACGAGATGGCCGGCTATGTGGTGTTGGGCGAGCTGGGCCTGGATGGCACATTGGCCCCGGTGGCCGGAGTTCTGGCCGCCGCCATATCAGCCCATGCCGCCGACAAGGGCCTGATCTGCCCCGGCCCGCAAGGGGGAGAAGCCGCCTGGTCCGGCACCCATGTGCTGGCGCCCGCCAGCCTGCTGGCCCTGATCAATCATTTCAAGGGCACCCAGATTCTGACGCGCCCCACGCCCGAGATCGCCGAGGAACAGGGACGTTTCCTTGATCTTCGCGACATCAAAGGCCAGGAATCCGCCAAGCGGGCCCTGGAAGTGACGGCGGCGGGGGGCCATAACCTGTTGATGATCGGCCCGCCGGGCTCGGGAAAATCCATGTTGGCGGCCCGCCTGCCCGGCCTGTTGCCGCCCCTCGACCCGGCGGAAGCCCTCGAGGTCAGCATGATCCATTCAGTGGCCGGTGCTCTGGAGGGCGGGCGGCTCTTACGCCAGCGGCCTTTCCGTGATCCGCATCATTCCGCTTCCGTACCGGCCCTGGTGGGCGGCGGCATGCGGGCGCGGCCCGGCGAGATTTCCCTGGCCCATAACGGCGTGTTGTTCCTGGACGAGCTGCCCGAGTTCAATCGCGGCGCTCTGGAAGCCCTGCGCCAGCCCCTGGAGACCGGACGGGCCAGCGTCGCCCGCGCCAATGCCCATGTCACCTATCCTTCGCGCTTCCAGCTGGTGGCGGCGATGAATCCCTGCAAATGCGGCTATCTCGGCGACCCAGCCCTGGCTTGCAACAAGGCTCCCAAATGCGGCGCCGACTATCAGGCCCGCATCTCCGGCCCCATGTTCGACCGCATCGATCTGCATGTGGAAGTCCCGGCGGTCAATCCCGCCGATCTATCCTTGCCCCCGCCTGCCGAAGGCTCGGCCGAAGTGGCCGCCCGGGTCGCCGCCGCCCGCGCCATCCAGGCCGAGCGTTACGCCGGACTGCCCGTGCGCACCAATGCCGAAGCCGATGGCGAATTGCTGGAGCGAGTGGCTTCCCCCGATGCCGCCGGCCGGGCCCTGCTGACCGAAGCCGCCGAGCGCATGCGGCTGTCGGCCCGTGGCTATCACCGGGTCTTACGGGTCGCCCGCACCCTGGCCGATCTGGACGGCGGCGGCCCGATCCTGCGCCTGCATATAGCTGAAGCCCTAAGCACTCGCCGAGTCATTGCCGGTCGCAACAGCCTTTTGGCCGGATAGGGCCACTTTTGTGACGGTATTTACAATAAATGCCCTTTCACATGGCCTGAATAGCCTGGGACTAGACTTTCGGAACTATGACGGTCAACCGTCATAAAACCTTTCCCTAGTAATCATCCTAAGCCGATCCCAGATAAGATACATCCAAGCTGAACTTAAGGCCCCCAATTGTTTTATCAGGAGGACGGTTATGATGCCCTCTATCCGACGCCCCCTGCGTTTCACCCCTGCCCGCTCACCGGCCCCGCGTGCCGATGGCTGGCGCCCGCGCCGCATCTGGAGTTTCGGCTCGGCCAAAGAACCCAGTTTGTCCGAACTGATGGATGACCCCATCTTCGGCCATCTGCTCAGTAGTGACGGCCTGCAGCAGGAGCATGTGGAGACTTTGATCTCCGAGATGCGCTATAAGCTGGGATATGCTTAAGCAACTGCGTGTTTATCTGGCCGGTCCCGAAGTCTTTTTGCCCAACGCCCTCGACATGGGGGCGCGGAAACGAGCCGTCTGCGCCGAATTCGGCCTGGACGGCGTTTTTCCTTTGGACGGAGGCTTGGAGTTGGACGGCCTGGAGCCGCGCCGCCAGGGTCGCGCCATCTATCAGACCAATGTGGATCTGATCCGCTCGTGCGACTTATTGATCGCCAATCTGACGCCCTTTCGTGGGGTTTCGGCGGATGTGGGCACGGCCTTCGAGCTGGGCTTCATGGCAGCGCTGGGCAAGCCGGTGCTGGGCTATTCCAACTCGTCGCAATCTTTGCGTGCGCGCCTTGAATGCCATTATGACGGCCTGATTCACCAGCGCCGCGACGGTCAGCTGGCCGGGCCCGACGATTTGGCCATCGAGGATTTCGATATGGCCGACAATCTGATGCTGCATGGCGCTTTGCCCGAAGGCGGGCTGTTCCTGCATCTGGCCGAACTGGGCGAGGAACTGACCGACCTCACCGCCTTTCGCCAAGCAGTGAAGGCTGCCGCCTCTTTCAGCGACTGGTAAAGCTTATCAATCCGCTTTCGTAACCATCCGTCCCAGCTTGCGTCCGCCAAACAGGTGGATGTGCAGATGGGGCACTTCCTGACCGCCGTCGCTGCCGATATTGGCTAGCATGCGAAAGCCCGGCTCCTCCAGACCCAACTGACGGGCCACCGTGCCAACGGCGCGGAAATAGCCGGCGATCAGCTCGGCCGGAGCCTCGGCGGTGAAATCCAGGATCGAGACATAAGGCGCCTTGGGGATCACCAGCACATGGATGGGAGCCTGGGGATTGATGTCGTGGAAGGCCAGGGCGAAATCGTCCTCATAGACCTTCTTGCAGGGGATTTCCCCGCGCAGAATCTTGGCGAAGATATTGTTCGGATCATAGGCCATGGACTGAACCCTCACTTCTTGCGCGAATTCTTCTCGTCGATGCCGGAAATGCCCTGGCGCTTGGCCAGTTCGGCCCAAACCTGCTCTGGCTTGACGCCCACCTCGGCCCACAGGACCGTCAGGTGATAGAGCAGATCAGCACTTTCCCCGACCACGTTCTCAGGGCTTTCCACCAGGGCGGCAATCACGGTTTCCACCGCTTCCTCGCCCAGCTTCTGGGCGATCTTCTTGCGGCCCTTGGCGAACAGCTTGGCGGTATAGGATTTCTCCGGGTCCGAGCCCTTGCGGCCCGCCACGGTGGCATAAAGCAGATCGAGAATCTGACCGGTTTCGCTCGGCATGATAACCTCTTGTCTTAAGCCAGACGCACAGGGATACCCGCCGCCGCCATATGAGCCTTGGCCTGGGCGATGGAATAATCGCCGAAATGGAAGATCGAGGCGGCCAGGACCGCCGTGGCGTGGCCCTCGCGGATGCCTTCCACCAGATGATCCAGAGTACCAACACCGCCGGAAGCGATCACCGGCACCCGGACCGCATCGGCCACGGCGCGGGTCAGGGGCAGATTGAAGCCCTGGCGGGTGCCGTCACGGTCCATGCTGGTCAGCAGGATTTCGCCGGCGCCATAGTCGGTCATGCGCTTGGCCCACTCGACGGCGTCGATGCCGGTGGCATTGCGGCCACCATGGGTGAAAATCTCGAACTTGCCGGGAGCCACCTGCTTGGCGTCGATGGCGACGACAATGCACTGGCTGCCGAACTTCTCGGCGGCTTCGCGGACGAATTCCGGGCGATGGATGGCCGCCGTGTTGATAGAGACTTTGTCGGCCCCGGCCAGCAACAGCTTGCGGATGTCCTCGACCTGACGCACGCCGCCGCCGACGGTGAGCGGCATGAAACATTGCTCGGCGGTGCGGCGCACCACATCATAGATGGTATCGCGGTTTTCGTGGCTGGCGGTGATATCCAGGAAGGTCAGCTCGTCGGCCCCGGCCTTGTCATAGACCTTGGCCTGCTCGACCGGATCGCCGGCATCGATCAGATCGACGAAATTGACCCCCTTGACCACACGGCCGTCCTTGACATCCAGGCAGGGGATGATGCGCATTTTGAGCATCGAAGAATTCCTTACGAAGCCAGAACGGCCAGGGCCTCGGCCAAATCGATGCGCCCGTCATAAAGGGCGCGGCCCGAGATCACGCCGGAAATGCCCGAAGCGGCCCGCGCCTTCAAGGCCTTAAGGTCGTCCAGGGAGGCAACGCCGCCGGAGGCGATGACCGGAGTACCAATGGCCTCGGCCAGGGCAGCGGTGGCCTCCACATTGGGGCCGCCCAAAGCGCCGTCACGATCGATGTCGGTATAGATAATGGCGGCCACACCAGCATCTTCGAACTTCAGGGCCAGATCAAGGGCGGTCACCTGCGAGGTTTCGGCCCAACCTTCCACCGCCACATAGCCGCCGCGAGCATCAATGCCCACCGCCACCTTTCCGGGGAACTGCTTGCAGGCGTCCTTCACCAGGGCCGGATTGCGCAAAGCGACGGTGCCCAGAATGACGCGGGCGACGCCGCGCTTCAGCCATTGCTCGATGGTGGCCATGTCGCGGATGCCGCCACCCAGCTGCACCGGCACCTTGGCGGCGGCAACGATGGAGGAGACAGCTTCGGCATTCACCGGCTTTCCGGCGAAAGCGCCGTTCAGGTCGACCACATGGATCCACTGGCAGCCGGCGGCGGTAAAGCTGCGGGCCTGGGCGGCGGGGTCGGTGTTGAACACCGTCGCCGCGTCCATTTCGCCGCGCACCAGACGCACACAGGCACCGTCCTTCAGGTCGATGGCGGGATAGAGGATCATGGAACAGCCTTCTTCAAGTTAGCGTGGAGGTCACGGTTTCCAGCGCAGGAAGTTGGTAATGACGGCCAGACCGGTGGCCTGGCTCTTTTCGGGATGGAACTGGGTGCCGACCATATTGGCCCGGCCAATAGCCGCCGTCACCGGCCCGCCATAATTGACGGTCGCCAGAACATGAGCCGGATCAGCCGTGCGGAAATGGAAGCTATGAACGAAATAGGCATGCTGCCCCGGCGTCAGCCCCGCCAGCAAAGGATGGGAGCCGGGCTCGAACTCCAGCTCGTTCCAGCCCATGTGCGGCACTTTCAGGGTCTGATCGGCCAGCTCCAGCGGCACCACTTCGCCGTCGATCCAGCCCAGGCCCTTGTGCTCGCCATGTTCGCGGCCAATGCTGGCCAAAAGCTGCATGCCGACGCAAATCCCCAAGAACGGCTTGCCGCCCTTGACCACGCCTTCTTCCAGCGCCTCGATCATGCCGGGCAGAGCCAGCAGGCCACGCTTGCAGTCGGCAAAGGCGCCGACGCCGGGCAGCACCACCCGTTCCGCTTTGCGAACAATCTCGGGATCGGCGGTGACGATGATTTCCTGGGACAGGCCGGCCTCGGCCACCGCCCGCTCGAAAGCCTTGGCGGCAGAGCGCAGGTTGCCCGAGCCGTAATCGATCAGTGCGACGCTCATGGCTACAGCGACCCGCCCAGCACGCCCTTGGTGGAGGGCACGGCATCGGCCTTGCGGGGATCGATCTCGATGGCTTCGCGCAAAGCCCGGGCCAGAGCCTTGAAGCAGGACTCGACGATGTGGTGATTGTTCTCGCCGTAAAGCGTTTCCACATGCAGGGTCACGCCCGCCGCCTGGGCAAAGGCCTGGAACCATTCCTTGAACAGCTCGGTATCCATGTCGCCCAGCTTCGGCCGGTCGAATTTGACCTTCCAGATCAGATAGGGCCGGTTCGACAGGTCCAGCGCCACACGGCTGAGGGTCTCGTCCATGGGGATCAGGGCCGAACCATAGCGGGTGATGCCCTTGCGGTCGCCCAAGGCCTTATTGACGGCCTCGCCGATGGCGATGCCCACGTCTTCCGTGGTGTGATGCGCATCGATATGCAGATCGCCCTCGGCCTTGACCTCAAGATCGATCAGGCTGTGACGAGACAGCTGCTCCAGCATATGGTCGAGGAAGCCGACGCCGGTCGAGACCGTATAAACGCCCGAACCATCAAGGTTCACGGCGACGCGGATGCGGGTTTCCTTGGTATTGCGCTCGATGCTGGCTTTGCGCATGACAAATTCCTTGGGCAGACGTCCTGACAGGAGGTCTGTTTGTTAGCAGGAACTGCGCATTTACGCCAGATGTTACAGAAACATATGACCCGGAAACCGCACTCCCTTAAGACGCCCGCACCGACTTCAGGAACTGGCTGACCCGTCCGGTCAGGACCTGGGCGCTACGTCCCATGCCTTCCATGCTGCTGACCATGCTGGACGACGCCTGCTCCGCCCGGTCCATAACCTGGGCGACGCCGGTGACGGTTTCCGAGACCGCCGTAGTGCGGTTGGCCGCCAGTTGGACATTGCGGGCGATCTCCGAGGTGGCAGCGCCCTGTTCCTCGACGGCGGCGGCGATGGCGGTGGCGATGTCGTTCATCTGGTCGATGGTGCGACCCACGTCCTCGACGCCCTTCACCGCTTGGCCGGTCATATTTTGGATGTTGGCGATCTGAGCCGAGATTTCCTCGGTGGCCTTGGCGGTCTGGGTAGCCAGGGTCTTGACCTCTCCCGCCACCACGGCGAAGCCCTTGCCGGCATCACCGGCCCGAGCCGCCTCGATGGTGGCGTTCAGGGCCAGCAGATTGGTCTGGGAGGCCACATCCTGGATCAGCCGGACGATGTCGCCGATGCGCGACGAGGCTTCGGCCAGACCGGCGATCTGCTGGCTGGCCTCGTGGGTTTCCTCGACGGCGCGGGCGGAAACCTGGGCCGCCGAACTGACCTGACTGGAAATCTCGTTGATCGAAGCCGCCATCTGTTCGGCGGCGGCGGCCACGGTCTGGACGCTGGAGGAGGCTTCATCGGCGGCAGCCGCCGCTTCGGCGCTGCGCTGGCGGGCTTCCTGGGCCATGGTGCCGGTGACATGGGCCTGCTGCAAAGCCTCGGAGGCCGAGCCCGACATGGAGTCGATCAGACTGCCGCTTTCCTGATCGAAGGAGCCGCAAAGACCCTCGACCTGAGCGGCATGACGCTCGCGCTCCTGCTGCTGGCGGGCGGTTTCGGCCTTCAGCTGTTCGGCCTTTTGGGCGGTGCTGCGCAGGGTCTCGACGGCATGGGCCATGCTGCCCAGCTCGTCGCTGCGATTCACCCCGGGAACCTGCAGGTCAAGCCGACCGTCGGCGATCTCGCCCACCACCTTGGTGATCTGGGCCAGAGGTGTGAGCACCCGGCGGGTGAACAGGGTCGCCGAAACAAAGGCCGCCACCGCCGTCACCGTGACCAGGATGATGGCGATCAGCAGCTTGGCCACCGCCTGATTTTCCTGGGTCGTCGCCAAGGACTGGGCGATGTCGAACGCGGCATCCCGCACGGTCAGGATGGTCGCCAGCATGGGCAGGATCTGACTGCGATAGGTGGGAACATCCATGGGATAGGGTCCATCGCCCCGCATGGCCGGCAGCATCTTTTCATAAAGCTGGGCCGAGGCGCCGACATAGCTGTCTTCCACCTTGCGCACGGCCTCGGCCAGCCGAGGCGGATTGCCCTGCAGCAAAGCGGCCTGACGGATGAACTGCCACTGATTGGCGATGATGCCGCCATTGATGAAGAACTGTTCCAACACTGGCCGGCTGGCCGGCTGACCCGAAGCATTCAAGGCGCTGATCTGGGTCGAGCGGCTGCCGGCCACATTGCGCATGGAGGCCGCGGCCCTGGCGATGGACAGATAACTGTCGATATCGGGGGATGCGTCCGAGACCTGCTTCTCCAACCTGTCCAGATTGGTATCCATGGCGGTAAGAATATCCGACATGGTCGACAAGAAGCCCTGCGTCACCTTGGGATCACGCTCGGATCTGGGCTGCTTCAAGGCAACGGCGACGCTGGCCCGCACTTCGTCCAACTGCTTCAGCTTGGCAAGCAGAACGCTCTGAACCTCGGCGCCGGGACCAGCGCCCAGCTGGGTAAGCCTGACCAGGGCGGCATCGGAAGCCTGACGGCTTTCGGCGATCCGCTCGGCGACCTTATCCAGAACCTGGGGGGCAAGGGCGGCTTCCGATTGCAAAGCGACGTTTTCCTCGCCGCGCTCCAGCGACACTTTTTCAATGACGCGAGTCAGCAACGCCACGTCGGCCGTATAGTCTTCGGCCAGTGCCGCCGATTGATACCTAGACGTTGCAGAGACGAGCAAAAGACCCGAGGAAATGAGCCCGACCACGGCGCCGATGGAAACTGACGCAATGAAAAAACTTTTGATCTTCATCGAACTCTTTCCTTCACCCTAAATCCACGCAGGATTCTAATCCTTTTAATTCTCTCTATTGAATGACATTTTCTTACAATCTTCAATATATTCCATGGTTTAAAACCCTTAGAACCTTTTCGCTCCGCCACAGGTCATAGCTTGCGTCGTCGCCAGGGGCCATTATCATCAGGCCCCCTACCGGCGGCTTAAGCCCGCCTTATGTCTAAGGCCGCACCCATTCGCGAGGTCTCATGAGCAGCAACGAGCTTTGGCACGGCACCACCATCCTGGCGGTGCGCAAGAACGGCAAAGTGGTGATCGCCGGCGACGGTCAGGTCACCCTGGGCTCGACGGTCATCAAGTCCAACGCCCGTAAGGTCCGCCGCCTTGGCGACGGCTCGGTCATCGGCGGCTTTGCCGGAGCCACCGCCGACGCCTTCACCCTGTTCGAGCGCCTGGAGGCCAAACTGGAGAAACATCCCGGCCAGCTGACCCGCGCCTGTGTCGAACTGGCCAAGGACTGGCGCACCGACCGCTATCTGCGTCGCCTGGAAGCCATGATGGCCGTGGCTGATAAAGACGTCTCCCTGGTCCTGACCGGCACCGGCGATGTGCTTGAACCCGAAGAAGGTCTGATCGGCATCGGTTCGGGCGGCAATTACGCCCTGTCCGCCGCCCGCGCCCTGATCGACATCGAGGGGCTGGAAGCCGAGGCTATCGCCCGCAAGGCCATGAAGATCGCCGCGCAAATCTGCGTCTACACCAACGAAAATGTGACGGTGGAAAGCCTATGATCGCCGCCTTCTCGCCCCGTGAAATCGTCTCGGAACTGGATCGCTTCATCGTCGGCCAGAACGACGCCAAGCGCGCCGTGGCCATTGCCTTGCGCAACCGCTGGCGCCGCCAGCAGCTGGAGGAAGGACTGAGGGAAGAAGTTCTGCCCAAGAACATCCTGATGATCGGCCCCACCGGCGTCGGCAAGACCGAAATCGCCCGGCGTCTGGCCAAGCTGGCCCAAGCTCCTTTCCTGAAGGTCGAAGCCACCAAATTCACCGAGGTCGGTTATGTGGGCCGCGATGTGGAACAGATCGTCCGCGATCTGGTGGATACCGCCATCACCATGATCCGCGAGCGCCTGCGCAAGCAGGTCACCGCCAAGGCCGAGCTGGCCGCCGAGGATCGGGTGCTGGATGCCCTGGTGGGCAACAACGCCTCGGTCGAGACCCGCCAGAAGTTCCGCAAGATGCTGCGCGAAGGCACGCTCAACGACAAAGAGATCGAGCTGGAGGTCGCTGACAACAGTGGCGGCGCTGGCGGCATGCCGGCCTTTGACATTCCCGGCATGCCCGGCAGCCAGATGAGCATGGTCAACTTAAGCGACATCCTGGGCAAGGCCTTCGGCGGCCGCACCCGTCCGCGCAAGATGACCGTCGAAGAAAGCTTCGCCGTCCTGTTGGCCGAGGAAAGCGACAAGCTTCTGGACCAGGAAAAGGTGGTCAAGGAAGCCATCGCCTCGGTGGAAAACAACGGCATCGTCTTTTTGGACGAGATCGACAAGATTTGCGCCCGCTCCGGCGAGGTCAAAGGCGGCGACGTCTCCCGTGAAGGCGTGCAGCGCGACCTTTTGCCGCTGATCGAAGGCACCACGGTGAACACCAAACATGGCCCGGTGAAGACCGACCATGTGCTGTTCATCGCTTCGGGTGCTTTCCATTTGGCCAAGCCCTCGGACCTGCTGCCCGAACTTCAGGGCCGCCTGCCCATCCGCGTCGAGCTTCAGGCCCTGACCCGCGAGGATCTGGTGCGCATCCTGACCGAGCCGGAAGCCAGCCTGATCACCCAGTACAAGGCCCTGCTGGCCACCGAGGACGTCACCCTGGACTTCACCCCCGAAGCCATCGAAGCCATCGCCGACAATGCCGCCGAAATCAATCGCAACGTCGAGAACATCGGGGCGCGGCGGCTGCATACGGTGATGGAGCGCCTTTTGGAGGAAATCAGCTTCACCGCCTCGGACAAATCCGGCACCGCCGTGACCATCGACGCCGATCTGGTCAAGGAACGGGTCGGCAGCCTGACCAAGAACACCGATCTGTCGAAGTTTATATTGTAAGAGACACCCAAGCTCCCCTGCCCGATTGCGGGGAAGGGAGCTTGGGTGCGTTCAATGCGCGAAGATGTCTTCCTCGTCCCAGCCAGCCAAATCCAGAGCCGAGCGGACGGGAAGGAAATAGAAGCAGGCCTCGGCCAGATGACGGCGGCCTTCGCGGGCCAGCAGGGCGTCCATCTTGGTGCGCAGGTCATGCAGATAAAGCACGTCCGAGGCGGCATAGGCCACCTGCTCCTGGCTCAGTTCCGCCGCTCCCCAGTCCGAGGTCTGCTGCTGCTTCGACAGATCGACGCCCAGCAGCTCCTTGCACAGATCCTTCAGGCCATGACGATCGGTGTTGGTCCGGCAAAGCTTGCTGGCCACCTTGGTGCAATAGACCGGGGTGCAGACGACGCTGAAGTATTTCTGGATCATTGCCAGATCGAAA
>Ga0302275_10003942_pt1 | contig 14825 bp, 6 predicted proteins | sample III_Bog_N2_2_FD_200229 | JGI IMG/M metagenome (GOLD analysis project Ga0302275, IMG submission 200229) | Peat permafrost microbial communities from Stordalen Mire near Abisko, Sweden - III_Bog_N2_2 | ecosystem: Environmental > Terrestrial > Soil > Wetlands > Peat | place: Sweden: Abisko...
CTGAGGCCGTTGGTTCCGAAGCTATAGAGCACGGTCTGGGTCCAGCCGCCTCCGGTCTTCGGCGACAGTTCGTAAACAACTCCTGCGCTATTCGTTCCGCCCGCGCTGGTTGTGCCGTAGAGATTGACTTTATTGGAGTCGAAGATGAGGCCGTTGGGCCCGCTGCCGGTGGCGGTCGAATTGCCCGCCCCGAAGGTGTAGATCGTCTGCGCAGTCCAGCCGCCCGCGCCGCTGGGCGAGAGTTCATACACATAACCGTTGCCGGAGTTGTCTCCGCATGTGCCGAAGATGTTGCCTTTGGAGTCGAAGACCGAGGCGGAATCGGGCTGTGCCGAGCAATTGGGCGTGGAGAAGCTGTAGACGAGACTCTCCTGAGCCTTAGCGGGCCTTGAGGCGGCCAGATAGAGCACCGCGACGATACACAAGTATGAGATTCGGCTGAATTTCAAGTCGCGGCTCCGGAACTCGCCTGAAAGGGGAATTCTCTTCGGGCAGTTGGCTGGCCGGGGATGCCGCACAAGCTGCGCCGGTGAATATATCGTTCTATTCGGGTCCAATTGTCGTCCTTTCGAGCGCCGAACGCAATCGAAAACTGCAATGGACCCGACGTTGGCGACATTTCACGAGGTCCCCACGGATGGCTTGCAGCGCCTCAATCGCTCTTGGGAACCACTCGCCACGACGTGGCCGGCCATGGCGAGTGGGTTTGGCTACGGATTATCTCATCGACGATGAGTGTTTTTTGCCCGTCTCAGCATCGGCCGGAATTTCTTGGGCGCCAGCGCCGCTGCTTTCGGCATCGGGTGAGGAGATCGCAGGTCCGGCTGAAACGGTTGGGGCGCTGACATTGACGACGAGCACCTTTGCCACAGTGGCGCTGAGATAGTTGATGTCGCCGCCGTACACCGCTCCGAAACTGTGGCTGCCCGCCGACAGTGTACTGGTGGTGAAGGTTGCCTGCCCGTCGATCAACGGGACGGCTCCCTGGTTGACTTTGTCGAGATAGAGGACGACATTGCCGGTCGGGGTGAGTCCGGCCACAGTGCTGGCAACGGTCGCCGTGATGGTGAGCGGAGAGCCCTGGGTCACGGGGTTCGCCGAGGGAACGATCGTCACGTTGGTGGTGGCCTTGGCGATCTGCTGGCTCAATCCGGCGAAGGCCGAGTTCAGGTAATACGCATCGCCTGAATACTTCGCGGTGATGGTGCTGTAGTCGCTGGGCAGGACGCTGAGCGTGAGGGCCGCCACGCCGGCGGACACCGCACGGGCGCCGAGAAAGGTGTTGCCGGAGTAGAAGTTGACGGTGCCTGTGGGCGGCGCGGCGGCGGCCGCGCTCGAGACGGTAGCGGTAAAGACGATCGCCTGGCCGACGGGAGCTGGGTTCAACGACGAAGTGACGGCGAGCGTTGTCGGCGCCCGGTTGACCGTGACCTGAATCGTATTCGCGTTGTTGCCGCCGATGTAGTTCGCATCTCCGCCATACTGAGCGGCAATGAGATGCCGGCCGCCCGTCAAGGAGCTTGCGAGGAAGGTCGCGACTCCGTTCAGGACGGGGATAGGCCCTTGAGAAACACTGTCGACATAGAAGGTAACGTTGCCGGTCGGGGGTATTCCGGAAAGCGTGGTGGAAAGCGTGTCTGTAATGGTGATGGGGGTGCCGACATTCCCCGGATTCGGCGTGGCAGCGACTGTCCCCGCGGTGGCGACTCTGGTGAGCACCTGATAGAATCCCGCCGAGAAGGCGGGAAGGTAGTTGGCGTCGCCGAGGTAGTGGGCGATGATCTCGCTGAAGTCGCTGGGCAGAGCGGTGAGAGGCAACTGGGCGACGCCGGAGGAGAGCACGACTGCGCCGATGAGGATGTGGCCGGAGTAGAAGTTGACCGTGCCAGTGGGGGTCGGGCCGTTGCCGCCGACCGTGGCCGTAAAGGTGAAGCTCGTGGCGGCCTGCGCGGGGTTGAGCGAAGAGACGACGCTGATCTGGGAGGCGAGCTTTTCAATGGAAACAGCGGCGGTGGCGGTGAGCGGGGCTGGCTGAACCGGATTGCCCGCGGCGGTGATGGGCAGGGTGACGGAAAGCTGGTCCGATTTGGCGCCGGTGCTTACTTCGATGCCGCTGAACGCCGCGCCCGCTCCGGCAACTGTCGTGACGGGGCCCAGGCCGCTGGCCGTGCCGGTTCCGGTGAAGCCGAGGGCGACGGGCACATTTCCGATGTTTTGCCCATTCTCTGTAACGGAGACGACGGGGGCTGGGGTGATTGGGTAGTTCGGATCGCCGAGGTAGCTGGCGCTGGAGAACTGAACCGCGGTGTAGTTGGTCTGCACCGCGCCGGAGTCGGCGCAGGTGGGGCCGCTGTAGGTGGTGGTGCGCGGGAAGCCCCGCTGGTCTGTGCTGAGGCCGGTGGCGTTGGCCAAAGTGCCGCCGCAGATCGCCCTGCCGCCGGGTTGCGGAAGAACCGTTTGCGTGGGTCCGCCGTTGTTGGCCAAGGGCGCGAGAGCGACGCCGCCGATCAGATTGCCGCCGTGATCGGTGTAGGTGTTGCCATAGAAATTGGACCCGGACGGAGCCGAGTTGCCCGAAATGATGTTATTGGCCAGGGTTGCGTTGGACGAACTGGAGTAGACGCCACCACCCTGACCGTCCGCGGAATTTCCGGAGATGGTGCTGTTGGTGAGGGTAACCGTGCCGCCGCCGACCAGGAGCCCGCCGCCGACGCCTGAGCCCCCGGCCGAGGCCGTGTTGCCGGAGATGGTGCTGTTGGTTACGGTCAGCGTAGCACTGTTGCTATAGATGCCGCCGCCGACTGCGAAGCCGCTGCTGCCAGTCACCGAGTTGCCGGAGATGGTGCTCCCAAGCAACGTCAAGGTTCCTGAGTTGAAGATGCCGCCGCCGACCGCGGGGCCACCGTTGAAGTTGACCTGATTGCCCGCAATGGTGCTGCCGCTGACTGCGAGCGTGCCGCCGTTGTAGATGCCGCCGCCAAATCCGGTGACCCCGGCCCCGTTTTCGATGTTCAGCCCGGTGAGGCTGGCGCCGGTTACCCCGGGGCTGACGGTAAAGACCGTGGAGGCGGAATTGCCGTTGACCGTCACCAGGTTGGTCAGCGTAGCGCCCGATCCGCTCGTAGGCCCGCTGATGGATGTATAGGAGGGAATATTCAGTGTGCCGTTGCTCAGAATGATGGCCTGAGGCGTCGGGAATCTTGTGGAATCGAAGGTAATGCTCGCCGATCCATCGCTGCCAGCGGCGGCCAGAGCGTCGCGCAGACTGCACGACGAGTCAGTCCCAGTCCCCGGAGTCGTTTGCACGGTGCAATTGGAGCCGGCGCCCAAATCGTCGGAGTTCGTTGTCACCACCAGATTCGGGATGGTCACCTGAATCGGAGAAGTCGTTCCCGTGTACCCGAATGTGTTGTCCGTTGCGGTAATCGTCTGGCTGCCGGTTGTAAAGAGGGTTGCTGTGAAGTTCCCGGTTCCATTGGTCAGCGCCGACGGCCCGGGTAGCTTGGCTGCTGGATCTGTGCTCGTGAAGTTTACCGTGCCGTTATAGGCGACCGCGACATTGCCATAGTGATCGAGGGACGTCACTGTCAGGTTGAAAGGCGCGTCCAGGTAGGCGGATGGATTGGCGGCTACCGACAGGCTGGCCGCATTCCCTGGGATGATGGTAGTGCTCCCCGTCACCGTAGCGCTGGGGTGCGCCATATCCGTCGCCGTAATGGAATCCAGACCCGCGAGCGTGAGAGACACGAGGGGAGCTGCGGATCCCCCTGCAAGGGTGACCGGCGATGCGTAACTGAAGGTCGGATCGGAACTCGTAAGGACCAGTCCATCCGTGGCATTGGTCGCAATATTGCCGTAGGCATCGTAAGCCTCAACGACGAGATAGAAATGGTCGCCCGCGAATTGGCCCGTGGGAATATTGATCGTCAGGCGCGCAACTGGCGCTGGGTTCACATTCACATTTGTTCCGCCGGAGATTCCCGGGGAGACGGTATCCGCTGCACCAACCCCTTGCGATCCAGAAGTCTTGAGCGTAACGGTTGCTTGAAGAATGCTGTTTGAAAACGTAAGGGGAGCGGGACTTACAAACAGCGGATCGGAGCTGGTGAACGTCACGGTCCCGTTGTAGTTGCTGGTTGGATTCCCGTACACGTCGGTTGCCAGGAGGTTTAGACCGAACGGTACGCCAGCCACCGTAGAGGCTGGGCCGGTCACGGAAAACATTCCCGTATTGCCTGGGGTTATGGCGAAGGTTCCGGTGCCAGTCACGGTCCCTGTCGATCTATCGACGGCCGTGATGGTCGATGTGGGGGCCTTGGTCAGGGTCACATTGACAAGCTGGCCCACTCCATTGACGAGGTTAATCTGAGTTGGATTGCCATGCTGCGCCCAGGTTGGATCGGAACTGGTGATGTTCACGCCCCCGTTGAAGCCCAGCGCGATGTCTCCGAAGTGGTCGAACGCCGTGACGGTGGCCGTGAAGTATTGGCCGGCCACGATGGGACCAGGGGCTGTGAGCGAGAATGTTTCGGCGTTGGTGTAGACAGCGACCGTTTCGACGGGCGAGGTGGAGGGGGCGTCGTTGGCGGCGTCCCCTGCGAAAGAGGCGACGATGTTGTTCGGGCCGAAGTTCAGCTGTGTGGCTTGGACCAGCAGGGTCGCGGTCCCGATGCAGGACGTGTTCTCGGAGTTTCCGGTGCAACTGGAGGTAATCGGCGCCCCGCCAATGAGGGATCCCGAAGGCGAACCGTTATAGAACTGAACAAAGCCGGCCGGAGCGGCGGACTGGCCTCGGCCGAGCGCCGCGACCGTAGCGGTGAGGGTCACGCTGCCGTTGGTTGGGATCTCCTGGGCGCTGACGGCGAGCGTGGTTCCGCTGGCGTAACCGCCGGCAAGATTGGACCAGTTCTCCACCAGGTTGGTGATGTTCACGCTGCCCAGGCCTGTGACGACGTCGTACCCGGCACCGGTGTAAAAGGCCAACTGCGGGGTATCTCCGCCATTGGTGGGCGTGGTGAGGCCGTAGATGTCGCTCGGATTGCTTTTGTAGCAGTCGGTAATGGATCGGCACGGCTGAACGTTGTCGCTCAAGATCGTGCCGCCCTGGAGGCTGGGGGTATTGGCGATGTCCTGGAAGATGCAGGCGCCGCCGACGCTGACTCCCTGGGCGGAACCGGAGCAATTGGCCAGATTGGCGGCGTTGGGCGCGCCGGGCAGACCGTACTCCTGGGCGGCCAGATTGTAGAAGTTGTAGTTGGCCTGGCCCTGGCCGACGCCGGTCTTCTGGTTGATCAGCGCCATCAGGCCGTTGAGCATGGGCGCGACGAACGATGTTCCGCCTGCCGAGGAGTCGGTCACCGGAGTGGCAGCGCAGGCTGCCTCGTCCGATTCGCAATACACCAGGCTGTGGTACCACCATCCGGCCGCCGCAAAGAGCGATACGTCCGGCACTGTCCGGAAGGTGGTTGAGCCCGAGTAGAGTCCCACGCCATAGACATTTTGCCAGGTGGGGTGAGCCGTCACGGTGCTGATGCCGCCGCTGACCCCTTCAACAAATGGTCCCCAGGCGTTGCACAGTTCTTCCCCTGTCGCCGGGGGTTGAACGGTGGGGTTCTCGTAGGCCTCAATTGACACGGTCAAACCATTCGAGCAACCGCCTCCCCAGGCAATTTCGGGAATGTAACTCAAAGCCGAGCCGTTGTCGGTGGTATTGGGCCCCCACCAGGTTGTCGCCGGAGTGTTTGCATAGTCGTTCGATTCGTAATAGTCGCCGAAGTCGGTGCCACCGGCGGAGACGTTCCATGCCGAACTTCCCAGCCCGTTCGCAGATGGATTGTGGGTGACGTAACTACTTCCGTTATTGCAGGCTGTGGTGCCCGAGTCGCCGGAGGAGACGATGGCGGTGATGCCCTCGGCCGCGAACTGCTCCCACTGATTGGCGTAGTAGAGATTTTGCGCGGCGGTCAAGGTGGACTCGCACCAGCCGTAGCTCAGGCTGGCGGAGGTAACCGTGGTGGAGAGGTAGTTGACCACATGCTGCGCGGCGTGGTCGACGCCTCCGCTGCCGAAATTGCCCGTGTTCAGCACCGGGCCGCAGGCCACGAAGTCGATGGTGGCGTTGGGCGCCACGGTTCCGGACCACTGGAGATCGAGGTCGGCTTCGCCTTCCTCGCCCTTGTCCGAAGCAGCATTCGTCGGAGTGGAACAAGCCCCGTCGCCGCCCACGCCGCTGCTGGATCCATAAATATAGTTGACGCCGCCCTGGGTTGAGTTGGGAGTGGTGGGGTAGGGGGGCAAGCCAAACTGGGCGCGGAAGCTGGTCACGTCCGCGGGGTTGACGGTGACTTCCTCGAGCACCGCGATGGTCTGGCCGGCGCCGGTAATGCCCGCGGTGAAGAGCGGATTCTCGTTATAGATGGTGTAGAAATCCTGCGGGCCGACGTCGAGATTGCCGCTGTTGGTGTAATCGGGGCTGGCCAATCCTTTGCCCGATCCTTTGCTCTGGGCGCCTTTGGCCTGCGCGGCGGCCTGTCCAATCGACGGCAAGGCAACTGTGCCCTCGACGGGCTTCGACCTGCCCGTCACCGGGTCGCGAACGACCGCGCCGCCATTGATATGCTGCGGCTGGGGCTGGAAGTCGTCCAGCTTGTGCAGGCCGAGGATAACGGGGGCGAGCGCCGCTGGCACCCGGGGCTCGTTCATGGCGGCGATGTGGGCCTCGCCGTTCACGCGCAGGTGGTGGATATCGACGTGAAACGCGGCGCGCAACTGGCCCATGGTGCCGGTAAAGGTAATGTGTGTCTTTGAAGGCGGAATCTCGACGACCTTCAAACCTTTGCTCTGGAGCCACGCCGCCACAGCGGCCACGTCCTCGCCGGCGGGCTCGAAGCGCTGCCCGAACTCGGCCGGTGTCAGCCATTTGTGGAAGTTTTCCGACTTCGCGTTGTGCAAATCGTCGGCGAGCGCGTCCAGATTTTTCTGCTGGTCGCCGGTGCGCGCGAGGAGGAGCATGATTTGGCCGAACGGCGCACTGTCGTCGACGGGGCCGCGATCCTCGGACTCCCTGACCAGCGGGCTCACGTGCCCCCTGAGGGTGGCCAGCCGGGTTTCGTCGATGACCTGGGTTACGCGCGGGGGCGGGTTCGTCTGAGCGTGTAAAACGGCTGAAGCGAGAAAACTCAAGGAAATCAGCAAAAGGCAAATCCTGACAAACGGGGAAGGGGTCTTGCAAAAGGCAAAGGCGGCGAGGGGCCTCATGGACGGGTGCTCCGTTCTCGGTTTCGGGTTGCGAGAATTGTACGGGGGAGAGGCTGAATCTCGATACCAAATAAAGATTCCGTGAGTGAAATCTCACATTACAGGTGCCCGGACACGCGATTACCTTTGGAGCCCCACGGAACAAATTGGGGCCGGCTCCGCGAAGAGCAGGACAGCAAACGCGCGAAGCAATCCCTGGAACCGCCTTGCCGCTTGGCGGCCGGCCATTCCGCTGAACTCGGAATGAAGGGAACCGCAATTTCTCGCGCGGCGAATCAGCCCCAGTCCAGCGTGGAATGCCGGGCCGGGGCGTTCGGGATGGGATTTCACTTTTACTACGATGTTCTTAGGGTCTCTTCATGCGGTTTATACACCCGCGCATCAACCATTAAACAAAGCGAAGTCATCGGCACCGCCCAGCCTGTTTTGTCTTTGAACAAGAGCAGTCGGGGGAAGTGTGTCTTCGATCAGCGGTCCGCCTCAAAACCTTATGTTTTCCATGCATTTCACTTGCGCTTTTTTTATGTCGCTCGCCTAACACTTTGAGATGGGGGAGTGAAAGGAACCGGCAATTCCCCGGAAAGACCAGATTATTCATAACCCGGCGACGCGACGCGTCGAGGAGATCGAACAAAAATGAATTTGAACCTCAGGACGGCCATCCCTTTAGCAGCCGCGATTTGCGGCTTTGCTATGCAACTCACAAGTCAGGCGCAAACTCCGACGCCAGTATCTGAAAACAAGACGGCGCAGCAAGCCGCCGCCCACGGAACTCCCATCCTGACCGCTTCGGTCGACTTCACGGCACTGGAGAAGGCAGCGGCTGGCCCGGTTGGGCCGGCAAGCGACCCGTCGCCGGCGGCTGCCGAGCCCGTGGCAAACCCAGCTTCAAATCCGGCTTCAGACCCGGCGCCCGCCACGCCGGCAACTGTTTCAGTGACGGTGAAAAACGACGCGATGCTGAAAGAACTCGCGGAGATGAAGAAGGCCTTTGAGCAGACGGCGCAAACGCAGGCGATGATCAAGGCGCGCATCGACAAGCTGGAGACGGCGCTCGATCCCAACGGCGCAATCGCCGGCGGAGCGGCGGCGGAGCGCGACGCGAGCGCGCTGCGCTCGGCGGAATCGGGCGACAGCCCGGCCGAGGCTGTGGCCAGTCAGGCCGCGCCCGCGCCGGCAGCGGCGACGCCGCCGGAGATTTCGGCCGAACGGCTCACCAAGTCGACGCCATTTCCAGGCGACTGGACGTGGCTGAACAACAACGGGCACCAGGTGGATAGCCCGATGGCCACCAAATACTTCACGCCCGAGTTCCGCGCGGACGCCAACTACACGATCGACTTCAACCATCCCGAAGACGACACGCTGGGCGGGTCGACGGAAACCTTCCGCTCCGACGAGTGGCAGCTTGAGCAGATCAGCGTTGGCGGCGACATCCGCATCGACAATGTGCGCGGGCGCTTTCTCTGCCTGTGCGGCGGCCTGTGGTCGGTGACTACGACCCGCAACGACCCAAGCGTGGTGCGCGGAAGCTGGGATTTGTCGGGCGCATATAAGTACATCGCCGAAGGCTGGGGCGGGTATCACTGGGACGTAAACCATGGCCTCAACGTGGACGCCGGAATCTTCGTTTCTTACATCGGACTTTTCAGTTACTACAACTTCGATAACTGGACCTATCAGCCGTCGTTCGTTTCGTCCAATACACCGTGGTTCTTCAACGGTATTCGGGCACAGTGGTTCCCGACGGAGAAGCTGAAGATCGAACCGTGGTTCATCAACGGCTGGCAGACCTATGCCCGCGCCAACGGCAAGCCTGGCCTGGGCGGCCAGATTCTTTGGCGGCCAACGAAGTGGCTTGACCTGGTGACCAACAACTACGGACTGGGCGAAGACGACACTCTCGAACAGCAGAGCCAGCTCACCGGCGGCACGGGGGCCACGCGGTCCCGCATCCACACCGACAACAGCGTCGAGGTAAAGTACTATGACAAGCCCAAGAACTTCCTGGACAAGATGGCCTTCACGGTGACCGGCGACCTGGGCTGCGAATACGGCGGCGGCCCCGCATCCGGGTATTACCCGGCGAACGGTCTTTCCCCGGAGAAAGGCTCGGCCGACAGCTACTCGGGCGGCGTGAACTGCCACAACAGCAGGAACGGTAAGCCCAAGCAGTCCTTTGCGGGCTGGATGATGTACCAGCGCTTCTGGTTCAAGAAGGATGTCTGGGCGGTGACCCTGGGCGGCGGACAAATGACCAACCCCGGCCGCTATCTTACGCTGCTGCCGCCGATCAATGCGGCGACGGCGGTGACCGGATCCCCGTACTTTACCGAGAACCCCGGCGACCGCGCCCAGCAGCATGATGGAACCGTGACGCTGGACTACATGCCGAGCCAGTTCATCACCTTCCGCTTGGAGTCGGGGTATCGCTTCTCGGATATCCCCTACTGGACGGGCCATGGCGGAATCACTCCGCCGGGCGGCGACAACGGCACACCGACTCAATATGCGTGCGCCAGCGGGGCCGCTTCCGGTTACGGCTACGGCAACCTCGATCTCGCCGAAAAGGCCTGCTTCGCCGCGGGAAACGGGACTTCGGCGACGAACACAAATACGATTTGGTGGCCGGATTTGCGGACCAACCAGACAGTGACCACATTGGCGATCATGGTCCGGTTCTAAGCTCGGCTTTTCCCTGAACCGCGTTGCGGGCAAGACCCACTGGCAGCGTCGGAACCGCCTTCGGAGGCGGCTCCGATGCTGCTTACGGATTGCAAACGAACCAGACAAGAGCTTACGGAGAGGTAGAAGTTGTGAATGCGGAAGGATTGACGGGAAGAGAGGGTTTCATCCTTGTGGTGGACGACGACAGCTCGGTCCGCCGGGCGCTGCGTATCACCTTATCCGGCCTGGGATTCTCGGTGGTGGAGGCGGCGCGCGGCGAGGAGGCGCTGGCCCTGGCCCGCATCAACCGGTTTGACGCGGTGCTGATGGACGTGGACATTCCGGGGATGGGCGGAGTGGAGGCTTGCCGGTGCATCCGCAATGTGGCTTCGCAGTTGCCAATTCTGATGCTTTCGGTGATGGATAGCGTGGACGTGAAGGAATCCGCGCTCGATGCCGGCGCCGACGACTACATCACGAAGCCTTTTCGGCTGCGCGAGCTGACGGCGCGCCTGCGCTCGGCCGTGCGGAGGAGAAACGTTCACGAGGATGAGCGCGGCGCTGTGCTGCGGCAGGGAGAAATTGAGCTGAACGCGGCAAAATACCGGCTGAAGAAGCGGGAGCGCGCGATTCATCTGACGCCGAAGGAGTTCAAAGTGCTGCGGATACTGATGGTTCACGCCGGAGAGGCGGTCTCGCGCACGCATTTGTTGAACTCCGTGTGGGGACCGGAGAGTGGCAATCAATCGGTGTACCTGCGCGTGGTCATCGACCGGCTACGAGAGAAGATCGAAGATGAGCCGGGGCGTCCGAAGTATCTTCAAACCGTGCCTTCGATCGGATACAGGTTTGAGGAGCAGAGGGTGCTCTATGAGCGCATGTAGGCCGCGGGAGTTCGCACGGCCCGGCTGACGCCACTTTCGGAGAGGTTCGAGGTGGTCATTCATTCCGCCGGATCGCGTAGAAGCGGGTTCGCGATTCGGCGGGGCTGGATGCCGGGAAGGCGTCCGCGTCCGCAGGTTTCCGCATCATGGTAAAATTCCGTTACCTTGGCTTCGATGCTCGAAAATCCGGCAATTTCGGAAGCGTCCCTGGAGGTCTTTCTTTCCGACCGGCCGACGCAGACAGTGATCGTTAACCTGTCTCCTTTCTTCATTGGGAGGGGCCGGGAGAACGGCAATCATCTGGCCATCGACGACATGCGCGTTTCTCGGAAATGTGCGGCCATTACCAAAGGCGACAACGGATACATCCTGGAAGACAGGGGACAGCTGATGGGTCTCTTTGTCAACGAGGAGAAGATCGCCACCCGGCTGCTGAGCGACGGGGACGCGATTCGAATCGGCCCGGAGGATGGCTGCACGATCGTCTTCCACGCGGGAGAAACCCAGCCGGCGATCGAGAGCCTGCTGACGCGCATCCGCAGCATTCCCGTGGCGGCGTCGCTGCCCTCGGGCGACGGGCTGGGGAAGCTGAACCTGCTGCTGGAAGCGACCCTGCTGCTGCACTCGCATCTGCCGCTGGAGTCGGTGCTGAGCACGATGATCCACCACGCGATCGCCATCACCGGCGCGGACCGGGGAATGCTGCTGGAGCCGGATTCGACAGGTGCGCTCAAGGTCCGGCTGGCTCTGAACAGCAACGGCGAAACCCTGCCCGCGGAGGAGATGAAGCCGAGCCGCACCGCCCTCTCTCAGGCGATGGAGAGTCAGAGGGCAATCGTGAACGAGGACCTGAACTTTGCGAATCTCAACCTGCAGAGCGCGCACAGTGTGGTCTACCAACTGCTGCGGTCGGCGGTGGTGATTCCCCTGTACGGGATGCCGCGCGGAATGGTGACCGGCTCGACCGTCTCGCTGGAGCGGGAACTGGTGGGGGCCGTCTATCTGGATTCCAAACGGACCGCGGCGTTCTCCGCGCTGGACCGGCAGATCCTGGACGCACTGGGCGCGCAGGCGGCCGGCATTCTGGACAATGCGCATCTGGTCCGCCGGGAGCGGGAGCGCCAACGGCTGGAGCAGGAGCTGGCGATTGCCCGCGAGATTCAGCAGGCGCTGCTGCCCCAGGGCCTGCAGGATTTTCCGCATATGGTGGTGACCGGCATTCATCGGCCCTGCCACGACGTTGGGGGCGATTACTTCGATGTCTTTCCGATCGGCGCGGACCGGACGGCGGTGCTGGTGGCCGATGTCTCGGGCAAAGGTCTGGGAGCGGCGCTGTTGACGACGATGCTGCAGGGAGCGCTTTCCGGGATGACGCTGGGAGTCGATCCGGTGCGCGTCTTCAACCACATGAATCGCTTTCTGTGCGAGCACGCGGTGGTTGGCCGGCACGCCACCATGTTTTTCGGGCTTCTGGCGCGGGATGGAACGCTCGAGTTCGTGCGCGCCAGCCATCCTTCGCCGCTGCTGCTGCGGAAGGGACTGGTCGCGGATTTGTATACGGGAGGGTCGTACCCGATCGGTCTTGTGGAGCAGGCGACCTTTGCCGCGACCACCATCCGCCTGGAGCCGGACGATATTTTGCTGCTGTACACGGACGGCATCACCGAGGCCGAAGATTCGCGGCAGAGGCAATTTGGAATCGAACGGCTGCGCGAGGTGCTTGCCGGTCACCGGGAGGCATCGCTCGAGTCACTGAAGACGCGGATTCTGGAGGCGGTTGAGAATTTCACGCGGGGAGCGACCCAGTCCGACGACATTACGCTGCTGCTGGTGCAGTACAGAACACCGGTGGAAGGGTGACATGGGGCAGTGCTACCCTGATTGGACGATGAGTCGCCGCAAGTGAAAATCTTTGCCCGGCGATGGATGCCGGAGGCGGAGAACGCTCCGCCGGATGGGCACCGGAAAAGGAACGCGCATGAGAATTTCGACAGAAGAGTTGGCGGGGGGCGTCACCCGAGTGGTTCTGGAGGGACGGTTGGATATTGAAGGCGCCGCGGCTATCGACCTTCAGATGAACGTGCTCGCGGGGAGCGCAAAGGCCCTGCTTCTCGATATGCAAAAAGTCACGTTCCTGGGCTCAATGGGATTGCGCTCGATTGTGATTCCGGCGCAGGCCGTGTACCGCCGGCGGGGCCGGTTTGTCTTGTTTGCGCCGACGCCGATGGTCGAGGAGGTGCTGAAGGCCAGCAGCATCGACCAGCTTATCCCGATTTATCACGATCTTGGCGCGGCGGCCGCGGCATTCCAGTAGCGTTTGGACGAGGGGCAATTTGCCGGACGAGAGCGGGACGGCTTCTTCCCGGCTGAAGCCCTGAGCGACCAGAACGGGAGAATCGCGACCGAGCATGGCGGAACGATCGGTACACACGGCTGACGACCAACTGAACCTGCGCGGGCGGCTGGCGGAGTTGTCTCTGGTCTGGCCTTGGATCGATTCCCTGGCGGCTGAGTATGCGCTTCCGCCCAGTGTGCAATTCGCGATCCAGCTCTGTCTTGAGGAGGCGCTGTCGAACGTGATCCGGCATGGATACGGGGGGGAGTCGGACCGTCCGCTCCGCATTCACTTTCGGGCGATCCCTGGAAAGGAGATATCGTTTGCCGTGGAAGACGGCGCGCCGCACTTCAATCCGCTGGAAACCGGGGACGAGAAGCCGGCCAGCGCGCCGCAAACGCTGGAGGATCTGATCCCGGGAGGTCAGGGCGTGTCGCTGATGCGCCGGTTCGCGGGCGCGCTCGACTACGAGCCGCTGGTGGAAGGAAACCGCCTGACGCTCACTTTTCCCCTTGCGCAGAATACGATGGAAGCTTGAGCGGCTCGGGGCTCTAGGCGACCGTTTTTTCGGCCAGGAAGGAAACGCGGGTCTTCCGATGTTCGTAGTGGCGCTTCTTGTCGGCGTACATTTGCCGGTCGGCTTCGGCCAGCAACTCGGCGGTTTCCGACCCATCCTGCGGGTAGAATGCGGCTCCCAGGCTGAGAGAGAGCACATCTTCCCCGCAGATCCGGTGCCCAGCCTCCTGCGCCATTGCGCTCAACAGGGCGGCCCGCTCGCGGACAACCCCCGGTGAGTCCATGGCGGGGCTGACAATGACAAACTCGTCTCCACCCATGCGCGCGATGTAGTCGTATTCGCGGCACTCGCTCTGCATCATCCGGGTGAACATCTTGAGCACCTTGTCTCCGGCAAGGTGACCGAAGCGGTCGTTTACCTGCTTGAATCCGTTCAAATCGCAGACCATCACGGCAATCGATGTATGCTCCCGCTTGCAGCGGGCAAGCTCGCGCTCAAGATAGAGGGAGAGGCCGCGCGCGTTGGGCATTCCGGTGAGATAGTCGGAGGTGGCGAAGTTTTCCGCCTGGCGGAATTTCAGGGCATTTTCGATGAACAGAGCGACCTTGGACGTGACCACCTGGAGAATGCGCAGGTGATCGCTGGTAAAGGCGTCGAAGTCAGTCTGATAGAGCGCGAGAACTCCCACCTGGGCGTCGATACCCTCGAGCGGGGCCGCGAGCGCCGAACGAAGCTCGATCGCCTTCTTCGGATCGTTGACGAATCCCGGCTCGACGGTCGGATCGCCGTTGACGATGGGCCGTGAGTTTTCGGCGACCCAGCCGCACAGGCCCTTGCCAACCGGAATGGCGAGCGAAGAGAAAAGACGGAAGTTGTCGCCGGCGACGTATTCGGGAACCAGCAGATCGCCCTTGCGCAGAAAAACGACGATCGAATCGTAGGGAACCAGCTTGCGCAACCGCATGGCGAAGAGGGACAGGGTCTCGTCCAGGCTGAGGGAGTTGCCCAGATCCTGGCTGAGTTCAAAGAGCGTGTGCGCCTCCTGGCGGGCGGATGCGATCGAGGTGAGGAAGTCCGCCTGGTTGGCGCGCCGACTGCTTGAATCGATCTCGAAGCCCGCGTCTGGCCGGTGACCGCGCTGCACCTGGTAGGTAAAGCTGAGGGA
>Ga0302275_10003945_pt1 | contig 14819 bp, 15 predicted proteins | sample III_Bog_N2_2_FD_200229 | JGI IMG/M metagenome (GOLD analysis project Ga0302275, IMG submission 200229) | Peat permafrost microbial communities from Stordalen Mire near Abisko, Sweden - III_Bog_N2_2 | ecosystem: Environmental > Terrestrial > Soil > Wetlands > Peat | place: Sweden: Abisko...
TTGCGTCACGGCGATCGCGTTGAGTTTTGCATCGGTCGCCTCACCACGGGATCTCGCAACCGAAAGCGAGAGGCTGTTCCGTGCAGCCCAACGTACGTTAAGCCACAAGAAGAGGAACGCAAACACGAACGCCGAACAGGTCAACCCCGCTCGCGCTGAAAACATGGTCCAGAATATGACCGAGTAATTCAGCTGGCGCATCCACAGCCACTTCTGCAGGAACACGGGAACCGCGATCAGCACCACAAAGAGCACTGCCGCCACAGGAAAGAGCCACTTCAACATCTTGCCTAACCACACGGGCGGTTCGGTATTCATGAACTCTATCGACGGCGGCCCGTCTCCGTTGGGGTGAATGTCGGGCGGCCGGTTCCCGGTCGCCGAAATCAGTACGGTCGGCTCGCCTTTCGGCGTCTGGACAGTGCTGTTCGTTTCAATCATCTCTGTTAACCTCTGCGCTAAACCGCAGCCTTAACCACGGCTGCGGGCCGAGCCTTGGACTCAATACACGACATCAGGTCCTTCCATGCAGTGACGAATCCTTCCGCGCCCTCACGCTGCAGATGCTCGGCCATCTTTGCCACGTTGATCCCGGCGGTGGCGAAATGCGTGAGTACCGTCTCGCAGTCGCCACCGTCCCGCGCGAGGCCGCCGGTCAGTGTGCCGTGATCGGCAAACGCCTGCAGCGTGGCCTCCGGCATCGTGTTCACGGTTTCCGGGGCGGCCAGCCCGCCGATATACAGCGTGTCCGAAGCCCTGGGGTCCTTGGTGCCGGTGCTGGCCCAGAGCAGCCGTTGCGGAACGGCGCCCTTCGCCGCGAGTTCCAGCCACTCAGGCGACGTCAGCAAATCGCGATAGATCCGATAGGCCCGCCCCGCAATCGCGATACCCAGGCGATTCCGAAACCCTTCGGGCTCACTGCCGGCGAGGGCGTGGTCCCAGCGGCTGATGAAGATGGAGGCTACGGAGTGAACCGCCGGGTCGAGACCGGCATCGAGCCTTCGCCTGATCCCCCGCATATAGGCCCGCGCCGCCTGTAGATACTGTTCGCCTGAAAAGAGCAACGTGACGTTCACGGGGATTCCGTCGAAGGTGGCGTTTTCAATTGCCGTGAGGCCAAGCCAGGTTCCCGGGATCTTGATGAACAGATTCGGACACCTCGCGGAGTTTGTCAGTTCCCGCGCTGCCGTGAGAGTCCCGGTCGGATTATAAGCCAGCAGAGGAGATACCTCGAGAGACACCCACCCGTCTGTGCCGTTCGTGCCCTCATATACAGGCCGGAACAATTCCGCCGCTTTCGACAGATCCCCGATCGCCAGCTCGAAGAAGAGCTTCTCCGGCGGACCGGTACGGCCGCGGATCGCATCGTCATAAAAGGTTGTGTCGCGGATGGCCTTATCGAAGATGCTGGGGTTCGAAGTAAGCCCTGTTATCGAGAAATCCGCGATGTACCGTTCCAGGGTTCCACTGGTAAGTAGTCCGCGGGTTATGTTGTCAAGCCAAAGACTCTGGCCGAGTTCCTGTAGTTGTTCGGTGACTTTCATGCCTGGCCCCACTCAGGCATGTGGATGGCCGCTTTTCCGTCCGTCCGAAACCCGGCATGCGCACAGCCACTTGACCAAATCCGGTCAGTTGACCATCTGTCGCCTGCTACCAGCCGCTGTTTCCCCGGTTTTGTGGGTTCTCCGCGCAGGCACTCCGCGTGCACACGTCAGATTTGTCATCGCGACCTATGAAACTTTCCATTCTGTTAGCGCCTTGCATCGCGTGCTGCATCGGGCTGATGCCTGTGCCGGCCGCAGCTCAGCCGCCGCCCGATCAGCCGCCCGCTCCGGCACTTTCGGCCAATCAACTCGACGATCTGGTGGCGCCCATAGCGCTCTATCCCGATCCGTTGCTCAGTCAGATTCTCGTGGCGTCAACCTACCCGCTTGAAATCGTCGAAGCGCTCCAGTGGATGCAGCGAAACCCCTCCCTCTCAGGCGCCGCGATCACTCAGGCCGCGCAGCAGCAGCCCTGGGACGCCAGCATTCAGGCTCTGGTGCCGTTTTCCGGTGTGGTCAAGCAGCTGAATCAGGACATCGTCTGGACAACCAATCTGGGTAACGCCTTCCTCAGCCAGCAGGGCGACGTGATGAGCGCCGTGCAGCGCATGCGCCTCAAGGCGCAACAGTCCGGCAAGTTGTCTTCCACCAATCAGCAGGTCGTCAATACAAACAACGACGGCGGACAACCTGTCATTGACATTGAACCGGCGAACCCGCAAGTCATCTACGTGCCGGAATACGATCCGGCTTATATCTGGGGCGCGTCTCTCTATTATCCTTACGCCAACTGGTTCTATCCGCCTTTTGGCCCGGGAATCTACTTTGGATTCGGCCCCGCGATTCCCATTGGAATCTGGTTTGGCGGCGGCTGGGGTGGCTGGGGCCGATGGGGCTGGCGTCCCGGCTGGGGTGGCGGCCAGATCATAGTCAACAACGGGTTTATTCATCGTTATAACCTCAACGCAAGCCGAGGCGGAAGCCTGAGCGGAAACGCCAACTGGTCTCACGATGCCGCGCACCGCGGAGGCGTACCTTACTCGAACGCGGCTCTGTCCAGTCGTTACGGTGGCGCCGCGCGGCAAAATCTGCAGGCCCGAGCCGCGAGCCAGGCACAAGGCACGGCAGGGGCGAGGCAAAGCGGCGCACGTCCCGCCACGGAACGTATGGGCAACCGACAAGTGCAGTCGAATGCTTCCAGCCCCAAAGCCAGCGCGTTCGGCGGGGTTCACGAAGGCAGCGCCGCTCGCTCCCAGAGCGATCACGGGTTCTCCAGCATGGGTTCCCGGGGTGGTGGGGGCGGAGCCCGCATGGGTGGTGGCGGAGGAGGCCACGCCGGCGGCGGTGGAGGCGGGCATGCCGGTGGCGGCGGACGGCGTTAACACATTGCACAGGGAATGAACACAAACATGAAAACCTATCCGATTCACACATGCCTCCTGGCGTCGTTGCTGACCCTCTCGCCGCTCGCGCTGAGTGCGGCCCAGCGGACTTTCGCAACACCCGAGGAAGCCATTCAGGCGACCATCAATGCGGCTGAGCACAACGACACGGACGCTCTGCTGGGGATCTTCGGGCCTTCCGGTAAAGACATCGTACAATCCGGCGATCCTGCCGAGGACAAAGACCTTCGCGCCGAATTCGCCCGTGCGGCTCACGAAAAGCTGGAACTCGAACGAGATCCGCTGATGCCGGACAAAGTGACTTTCACGGTCGGCGGCGACGAATGGCCCTTTCCCGTGCCGGTGGTTCGGCGCGACGGAAAATGGCAGCTGGATTCCGCCTCCGGAAGCATTGAAATTCTGGCGCGCCGCATTGGCCGCAATGAGCTGACCGCAATGGAAGTCTGCCGTGGTTACGCCGAGGCTCAACTGGAGTATGGCTCCAGCCCGCGAGATGGCGATCGCATGCTCAAGTATGCGCAGCGAATCGTCAGCAGTACAGGGAAGAAAGACGGACTCGACGAACTCGTTTCCCCCGAATTTGCGGCCGCAGTTGACGGAGCGGCGAAACCCGAGGCCTTCCATGGCTACCGATTTCGCCTCCTCAAATCCCAGGGGCCCGACTCGCAGGGCGGAGCGTTCGAGTACGTCGTCAACGGCAGGATGATCGGTGGATTCGCGCTCGTAGCATGGCCCGCCGAGTACGGCGTGTCCGGCATTCTGACCTTCATCATCAACCATGACGGTGTGGTTTTCGAAAAAGATCTGGGGGCCGCAACCGCCGCGCAGGCTCGCGTGATAACTCGCTTTAATCCCGACAAGACGTGGCGCGCGGTGATGCTCGAATAGCATCCCGGAGCCGCGACTGCGGGCGGTCAGCCGACCTAACCTGGTCAGCAATGGCGCGTGCGGTCAAAGCCCAAACAAAACTGCCGTGCCACAAACGAAACAACAAAGGCATTGGGTGATCCGAATGCCTTGGCCAAAACGAATTTCATAAGGAGATCTGAAATGTCTGAGCAGAATACAGTAATCGCCATTTACGAAACTCACGCCGGAGCGGAAGATGCCGTGAAGGAGCTTCAACGCACCGGAACCGATATGCGGGCGCTGTCCATCGTGGGCAAAGATACGCACCTTGATGAACACGTCGTGGGCTACTACAACACCGGCGACCGGATGAAGTACTGGGGTGCCAACGGCGCGGTGTGGGGAGGCTTCTGGGGATTCCTGTTCGGCTCGGCATTCTTCGCGATTCCCGGAATTGGCCCGGTACTTGTGGCAGGGCCTCTGGTTGCGTGGATCGTGGGCGCGCTGGAAGGGGCTGTGGTTCTGGGCGGTCTGAGTGCGATTGGAGCCGGACTCTACAGTATGGGCATTCCCAAAGACAGCGTTCTGCAATATGAGACGGCGCTCAAGACCGATAAGTACCTGCTGACATATCACGGTACGGTGGCGGAAGTGGAAAAGGCGAGGGAAGTAATCGAAGGAACCGGCCCCCTCACAGTAACCATCCATTCCGCGGAAGTCGCGGCAGGCGCCGCACGCTAAGAGAGTCAGGACACCAAAGCAATGCTGATCAACTCCAAACAACTAAGAGGCTTTTCAATTCGTGCTGAGGACGGCGAGCTTGGGAACATCGAAGAACTCTATTTCGACGATGAGACGTGGGTCGTCCGCTATCTGGTCGTTCGGGCCGGAGGCTGGCTGGGAGGCCGTCCGGTATTAATCTCGCCCATGTCCGTTTTGAACGCGGATTGGCAAGGGAGGCAGTTGAATGTCGCGCTTACAAAGAAGCAGATTCAGAACAGCCCCGATATCGACACGCACAAGCCCGTCTCACGACAGCACGAGAGTGCATACCTGGGATATTACGGATACCCGACCTACTGGGGCGGCCCTTTGATGTGGGGTCCGGCGGCTTACCCCACGGGACTGCTGATGCAGGATCCGGCCGCTACACCGGATGCGTTATCGCGGGGGTCGGCCGATTCTCACCTAAGGAGCAGCGAAGCCGTTACGGGTTATCACATCGGTGCCACGGATGGCGAAATCGGGCATGTGGCCGCGTTCCTTGTGGATGATGAATCATGGGCCATCCGGTACGTCGAAGTCGCGACCCGCGATTGGTGGCCCGGCAAGAAAGTCCTGATTTCACCGGCGTGGATTGAACGCGTGAGCTGGACCGAGTCGAACGTCTCAGTCGGTCTGACGCGGGAGGCCATCAGGAACGCCGCGGAATACAGCGACGATGTGCCCATCAGCCGCGAGTATGAATACCAACTCTATCTCCATTACGGCAGGCCGCCTTACTGGGTACGAGAATCCGCGCACAGCGCCGCCTCACGAAGTGGCGCGTAGAAAGCAGGAGCGCAGATGAAAGCTGCCATTGTCGCTTGCGAGCCCACAGCGTCCGCTGCCTTCCTTGAAGTGAAGGACGTACCGCGTCCGGAGCCTAAGGTGGGACACGTCCTGATTAAGGTGCTGGCCTGTGGAGTGTGCCGCACGGATCTGCACATTCTGGAAGGCGACCTGACGCTCCCCAAAGAAGACCTGATTCCGGGCCATCAGGTGGTGGGCGAGGTAGCGGGCGGAGCGACCGACGATCTTCCGTTGGGAATGCGGGTTGGCATATCCTGGATGGGCGGAGTGGATGGTACCTGTTGGTACTGCCGGCAGGGAATGGAGAACCTATGCGATCAGCCCGTCTTTACCGGGTACACGGTCAATGGGGGATATGCCGAGTATGCTCTGGCGCGCGCGGACTTCGTGTATCCTTTGCCCGCCGGGCTTGACGACATCCACACCGCGCCGCTGCTTTGTGCGGGCATTATCGGATTTCGCAGTCTTCGCGTGGCCGGTGTCGAGCGCGGCGAACGCGTGGGACTGTTCGGCTTCGGAAGCTCCGCCGCGCTGGCGATTCCGATCCTGCGCTCGTGGGACTGCGATGTCTACGTCGCGACCAGAGGCGCCAGCCATCGGACAGCCGCCGCCGGACTGGGAGCCAGGTGGGTGGGCTCGGAAGAAGAGAAGCCGCCGGTGGCGCTTGACCGTGCGATTACGTTCGCGCCGAGCGGCAAGGTTGTCGTAAGCGCGCTCAGCAGCCTTCGCAAGGGCGGAGTGGTCGCCGTCAATGCGATCCATCTGGACCAGATGCCACCCTTCGATTACGATACTTTGCTTTGGGGCGAACGCCAGATTCGCAGTGTGGCCAATATGACCCGGAAGGACGCGGCGGATTTTCTGGAGGTCGCGCATCGTCTTGCGATCCGCCCGCAAATCACAGTGTTTTCTCTGGATGATGTGAACAAAGCATTGCTTGCCGTGAAGGATGAGACCCAGGCCGGATCCGTAGTCATCGTTCCATAGGCAGCCATCTTTCATGCAAACCAATACACTGACGCCGGAACTGCTCCACGATATCGACGCTTACTGGCGCGCGGCTAACTACCTTGCCGTGGGCCAGATCTACCTCTATGCGAATCCGCTACTTAAGCGCCCGTTGGCTCTCGCCGATGTGAAGCACATGTTGCTGGGTCACTGGGGTACCACGCCAGGACAGAATTTTATTTACGCCCACCTCAACAGGGCGATCAAGAAGTACGACCTTGACATGATCTACGTATCCGGCCCGGGGCATGGCGGACCTGCCGTTGTAGGCAACACTTATCTTGAGGGGACCTACAGCGAAATCTATCCCGACATCAGTCAGGATGAGGCGGGATTACAAAAGCTGTTTCTTCGGTTTTCCTTCCCCGGGGGCATTCCCAGCCACGCGTCGCCCGAATGTCCCGGCTCCATTCACGAAGGTGGAGAGCTCGGTTACTCGCTGAGCCATTCGTTCGGCGCTGTCTTCGATAATCCGGATCTGATCGTAGCCTGTGTGGTAGGCGATGGCGAGGCGGAGACGGGACCGCTGGCGACGGCCTGGCATTCCAACAAGTTTCTGAACGCCGCCACAGACGGCGCGGTATTGCCTATCCTGCACCTCAATGGCTATAAGATTTCCAACCCCACAGTGCTCGCGCGCATCACGAAAGAAGAACTGGACCAGTTGCTGCGCGGCTATGGCTGGACGCCGTATTTCGTAGAGGGGCACGAACCCGCACTCATGCACGAGGCCATGGCCACTACGCTCGATCAGGCGGTGGAGCGGATCAAAGAGATTCAGCGGGATGCCCGCTCTCATGGTAACCCCGTGCGTCCGCGTTGGCCCATGATTGTGCTCAACTCTCCCAAAGGCTGGACCGGACCGAAGTTCGTAGACGGTCTTCAGGTGGAAGGCACGTTTCGTTCCCATCAGGTGCCTCTCTCCGATCCCGCTACTCATCCCAAACACCTCAAGATGCTGGAGGACTGGCTGCGGAGTTACCGGCCGGAAGAGCTATTCGACGAGCAGGGACGCCTGAAGCCCGAACTTGCCGCACTCGCGCCGACAGGCACGCGCCGCATGGGCGCGAACCCGCACGCTAACGGCGGCATCTTGCTGCGCGACCTGCGGATGCCGGATTTTCGCGACTATGCGGTCGACGTGCCGGCGCCGGGAGTGGGCGGCATGGGCGACACACACGTTCTGGGCCGGTTCCTCCGCGATGTCGAAAAACTCAACGAGCAACAACGGAATTTCCGCGTCTTTGGTCCGGATGAAACGCTCTCAAACGGCCTCGAAGCCTTATTCGAAGCCACCGAACGCCAATGGGACGCGGCCACGCAGGCGAACGACGAATTCCTCGCGCCCACAGGCCGCGTCATGGAGATGCTCAGTGAGCATCAGTGCGAAGGATGGCTTGAGGGCTATCTGCTCACCGGACGGCACGGTCTCTTCAACTGCTACGAAGCCTTCATTCACATTGTCGATTCGATGTTCAACCAGCATGCCAAGTGGCTGAAGGTCACGGCGGGACTCCCGTGGCGCAGGCGCATCGCATCGCTCAATTACCTGCTCGCTTCGCACGTCTGGCGGCAGGATCACAACGGCTTCACACATCAGGACCCGGGCTTTATCGATCATGTCGTAAACAAGAAGGCCGAAATCGTCCGCGTCTACCTTCCGCCCGATGCCAACTGCCTCTTATCCGTGATGGACCACTGCCTGCGCAGCCGCCATTACGTGAACGTCGTGATTGCGGGCAAGCACCCCGCACCCGTTTGGCTGACGATGGACGCCGCGCTGCGGCACTGCACGGAAGGCATCGGAATCTGGCAGTGGGCCAGTAACGATCAGAATCAGCCCCCGGATGTAGTGATGGCGTGTTGCGGCGATGTCCCCACGCTCGAAACCCTTGCGGCCGTTTCGATTCTCCGCGAGCATTTGCCGGAACTGAAAGTCCGGGTGGTTAATGTCGTTGACCTGATGAAACTCCAGCCTCAGTCCGAGCACCCGCACGGACTGTGCGACACAGATTTCGATGAGCTTTTCACAAAAGACAAACCCGTTATCTTTGCCTTTCATGCTTATCCCTGGCTGATCCACCGCCTTACTTATCGCCGCACGAATCACAACAACATCCACGTGCGCGGTTACAAAGAAGAGGGCACCATAACCACCGCGTTCGACATGACCGTGCTGAACGATCTGGACCGCTTCCATCTCGTGATGGATGCGGTGGACCGCCTGCCCCAGACCCACGAAAAGGGTGTGTATCTGAAACAACAACTCAAAGACAAACTAATCGAACACAAACAGTACATCGATAAGAACGGCGAGGACATGCCGGAAATCCGTAACTGGAAATGGAAACCGTGAATTCCGGTGTGGTGGTTGCCATTCGCGGCAGTGTCGTGGATATACGCTTCGAAGAGCAGTTGCCGCCTATCTACACGGTGCTGCGCGCGGGCGATCAGGGGAGCATCGTGATTGAAGTGCTCAACCAGCGCGATACGCGCCATGTGCGCGGAATCGCGTTGACACCCACTCAGGGTCTGTGCCGCGGTATGGCGGTCGAGGACACGGGCGGTCCGTTGAAAGCGCCGGTGGGAAAGGCGATTCTCTCGCGCATGTTCGACGTGTTCGGGAACACCATCGACGGCGGTGCGCCGCTGACCGACGTTCAATGGCGCTCCGTGCATCGCGACCCGCCGCCGCTGGACAAACGCTCCACCACGTCCGAAATCTTCGAGACCGGTATCAAGGTGATCGATGTGCTCGTGCCGCTGGAACGCGGCGGCAAAGCGGGTCTCTTCGGTGGCGCCGGAGTTGGCAAGACGGTATTGCTGACCGAGATGATTCACAACATGATCGGGCATCAGCAAGGTGTCAGCATTTTTTGCGGCATTGGCGAACGCTGCCGCGAAGGCGAGGAACTCTACAGCGGAATGAAGGAGGCCGGCGTGCTGCCGAAGATGGTAATGCTCTTCGGCCAGATGAACGAACCTCCGGGGAGCCGGTTCCGCGTGGGCCATGCGGCGCTCACCATGGCGGAGTATTTTCGCGACGACGAACATCGCGACGTGCTGCTGCTCATCGACAATATCTTTCGGTTTATTCAGGCCGGTTCGGAAGTATCCGGACTGATGGGACGCATGCCGTCGCGACTCGGATATCAGCCGACCATGGGTACTGAGTTATCGGGGCTGGAGGAGCGAATCGCCAACACAGATGCGGGCGCCATCACTTCGATCCAGGCGGTGTATGTGCCGGCGGACGATTTCACGGATCCCGCCGCCGTGCATACGTTTTCGCATCTTTCGGCATCCATCGTGCTCTCGCGCAAGAGGACGAGCGAGGGCTTGTTCCCCGCTGTCGACCCGCTGCAATCCAGTTCACGGATGGCTACGCCAGGCATTGTCGGCGAAAAGCACTACGCGCTGGCGCAGGAGATCCGCCGGACGCTGGCGCAGTACGGCGAACTCAAAGACATCATCGCCATGCTTGGCCTCGAGCAGCTTTCACCGGAAGACCGCAACGTGGTGGCCCGTGCCCGACGTCTGGAACGCTTCCTCACTCAGCCCTTCTTTACCACCGAACAATTCACCGGTTTGAAGGGAAAGCTGGTAAGTCTCAGGGACTCGCTCGATGGTTGTGAGCGAATTCTGCGGGATGAATTCAAGGATTATCCCGAAAGCGGGTTGTACATGATCGGGGCTATCGCGGAAGCGAAAGGAAAACCGAAGGTCGAACATGCCGCTGCCGCTCATGCATCTTAAGGTGCTCGTGCCCTTTCAGGTCTATGTGGAGAGCAACGCCGTCTCCCGCATCGTGGCGGAGACGCGCGAAGGATCGTTCGGGCTTCTGCCGCACAGGCTGGATTGTGTGGCGGCGCTCGCACCGGGAATTCTGACTTACCAGACAGAGTCCGGCCCGGAAGTTTTTGTGGCCGTGGATGAAGGCGTCATGGTCAAGACCGGTCTCGACGTATTGGTATCAGTGCGCCGCGCTATCGGCGGAATGGATCTGACCCATTTGCGCGCCGCGGTGGAAAAGGAGTTTCTGACTCTGGACGCACAGGAGCAAAGCGTGCGCCGGGTCACGGCGAAACTTGAGAGCGGGTTGCTGCGCCGCATGGCGAACCTTCAACGTGAGTGACAATCCGAAGTTCGCGTCTGAGGTAGACGCAAAGGTGGAACTCAAGCTCAAGGCGCGGCGCAATCCTGCACCGGGCGTCTGGTTTGGGTTGGGAATGATGGGGCTCATCGGATGGTCCGTCGTCGTCCCGACACTGGGTGGAGCCGCGCTGGGGCTTTGGCTGGATCAGCGCCATCCGGGCGCGCATTCCTGGACGCTGGCGCTGCTGGTTGCGGGGCTGGCGATCGGCTGCCTGAACGCCTGGCACTGGGTTGCGAATGAGGACAAGGCTATGAGCGAGGAACAGGAGGGCGACAAGGATGACTGATCCGGGGCTGTTGGCACTCGTATCGGCGTGGATGGCGGGTTGCTTCCTTGGTGCGATCTTCTACGGCGGTCTTTGGTGGACCGTGCGCAGAGGTGTTACGTCCGCGCGGCCGGCTCTCTGGTTCTTTACCAGTCTGTTAACGCGGGTCGCTCTCACTCTCAGCGGATTCTATTTTGTTTCCGGCGGACAATGGCAGCGCGCGCTGCTTTGTCTTATCGGATTTGTGATAGCGCGCGTCGCGGTCACGTGGATGACGCGCACCTCGCACGGGGAGACCGTCGGCCATGCATCTTAGCCCCGATCAGGTGGTCTTCTGGCAGCACGGATTCTTCAAACTCAATGCCACCATCGTGTTCACCTGGGGGCTTATGCTTTTGCTGGCCGCAGGTTCCTGGCTCATCACGCGCAGGCTCTCAATGGGTCTGGAACGTTCTCACTGGCAGAACCTCCTGGAGATCGTCGTCGGAGGCATCGAAAAGCAGATCGAAGACGTGGGCCTTCAAAATCCCGCCGAGTATATCGGCTTCCTGGGCACCTTGTTCCTGTTTGTCGCGATGGCCAGTATATGCACCATCATTCCGGGCTACTCGCCACCTACCGGTTCGCTCTCTACAACCACGGCGCTCGCACTGTGCGTCTTCGTGGCGGTGCCTTTATTCGGCATTGAGGATCAGGGCCTGAGCGGATATCTGAAATCCTACACGAAGCCAACCATAATGATGTTGCCGTTCAACATTATCGGCGAGCTTTCCCGAACGCTGGCGCTGGCCGTTCGTTTGTTCGGCAACATGATGAGCGGAGCGATGATCATCGCGATCTTATTAACCATCACGCCCTTCATTTTCCCCATCTTCATGACCGCCCTGGGGCTTCTGACCGGCATGGTGCAGGCCTACATCTTCAGCATTCTGGCCGCGGTGTACATAGCCGCCGCCACCCGCACACGCAAACCTCAGCCAGCGGAGAAAACTGCATAACTACAAGGACCAATCATGGATAACGTTACTCTCATCGCATTTGCTTCGATCTGCACAGCCGGCTTTGCCACCAGCATCGGCTGTATGATGCCGGCCCTGAGCGAGGGGCGTTCCGTCGCGACCGCGCTGACCGCGCTGGCGCAGCAACCGGACGCCTCCGCCACAATCACGCGGACCCTGTTTGTAGGGCTCGCAATGATCGAATCGACCGCCATTTATTGCTTCGTAGTCTCGATGATTCTGATCTTCGCGAACCCGTTCTGGAACCACATCATCGCGCAGGGGGCAGGTAAGTGAAGCGATGCTGATCGACTGGTTCACCGTAGGGGCGCAGGCACTTAACTTTCTGATTCTGGTCTGGCTGTTGAAACGCTTTCTGTACAAGCCCATTCTCAACGCGATCGCCGCCCGGGAGAAACTGGTTGCCGCCGAACTCGCGGACGCCGCGGGCAAGAAGGCCGAAGCGCAAAAGGACCGCGACGAGTTTCAACACAAAAACGAGGAGTTCGATAAACAGCGCGCCGCACTTCTGACCAAGGCTACCGACGAAGTGAAGACCGAACGCCAGAGGCTGCTTGACGAAGCGACCAAGGCCGCCGACGCACTCAGTGCCAAGCGACACCAAGCGCTGGAAGCCAGCGTTCACAACCTCGATCAGGCAATTGGCCGCCGCACCTGCCAGGAAGTGTTCTCTATCGCGCGCAAGGCTCTGAACGATCTCGCCACGGTAAGCCTCGAAGAACGTCTTGGCGAAGTTTTCACGCGCCGGCTCAGGGAACTGAGTGGCAAGGCGAAAGAAAGCGTCGCCGCGGCATTGAAGACCGCGTCCGAACCGGCACTGGTCCGGAGCGCGTTCGAATTACCCGCCGAGCAGCGCGCCGCAATACAAAACGCGCTCAACGAAACCTTTTCGGCCGATGTCCACATTCGCTTTGAAACCGCGACAGATCTGATCGGCGGCATAGAACTCTCCACCAATGGACAACAGGTGGGATGGAGCATCGCCGATTACCTATCTTCACTGGAGAAAGCCGTCGCCGAACTGATCGCCAAACAAACGGTCCCCACACCACAATGAGCACGGCCCCGCAAACTCTCCCGAACGCTTTCGACAATGCCTTCGCCGCGCTGAGCCACGGACTGGAGGCGTTCACTCCGCAACTGACTCCGCGCGAGGTGGGCGCGGTCACCAATGTTTCAACGGGAATTGTCAATGTTTCCGGCCTTCCCGGTGCGGGCTTCGAGGAACTCCTCGAGTTTCCCGGAGGAGTGTTCGGCATTGCTTTCAATGTGGACGAGACCGAGATCGGCGTCGTGCTGCTGGGGGATTATGCCAACGTACACACCGGCGACAAGGTGTTGCGCACCGGGCGCGTTATGGATGTCGCAGTCGGCGAAGGTCTGCTGGGTCGCGTCATAGATCCGCTGGGCCGCGCGCTCGATGGAAAAGGGCCGGTCGCCTCCACCAAACGACTGCCCACGGAGCGCCCCGCCGCACCCATCATGAACCGCGCGCCGGTCACCATACCCCTGCAAACCGGCCTTACCGTAATCGACGCACTGATCCCGATCGGTCGCGGCCAGCGCGAACTGATACTGGGAGATCGTCAAACCGGCAAGACGGCCATCGCAATCGACACTATCCTGAACCAGCGCGGAAAGAACGTGTTCTGTGTTTACTGTGCGATCGGCCAGCGCGCGTCATCCGTCGCCAAGGTGGTTGCGAACCTTCGTGCGAAAGGCGCAATGGATTACACGGTGGTTGTGGTTGCGGAAGGCAACGAAGCTCCGGGGCTGATTTACATCACACCCTATGCGGCCACCAGCATCGCGGAATACTTTATGGAAGCGGGGCGCGATGTGCTGATCGTCTATGACGATCTTACGCAGCACGCGCGTGCCTATCGCGAGATTTCTCTGCTGCTGCGCAGGCCGCCCGGCCGCGAGGCGTTTCCGGGAGACATCTTCTATATCCATTCGCGGATGCTCGAACGCGCCACTCACCTGCGTGAGAAGCTGGGCAACGGATCGCTGACTGCGTTGCCCATCATCGAAACTGAAGCGCAGGATATTTCCGCCTATATTCCGACCAATCTGATCTCGATCACGGACGGGCAGATATTCCTTTCTCCTTCGCTGTTCGAGTTGGGAGTGCTGCCCGCGGTCGATGTCGGCAAATCTGTTTCGCGCGTAGGCGGTAAGGCGCAGCGCGCGGCGTATCGCGCGGTTGCGGGGGACCTGAAGCTTGCCTACGCGCAGTTCGAAGAACTCGAAACGTTTGCCCGGTTCGGTGCCCGGCTGGATGAGGGGACTCGCCAAACGATTGAACATGGAAGGCGAATCCGCGCCTGCCTGAAGCAGCCGGAATTCGCCCCCGTGTCCGTGCCTGCTCAGATTATGATGCTTCTGGCTTTGACGGCGGATCTCTTCGATGCCGTGCCTCTGGATCGAATGGCGGAGGCGCAAAAAGCGCTGCAGGCCGCTGCTGCGACAATTCCGGATGACTTGTCCGCGCGCTTCGAGACCGCCGCAAAGCTGAGCGACGAGGATCGCAAAACGGTAGTCGAACTCGCGCGCAAAGCGCTCGAAGGCTTTCAGCCAAAGAAATCATGAGCGCCGATGAGTGATGACACATGAGTGATGACACATGAGTGATACGACGGCTACCCTGCAACGGAAAATTGCCAGTGCCGGAGACCTTCAGTCCGTCGTTCGAACGATGAAGGCCCTGGCGGCTTCGAGCATCGGACAGTACGAGAAATCCGTCCTTGCTCTCGCCGATTATTACCGCACTGTGGAGCTTGGGTTAAGCGCATGCTTTCGCGAAAGCGATCCCGCGTCGCTCCTGGCAGCCCGGCATCAACCGAACGATTCCGGCGACATTGGCGCGATCGTATTCGGTTCCGATCAGGGGCTGGTCGGCCAGTTCAACGAAGTGATCGCCGACTACGCCATTAAGGCTCTTGCCGGTCTGCCCGGCAAACCCGATATCTGGGCTGTTGGCGCGCGCGTCCACGCACGCCT
>Ga0302275_10003951_pt1 | contig 14810 bp, 5 predicted proteins | sample III_Bog_N2_2_FD_200229 | JGI IMG/M metagenome (GOLD analysis project Ga0302275, IMG submission 200229) | Peat permafrost microbial communities from Stordalen Mire near Abisko, Sweden - III_Bog_N2_2 | ecosystem: Environmental > Terrestrial > Soil > Wetlands > Peat | place: Sweden: Abisko...
TCCATGCGGCGCTGCATCAGATATTCGAGGGGGCGGATGCCAACGATGCGTTTGAATTGGTCGGAAAAGTAGGTGGGATGGAGTTCCACCACGCGGGCGAGGTCGGCGAGTGCAAGCTTCTGGCGCAGGTGGGCATGGATGAATTCCTCGACGGCCAGGAACTGGCGGTTGACCCGGGCGTGCAGGCCTTGATGGTCGCGGGCGGAGCGCAGAAAGGGGGTCAACAGAAGGCGGAGGATGCCGCTGGCTTCGAAGTCATCCAGGGCGGCGGCGGGGGCGGGTTCGGCGGGCGGGGCGAACTGTTTGTATTCCTCGCGGGTGGGATCGAAGCAGGGCAGTTTGCGCGCGGGATAAAGGGTCTCCAACCGGCGGAACAAGGCGAGGGTTTCGCGGGAGGCCGGGAGCTGGTATTCGCAGTCGAGCAGGGAGAAGAGGTCAATGCCGGTGGGGAGGCGGGTGACGAAATGCAGATGGTAATGATCCAGCCGGCGGGGGCAGGCGCAGTCGTGAACGGTGAAGGGGGGGATGAGGTAAATCCGGCCGGGGCGCAGGCTGAATTCGTGGTCGTGATGGCGGACCACGGCGCGTCCGCCGAGCACGAGCCAGAGGCGCGAAAATGGACTGACCACCTGGTTGAATTTCCACCAGCGGCCGGCGGCGGTGCGCTGGATGGCGAGCACGCGCAGGTCGAGTTCGGTAAAGGGGTTGAGTTTCAAAGCGATGCCGGATGCTGGATGCTGGATGCTGACGAGTGTTCGTTCATCGCTGTTTCAAAGCGTAAAAAGTGTTATTTCGGGGATTTTTGCGGTAAATGGGGCGTGATAGGTCCGGGGTTGGCCGCGCGATGGGGCCGGGCACCGAGACGTTGCCAAGCACTCGCAGGCGAGACGCCTGCGCTACGGGGTGCGGGGCTGGAGCGGTTGGGTCGCTCGATGGTGGCATCATGTGCGGCGGATGGGTTCGTCCACGCCAGAAGATTATCATGGTTTGGCGGGTTGTCAGGAGGGGGAAAGGCACTTTTTCGCACTTTTTTGGCCGAAATGCGTTAGCGGCTAACAAGGGGAAAGGCCGAGCAGATAGAATTTAGAAGCTGGAAGTTAGAATTTCACGCAACATGCCGACAGGCAATGAGTTGCGCTTGGGCTGACAGCGAAAGAACAGGAGCTTTAACGAAAAACAAAGGGGTTTTGCGATGACCCGGGAGATGAGGGCCGATTTTTGATTGCCGATTGAGCCCGAACAAGTCTTGATCGGCAGCGGGTCGGGAAGGCGGCGCCGGGGAAATTTCGCACGCGCTGGTGGCTGGCGCGGCGCGCACGGAGTGACGCGCCCTACCAACGATGGGCTCGCGACTGGTCGGTTCGATTTCATGACCCACTTCGGAGTTCGGGTTGTGGGTTTGCCTGCGCCAGGACGTCTGGACGCGTTGGCGGCAGAACCGGAATTGTTGCGCGCTTACAGCGCTTGATGGAAATTATGGCACCGCACCCAGGGCGTTGCCCTGGGCTTTCAGGTTGCGGCCTTTCAGGCCGGCTTTTGCGGCGTCATTCTGGACGAAGAAAGCCATGGATTTTCCGTGGACGGAACGGCTTAGCCCGGATATTTCATAGCCATTTTGGCAAGAGTCGCGAAAAACCCTATGAAAAGAGGGGCGCAAACACGTGCGAATGCGTGGTTGAAACGACACGGCACGCAGGTTTGGAAACCTGCGAGCCGAAGCTCGGCTTGCCAACAGCAGGCTGGGAAGCCTGCGCTACGAGGTGGGAATGCCGCCGTGTCAGCAAAAGAATTGTTGCGCGCTTTCAGCGCTTGATTGCAATTGTGGCATCAAACCCAGGGCGTTGCCCTGGGCTGTCCTGTGGCGGCCTTTCAGGCCTTGTATTCGCACCGCCATGCTGAAAGAAGAAACCCATTGATGTAGCCTTGACGGAACGGCTCAGGGGTTGCGATACAGCAGGCTTGGAAGTCCGCGACGACGATTGGCCGGGCTAATCCCAAAATCGCGGGTCCCGGCCATGCGGGGTCCACGCGCGGTGGCGCGCGTGGGCGCGGTTGACGAGGCGTCAACCGCCGCACGCGAGGGCGCGTGCGCTCCCCGGGACCGGGGTTGGCGGCGGTTCCTTTTTTGTAACAAGCGCCTCGTTTCGCTTAATTGCCCGGGATATGATTTGCGCATGAGCAGCGAGCCTTCATCCAGTGCCGCGCCGGGGGTGTTCCCGAACACGCGGTGGTCGGTGGTGCTGGCGGCGACCCGCACGCCTTCCCCGGAATCGGCGGCGGCGCTGGAGGCGCTCTGTCAGGCGTATTGGTATCCGCTTTACGCCTATGCGCGCCGGTGCGGCCAGCCGGCCCATGACGCGCAGGATCTGACGCAGGCGTTCTTTTGCCGGTTGCTCGAAAAGCGCTGGCTCGATGCGGCGGACCCGGAAAAGGGGCGGCTCCGGTCGTTTCTGATCGTGGCGCTGAAGAAATTCATGAGCAACGAATGGGACCGGGCCTCGGCGTTGCGGCGCGGGGGGGGGCAGGCCCGCGTGCCGTTCGACACGGCGTTTGCCGAAAGCCGGTTCGCGACGGACCGGCAGACGCTCGCCCCGGACGAGAGTTTCGACCGGCAATGGGCGTTGACGCTGATCAGCCTGACCAGCCAGCGGCTGCGCGCGGAATTCGCGGCGGCGGGCAAACCCGGCGATTATGACGCGCTCAAGAACTGCCTGCTGGCGGAGCGGGGCGCGATTGATTATGCGGCGGTGGCCCGGCAGCTCGGGATGAATGAGGGCGCGGCGCGGGTGGCCGTCCACCGGCTGCGGAAACGCTTCCGCGAAATTTATCGCGAGGAAATCTCGCAAACGCTGGCCGGGGGCGCGGATTTGGATGCGGAAGTGCGCCATCTGGCCGCCGCGCTGGCGCGGGGATGAACCCTGAAGTTGATCAACCACGAAACACACCAAATTACATGAAAATGAAGGCGGGATGGGGATTTCTTGGTGGAATCTGCAACGCGATGGCAAACCGGAGCGGAGCGGATGGTGGAATACGGCACCGCTGGCAGATCGATTGCCTCACCCGTTCCGGTTGGCGGGTCGCCAACCGGAACAGGCGGGTCGCCGGTGCCACCCTTTCCTTTTCGGAGTCCGGGTGTAACAATGCCGCGCCGGGGCTTAAGTAAGGGGCATGAACACCGAATCGATGCCAAAATGTCCGCAGTGCGGTGAGTTGCTGCCGCCGGATGCGCCGGACGGGCTGTGCCCGAAATGCGTGATGGCGATGAATTTGAACCCGGAGACCGCCGCCTCCGGGGATCCGGCGGCCGCGCAACCGCCGCTGCCGCCGGAGGAGATCGCGCCGCATTTTCCGCAATTGGAAATCCTCGAATGCCTGGGTCGCGGCGGCATGGGGGTGGTTTACAAGGCGCGGCAGAAATCCCTGAACCGTTTCGTGGCGCTGAAGCTGCTGGCACCGGAGCGGGTGCGGGATGCGAAGTTTGCCGGCCGGTTCGCGCGCGAGGCGCAGGCGCTCGCGGCGATGAACCATCCGAACATTGTCACGATTTACGACTTTGGCCAGGCGGGCGGGTTTTATTATCTGCTGATGGAATTCGTGGACGGGTTGAATCTGCGCCAGCTTTTGCGCACGCAAAAGTTCACGCCGGAGGAGGCGCTGGCCATCGTGCCGCCGTTGTGCGACGCGCTGCAATTCGCCCATGACCGGGGCATTGTCCATCGCGACATCAAGCCGGAGAATCTGATGCTCGACAAGGCGGGCCGGGTGAAGGTCGCCGATTTTGGCATCGCCAAGATGATCGGACCTGAAAACGTCCCGGCGGGCCAGCCGGGCAGCCCGGAGATGGGGGGCGCGCAAGCGCCCGGACCCACCGGCTTTGTGGGCACGCCCAGTTATAGCGCGCCCGAACAGAAGACGGATCCGCAGCGTGCGGACAGCCGCGCCGATATTTATTCGCTCGGGGTGGTTTTCTATGAAATGCTCACGGGCGAACTGCCGGGCAAGAAAATCGAGGCGCCCTCCAAAAAGGTTCACATTGACGTGCGCCTGGATGAAGTGGTGCTGCGCGCTTTGGAAAAACAGCCGGAACTTCGCTACCAGCAGGTGAGCGAAGTGAAGACGATGGTGGAGACCATTGCGGCCACGCCCGGGCAAAAATCTGAAATCCGAAATCCGAAATCCGAAATTGCTCCGCGCTTATCGAGCACGGCCGTTGTGGGGGCGTCATGGGCGGTCTATGTGGCGATTTACGCGGGTCAACTGCTGGCGCGCCGTTATGTTTCCCCGGATGCACTGAACGCTTCGGCTTGGTGGGGGATGTTAAGTCTATTTGGCCAGTCAGATCTGCTCGCGCTGACGGCGGTTATCGGCACCACGATTCTCGGCTGGGTGGCGGTCGCGCAAATCCGCCGGTCGGAGGGCAGACGATATGGCCTGTGGCTGGCGGTGTTCGATGGGTTGCTGTTTCCATTACTGGTGCTGGATGGGGTGATGGTTGGCGCGGCATTTTTGATGTTCACGCCTTTGGATCAATTATTATCACGCCAGGTTCCGCCAGTTGGCATTCCCTTGTTGCTGCTGGAGCCGGCCGCCTTGGGCCTCATGGCTTGGGTGGATTTCCTCATCATCCGCCGCGTCTGGCGCGCGGTGAGCCGGCCGCGCGCGGGCAGCGCGCCTGCCAATGCCAGTGGCAGCCGACGCGAGGAGGCCCGAGCTGAAAAATCCGAAATCCGAAATGCGAAATCCCCAATTTTCCGGGCAACCTGGTTCCTGGCCGTGATGGCGGTTGGCATGGGAATCAATTTACAGCCCTTTCTCCCCTGCGGCTTGGCGATTCTGCTCTGGGGAGTTGTCCTTTCGGTTGCCGCCGAGGCGCTGGCTTGGAGAGCGGGGAACAATTGGAAGCAGTTGAAAATTGCGCAGAGCCTTGCGCTCATCAATGGGATTGGCCTTTTTTCCGTCATGATTCCGCTGGCGATGAACTGTGCGTGGATGCGGCGAACAGACACGCACTTCCTCGTCATCGCCGCCGGTGGCTGCGCCATCATTTACAGCATCAAACGACTTTTCCAAGCGTGGGGGCGGGAGGGAATGAAGCCCCATCGTTATTGGTTCGGGTGCGCGGGGCTGATGGCTGGTGCAATCCTGTTTGGCATCGTGTTGGTGGGGAAAAATGTTTCCCCACCCAGGCTGCCCCAGGCTAGTCTGGCAGATTCGCCACAAGAACTGGCCAAGTTGACGACCGCACAGTTGATTGCCGTCGGACTCGCCAAGCCGGATTCGCCGTCGCCGTGGGCATGGCTGGAATTGGATACTCGGCCACTCACCGCCGCCGAGGCCGCGCAAATCATGGATGGCCTGATCGCGTGGCTGCAACGGGATTTTCCGAATGGTTATTCGAGTCCCCTAAACTCAATCGGCAATTCCCTCCACAATCTGGACGCGCGCCACCTGATTACGGAGGAACAGAAAATCCGTCTGCTGACGGTTCTGCATGGTAATCTGCGGATTGAGCCTTTGCCGCGCCTCCGCGAAGGCGAGTGGATTTTGTCGCTTCACGGCGAACGTTGCTGGATTTGGGAGTCTGATTTTCTGGGGCTCAGGATGATGAACGGGCCGATTTCCGTTTCGTTGGACGGCCAACCGCTCCCACCAAACCGAACTCACCTGGAATGTTGGAGTTGGAATTCTCCGCGCATTGACGGAGAATTGTCGCTGCCGCTACTCACCGTTGGCCGGCACATCGTCAAGCTGGAAGTCGTCAGTGCGCTGGTGGCCACGGAAGACCTGACCGGTCTGTCGCCCACCGCGCCACCGTCCGATTGGCCACCAGCAAAAAAGCGCTGGAACCGCGCCGTCGAAGTGGAGTTGAACGTCTATCCACGCGATGCCGAACTGGTGCATCAAACCCAGGAACCCGCGCTTGATCCGGTGCGCAACGGGAGTTTGTCGGTCAATCCGGTCATCATTCGGTCCAAGGGCAGCGGGGCGCAGGCCACGCTGACCTTCAACCTGCCCCAAAAAGATTCCGTGCCGATCAGTTTTGATGTGGCCCTGCGCATCGGCGGGCAGACAATTTCGTGTGGCAACCTGTGGGCCGAGCAAACGTCCCGGGGCGTATCCCGGGGCGGAACGAGCGGCGGGCTGGAAGCGTCGGCCGAGCTGGAGCATCCGGCGGCGTCAGTTGACAAAGCGGACATCATCCTGACCCCGGACGCCAGACCCATCGAGCATCTGCCCTCTGTGGAACGGATTTGGGGCGGCCAAATTGTCTTTAGCAATGTGCCGTTGAAGCGGTTGGATTTGGATGGAGTAAAGCCGGCGGCGGAGGCGGCACTAGAACGCAAACTTGATCCCAGCCACGATCAGACGTCGGAGGCGGTGTCTGCCCGGACGGCTGCGGCCATGCGCCGTCTGGATCACGCCCCGTTTTTGGCGCACCTCCACCAAGGCGAAGTGGAACTTCTGGTAATCGGCAGCCAGCCATGGACGAACCCCGTCTGCTGGCGGCCCAACGGTGTGCTTTCCGACCAGCCATTTCCAAAGTGGATTGGCGGGATGGATTACTGGGCTCCCAACCTGGTCATGAAAAAAATCGCGTTTCGGATTCGCAGTGAGTCCCCCGATGGGATTTCTTCTCCGGTCTGTCGCGTCAACGAGGAGTCCGGGGTGTTACCGGAAAGTTCTGGTTTTCAGCGGTCCTGGCCGCGCGAGCCGGATGACAGTTTTATGCAGATCATCGGTTGTCCGACCAATGCCACGAGGATGAATATTTCTTTGGGCATCGCGAACGGCCCTTGGGAAACCGTCATTGCGTTACCCCACGATGGGGGCGGCAGGTCGGAGTCACATGGCCCCTCGACGGAAGGCGAAGACGCATGGAGCGCGAGTTACAATGCGGTGGTTGGGCGGGACGAGGTGGCGATCAACTGCACCTATTCCGGGAACCGCACGAATTGGGCGTCGCGGATGGTGAGCGTGGATGAAACGGGCAAGCTCACGGAGATTCCGCAAAATACCTCAACCGGATCAACGTTGCTGGGCGGGATTCTTTTGGTGTCGGCCGACGAGTTCGCGCACGTCAAGGAGTTCCGGTTGCAACGGCGCAAGTATCAATGGGTGGAGTTCCGCGATGTCTCGCTGCAACCCGGTTTCAAGACGACGGTGATGGTGGAGGATGGCGGCGACAACAGCCAAAGCGCGCCAACGATGCCGCCCGCCGCGCCCACGTCGGCGTTCGGACCGGTGGTGGAGCGGGAGTTGCAACTGTTTGCTCCCGGAGCGGCCCATGTCTTTCTGCGGATGAAGACCGGCGAGTATTTGTCGCCGCCAAAAACAGATGACCCCGGCTTTTTCTTTGCCTGGATGACCAACAACATCAATATGGGTTTGGATCAAATGAAAGATAGTCAAGGCAGCCCTCGTTTTGGGTTGACAATATTCAACATGGCGTTGTCGGACTTCCCGTCCGATAACTGGGACGCAGCGACCCCGGCTGATGTGCGATCCGCTTTGGGCAAAGCCACCAGCCTGCCGCATCCGCAGAGCCGTGAATTAGCAAACCGGACCTATCTGCTGCCGGAAGCTCCCGGCTTGCCGCTCCTGGCTTTTTCCACAGCGGATGGAGCCCAAGGCCTCCTGCAAATCACCGGCTTCACCGAGAACCCGCCCGGCGTGAAGCTGCGCTACAAACTGGTGCAAATGGGAGCGGCTGCGGAAAATCCGCAACCGTCCGGCGACACAGCTCCGGCGTTTTACATCGGCCAGACGAATTTCCCCTTTGGCGACTCGATTGAAATCAGTTCCGTGGAGCGCGATGAAAATCATTTGACCGTCAAAGGCCAGTACCAGCTGGTCAGCGCCGATGAAGCCTCCCTGTGGCTGAATTTCACGGCGACCAATAATGATTGGGTTCCCAACCAGGCGGACCCGCCGCAAAGCCGGCATATTTCCAAAGGCCGGGGGGATTTTGAATTATCCCGCTCCCCGCTCGCGCCCGGATTGCCGCACGTCTCGATGTATAATAACCATCATCCCTTTGCCGGCGTGTATTTCGGCACGCAAGACGAGGCGGCGCAAGCACGCAAACTCGATCTCGGCCACGGCCAGCAAGAGATGCGGGTGGGGCAGATGATGCAGATGAGGCCAATCCTGACGGCTGCCCTCAAGTTTGCCGATGCGCATGAAAGCCATTGGCCAACGAATTTGGAGGTCCTGGGCGAACTGCTTGGGCGAACGGCGGAGGAGATGCACCGCTTGGAAGAGAGCTACTGTTATTTTCCGCCGGCCGGGAAAAACCCCGACGCAGAGGTTGTTCTTTGCGAGCGGCATCCCGCCGACGCAAGCGGTCGGTGTGCTGGCTTTGCAGATGGGCACATTGAGTTTAGAACCCATCCTTGCTTCGGCCCGGTGATTGAACGGACAGTCTTTGTATCCACCCCACCTGACCACGACGAAGCTGACTACTTGGATTTGGATACGGGCAGGTTACTCTCCTCCGCCCACCAGCATCCCCCGGTTGATCCATTTAACATGGATCAATTTTACGACTGGCGTCAGAAATCGGGAGCGGACGTGGAGGCGGAAATCATTCACAATCCAGAAACCATTCCGGTCAGTCTCCGGAATGATTTCCGAGGACTCAACGGTTTGAACACGATCTTGATTCCATTGGACCGAAGCGCTTGGGATGGCATGTCGCCGGAGGCGGTCGTCGCGGTCGTGGCCCCGGTGAAACCGGAGACGACCCGTTGGACGATGGCGACCACCTTGACAAATGGGCTGCCGGCGACGCATTTGTTCAAGACCAGTGAAGGCGGCATGGGCCTCCTGCAAATCACCGGCTTCACGGACAACCCGCCCGGCGTGAAGCTGCGCTACAAACTGGTGCAGTGAAACGCCCGCCTGGGTCGTTCCAATGCGCGTTCAAGATGAGCTGAAGCCGAGCTCCGAAGTTGGGACGGGAAACTCGAGAAAGATCTTGATCGCCAGCGGGTCGGGAAGGCGACGCCAGGGAAATTTTGCACCCGCTGGTTGCAGGCGCGGCGCGCACGGAGTGACGCGCCCTACCATACTGGGCTCGCGACGGGTCTTTTCGATTTCATTGCCTGCTTCGGAGTTCGGGTGAATGAAGCCGGAACCATGGAGCTACTAAAGATTAATTTAACCACGGATGGACACGGATAAACACGGATGAAGAAAATCAACCCGGCGGGGCGGTCGGTCGAAAAAGGTGTCGCTTCGCAAACAGCACGCCTCCCCCGTTCCGTCCGGCGGGGTCGCCGGACGGCACGGGCCAGTGGCCCGTACCACCCTTTTGCAATGGCCGGCGCATGGGTGGGCGTGGATGAATTAGCAAATGTCACCAAATTATTTTCGGTAATTTTTTCTTTTCAGATGAGTAATATTTAGTACATTATTAGCAGAATAGATGCGTGAATTCGCAACTTTCCCTCCCGCTGGTCGGCGGCAGGTATGGGAAAAGGTCGAATCCGCAGGCGAAAAGGAATCAAGGTGGTGGAATCGGAGGTGCCAGATTCACAAAAAACGGTTCTTGGTTGTATTTGAGAATTTGTATTTTTATGAAAAAAGCTATCCCTTCTGTGTGGGTAATGTGTGCCACCGTGGCCCTGCTGCCCGGCTTTGGCCGGGGGCAGGATGTGAATTCCCTGATGAGCGAGTGGAGCATCGTCACGGCGGGCAATCTTTACGGCATCAACGAGTTTCAAGGGCGCGCGTATGTGGGGGGAGATGTGGCGGTGCCCAATTCCTTCAATGTGGCCACGGCGGGCGGCATTTCCCCCGGCACCGTCTCGCTGGCCGTCGGCGGCAATATCGACAGCGGGGGAAACATTCAAGTCAATGGGGGCAGTGTCGTTGTGGGCGGGAGCATTCTGGGGGGCCGGACGTTCAACCTGAACAGCGGGGGCACGGTGCAGCAGCAGGCCGCCAGCCTGCCGGCGTCGCCCGTGCCGCAGTTTGCAGCCGCCTCCGGGTACTGGGCCACGTTGCCGGCGAACAGCGCCGCCCCGTCCGTCAACGCTTCTGGCCAGCTTGAGTTTGCCTGCGCGGCCGGCGCGTCGGTGGCGGTTTTTGACGTCAATGCCAGTGCGCTGGCGGATCCCAATCATGCCCTGGCTTTGTCTCCGTCCAGCGCCACCAAGGATGTGATCATCAACATTGCGGGCACCGCAGTGAACATTAACGCCAATTTTATTGACTCCTTCACCTCCCTGGGCTCCAAGGTGGTGATCAATTGCCCGACGGCCACCACGGTTAACCTGGCCACTTCGATCTATGGCTACGTCGTGGCCCCGACCGCAAATGTCATTGCGGGCGACGACATCTTTGGCGGGGTTATGGCGGGCAGTTTGACGGTTGACAGCGAGGTGGATAACCCGGGATGGAATGGCAATGTGCCTGCGATCAGTGTGCCCGAGCCGTCCACCTGGCTGGCTGGTGCGGCGCTGGCAGGATTGCTATCGGCTGGCTGGCTCGGCCGCCGGCTCTGGAAAAGTGCGGAGTGATTCGCCCGCGGCAGACTGGGGCAAAATCTGCTGCTGCCGGAGAGACGCGTTTTTCTGACATCGGCGCGTTTGAGAAACCCGGCGCGTCTGGCCATTCCGGTTGGCGGGTCGCCAACCGGGACGGGCGGGTCGCCCGTTCCACCCATTTTGAAAACACGCCATAACCAGCCCGCTTGCTGGTGGGCGAAAATGAAAAACCTCTTGTCTCACATTGGAAACAAGAGGTTTTTCAACCGTTAAAGATGGTGGAGCCAAGGAGGCTCGAACTCCTGACCTTCTGAATGCCATTCAGACGCTCTACCAACTGAGCTATGACCCCATCCCGAAACGGGCTGCTAATCTAATAATTTCACCCCGGAAGTCAATCGTTTTCCAGGGAATTTTTCCGGCGGTGAAATGAATTGAACCCGGGCGGCAAAATCCCTAGCGTTTTGGGGTGCCAGCGCCACTCCGCATCGCTTTTTTGACGCACGAGCCCTTTTATCCGCCTTCGGGCGGCGGTTCGGCGGAAGCGGTTTATCTGGTCGAGGAAATGACCCGGCGCGGGCATGGGGTACACGTGTTCGGCCCCAGGATTCCGGATGCCGGGGCCGTGGCCCAACGCTTTGGGGTGCGGTTGCATCCGTTCGAAAAATGGGAAATGGGGCGGTACGCGAAGCTGCGGAATTTCAAATATCTGGCCTATCCGTTTTTTCTCGAACGCATGGTGGCGGCGGCGGCCGCGCGGGAGCCGTTTGATTTGATTTTTTCGCAACACGCCATTTCGGCGGTGGCGGCGGGCAAGCTCAAGCAGCGGCTGGGGCTGCCGGTGGTGATGAATTTCCCCGATTTGCTGACGGGCTTCATGGAGACCTGGCCCAGCTACGTGGCCCCCAAGCCGGTGGTCCACGCGCTGATGCGCTACGAGATGTCGCTGCCGGGGCGCTATCAGGCGGACGGCGTCTGCGCCATCTCGGATGAGTTTGCGGACCGCCTGGCGGCGCGGGGGTATCCGCGCGCGCAAATCTGCCCGATTTACTACGGGTACGATGCCCAGGCCTTTCCGTTGCGTCCCCAACCGCCAGCTGCCAGCCAGCCGCCGGTGGTGGTGATGCATGGATCGTTTGACGCCCATCATTTGGGCGGCATTGCGTTGGCGGCGGTGCGAACGGTGGTGGCCCGGCGGCCGGAAACGGTCTTCCGCTTTGTGGGGCGGCGCACGGCCGGGTTGGAAACGTTTCTCCGGCGGGCGCAGGCCATTCCGGGATTCAAATTTGAGGCGACGGGATTCACGCCCTATGCGGAGGTGTCGGCGCGGTTGGCGACCGCCACGGTGGGGATCGTGCCGTATGAGGAATCGGCGGGGACGCATTGTGCGTTTGTGGCGAAGATCGTGGAATATGTCGCCACCGGGTTGCCGACGGTTTGCACGCCGCTCAAGAGTGTGCAGGGCTATTTCAAGCAGGATCCGCTCGTGAAGTTTTCCCGGTTTGACGGGGCGGACTTTGGCAACCAGATTTTAGCCTGGCTGGAGACGCCGGTGGCCGGCTGGCGGCCGCAGGCGGAAGCCTCCGCCGCCCGGGTCAGGGCGGAGCTGGATTGGCGGCCGCTTTGCCGCAAGGCGGTGGATTTCACGGAACGGATTTTTGCCGGGCGCAAGCAAGGGGATGGATGACGCGAATGACGCGACTGATCGCGAATGGGTTCGACCGATGGATTGAGCAAACAAAAACGGCCACGGCATTGCGTCCGTGGCCGGTGGTCTGCAACGATGATTACTGGATCTGCAGGAAAGACAGGTAACTCTGATAAGCGGGGCTCGCGTTTCCACCAATATTTATCGGCGAGCCGGCATTTTGCCAGACGTGGAAATCCACGGTGTCGCCGGCATTTAACGGAATGGCCGTGCTTAAGGTCAGGGAGTTATTTTGCGAGGGATTATTCTGAACGCGCAAGTAATCGGTTCCATTCTTCACCAGCCAGAGGATGCAGGCCGTGGAGCTCGGGACGCTCTGCCAGGCGACGGTGGTATTCACTTGATATATGCCGGTGGAGGTTATCGTAACGCCGCTGCTGGTAGAATAGGCGATTCCATTGGACGAAAGATTACTGTTGAACCAGATCCGTTGCTCGATGTTGTTCGAGATGGTGAGATTGGTGGTCAGTACCGCAAACAATAGCGGATGGGCGGGCAGGTTGAGATTCGTGAGGCCGGCTCCGTTGCCGGAATAGGAGGCGGCGGAACAGGTTCCGCTGACGACGAGATTGGAGGCAATGTGAACAACGCCGGCAAGGTAGGTGTCGGTTTGTTGGGTGTCGCCAATGCGAATGATGCCGTTGTCCGTGGACTGGCCGGAGTTTGCAATGTCAATATTATACGAACCATTGGTGATGTTATAACCGGCATTGTATCCCAAAGCCGAGTTGAAGTTCCCTGCCCCATTGTTGAAAAGTGCGTTGAGGCCAATCGCAGTATTGTTAATACCAGTGGTGCCGCCATAGAGCGCGGATGCGCCAAAAGCACTATTGCCGCCGCCGGTGGTGTCAGAACGCATGGTGCTGAGCCCGACCGCCGTGTTGGCCACGCTCACAGCGCTTAATAGTGAATTATATCCTACGGCGGTATTCCCATTGCCGTTGGTATTGTTGCACAGGGCGCAATAGCCCTCCGCAAGGTTGTAACTTCCAACGGTATTCGCACCAAGGGCTCCGGAGCCGTTGGCGACATTAAAAATACCCGAGGTGTTGTTTTGCAGTGCCTGATAGCCAATCGCATTGTTGGCAAAACCGGTCGTGTCCGAGGCGAGCGCTTGCGGGCCGATGGCGAAATTTTGAAAGCCAGCCATGGTGAAATTGCCGGCCCCGGCAAAGAAGTAATCGTTAAGGCCGGTCAAGGCGTAAGCCATGTCCACGCCGTTATACAGGTAGGCTTGCCCCGCCGCCTCGCTGATGGAGCCATTGACGGCGAGATTTGCCCCAAACGTGGTTGGCTGCGTTTCGTTGTTGGTGACAATGGCCGCCGCCGAACTGGGAAGTCCTATTGCCGTAAGCGCCACTGAAGGCGAAGCGGCCCCAAGGAATGAATAGCCGAGGGGGCTGACCGGAACCCCGCCGACCGTGGTGATATTCATCGTTGGCGAAAGGTTGCCAAACAGATCATAATTGTTGAACATATTCAGCGGCACAGCGTTTGCCGGGGAAAGCCGGTCATTTTGCATTTGGGAGTCAATGGAGTTGTTGTTGATGGTCAAACCGCTGATCAAGGCACCCATATCAATGAAGAATGGCCCCGCAACCGCGAAACTGCCAGTCGGCGGGTTGCAAATGGCGACGTTTCCAGAGATGATAATATTCGTGATTTCGTTGTAAACTGCCCCCAATTGGATCGCGCAAATTTCGCCGTTTTGCTGGCTTTGAACCTGGATATTGTTGTTAACAATGCTGATATTCACGAATGCGCCGCCAGCGCTTGGGACTGGAGAGTTCAGCAGGCGAATGCCAAATGCGCAATTTTTGAAGGTGTTGTTGATTATGAGTTCGTTGGTGCGACCATAGGTGTCCGTATAGGACCCACAATCGGCATTTTCGACATAGTTGCCTTCGATTATTGTGTTGTACACGGCGGCTTCATTAATCCCAAAGCAATATTGTCCAGGCGTCATCAGCACGCGGTTGTGGCGAACAGTGGCAGAACATCCGCCAATGCCGATGGCTGACAGGTTTGCTGTGCCGCCGTTAAATTGGGATACTTCGCAATCTTCAATTATGTTACCAACGCTATTAGGTAATGAGGTGTTGGACAAATCTATTCCCCAAGCTTCGCTGTTGCCGCCAAACTTGCCGCAATTGATCACCTTCACTCTGCGTATCGCGTTTTGTGATCCATCCAAGTAAACACCGTTATAGGTGTCGGAATTATTCAATTTGTTGCAATCGCAGGTGAGATCGCACACCTCGCAATTGGTGACTCCAGGGTCCTGCTGGGAACAGATTATGGTGGCACCACTTCCGCCAAATACATATCCAGTCGGAAGTTGCAAAATCGTGACATCAATGCCGCTGCCAAGGATTTTTTGGCACGTTTTGACTTTGAATCCTGCCTGGCCTTTGGTTTGGTACAAGCCGGCGAGAATGTGGATGGTCGAATTTGCAGGCAAACTGTTCATGTTGGCGTCAAATTTTACCTCGGTGGAACCATCCAGCGGGCTGTCAATGGTTCCGGCTGCACCCAAATCCCCGCGTAAGCGAGCGGGACAAAAAATTGCCCGGATTTGCGGCCGCCGGGACCACCGCCGCGAGGCTGAT
>Ga0302275_10003959_pt1 | contig 14796 bp, 9 predicted proteins | sample III_Bog_N2_2_FD_200229 | JGI IMG/M metagenome (GOLD analysis project Ga0302275, IMG submission 200229) | Peat permafrost microbial communities from Stordalen Mire near Abisko, Sweden - III_Bog_N2_2 | ecosystem: Environmental > Terrestrial > Soil > Wetlands > Peat | place: Sweden: Abisko...
CTTCGCGGCCGGTACGCGAAGCTCACCCGTCGAGAGCGGGAGGTGATGACCTTGGTGGTCCGTGGGCTCCTGAATAAGCAGGTAGGCGGGGAACTTGGCATGGCTGAGATCACAGTGAAAGCGCACAGGGGTCAGGTAATGCGCAAGATGAACGCGGCTTCTTTTGCGGACCTCGTGAATATGGCTGCGAGACTGGGTTTCGCACCTCCGTCTAAACGCTGACTCCAAGAGCGATTTACTGGATCTCGCTGTCAATCCAGGAAGTGGCAGAAGAATCGGACCCTCGCGCAAGCGACACGTGTCCGCCGCCCGCGCGGGTATCGACCCCCAACTATCGTTCAATATCCTCGCTGCGCCCAATCTGGTTTGATGCTCCAATCAGGCACGGATTCCAATTTGCCTTTCTCTCAAGGAGTTCATCATGTCCACAGTATCGTCGTCGCACCGGCGGCGCAGCGATCTAGCCAACCCACTAACAGTGTTTTTTACCAGCGCAGTAGTCGCGGGCGCTTTTAGCCTTCTTTCCATGGATCAGGCCGCTGCGGCGGATGACAACGCAATCCGTCCATTTCAGATCCACGTTTCGGATGCGGCGCTCGTCGATCTGCGTCAGCGCGTGCAGGCCACACGCTGGCCAGACAAGGAAACGGTCAGTGACGAATCCCAGGGCATCCGGTTGGCGGAAATGCAGGCACTGGTGCGCTACTGGGGCAACGGCTACGACTGGCGAAAGGGGGAAGCGAAGTTGAATGCGTTGCCGGAGTTCGTGACCACGATCGACGGCATGGATATTCAGTTCATCCACGTGCGATCGCACGAACCAAACGCGTTACCGCTGATCCTCACCCACGGCTGGCCGGGCTCGCCGCTGGAGTTTCTGAAGGTGATCGGACCGCTCACCGATCCTGTTGCCCACGGTGGACGCGCGCAAGACGCTTTCGACGTCGTGATCCCCGCGATCCCAGGGTATGGCTTCTCAGGCAAGCCGACCGATCTTGGCTGGAATCCCGACCGAGTGGCGCGGGCATGGGACGTGCTGATGAAACGCTTGGGCTACACCCGTTACGTCTCGCAGGGTGGCGATCACGGCTCGGTCATCTCCGATGCGCTGGCGCGCCAGGCGCCACCTGGATTACTTGGCATCCACCTCACGATGCCGGCCACCATTCCCGCCAACCTGGTGAAGGCTATCAACAGCGGCGATCCGGCGCCGGCCGAGCTGACCTCCGCGGAACGGCTGGCGTACAACACCTTAAGCACCTTCTTCGGAAGAAACGCCGCCTACGGCGCGATGATGGTGACCCGTCCGCAGACAATCGGCTATTCGCTTGTCGATTCGCCCAGCGGCCTGGCCGCCTTTACGTACGAGAAGATTGCCGAGTGGAGCGATAGTGACGGTCACCCTGAGCGCGTGATCAGCCGCGACGAAATACTCGACGACATCACGCTCTACTGGCTCACCGACACCGGCGCCTCATCGTCCCGCTTCTACTGGGAAAACAACAACAACAACTTCAGTGCCGCGGCACAGAAGACCAATCAGATCAAAGTGCCGGTGGCCATCACCGTGTTCCCGCACGAGATCTACCGCGCGCCGGAAAGCTGGTCGCGGCAGGCTTATCCGTCGCTGTACTACTTCCATGAGGTCGCCAAGGGTGGCCACTTCGCCGCCTGGGAGCAGCCGGAAATCTTCAGTGCCGAGATGCGAGAGGCGTTCAGGTCACTTCGCTGAATCAAACACCCACCTTCCGATCTGCTGCGCATCGATGCGCGGCAGACGGATAAGGCCAGTTCCGCTCGCGTGATCGAGGATGTCAGCAGCGAAAATTTTATAAAGGAGCCTTTGTGTTACGGAAACTCTTCAAACGAATCGGGTTACCCCTGCTCAGCTTAGTTGCGCTCTTTGCGGCGGCGGCCGCCCTGCGAAGCGCTCCTTTCTCCGGGCTCGCCGCGCCCGCACACGCGGCGGTTTCAGACGCTGCGTTGTCCGCCCCGCTGGTCTCGCTGCTCGGAGCGCGGCAATGGCTGAATACGCAACCCCTGCAACCAGAGACTTTACGAGGCAAGGTGGTTCTGGTGAATTTCTGGACCTATTCGTGCATCAATTGTTTGAGGATGTTGCCGCACGTGCGCGAATGGGCTGCGAAATACAAGGATCGTGGACTTGTCGTCATTGGCGTGCAAACACCCGAGTTCGCTTTCGAGAAAGATGTTGCCAGTGTAAGCAAAGCGTTGGCATCGCTCGGTGTGAGCTATCCCGTCGCGATCGACAATGATTTCGCCATTTGGCGGGCCTTCGATAATGTCGCTTGGCCCGCGCTTTACTTTATCGGTGCCGATGGCCGTATCCGCAGGCACGCCTTCGGAGAAGGGAATTACGATGAATCTGAACGATTCATTCAACAACTGCTGTCCGAAGCGAACGCAGCCGCTGTCAACAATCCAATCGTCGCCGTTGGTGGCCAAGGCCCAGAGGCGGCCGCGGATGAAAGAGATTTACGGTCGCCTGAAACTTATGTTGGCTATTCGCAGGCCATGAACTTCGCCTCGCCGGGATTAGTTAGCCGAGACACTGCGAAACTTTACCGGACCGAACCGTCGCTACCGCTCAACCACTGGAGCTTGGCGGGTTTATGGACGATTGAAGGCGAATTCGCTGTGCTCAGCAATGCACCGGGCAGCATTATCTACCGTTTCCATGCCCGCGATCTTCATCTCGTGCTCGCCGGCGCTGCACCGGGCCATCCAATTCGCTTCCGTGTCACGATCGATGGGAGATCACCAGGCCCGGATCATGGCTTCGACGTGGACCCGGACGGTTGGGGAACCCTGCAAGAAGATCGTCTTTATCAGCTTGTTCGCCAGTCCGGAGCAATCCTAGACCGCACATTTCGGATCGAATTCCTCGATGCCGGTGTGCGGGCCTATTCGTTCACCTTCGGGTAGGACAGCAAACATATGCCACCGACCTGCTTATCACACCCGACTCATATGAGACGGAAATTACCCTGCGATATCTAAAGTAAGGAGATTTAATAATGAGTACCGATGACTTTGATGTAGCTTTGAACCGCCGCCGGTTTTTGGGCACTGCGGCCATGACCATGGCGGCCGCACAACTCGGAATGATTGGTTCCGCGACAGCACAATCCGGCAATAAACGCCCCTCAAGTGTGCCTGCGATTAAGCCGGGGACCAACACCTCGCTCGGCTCGCTGAAGCAAATCGATGCCGGCCTTCTCAGTGTCGGATACGCCGAGGCCGGCCCTAGCGATGGTCCCGCCGTCATACTTCTGCACGGTTGGCCATACGATATTTACAGCTTTGTCGATGTCGCTCCGCTACTGGCCTCGGCAGGCTATCGGGTGATCGTGCCGTATCTGCGCGGCTACGGCACTACATCCTTTCTTTCCAGCGCAACCATGCGCAACGCCCAGCAGTCGGCCGTTGGCCTCGACATCATCGCTCTCATGGATGCGCTCAAAATCAAGAAAGCCATCATCGCCGGCTTTGACTGGGGTGCGCGCACAGCGGACGTCATGGCGGTACTATGGCCAGAACGCTGCAAGGCAATCGTTTCCGTCAGCGGCTATCTGATCAGCAGTCCTGCGGGCAACCAGACACCGCTGCCGCCTCAGGCGGCAAGCGCATTTTGGTACCAGTACTATTTCGCCACTGAAGTCGGCAAGGCCGGCTATGCGAAATACCTCGCGGAGTTCAATAAGTTCATTTGGCACCAGGCTTCGCCGAAGTGGGATTTCGACGATGCTACGTACAACCGCACAGCAGCGTCCTTCAACAACCCAGACCATGTCGACATCGTGATGCACGATTATCGCTGGCGGCTCGGCCTGGCGGATGGTGAGCGGAAATATGACGACCTCGAAAAGAGGCTGGCCGCGCTTCCTGTCGTAACCGTGCCAGCCATCACCATGGAAGGCGACTCCAACGGGGCAATCCACGCGCTCAGCACGGCCTATCGCAACAAGTTCTCCGGCAAGTATGACTACCGGCTCATCACCGGCGGCGTCGGCCACAATCTGCCTCAAGAAGCGCCGCAGGCCTTTGCCCAGGCTGTGATCGACGTCAATGGGTATTGATCCTTCAACTTATTGGCGCCTGCTTGTTTTATCGGGTTTGCCAATGGCGTTTTTGTATCACTGCAACTGCGTTCGTTTTTTGCCACGAAGCGGCTGCGCGGCAGTTTCTTGACCAATGAAAAACGGATGAACGAAAATCTTGTTGAAGCGAGATCGACGCCGTGGACGCGCCCGAACAACTAAATCAGACCGTTCTTCCTCAGACAGTGGTCGCTACGCTCACGCGCGCGGCGATTTTTCTGGTTGTCTGCATTCGTCAGAATTCAGAGGCCTACACCCGCCTGCGCTCGTTTAGCTCGGGCCTTTCCGGGCTCGTCCGCGCCGTTGAGTTTCGCGACATCGAGGCGGGACTCACGTGCATCGTTGGATTCGGGTCCGACGCTTGGGACAAACTGTTTGTATCGCCCCGGCCCGCGGAGCTTCATCCCTTTCGAGAGATCCGCTCAGGCGGCCGCCACGCCGTCTCCACCCCCGGCGACATTCTGTTCCACATTCGAGCCAAACGCATGGACCTCTGCTTTGAGTTGGCGGCGCAGATCATGGATAGCATGGGCGATACAGTCTCAATTGCCGACGAGGTTCACGGTTTCCGGTATTTCGACGATCGCGATGTCATTGGCTTCGTCGATGGCACGGAAAATCCGCGAGGTGAGGCTGCCCGTGAGGCTGTAATTATCGGCGATGAAGACCCGACTTTTGCCGGTGGCAGCTATGTCATCGTGCAAAAATACCTTCACAACATGAAGGCGTGGAACGGTCTTTCCATTGAGGCACAGGAGCACATAATCGGCCGCAGAAAACTCTCAGACATCGAGTTGAGCGATGCCGAGAAGCCGACGTCGGCGCATAACGCGCTGACAGTCATCGAGGAGAATGGAAAAGAAGTCAAAATTCTCAGAGACAACATGCCGTTTGGCCGGCCCGGCCACGGCGAGTTCGGGACATACTTCATCGGCTACAGCCGCACTCCGCGCATCACGGAAACGATGCTTCAGAATATGTTCGTCGGCCGTCCCCCAGGCAACTATGACCGGCTGCTCGATTTCAGCCACGCGGTTACAGGCAGCTTGTTCTTTGTGCCGTCAGCGACGTTTCTTGACAACATCAGCGGAGAAGCGCCGGACTCAACGGCTACTGCCGCGCCACCGATCTCGGACCAGCCGTCGGCCCCGTCGGCGGATGATACATCACTCAAGATTGGATCACTTAAAGGAGAGAAGGATGAATAACCTCCATCGGGAATTGGCGCCAATCTCTGACACAGCCTGGTCGCAGATTGAAGAGGAGACAACGAGGACGCTGAAGCGGTATCTGGCCGCACGACGTGTTGTTGACGTTCCATCGCCGGGAGGAATTGCTCTGCCCGCAGTTGCGACCGGCCACCTGCGTTCCATCGCTCCTCCCGCGGACGATATCATCGCGAGCCAGCGAGAGGTCAAACCTCTTGTCGAACTCCGGGTGGCTTTTGAACTATCCCGACAGGCAATCGATGACGTAGAGCGTGGGTCGGACGACTCCGACTGGCAGCCCGCGAAAGACGCCGCGAAGAAACTTGCCTTTGCCGAAGACAGGGCCATCTTCAACGGATATGCCGAAGCCGATATCAAGGGCATTCGAGAGGGCACCAGCAACCCAATCGTCTCGCTCCCTGCAGATGTGCGTGATTATCCAGATGCTGTGGCGCAAGCACTGAGCCAATTACGCCTTGTAGGTGTCAATGGGCCTTACTCGGTCTTGCTCGGGGCAGGGGAGTATACGGCGCTCGCCGAGACCCGCGATCATGGATACCCTGTCCTGGAGCATGTGAAGCGCATTGTTGACGGTAACCTTGTCTGGGCGCCGGCGATCGAAGGCGCGTTCGTTCTGACTACGCGAGGCGGCGATTTTGAGCTGAACATCGGACAGGATGTATCGATCGGCTACCTCAGCCATACCGACTCTCTCGTACGGATGTATCTCCAGGAGACATTTACTTTCCGAGTCCTCACCAGCGAAGCCGCGGTTGCGTTGTCTCCGCCACAGAAATCCTCGTAACGAGTGCGCGAATCCGCTTAGTCGGAACGGTTAAGCCGATTCCGTCGCCCTCAGAATTCGAGCTTCAGTGCCAGTTGGATCGAGCGTGGGCCGCCGATTTGATAGAGCGGATTGAAGCCGCCATTGGCCCCGCCTGCGCCGAAGCTGCTTGCCAGCGTTTGCGTCGACTGGCCGAAGAGGGGGTTCGTCAGGGTGTTGTCGGGTGGGCCGAAGTTCGGGTGGTTGAAGAGGTTGAAGAACTCGCTTCGGAAGCGCAGCCCTACTTTGTCCGTAAAGTGAAATTGCCGCTGAAACGCGACGTCAGCCTGGGCAGCGTCGAAACCTCGCAGTACATTGCGTCCGAAGTTGCCCTGCTGTCCAGTGGGCGGAGCGGTAAACGCTGCCCGATTGAATGCCTTGCCGCCGGGGAATTGCGGGCCATCGAGCACAAGCGGCACTCCGGGTACTACGTCCGGACGGGGGTAGAGCGCAATGCCGGCCGCAAACACCTCACCGCTAACCAAGTCCACAGGCGGAGCCGTCCTCGCGAGGATGAAGCTATCCGCCGACCAGCCTCCCAGGGTGGCGCGGGCAAGTCCGTTCAATCCGGGCGAAGGCAACACGTAGGAAATGCCTGCGGTGAAGGAATTCCGTATGTCAAAGTCCGAGTTGCCGCGGTCGATATTCGGATTCGCAATTGAGCTTGGCGTGTTCAGGTAGTTGCCAAACGCGTCTGTCGAGGCAATATCAATCGAGTGCGACCACGTATAGGAACCGACTGCCTGCAAACCGCGCGACAATCGCCGCTCAAATTTGACCTGCAAAGCCTGGTAGTTCGAATTCGCCGAATTATCCGTTACGCCAACAAACTCAAAATCCGGGGTCGGAAAAAACAAGTTGGTGACTCGAAGCAAATCACGGCCAACCGCTCCGATGTAAGTCAGCGATAAAGTTTGACTACTCCCGAATGATTGCTCAACTGCGGCGTTCCATTCATACGTGCGTGGAAGTTTCAGGTCAGGTTGCGCCACCACCATGAGGAGTGCAGGCAGTTTCGTTGTGAGAGGGGGCGGGGTAGCGTTCTGCGGGCTGAGCGGAAACTGCGCCGGCGCAAATACATTGATCGCCAGGAACGGGAAATAAGTGGAAGCACCTCCGAGAGAACCCGAGCCCAGATCGTAAAAAACGCCGAAACCGGATCGAACAACGGTGAGCCGGTCAGTGCCTCCATGAACTAGATAAGCGACTCCGACTCTTGGCGCAACGTTTCCATACGTGGTTTGATACAGCGGAGTGCCGCGAGGCGCAAGGGCCAGGCTGGAGGGATTATCAAGTCCAGTGACCGTAAAGGGTTGGTTCGTCAGGTTCGTCCCTTCCACAGGCGGATTCACATCCCATCGCAAGCCGTACGTCACGGTCAGGCGCTCTCCCATTTTCCAGGTATCCTGGCCATAGAGTGAAAGATTGTAATTGAGCAAGGCATCGCTTTGGAATGCCTTTGTCTCACCCACTGCAGCCACACTTGAGAGAGCGCCTCCGGGACTGGCTGAGAGTCCCGTGAACTCCGCAAACTGGCCATAGGCAGGCGGGCTGGTGAAGGGAGAAAGCCAGCGATAGTCCACACCGAATTTCATTTGATGGCTGCCTGAGGCAATGGAGAAGTCGTCAAGAACATTCACTTGACGTTGCTCATCTGTTCCAGCCGTACCCTGTGCGAATTCACCGGCTCCTACAATGAGAAGCTGAAAAATACCGTTCGCGGATGAATACCCCGTGGGAAACAGTTGCGAATCTGGGATGGGCACGGCGCCCCCAAAATTATCCATCGCATATCCACTGCCCACGCGATCATTGCTGTAATTTGCGCGCAGTTCATTAGTCGCACGCGGCGTGATCGTTCCCGTTAGTCCAACGGTGGAAGTATTCACCGTTGCGGAAAGCGGCTGACTGGTGTTCAGGTCGCCGAATGGGTCGCGCGTGCTGCTCTGGGAGGGCGAGTAATTGTATCGTCCGAATAAAGCGAATTTGGAGTTGATCGAGTGATCCAATCGAATGCTATAGGTGTCAAGTGACGTGGGATTGGAATAGCTGGCGTTGAACTGAGCTAGACCAGCGCCGAGCTCCGGGCCATTCTGTTGGGGAAATGCGTTCAGGTACGGCTGCATACTTGCCGGAGCCTGTTGCCGGGAAGCATTGTCTGGCACAACGGTCTCTTGGGTTGATGGCTGGCGCAGGCGCAAACCTTCATACGAGAAAAAGAAGAAGCTCTTGTCCCTGAAGATGGGTCCGCCAAATACGCCGCCGAAATCATTCTGGCGCTCTTCCGCTTTGGGAAGAGGTGGATTGTTTATATACCCATTGAACCAGTCGTTGGCATCCAGCACGTCATTGCGGAAATAGTCGAAAAGTGCGCCGTGAAACGTATTGGTTCCTGAGCGGGTGGCAATCGAAATCTGCCCACCTGGAGTGCGACCGAACTCCGGTGCAAACGACGAGGTTTGCACACGAAATTCCTGCATCGCATCGACAGAAACTAGGCTGTTCGTGCCGCCACCCACACTGAGTGCGGGCAATGCGCCGGTTCCGCCTTGCGTCAACGCCAGATACCCGGTGACGCCGAAATTCGCACTCACTCCGTCCACAGAGAAGTAGTTTCCGTCCGCGCGCTGCCCGTTCACGCTGAATTGCCCCTGGTCATCGTAAGCTGTCTGCGTTGCGACAACGCCGGGAGTAAGCATGAGCAGCGTTTGAAAACTGCGACCATTGAGAGGAAGGCTGTCGACAAAATCTCTGTCGATCACCGTACTCACCGTAGCCGACTCAGTGTTGACCGCAGGCGTGCCCCCGTGCACCGTGACGCTTTCAGAAGCGGGGCCCACCGTCATTTCAAAGTTGATCTCGAGAGCATCCTGCACGTGAAGAATCACATCCGGCCTGACGAGCCTTTTGAAGCCAGCCTTTTCAATTTCGAGGCGATAGAGTCCCGGAGGAAGATTGGAAAGGTAATAGTCGCCGGAATCGTTGGAAATGGTTTTGTAACCCACACTTGTTTCCGCACTCATGGCGACGACCTTCGCGTCGACGATTCGGGCCTTTGAAGGATCGGTGACGCGGCCAGTGAGCGATGCGGATGTCGACTGGGCAAGGAGCACGGGCCTGCACAAGACCAGCGAGATAACGGCAAGGGCAGCAAGGGGTCTCAGCATGATTCGCCTCAGAGGGGAAAGGATCGGATGCCCTGCTCCAGGAGTTTCTGTAGATGAAATGATAAAGGCGGGAAAGAGAAGGTCAATTGTACTTTGGTATTGGTGAGTAACTCGGGAAAAAGGGTTTTTCTCGTTGTCGATCACGCTCAAGTAAGTAAGTGCCAGACGTTTATAGGCAGCAAATGCCGACGATGCGATAAGATTTTGGCACCAAGGGTGTAGGGGGATGATTGCGGCGATTCTTCGCGCTGACGGCTGCGCTGTTCTTCGTCGTACTTGCTCTGCGTCTTTCCGCATTTGCATTGAACCCCGAACTCGACGTCAACCAGTACGCGCATGCGTCATGGAAAATCCGGGACGGTTTTGTCAAAGGTGAAATCTCCGCAATTGCGCAGACGCCGGACGGCTATTTGTGGCTGGGGATGGAATTCGGCCTCTATCGCTTTGATGGGATACAGGCAACCCCATGGCAACCCCCAGGCAAACAGCAACTGCCTCGCAGTTGGGTCAGAAGCCTCCTTGTATCGCGCGATGGGACGCTATGGATCGGCACTTTTAATGGCCTCGCAAGTTTCAGAAACGGCAAACTCACCGAGTATCCGGAATTAGCTCATCTCTATGTTTTCGCGCTCCTGGAGGACCATGAAGGCTCCGTGTGGGTGGGTGCGGGCGGAGTGCCGATTGGAAACCTGTGTCGAATTCGTAATGGCAATGTGCAGTGCTACGGGGCTGATGGCAAATTTGGCAGATTTGTGGGGGGATTGTTTGAGGACCGAGCGGGTAATATCTGGGCGGGCGTCCGAGATGGGTTATGGAAATTTGAGACTGGACCTCCGCGGTATTTTCCGCTGGCCGGCCAACCAGACGGCATCATGCCACTCAATGAGGACAAGGACGGCGCACTCCTTTTCGGCTGGAAGGATAAAATTTACAGGTTCGCTGACGGCAAAAATGAAGTGTACCCGCTTCCACCAGATTCACCTGCATTCAGGGCGAACCGAATACTCCGTGATCGAAATGGCGCCCTTTGGATAGCAACACAAGATGGCATTTTGCACGTTCACCATGGAAAGCTGGATCCATTTTCGATCGTCGACGGTCTTTCCGGCGAGATTGTCCAGTCCATATTCGAGGACCGGGAAGGAAACATATGGACGTCGACAACGGAAGGTCTGGACTGCTTTCATGAGATTGCTGTCCCCAGACTTACGGTAAAACAGGGACTGTCGAACAACGCCGTCGGGTCAGTTCTGGCTGACCGTGATGGAAGCGTTTGGCTTGCCACTTATGGAGGGCTCGATCGACTCGACCATGGAGTCATTTCCGCGCTTTCAAAAAGCGATGGAAGTGAGGGCGGAAAGAAAAACCTGAGCGCCCCGAATTCGCTCTTTCAGGACGAGCAGGGTCAAATTTGGTTCGGGACGTTTCGTGGTCTGAACCGGCTGGAGAAGGGCCGGATCGGTTCCATTGAGGGCGTTCCTGGCGGAAATTTCCTTTCCATAGCCCAGGATACGGCTGGAAACGTTTGGGCGCTCAACGAGAATGCGGGCCTCTTTCGGATATCGCCCCACAATGAAGTTCAGGCCATTTCCTGGGCTGCCCTCGGACATCAAGACCACGCCAGTGTTCTGTCCGCCGATCAGAGGCAAGGCGGATTATGGCTTGGCTTCTATTCGGGCGGCGTCAGTTATTTTTCCGATGGCCAGGTCCGCAAATCGTATACAACTGCCGATGGGCTTGGTTCCGGCCATGTCAGCGATTTTTTATTCGACCATGAGGGCTCGCTCTGGGTCTCAACCGAGAGCGGTCTAAGCCGCTTGAAGAATAATCGCTTCGCCACTTTGACCAGCGAGAACGGACTTCCATGCAACACGGTCCATTGGGCCGTGGAGGATAATGATCGTTCCATGTGGCTATACACCGCCTGCGGCATGGTGAGAATTGCCCGCTCTGAGCTTGACGGTTGGACTGCCGCCGCGGACAAAGGTCAGAATGCGCCGGTCACTGTCAGGGTTACAGTGTTTGATATCGCGGATGGTGTCAGGAGCCTTGCCATCGCCGGTCACTACCACCCGCAGGTCGCCAAGACCCCCGATGGAAGAATCTGGTTCTTGCCCAAGGATGGTGTCAGTGTGATCGATCCGCGCCATCTCGCGCTCAACAGCGTTCCGCCGCCAGTGCATGTAGAGAAGCTGATTGCCGATCGCAAAGCCCACGATGCAGCCTCAGACGGGAGTGGGCAAATGCAATTGCCTCCAGAGCTTCGAGATTTGGAGATCGATTACTCCGCACTCAGTTTCGTCGTGCCGGAAAAGAATCTGTTCCGCTACAAGCTGGAGGGCTATGACAACGATTGGCAGGACGTCGGCAATCGCCGCCAGGCGTTCTATACCAATCTGCCACCACGCAGGTATCGCTTCCGTGTGATTGCCTGCAATAACAGCGGCGTGTGGAACGAGACCGGCGATTCTTTCGAATTCTCCATTGCCCCGGCGTATTACCAGACCCTTTGGTTCAAGATGCTCTGCGCGGCTGCCTTCCTGGCTCTGGTGTGGGCACTTTATCAACGGCGTCTTCACATGATCCGGCGGCAATACGCCTCTGGACTGGAAGCGACCGTAGGCGAACGCATGCGTGTTGCCCGAGAATTGCACGACACGTTGCTGCAGAGTTTCCAAGGCGTGGCTTTTCAACTTCAGGCGGCGCGAAAATTGTTCCTCCGGAAAGCGGACAATGCTCAGCAGATCCTGGATGAAGCTATCGTTGCAACAGAGGAAGCTCTTCAAGAGGGCCGTTCCGCAATTGGCGACCTGCGCCCCGAACCGGCCGCTCAGCGCGACCTTCCCGAATTGCTGAATGTCGTGGGCAATGAGCTGGCGACCGCTCACGAAGGGAATGGGCACTCTCCGAGCTATCGCGTTGTTGTTGAGGGTAAGCAACAGGATCTGTCGCCAATGCTTCAGGATGAGGTCTACCGGGTCTCTCGCGAGGTGATCCGAAATGCCTTTACGCACGCCGCTGCCAGCCACATCGAGGTAGAAATCCGTTACGATCAGGATCAACTTCGTTTGCGTGTCCGTGATGACGGCAAAGGGATCGATCCCAAGGTATTAGCCGAGGGACAGTCCGGACACTTTGGCATACCCGGAATGCGGGAGCGGGCCCTGCGAATTGGCGCACGCCTGGATTTCTGGAGCGAGATGGGGGCAGGTACGGAAGTGGAGTTAACAGTTCCCGCTTCGATGGCATACGAAAAGCAGCGTGATGGACGTCGATTCCGGTTGTTCAACAGGGCAGGTAAACATGATCAACGCTCCTAAGCTGATTCGAATTCTCGCGGTTGATGATCACGCTCTGCTGCGCAGGGGGCTTGCCGCTGTGATCAATGCCGAGCCTGACTTGAAGTTAGTAGCGGAAGCCGCGAATGGAGAAGACGCAATCGAAAAGTTTCGGGCGCATCGCCCGGACGTTGTCCTTATGGATCTTCAGATGCCTGGGCTCAATGGAATCGAAGCCACGGTTCGTATTCTGAGCGAATTTCCCGATGCGCGCATCATCGTGCTTACGACCTATAAAGGCGATGCTCAAGTGCTGCGCGCACTTCGAGCCGGCGCTCGGGCTTATCTGTTGAAAGGCCATGATCGGGAACTGATCGAGACCATTCATGCAGTCAACGAGGGACGGAAGCGAATACCGCCGGAGGTTGCCGCAGAACTAGCTGAGCACGCCACCGACGATGAACTAAGCGAACGCGAAATCGAGGTTCTGAATCTGATTGCAGTTGGGAATTCCAACAAACAGATCGCCGACAAACTCTCCGTTGCGGAGGCGACCGTGAAGAGCCGCGTGACGAACATACTTTCGAAGCTTAGCGCCAGTGATCGAGCTCACGCGGTCACGATCGGGCTCAAGCGCGGAATTATTGAGATCTAATCACCCGAAAGTATGAACACAGTTCCGAGTTTCAGCCGTTCCCAAGCCGTTGAGAGTGCAGTACGCTCCCTTAAGGTGCTCCTTGCAACGACTCTTCTCGACGTTCGCGAATGGCTGGCCGGGCTTCGGACTTCTCATTCAACGATTAGTCCTGGGCATTGCGCTGCTTTACCACGGCATAGCTCTGCTCAGCGGCATCCCTGCGCCAGGGCCAGTTATTCCGCAATTGATCGGAAGTGCCCTGGGCTTGCTCATTCTCGGCGGCTTATGGACTCCCGCAGCGGGAACGCTCGTCGCGGTCGTGCAAGTATGGATCGCTTTGACAGGCGCTGGCGACGAGTCGATGGCAGTGATTCTCGCGGCCCTTGGCGGCACCCTGGCAATGATCGGTCCTGGCGCATGGTCCATCGATGCCCGTCTTTTCGGACGGAAGCACATCGGTAATTGAACGAAAGCCGCCTGCTGCACTCTGTCCCTCCACATAAAGTAGGAAAATCGGACATACGATCGGACGAAGAAGGTTCCTTCCATCTGGGGTTGTGGGCTCGGCTGGCAGAGTTGCATAGTGAATCTCATAGGTTGATGCGTTTCCCCTTCTGAATCGTTGATTCAAAACGCGTCCAATCCACGAATCGCCAGCCAACGGCCCGTTCCTTCCACCAGAGGTCAATATGCTTGATTCGAGTTTAGTCAACACTTCCCCGGAACCCATCCCGGCGATATTCGACCCGATGATCCCAAACAAGCAATCCGAATATCAGCGATCGGTGCGAAATCCCTTCCACCGTCACCGCAATGAAAGCTGGGGCAAGCGTTTGAATGACAGCATCGAGGAGGAGAGCGTGAGCCTTGGTGCGCGAGACGGTCAGACACTGCGCCTGGACGAGCAAAAGCGGATTGCAGATGAAGTTGAGCGACGGGTTGCGGAACGGACAAGAGAGCTTGCCGAAGCCAACGAAGAGCTGCAACTCCAGGCTGGGTTGCTGCAGCATCTTCCGGTATCCGCCTGGACGCTTAAACCCGATGGGACACCGGATTTCGTGAATCGTGTTTGGCTTGAATTCGCAGGTCAGACGCTCGAGTTCGTCCGGTCGCATCCCGAGGCCTGGATGACCGCGGTCCATCCCGAGGATCGGGAAACGGCGTCGAGGGCCTTTTGTGAGGGAGTGTGCTCGGGACAGGGGTTTGCGTTCGAGACCAGGTCTCTCCGCGCTCAGGACGGGACCTACCGCTGGCACCTCCAGCAAGCCGTGGCCTTGCGCGATGCAGATGGAAGAGTTATCAAATTCGTCGGTACAACCACTGACATCGACGATCAGAAGCGCGCCGAAGAGTCATTGCGCCAAGCGCAGGGCGACCTTGCACACATCAACCGGGTGACAACAATGGGAGAGTTAACGGCATCCCTGGCTCATGAAATTAGTCAACCGATCAGTGGAGCTATCACCAACGCCAACGTCTGCCTGAGAAAGCTCGGGCACGATAACCCCGATCTTGATGAAGTGCGTGCAACTGTCACCAAAATTGGAAGGGACACAACGCGA
>Ga0302275_10003961_pt1 | contig 14791 bp, 9 predicted proteins | sample III_Bog_N2_2_FD_200229 | JGI IMG/M metagenome (GOLD analysis project Ga0302275, IMG submission 200229) | Peat permafrost microbial communities from Stordalen Mire near Abisko, Sweden - III_Bog_N2_2 | ecosystem: Environmental > Terrestrial > Soil > Wetlands > Peat | place: Sweden: Abisko...
GCCCCGCATTGGACGCCCGAACCAGGCAAGGTTTCTTGTCGCCGTCCAGGGCCAGCGCATAACTTCCAAGTTCCTCGTTCCAAAAAACGCGATCGAACTTACTCTGGAGCGCGGCCGCTCTCGCCTTCTGTTCTTGCCCAAGATCTGCGTATCCCAGTCGCGCGGCCATCGAAGCTACGGCTTTTCTCGCTGCATAAACGTAGCCTTGCACTTCGCACAAAGCGATCGGCGGATTGGCGAGGATGCCGTCTTTGTGAAATACCGAGTCATAGGAATCTTTCCACCCCTGCTGGCTCAGACCTTTGTCCGACTTGGCTTGGTATTCTACGAACCCGTCTCCATCGGCGTCACCATAGCGATCGATCCAATCAAGAGCCGCCCGTATATTCGGCCAGATTTCCTGAATGAACCCTAAGTCCAAAGACCGATCAAGATAAGCTCCAGCGAGCATCAGAAAGAGGGGGGTAGAATCGACGCTGCCGTAGTAAAGGCCGAATGGAACCTCCTTCAGGTTTGCCATCTCTCCGCGACGCATCTCATGCAGAATCTTTCCCGGTTCAGCCTCTTGCCCGGAAATGAAACGAGTCGCTTGAGTTTCCGCGAGATATTTCAGAACGCTCCTGGCAATCCCCGGGGCTGCCCATAAGCATTCCATTGCGGTCAGAATGCCATCCCGCCCAAACACAGTGCTAAACCACGGGACGCCCGCGTAGGGGTACGCGCCCTCAGGGTTGCCGTTGATCATCATGAGCACATCTGCCTCAGATCGCGATAACCAGGCATTGAATCGGGAGTTGTCGGTCTCAATACTGCAAAAGCGGCGCTGAAGCTCGTGTAAGCTGGAACGCAATTCTCTCAAGGCGTCCTCAAAAACCACGGCCTTCCTGTCGGCTTGTTTTTCGTCACAAGTAATCGCGATCGTGATCTCGGTTTCTTCCTTGGGCTCAAGACTTATTTCGAAATCCACCGAATCCTCGGACATTTGTGTAGGAGAGGGACTGAATCGCAGTTGGGTGCGGCGCAGTCGATCATCAAGACCCCTATAGGAAAGCAGCACTCGGCCTGTGTCAACAACTGCTGGGAGGTTAACTCCTGTCTCCTTCCGCCTTGTTCCCCGAACCTGAAATATGTCGGCAAAGTCGGCCGCAAACTCAAGGCTGAGTTGCATCTCCACCCTGTGCATGGAAAAATTCGCGAGCCTCAATTTGTCGTACAAAACATCGTGCCAGAGAAATTTCGAGCGGAATAAATGCACCGATCCGCGGGGCAAAAGAAGGGTTCCCCCCCGGTAGACATCGGGGTTCATCATGTCGAGAGTAAGCAACGCGTTGTCGTCTTGAATAGTCGAGCGGAGTAACTGGGGGGCTTTCTCGCCCATGCGCAAAACGAATTTCGAGAGGTGGCGAGTCCCTTCGTGGTAAAGTCCCTGTTCGCCAAGTCCCAGAGACTCAATGTCTCCCAAGCGATTCATTACTGCAAAGGTCGTACCGTATTTCAGTACGCGGGTTCGATCGTCCGCCAGCGAGGACGTCGCCAGGACATAAAATTGATTCTCTACCTGTATAACGTCTTCCAAGATTAGGCGGCGTCCTCCAGCAACGGTTCTTCTTCGCTTTCAGCTGGCCTTTCAATCGGAGTAACTCGGAACGGCAAGCTTGCCTCAATCATGCGCTCGTACAGTTTCACATAGTCATTCGCCATACGACGAGCGGTAAACCGTCTTTCGAAAGCATCACGGCACGCCGCCCGCGACATCGTCTTCACACGGTCGACCGCTCGAACCGCCTCTTCTATTGACTCCACGATAAACCCACTTACTCCGTCTTCTAAGACTTCGGGAACCGAACCGTGGCGAAAAGCAATCGTCGGCGTGCCGCACGCCATGGCTTCGATCATATTCAGTCCGAAAGGCTCGGGCCAATCAATCGGCGCCAGGCAAGCCACGGCATTTCCGAGAAATTCAGACTTCTCTCGATCTCCAATCTCGCCGATAAAATCGATGTTGGGCTGCCCGAGCAACGGTCTGATTTTGTTTTCGAAATAAGACTGGTCGGAACGATCGATTTTCGCGGCGATCTTCAATTGCATTCCGGAGCGCATCGCAATTTCGATTGCACGATCGGGCCGCTTTTCAGGAGAAATCCGGCCAATGAATGCCAGGTATTTGCCCGGGCCGCGATGAAAACGTAGCGCGCGTTCCGGCAAGCCGTGATAAACATTGCCCACCCAATTTGCCTCCGGTAGAGGTCGCCTTTGCGCGCGCGAAATCGACACTACGGGTATGTCGTCGAATTCGTCGTACACCGGAACCAGATCCGGCAAGTCCAGACGACCGTGCAGCGTAGTGATGTGATTCAGTCGCCACTCGCGGCAGAGTGAAAAATGCAGGTAGTCGGTGTGAAAATGAACCACATCAAACTCACCCCGGCACTTGCGCAACTGCTCGAGCATTAGAAGGTGTGGTGCGAGATAGTCTTTGCAATCCGGATTGGTTCGGAGCGACGTCGCACAGCCCGGCACCAGCCGAGCGGTAGTACGGGAATCTCCACTGGCAAAGAGTGTTACTTGATGACCGAGACGAACCAGTTCATCGGTCAGCCAGGAGACGACTCGCTCGGTGCCTCCATATCCGGGAGGGGGGACGGTTTCATAGAGTGGTGCTACTTGGGCAATGTTCATAAGTCACTTCGTAGTTGCGCGGACTCATCGATGTTAGAGGAGGACTTAAGGCCAAACAATCCGGATAATGCTGTACGGGCCGTCTTGCAGATCACCCTCCGTTCACCATGGTCGAATAACAACTTTGCCTTTAAATCGATGATCCCGAGCAAGAGCCAGAAATGCGTAGGTCTCTCGCTTTGCTCGGGATGAAGTTGTGGGGGCTGGATAAATTGAGGTTGGCCCGACGGAAAAGTTTTTGTCTCCCTTCATGTTGGAATGCGTGCTACGCGGCGTCCTCGTTGCGGAAGCCTCTGCGGAGCATTCATTACACCCCACTGCACTATTGCGAAGAGGTTTGTTGCATCGAGTTACGCGCCTGGAGAACTTTGGGGGCGATTCCCTGCGCATCCTTCAAGTGATCCCGCAATGTTGGTAGCGTCTGCGTGGCGAAATTCTTTACATCAACGTCGTGCCCCATGTTGCTCTCCGACTGAAACGCGGAGATGTCTTTCTTGTGATCTTTTAACATATCTGTCATATAAGCCTTATCAAACTGCTCGCCTGACAGTTTTGACAGACGGTCCTTAGTCGCTTGATCTTTGGCGTTCAGACTTTGCGGCAGATTCACACCCTTGGCGTTCGCCAGTTCTTTCAGTTTGTCGTTTGCTTTACTGTGATCGTCCACCATTCGTTGTCCAAACTTCTTAACGTCATCGCTGGAGGCCTTTTGCTGAGCAAGCCGGCCGAGTTCGACTTCAGCCATTCCCCCCTGCGCTGCCTCTTTCATAAACTTTTGATCCGACATGCCGAGCTTTGCCGAATTCCCGGATGATCCCACGCCCATCGAATTCATATCCTGTTGCGCAGCGGCCAGCGTTAGCAACCCCGCAACGGTTGCACAAGCTAAAGATCGATACCACATTCTTGTCATGGTGACTCCTCGATAGATTAACTTACTGATACATTGATGTACTCCAGCAAGCAGATTAATAATCGCCGGTGCAAGGAGCAATCAGGGGTTAGCTGCATTTCTTTCAGGGGCGGTTCTGTAGCGCTCTTCCCGGTCAATGACTACCGCGCTCGGGTAAGTACCTAGACCTGGACAACGATGATACCTGCGCGTTAGTCCGGCGAACCCGTTGTCTGCTTCACGCATCGAAGGGGTTCTAACAGTCCGAACTAACGTTGACGACTAGAGGATCCCATGCCATCAACCTTTAACGGAACAATTCCGCTTCGCGCTTTTGGCCGCTCCGGCGACAAAATCTCGATTCTCGGTTTCGGAGGCCACCACCTCGGCGAAGCACCCGATGCAAAGACCGCTGTCGAAATCATCCATCAGGCCGTCGACGGGGGCATCACATTTTACGACAACTGCTGGGAATATCGTCGCGGGAAAACTGAGGTTTGGATGGGTGCCGGGTTGAAAGGCCGTCGCGACAAAATATTTCTGATGACCAAGACCTGCCCTCATGGGCGTGACGCCAGCTTGGCCCTAACTATGCTTGAGGAATCGTTGCGTCGGTTGCAGACCGACCATCTCGATCTCTGGCAAGTCCACGGCATGGCGTTCGAAAACGATCCCGCTCTCTTCATTCGACCGAACGGCGCAGCCGAAGCGCTCGAGAAGGCAAGAAAAGACGGAAAAGTCCGTTATGTGGGATTCACCGGCCACCAGAATCCCAAGGTTCACCTCGGCATGTTGGAAACAGGTTTTAAATTCGACGCCGTCCAAATGCCGCTGAATGCGTTTGACGCAAACTTCCGTAGCTTCGAGCAGCAAGTTTTGCCCGAACTTAACAAACGCGGAATCGCGGTTCTTGGCATGAAGCCCCTCAACGGACACGGTGACGCCATCAAACAGGGCGTCATCACCGCCGAAGAAGCACTTCGCTATGCCATGAGTTTGCCAGTTACTACGACCATCACCGGTATCGACAGTCTCGATGTTCTCCACCAAAACCTGCAGATTGCGCAGAATTTCAAACCGTTCACCGACGCCGAAATGAATGCGCTGCGCGACCGCTGCAAACAAGAGGCCGCTGACGGTCGATATGAACTCTACAAGCTATCGCTGAAATTCGACAATCCAGAGGCTCGGTTGGCCCACGGCTTCCCGCTCGACACCCAGCAATCTGAAGTGAAAGATATGCTGGGAGAACCGGAGAACACCGGTCATCCGTTCCCTGAGAAACAGTTTTAGGAGAGCGCAAAATGGAGACAAGGCACGAATTAAATCGGCGAAGGTTTATGCAAGGGGTGGCTCTCCTCGGCGCAGTGCCGATTATTTCTGGAGGTAGCATGGCGCAGCCACAAAACGATGCATCACAGATCCCGTCTGGTGTAGTTCCGAAGCGGCCATTGGGACGAACAGGAGTGCAGGTTTCTGCCATGGGACTCGGAGGATATCATCTCGGTTCCGCTGAAACCGATCAGGCAGCTAATGAAATCGTGGCCAAGGCGCTCGATCACGGCGTAACTTTCTACGACTGTGCCTGGGAGTATCATGACGGGCTCAGTGAAGAGCGACTCGGCAAAGCCCTGCGCGGAAAACGCGATCAGGCTTTTGTTATGACGAAGGTCTGCACTCACGGCCGTGATAAGAAAATCGGCATGCGTATGCTCGAAGAGTCGCTACGCCGCCTGCAAACCGACCATCTCGATCTTTGGCAAATCCATGAAGTCGTTTATGAGAATGATCCCGACCTGATCTTCGCGTCCAACGGAGCAGCTGAGGCATTGCTCGCGGCAAAGCAGCAGGGCAAGGTTCGCTTTGTCGGATTTACCGGCCACAAAGATCCCGAGATTCACCTGAAGATGCTTTCTCACGATTTTCCATTCGATACTGTCCAGATGCCACTTAATTGTTGCGATGCAACTTTCCGCAGCTTCGAGACCCATGTGCTGCCGGAAGTAAACCGCCGCGGTATCGGCGCATTGGGGATGAAAAGCCTTGGCGGGAGCGGTGAACTCGTGCGTCACGGAGCAGTGACGCCTGAACAAGGGCTGCGTTACGCCATGAGCCTTCCCGTCGCGACCACGATAAGTGGCGTCGACACCATGGAGGTGCTCGATCAAAATCTAAAGGTCGCCGTCAATTTCCAAGTACTCGCCGCAACCGAGATGCAGGCGCTGCGGGACCAGTGCCGTCCGCAGGCCGCGGACGGCCGGTTGGAACTCTTTAAGATGACGACGAAGTACGACGGAAAGATCGGGCGCGAGCAGCATCACTTTCCCACGGTTCAGGAGTTGCCCATTTAGTTTCCGCGCTCTTCGCCGTCGCCAAGCTGCGCATCTCCCAACGCTGACGCGAGAGATATCGCGGCGGCCATGCTGGATACTCACTTTCTTTTCGGTCGTGGATTCGATTGCGGGATCGATCCTGCGATTTTTGGTCCCGTACAGTACAGTTAATCCTTTATGTACACTCGCAGCCCTGCTATCTACATTTGATTGGACACTTTGAAGTGTGTCGGGCGGCGGCGCGTCTCGTATAAGCTTAAGCTTTGTCCCTATTCAAAATTAAATGCCAAATCAAACTCAAACGATTGTATGGCCCGGACGACCTTATCCCCTGGGCTCAACGTGGGACGGCGAAGGGGTCAACTTCGCTCTCTATTCCGAACACGCGGAAAAAGTCGAGCTTTGCCTCTTTGACGTTGCGGGCAGGCGTGAGATCAATCGCGTCACCCTTCCTGAACAGACCGACATGGTCTGGCACGGCTACCTTCCCGAAGCTCGACCGGGTCAGCTCTATGGGTATCGGGTCTACGGTCCGTACGCTCCCGAGCAAGGACACCGCTTCAACCACCATAAACTTTTGCTGGATCCATACGGAAAACAACTGCGGGGACCACTGAATTGGTCGGACTCGCACTTTGGCTACCGGGTTGGTAACAAGCAAGAAGACTTGTCTTTCGACCGTCGCGATAATGCAGCCGGAATGCCCAAGAATCGCGTCATCGATTCTGCTTTCACCTGGGGCACAGATGCGCCACCCAGAATTCCCTGGCACGAGACCGTGATCTACGAGCTTCACGTAAAGGGCTTCACCAAATGCCATCCCGACGTACCCGCACACTTGCGTGGAACGTATGCCGGGTTAGCAACCGCGCCCGTCATCGACTACCTCACCCGGCTTGGAGTTACATCGATCGAACTTATGCCGGTGCATAGCTTTGTCGATGATCGACAATTAGTTGATCGTGGACTGCGCAACTATTGGGGCTACAGTTCGATCGGTTTTCTCGCAGTCGAGCCGCGCTATCTCGCCACTGATTCGATCCGTGAATTTAAAACCATGGTCAAGACCCTTCACTCGGCGGGGTTAGAGGTAATTCTCGATGTCGTCTATAACCATACCGCCGAAGGCAATCATTTGGGACCCACGCTGTCCCTGAAAGGAATCGATAACAGCACCTATTACCGTCTCGTACCCGACAATCCGCGTTATTACATGGATTACACGGGCACCGGAAATACCCTGAACATGCGCCATCCACGCGTGCTGCAGCTCATCATGGATAGTTTGCGTTACTGGGTACTTGAGATGCACGTCGATGGGTTTCGATTCGATCTCGCTGCCACACTCGCTCGGGAACTTCATGAAGTGGACCGCCTCGGGGCGTTTCTCGACATCATCCATCAGGATCCCGTCCTCTCTCAAGTGAAGTTGATTGCGGAACCCTGGGACCTCGGCGAAGGTGGATATCAAGTGGGAAACTTCCCGGTTGGATGGGCCGAATGGAACGATCGTTATCGCGACACCGTCCGATCGTACTGGAAAGGCGATAGCGGAACGGTCGCCGACCTTGCTTACCGACTAACTGGATCGAGCGATCTCTACGGTCACAGCGGACGGCGGCCTTACGCGAGTGTTAATTTCATTACCGCCCATGACGGTTTCACTTTGCAGGACTTAGTAAGTTACAACGACAAGCACAATGAAGCAAATGGCGAAGACAATCGGGATGGTAACAACAATAACCGCAGTTGGAATTGTGGGGCAGAGGGTCCGACGGACGACCCTGACATTCTCGCCTTGCGTGCCAAACAAAAACGTAATTTACTCGCCACTCTAATCTTGTCTCAGGGCGTCCCCATGATGTATGCCGGAGATTCCATCGGGCATTCTCAAAAAGGCAATAACAATGCCTATTGCCAAGACAACGAAATCAGTTGGTTGGACTGGGATGTGCACCCTCGCGATCGTGACTTGTTCGCCTTCGCGCAGCGGATGATTAATCTAAGGAAGCGGCATCCTATTTTTCGCAGGCGTCGTTTTTTTCAAGGCCGTCCCATTAAGGGCGCGACCGTGAAGGACGTCCTGTGGCTCAACGCCAGCGGAACAGAGATGGGCGAAGACGAGTGGCGTAATCCATCCGTTCGCTGCTTGGGAATGTTTCTCTCCGGTCAGGGACTGAACGAGACTGACGAGCGTGGAGGCAAACTTACTGACGAGAATTTTCTAGTTCTCTTGAACTCTCATCATGAAGATGTGCCTTTTACTTTACCGGCCACTCGCCCTGGGGTGCGCTGGAGCGCATGGATGGATACCTCCCAAGAGGACGGATTACGCCCCGCCAATACTCACGAAGCCGGAACACCTTATCCGCTTCAAGCTCGCTCCATGGTCGTGCTGATCGAGCGGCGCAAGAACGGAAAGAAAGAGGAGCCGAATGAAGCGGCGTCATGATATGCCGTTTGGCGCGGCATGTCTTGACGACGGGTCCATCAGGTTTCGATTGTGGGCCCCTGCTGCTCAGAAGGTTGAGCTCCTAGTCGAGGGTTCGAAGGGATCGTGGCAATCCGCACTTTCGCCACTCGACCAAGGCTGGTTTGAGTTAGTCACGGGTCGGGCCGTGCCGGGCGACCGATACAGTTTTCGCATTGACGATGGCCAGCAGGTTCCCGATCCCGCTTCCAGGTTCCAACCTGGGGATGTACACGCACCCAGCGAGATTATCGACCCCAATGCCTTTGACTGGCGGGATGAAGCCTGGCGAGGCAGGCCGTGGGAAGACGCGGTAATTTATGAGCTCCACGTCGGCGCGTTTACTTCCCTTGGAACTTTCTCCGCTGCCTGCGATCAACTCGACCATCTCGTCGACCTCGGAGTTACAGCGATCGAACTGATGCCGGTCGCGGATTTTCCGGGCCGATGCAATTGGGGATACGATGGAGTATTCGAATTCGCCCCCGACGCCAGTTACGGGCGCCCCGAAGATCTTAAACGTCTGATACAGGCGGCCCATCACCGGGGACTGATGGTCTTGCTCGACGTCGTCTACAACCATTTCGGCCCGGAAGGGAACTATCTCAACTCCTATGCTCCCCAGTTTTTTACTGCACGGCATCACACTCCGTGGGGCAATGGCATCAATTTTGACGGCAAGCACTGCCGCATCGTTCGCGATTTCTTCATACATAACGCTCTCTATTGGCTCAACGAATATCACTTTGACGGACTTCGCCTCGACGCCGTCCACGCAATTGCCGACGACTCGAATCCAGACATACTCACGGAGTTGGCAGAAACCGTTCGCAAATCCATCACCCCAGATCGCCACGTTCACCTCGTACTCGAAAATGAACGCAATCAAGCGAAGCGCCTTCGCCGAACCCAGGATTGCAACCCTCGCACCTACACTGCCCAGTGGAATGATGATATTCATCATGCCTTGCATGTCTTGATCACGGGTGAGCAGGATGGTTACTACATGGACTATGCCGTCCGTCCCCTTGAACAATTGGGAAGGTGCTTGTCTGAGGGGTTCGCGTACCAGGGTGAAACCTCGGTTCACGAGAATGGGAGAGCCCGAGGCGAATCCACTGCTGGCCTCTCGCCAACCTCATTCATATCTTTTCTTCAGAATCACGATCAAATTGGAAATCGCGCTTTCGGAGATCGGATCGTCAACATAGCAGAGCCGGCTGCCCTCCGCGCCGCAATTGCGATTCTTCTTTTAGCCCCGGCTCCGCCTCTTCTCTTTATGGGCGAAGAGTTCGGCGCGGAAACTCCTTTTCTATTCTTCTGCGATTTCGAAAAGGATCTTGCTGCTGCCGTTACTGCAGGACGCAGAAATGAGTTCGCCCGTTTTACATCCTTCAGCGACTTGTCAGAACGCGAGAGGATTCCCGACCCAAATGCCCCCTCAACTTTTGCGGCTTCGCGTCTCGATTGGAACGCTGTAACCGAACCAGGCGGCAAAGCTTGGCTTGGTTTCTATCGCGAATTGCTGACCATCCGGCGCAAGCACATTGTCCCGTTGCTCTCCAACACTTGCGTCCCTAAAGCCAGACACGAAGCTCGCCGCGACGGACTCCTCAGCGCGTGCTGGCGGTTTGGAAATAACTCGGAACTGACGCTGGTCGCGAACCTTAGTCCTTCGTCCCTCCAAGACTTGCAACTGCCTTCCGCACCGATCATGTATTCCAGTTATTCCGGCTCTTCCAGCCAAGATGGCAGAGGAGTTGGCTTGAATCGTGGAAAACTTCCGCCGTGGTCGGTCGTATGGATGATCCAGCCATGACGACTTCCTCCATGCCGCTGGCGACGTACAGGTTGCAATTCAACCACGAGTTCACATTCAACCATGCGACGGAAATCGTTCCCTATCTGGCGGCGCTTGGAGTAAGTCATTGTTACGCCTCTCCTTGTCTTAAGGCTCGCCCCGGCAGTATGCATGGTTACGATATCGTCGATCACAATTCGATCAATCCCGAAATCGGTACCCCGGAAGATTTTGACCGCTTCGTTGCGGCACTTCACGAACACCGTATGGGATTGATTTTGGATATCGTTCCAAATCATATGGGAGTGATGGGCAGCGACAATGCCTGGTGGCTCGACGTTTTGGAGAATGGAGAGTCGTCGATCTACGCCAGTTTCTTCGATATCGACTGGCACCCTCTCAAAGAAGAGCTTCATGGCAAGGTGCTCGTGCCGGTTCTTCACGACCAGTACGGCGTCGTCCTCGAAAGTGGTGATCTGAAACTCGTCTTCCGCGCCGATAATGGCGAGTTCGACATCATGTATCACGAACATCGGTTCCCGGTTGATCCCGCGGAATATCCACGAATTCTGCAGCACTGCGGCACCGGCGCCATCGAGATGATCGGGGAGACGGATCCGGCGGTACTTGAGTTTCAAAGTTTGATAGCGGGATTTCGAAATCTACCGCCCAGGCACGACATCGGCGCGGATCGCGTCGCGGAACGCACCCGGGATAAAGAAATTCATAAACGCCGGCTCGCAGAACTGTGCGCTCGTTCTCCGCAACTAACCGACTGCATCCTTCGGGCAGTTGATCTGATCAATGGAGACCTGCAAGACCCGTCCAGTTTCGAAGATCTCCACGAACTCATCAAGGCTCAAGCCTTTCGGCTCGCGAACTGGCGCGTGGCGTCCGACGACATCAATTACCGTCGATTCTTCGATACGAACGATCTCGCCGGAATCCGCATGGAGAATGAAAAGGTTTTTGAGGTGACCCACCGCCTGGTTCTCCGCTTGATTGCTGAAGAAAAGGTAGATGGCTTACGCCTCGACCATCCGGATGGTCTCTATGATCCTGCTCAATATTTCGCGCGCCTCGATACTGCCATAGCAAACAACATACCCGGCACATCCGTCCGAAATAGGACAAGCGAAACTTCAGTCCGGCGATCATCTTATGTGGTCATCGAAAAAATACTTACCGGCTCTGAACGATTGCCCGCGGACTGGGAAGTAGCAGGAACCACAGGTTACGATTTTTCGAATCTTGTGAATAATCTCTTCGTAGATTCTTCTGCCGCAACGCGGATGGATCGTATTTACCGGAATTTTATCGGCGAGGACACCGATTTCGCTGAAATCGCGTATCACTGTAGAAAACTGATTATCCGTGTTGCGCTGGTTAGCGAACTCAATGTGCTGGCCAGTCAACTGGCCCGCATCGCCCTCTCCAAGCGCCGCACCTGCGATTTCACATTGAACGGGCTGCGCGACGCGCTGACAGAAGTGGTTGCGGCGTTTCCCGTTTACCGTACCTATGTCACTGCTTCGGGACTCTCGGAAAGCGACTCGCGTTACATCCGCCTGGCGATCGCATCCGCGAGATGGAGAAGCGCCGCCGCGGACACCAGCATCTACGATTTCATCAGCGAAATTCTTCTAACGCAAATCGCGGATGGGAGCGATCCCAGTTACCGGAATGCTGTCACAACTTTCGCCATGAAATTTCAGCAGTTCACCAGTCCGGTGATGGCCAAGGGGCTCGAGGACACCGCTTTCTATCGCTACAATCGACTGATCTCGTTAAACGATGTCGGAGGCGATCTCTACCGGTTCGGTATTAAACCCTCCGAGTTTCATGCGGCAAACTTGGATCGCTTGAAGTCGTGGCCCGGAACCATGCTTGCGACCAGCACCCACGACTCCAAACGCTCCGAAGATGTGCGCGCGCGGATCAATGTCTTGTCGGAACTCTCCGGCCAATGGCGACTCCGAGTCCGCGATTGGCGAAGCATGAACCGAACGCATAAGCGCGTGGTCAACGACCGCCTCGCTCCCTCGGCCAACGACGAATATCTGCTGTATCAGACTTTGGTGGGTGCATGGCCCTCGGAAGCCTCCGGCGAGAACGCCATGGAGCAAGACCAGAAGGCTTTCGCGGAGCGCACTGACAATTTTATGTTAAAAGCGATCCGCGAAGCCAAGAGGAGCACCAGTTGGGTAAATCGAAATGAGGATTATGAGACTGCCGTGTCCGGCTTTGTTCATACATTACTGGCTCCCTCCGCCGAGAATCGCTTCCTGCTCGATTTTTTACCCTTCCAACGCCTCGTGGCTCGACTCGGCGTTTGGAATAGCCTCTCCCAGACACTTTTGAAATTGACTTGTCCCGGCGTGCCGGACATTTATCAAGGCAACGAACTACTGAATTTCAGTCTTGTCGACCCCGATAATCGGCGTCCGGTCGATTATCTCAGTAGTCGTAAGAACTTCGAACGCATCCGCAAGCTGAGCCACGATCCGAAATCCGTGGCCACATTACTGAATAATCCTGAGGATGGTCGGCTCAAGCTGTTCCTAACCTGGAAGACGCTGTATCTCCGTCAACAAGATGCCGACCTGTTTCAGCATGGCTCTTATTTGCCTCTGAGGGTGGAAGGCTCGAAAGCGAAACACGTCGTTGCATTCGCCAGGCAGTTCGGCAAGACTCGTTTGCTCGTCATTGCGCCCCGCCTTGTTGCGGGTTTGCTAAACGGAGAGGACATCCCGCCCATCGGTCCACAAATCTGGGAAGATACCCAGATTCAGATCCCATCGTCTGACTCTTGTGAGCAATATCGCAATTCACTAACCGACGAAGTCATCGACACGGAACAAACCGGTGAGTCGCGGACAATCACCGTCGGCTCGATTTTCGCAACGCTCCCCTTAGCCTTATGCTTATCGGTCTAGTCTTGCCGTCGCCGCCGTGCCTGACACTAAAAACCCTCAAATAGTATCGAACTCTCTCCTCATGTCGAAGCAACTCAGCAAATCACCCCGCAAAAGCTGCGGAAAGAGCCAAGTGATTTGTTTCGCGGTTTACTGCAGGCCAAAACCCTTCCGACGTCTGTCGCATATTTGAGAGTTAGCCGGCCAGGCTTCCGTTACTTGATCTTGATCTGGTTTACTATCTCTCGCGTCCCAGCATAGGATCTCGCGATTTGCTCCACTAGCCCGCGCTGCGATTCGCGCGCCACCGTGCCGCTCAACCGGATCGACTTATCATTCGTTTCCACAACTACGGCAGTTTCAGCCAACCCTGATTCGGAGTGAATACTGTCGTACATAAGACGCTCTACTTCTGGGCTAGTTAAACCTTCGGAAGTTTGCGAGAACTGCGTCACGTCCCCTTCATTTTGCACCACCGCCGACGGGAAAACGGACGACGATCGTCCCCCTGTCGATTGTGTGGAAACCTGTCCCTGTTGCGCGACACTCAGTCGTGCGACGCTCAAACCTGCTAAAACAAGCACCGAAACAAAAGTTGCTACTCTCATAAACTCCTCATCGCGTGTCATTACTATTTCTGTCCAACTGCTGAACCGCCGCTGCGGTTTGAGCAGCACACCGTCTTTGCAACTCTTCGGCTGCCTCGGCAAGCGTCAAGTTATCGGGCACGCGCCGAAAGTCACTCCGCATTTCATCTTGCTGCACGGAGATCGTCTTAAAAAAGAGCGCCTTGCCTCGCATATCCACGTGCAGCAGCGCGATCTCCCAATGCCCGGGCGTAACTTCAACCTGCCTGACATGAAATTGTCCCCCCTGATCCAAGTACCCGAGCAGCCCTCCGTAAAACTTAACCTCGTGGAGCAAATGCCCTTCAATTTCGACAAGTCGATTCTGCTTCGCATTTACCCATATTCGTCCCGCCATCGCGTGAAAAACTACATCCTCGCGTGAAGAGGGATGAAAGCCGGGGTCGGGCTCAAAAAGAAGCTCTTGCAAGTCACCGTCGCGCCGTCCATAGCGCGCGATCACGGCGTCGGGCAAGGTTCGGAACATGTGCTCTGTTTGTCGCGAATCTTCTTCCTGTGCGCGCTTTTGCTTTTTCTGCAAATCGGGCTGGTGTACTAAAGAGGAAATCCTCTGATTCTCATCTTGCTCACGCTGCGATGAAATGGCTCTGCCGTTGATCCATCCCAGTCGCGCAACATCTCCTTCTGGAGTTTCCACCACCCACTTGACTTCTTCCGCTCCAGCGTCTTTGGTTCGTACTCGATACATCCAGCGAGAATGATCTTCCGCCTGCGCTTGCAATTCACCTTGTACGGCACTCCGAAGCAGCTGCGTCGCGGACATCTTAGGGCCGTCGCCAAGCTTATCAGCGCGCATCAGGGTGCAATTCAGTAAGCAGGCTAAAACGATGGCACAACTATAAAAGGCGCTGGTAGGAGTTCTGCAATAGCCTGAACGATTGGAACGATTGGCTTGAGTATCCGCATCCCGCATGATCCAGTGCACCTACTTAGACCAAAAGGTAGCTGGACTTCGCAGATCAGTAAATGGGATGGACTGTGTACTTTACTAACTGCTTTGCAGTATTAGATGAGTAGACCAAAACTAACACATGTCCGGACCTGTGTTTTAGAT
>Ga0302275_10003967_pt1 | contig 14783 bp, 13 predicted proteins | sample III_Bog_N2_2_FD_200229 | JGI IMG/M metagenome (GOLD analysis project Ga0302275, IMG submission 200229) | Peat permafrost microbial communities from Stordalen Mire near Abisko, Sweden - III_Bog_N2_2 | ecosystem: Environmental > Terrestrial > Soil > Wetlands > Peat | place: Sweden: Abisko...
TCCTGCGGCGGTGCGCCATAAATCCACTCCTCAATTTCCTTGCCGCCCATGGTTTCGCGGACACGGTGCGGAGGACGTCCCAGTGCGTACTGCACCATTTCCTTATCCATTCCAACAAGGGCATGATGACTCTTGATGGCTTCGGCAAGTTTGGGGGGCAGGCTCTTCTGGTAGGCCTCGGCGGCGTTTGCGGCTTTGAAGTCAAGCACCGGTGCGAGCAAGTCCTTGATCTGATCGGTGGTGAGATTGGCGTCGTTTTTCAAGGAGAGAAACACTGAGGACCCGGTGGAGTCAGTATTGACGCTTTCTCCTGTCTGCTGCTGTTGTTGGGTAGATCGGGGATCGGCGCCATCAATGCCGATGCTGACACGGTCTTTCCAGCTCTTGCGCTTGACTGGGCCGCCGTTAATCTCAAAGATCACGCCCTCATGCACAAAGCGCACGGCGGTGATCTTGACCCGATCACCAGGTTTAGCAACAATGCCGGATTCCGCGACCAGATGGTTGAGCTCGGCTTCCGAGGGGGTGATCTTTTCGCCGTCGATACGCACTCCGGCCTTTCCCCGCGGAAGAGCGCGATGGACAAACGGACTCTCGGCGAGAAAGACGCGAATGATTCGCTGGCGCTGCGGCTCCGCGAGCTTGGTTTCGCCCGCGGCAATCAAGGGCAGGAACACGAGGAGAGCGCAAGCAAAACGCCCAAGCCTGACGGATGGAGAAGGCGGCACAAACTCTCGTGATCTCATGGCATTGCTCACCCAAACGTGGCGGCATTATAACTTTGAAAGCCACAACGCATGCTGGAGAACTTAGATGCCACTTGCAGGGCGGCCACAAGAACGATGGTGCAGGTGGCACTTGCTTCTGGACCATAACCGCCGCCCGTAAGTGCGACCGGACCACGCGCATTTGCCGTAACGAACGTTGAAAACTCGCGAAGTCCGCTGACGGGCAGGCCGAAGACCGCGCCCTGAAAAAGGTTCCAGCCGAAATGGAGGCCGAAGGAGAACCAGAGCGAGCCGGTGCGGATGCGTGCCAGCGCGAACAGCAGGCCAACCGCAAGTGTGTTCCAGAAGCTCCAGCTCAGCCAACCCTGGGCATCTGGATTCTGCAGGTGGACGGCACCAAAGAGCGCGGAAAGAGTGAGCACCGCGCCGAAGGCTCCAAAGCTCTCCGTGAGCTTCTGGAAGGGATAGCCACGGAAGGATAGCTCCTCCATCAACGCTCCGACGAGCAGCAGTAAGGCTACCGCTGCTGAGCGCATCAGCAGCGGCAGGCTGAAGTGCAAGTGCAGTCTGAGACTGCCGAAGGCCGCGATGCAGAGCACGTCAGCACTGATGAAAAGCCCTCCAAGAATGGTGCCTACAACACACTGGCGACAGGCGGTCGAATCCAGAGGCAGGCCGAGCGCTACCGGGAGCGGGGCAACGTTGCCGTCAAGAACACGGAGGAAGAAAACGAAGCCTGCCATTGTAAGAATGCAGGCGATGAGGCGAAAGATAAGTCCGGGAAGCAGGTTGCGCTCCGGAAAGAACATATAAACAAAGCCGCTTCCCCAGAAAACCACGGAGGTCCAGAGAGCGGCGATAAGGAATCGCACGAAGGACGGCAGACGTGCGGGAGCTGGGTAAGTACTCCCCGTCGCGTCACTCAGCGGCGTGTAACTCAATTCGGGTCAGCCCCGGAAGCCCTTTGCGCCTTCCGTACATGAAACATGTTCACTTTCATAAAAGCTACTCGCGTTGCTCCACGGGCGACAAGTTAAAATTTTGTACTCTCCGAGGGCGAACTTCATCCTTCCATTTTGATTTCAGCGGTGGGCGCGTGGCGAAGCTGCCTTCAAGGCGCATACCTTAACGCCTTCGCGCGCTACCGCGAATGGAAGAACCTTCGCTCCGGCTGCCGCAAGCTTCTGCTCGACACGCTGGCGGGCATCCGGAGCGGTCATAAAGAGCACGCAACCTCCGCCTCCCGCGCCGCAGACCTTGGCGCCTAGCGCTCCATTTCGCCGCGCGACGGCGATGAGTTGGTCGATCAACGGAGTGGCGATGGCTGGCGCGTTCGTGCGGCGCAACTTCCATTCCTCGCGCAGCAGTCGTCCGGCTTCCTCCCAATCGGCAGTGGCAATGGCCACTCGGATGGTGCGGGCAATCTCGCCAATGCGCTCGAAGTTGCGGAAGATGCGGCGGTCGCCGTCAATGTGTCTTTTGAAGACTTCCCAGTTGTTAATGCCGCTCTGGCGCGGCGCTCCGGTATAGGCAAGCACAAAGCGGCGGTCAAGTTCGTCGGCGTCGCAGGCGATCGCGTGGCGATGAATGCCGTCCACGTCTAACTGTACGGCGCTGACGCCACCATAAAGCGCGGGATAGTAATCCTGGCATCCGGTGGGAACGCCGATGAGTTGCGCCTCCACGTTCTGCGCAATCTCACGGATCTGCTCGTGCGAGAGCCTGCGTCCTGTAAAGCGCGCAAGCGCCGCAGTGGTGGAGATCATAAGCGCGGACGAGCCGGAGATTCCTGCGCCGGCGGGGGATTCCGAGTGAGTCTCAAGGCGAAATCCGGAAGCTGGTTCCGAGTCTGCATAGAAGAATCGCAACAGATAAGCGGCCAGCGCGTGACGATAGCTGGACGCAGCACGCAGGGCCTCCATGCTGGGGAAGCTGTCCGCGAGCCCAGTATCAAGCGACACAAGTTCGATGGCCGCAGAGGATGTGGGCACAACGCGACAGGTGGTCATCACCTTCACGGCAATGTTGACCACAACCGAGCCAGGATGAAAGAGATACAGCGGCCACATATCCATGGTGCCGCCGGCAAGGTCAACGCGGCAGGCCGCTTGGGCAACTACACCTTTGGCCTGCTTGGAGAGAGATCGAGGCATGAAGCATTTGTATCATGCTGCGGGAGCGATGATCCGAAGGTCGTGCAACAACATCTGTCAGCGCCCTTATTTTTCGCCTATAATGCGCGGCATGAAGAACCTTCCACTCCGTAAGATAATTGTGGCTCTCGCGCTGCTACTTGTGCTGAGCAGCCTCGCCTTCTCACAGCAGCCAACCTTCCACGATCCTCTGCTCGATGAGTTCCAAGGGAACTGGGTGTTGCGAGGCACCGTCATGGGAAAGGAGACAACCCATGACATTACGAATGACTGGGTCCTGAACCACCAGTACCTTAGAATTCACGAGGTATCGCGCGAAAAGAACGCCAAAGGCGAGCCGGAATATGAAGCAATGGTCTTCATTGGATGGGATAACCCCACCAGCCGCTACGTCTGCATTTGGCTCGATGTGTGGGGCGGGTTCTTAACAGTCGCATACGCGCCACGAAGCGGGGATGAGATGCGCTTCCTATTCAACGATGGCAAGAGCGACTTTCACACCACATTTCTTTATGACCGAAAAGCAAACGTGTGGGAGTGGCGGATGGACTCAGAAGAAAATGGCAAACTAAAACCGTTTCTCCGGGCCAAGCTGACGAAGTCGCCTGCCCCTTAAGACCTATTTCGACAAAAGCTTTAGAATCAGTAATTTTGATCTACCTTCCCGCCCTCCGGGGAGGTAGATGGTTGCCGTGGCGGAGTCATAGGCAAGAGTGTGGCCTTTTACGTCAACTGGCATCTCTTCCGCAGGGCCCAGACTCGCGCCGTCAGGGATGACAAAGACCGAGCCGTTCGAGACGCCTACCAGGGAATTGCTCGCGTCGTCGAGGACGATTTGGTCGATGCCCCCCGCGACAGCCGAGCGCGAGACCTCTTGCCCGGTTCCGGGATCGAGTGCCAGAACCGCATAGCGTACGGCGACGTAGAGACGGTCATGCCGCGCGCTGAAGACCATCCCCGTGGGCTCGGAGGCGTTTAGATCAATGTGCGAGAGGGTTTTTAGCGCGCGATTGAGAACGAGAATACTACGGCGATCCTGCAAGGTCAGGAATAACTGGCCGCGCGATGGGTCATAAGCAAACGCCGAGGGCTGACCTTCCACGCTGGCGCGTGAGACTGGTAATCCATTGGAGGCAAGATCAATAACGGCGACGGATTGTGCGCCAGGAAACGTGACGTAAAGCAGATGCTCAGCGGGTAGCAGAAACAGCGAGTCAGGAGCGGAATCGAGGGGAATGGTGCGCTGCACCTGCCAGTTGACCGTGGAGACGACTACGATGTTCGAGGCACCGGAGTTGGCGATGTAGACCAGCCGCGCAGCCTCGTCGGCGACAACGCCGCGGGGCGACGACATTTCGCGAATGTGGCCGACGACACGGCGCTTCTGCGGATCGAAAAGATCAACGGTGCCTGCTCCGCCGTGGGAAACCAGGATCATGCCATGGGCAAGAGCCAACTCGTCGAATCCGGGACGCCCCGGCAAATCGAGCATGCCAACCTGGCGCAACGCCGGTTGCGTAGCAGCGGCCAGCAGCAGGGGCACAGTTAACAGAATGGCAAGGTAGCGGGATGTAACTGCGAATCGAGAGCGGCTCACAGGTCAATGAGATGCAGATCAGCTTGCGATTGCCGCCCGGCGAAGGTTTTGCAGGCGCCACATCTGGCGAAGGCCGGGGCTGTAAGGTAGGCTTAAAGTGTTTCCTGCAGGAAGCCCGGCCCCGTGCGCTGCAATCAGGAATTCAAGATCGCGAATTCAAAAGAGGAGCTTGCAATGAATCCATCTTCCCTTCCCGAAATGGCTGGACTAGCAAACGAACCGGTTGCACGTCGTAGTCTGGACGCGAACCAGTGCGCGCTGGTGGTGATTGATATGCAGGAGAAGCTGCTGAACGCGGCGCAGAATCGCGAAGAGCTGGTGCGAAATTGCAGGCTGCTGATCCGGTTGGCGCACATCCTGGAGATTCCTGTGCTGGTGACTACGCAGTACTCTCGCGGATTGGGCGCGACGGCTGGAGAAATTACGGAGCTACTACCCGGGGTGCAGCCGCTGGACAAGATGGAGTTCGGCTGCTTCGGGCTGGAGGAGTTCCGCAGCTCGCTGCACGAATTGCCGGGGCACCGGACGACCCTGCTGCTGTGCGGCATGGAGAGCCACATCTGCGTGATGCAGACTGCCCTGGGTGCGCTGGAGAACGGATACATCGTGCATGTTGCCTCAGATGCGGTGAGCTCGCGCACGGACTGGAACTGGCGTCTGGGCCTGGAGCGGATGGAGTCGGCCGGATGTGTAATCTCGTCCACCGAAATGATGATGTACGAACTGCTCAGGCGGAGCGGCAGCGCAGAGTTCAAAGAGATGCTGAAATACATTAAGTAACCAGCTCAAATGGAAGATAAAGAGGCTGAGGTAAACGGAGAACGATCGAAAGGATCAGAGCTTGTGGACGCCACAGCGGGCGAAGCGCGCCGTTTTGCGCGACCCTTCTCGATGCTCGACGAGGCGATTGCCCAAAAGACGTTTCCGGGTGCGGCTCTAGCCGTCACCCTGCGCGGAAAACTGCTGGCGTGGCGCGGCTTTGGACATTTCACTTATGAGATGGCATCGCCGCGCGTACAGCGGAAAACCATGTGGGATTTGGCCTCGCTGACTAAACCTATCGCTACTACCTCGATGGCTATGTTGCTGTACGAGTGTGGAAAGCTCCTGCTAGATGCGGGGATTACCGATGTGCTGCCAGAGTTCGCCGACTCAGCAGATTGCCGGCGCGAGAAAGTGACTGTGCGGATGCTGCTAGAGCACTCCTCGGGATTACCGGCGCATCGTAAATTGTATATGGACGCAGATGGCCGCGAAGCCATGGTGGCGGCGGCCTTAAGAGTTCCACTGGAAAGTTCGCCAGGTGCGCGCTACGAATACAGCGACATCGGGTTCATTCTGCTGGGCGAATTCCTGGAGAAGATCGCAGGGGAGCGGTTGGACGAATTCTGCGCTCGTGAAGTGTTCTCGCCGCTAGCGCTCAACTTTATATTTTGTCCGCAACCTTATATTTCTAAATATATTCCTCCAACTGAAATAGATCCGGCTTATCGCATGCGCATGATCCAAGGCGAGGTCGGCGATGAGAACGCAAGCGCCATGGGCGGAGTGGCCGGGCACGCTGGACTGTTTGGCGACGCGCTCTCCGTGGCGCGCTTTGCGGAGTGCATTCTCGGTGGCGGATCGCCGATATTCAAGGCGGAGACCGTGAAGCGATTCACCGCCCGCGCAGCGCTGCCGGAAGGCACCTCGCGCACCCTCGGGTGGGATACCCCGTCAGCTCCGTCGCAGTCTGGAACGCGATTTTCGGAGGGCTCGTTCGGTCATCTTGGCTACACCGGCACTTCGCTGTGGTGCGATCCCGAGCGCAAGCTTTCCGTGACGCTGCTGACAAACCGCACTTGGCCGGACGCGACCAATCAGGCAATCAAAGTGCTGCGGCCCAGGTTGCATGACGCGATTGTGGAGGCCATAGAGTGTGTAGAATCTTAGGAGGACGCAGCATTCTTGTGAGCCAGCGTCAGCGAAAACGGCAAGGCCATCGATTGGCCTGCATCCGTCGCAGTGCTTCATATCTTACGGGAATCATTTCATGGACAAGCTTGTAATTCGCGGCGGCAATCCGCTGCTGGGTACGATCCGAATCAGCGGAGCGAAGAATGCTGCGCTGCCCGCAATGGCCGCCGCACTGCTCACCGATGAACCGGTCATCCTCGAAAACATTCCGCAGGTGCGCGACATTGAAACCGAGCGCCGGCTTCTCTCCGCCATGGGCGCCGAGGTGGAGCTTGGCTACGGACGGGCACAGCACCGCACCACAATTTGCGCCGCAAACTTGAGTGCGAATCCCGAGGCAAGCTACGAGCTGGTGAAGACCATGCGCGCATCGTCACTGGTGCTGGGCCCGCTTGTCGCTCGCGTGGGCTTTGCAAGGGTTTCGATTCCAGGGGGCTGCGCCATCGGCGCGCGTCCCATCGACTTGCACATCAAGGGCCTTGAGAAGCTGGGCGCGCACATTGTTCAGGAGCACGGATACATAGAAGCACGCGCGACCAAGCTGAAGGGCGCGCGTTACTCCTTTGACAAGATCACGGTGACCGGCACAGAAGACATTCTGATGGCCGCCGTGCTCGCCGAAGGGGAGACCGTGCTGCAAAACTGCGCGCGTGAGCCCGAGGTCGCCGACCTGGCCGCTTTGCTGGTAAAGATGGGAGCCCAGGTCGAGGGTGCAGGCACCTCCACCATCAAAGTCCGCGGCGTGGAAAAACTCCACGGCGCGCGCCACCGCATCATCCCAGACCGCATTGAGGCCGCAACATTCATCCTTGCCGGAGCCTTGACCGGCGGCGACCTGATGCTGACCGACTGCGATCCCTCGCACCTGACTTCCCTGCTCGACAAGCTTGAAGAGGTGGGAGTAAAGGTGAAGGTGGGCGAAGACTGCGTGCGCGTGATGGGCGACGCGGCTCCCCTGGTGGCGGGAGACATTACCACCGAAGAATATCCGGGCTTCCCCACTGACGTGCAGGCGCAATATATGGCGCTGATGACACAGGCCGCAGGTACGTCGATCATCACCGAGAACATCTTCGAGAATCGCTTCATGCACGCGCAAGAACTGTGCCGCATGGGAGCGAATATCAAGATTGAAGGACGGCGCGCCGTGGTGCGCGGGCGCACAATTCTTAGCGGCGCGGCCGTGCAGGCAAGCGACTTGCGCGCCTCGGCTTCACTGGTGCTTGCGGCCCTTGTAGCCCAGGACGAGACAATCATCGACCGCGTCTATCACATCGACCGCGGGTACGAACGCATAGAAGAAAAGCTTCGCGGCGTAGGAGCCCAGGTAAAGCGCATTGGACAGATACTGCCGAAAAGGGTGGGAGTGTAGGGGCGCCTCTGTTTAGCGCCCGCTCATGCAACCGACTCGCGACTGTGTTGGCGAATGGTGCGCCTGATCTCTTCTCCCGCCTCTTTTTCGGCAAGGCGAAGCTCGTAGAGTTTTTGCAGGTTCATCCACAATTCGGCAGATGTACCGAGCCATTGGCTTAAACGCAACGCGGTGTCGGCTGTCAGCGCACGCTGCCCTTTTAGAATCTGGTAAATCCGGTTTGCCGGGACGTGCAAAGCAGCAGCGAGTTGAGGAGCGCTCATGTCAAGGGCTTCAAGTTCGTCAGCCAGAAACTTACCGGGATGGATCGGGGTACGGGCCATACAGTTCCTCACGAATGGTACTCGATGATTTCGATATTGAAAGGCTGATCGTGGCCTTCCGGCCACTCGAAGCATACCCGCCATTGCTGATTGATTCGGATACTGAATTGCCCTTTTCGGTCTCCGCTCAATGCCTCAAAATGATTGCTTGGCAACCTCATCAGATCGTTGTGACTCACCGCTGCCTCGAGGAGATCGAGCCTTCGTTCTGCCTGATCTCTGAAGGGTTCGAACTCTTTCACTCTTTCGCCAGCAGCAAAACGTCTGGTGCGTCTATCGCGATATCGCGGCGGAGTCTCAATCGCACCGAACTCGTTCACATCTGAACTATGACATGCGTGACGCGTTACGTCAAGCGTCACTATCACTTCTCATTTCAGATGTTTACTTAGAAACTTCAGTGACCGTTCCCGCGCCTCACGTGCGGCCTTGGGATCGAAGCTGGCGCGGGCGTCGCAGTTGAAACCGTGGCCTGCGTCGTACCAGTAGATTTCCACCTCGGGATGGGCGGCGTGGACCTTCTCCACTTCCTCGGGAGGAATGTGCGCGTCCTGCTTGCCGAAGTGCAGCATCACCGGCGCGGTAATCTTTTCATTGGCGTAGTTGCCGATGCGGCCTCCGTAGTAGCCGATGGCAGCAGCCGGATGCAGCCTTGCGGCAGCCACCCACACCAGCGTTCCGCCAAAACAGTAACCGATGATGCCGACTCTCTTTCCCGTGGACCTGGCTGCAAAATCCATAGCGGCGGCAATGTCTGCCAGAGATTTTTCCACGTCGAGCTTCGGCAAGAAGGTCATCGCCTTCTCCATGTCGGCACCTTCATAACCAAGTTCCACGCCACGCTCAATGCGGTCAAAGAGCGCGGGAGCCACGGCAAGGAACCCGTCTTTTGCGTAGCCATCGGCGACCGAGCGAATGTGCGGATTGACGCCGAAGATCTCTTGTACCACCACCAGTCCGGCCAACGGCTCGCCCGCAGGACGCGCGACATAGGCACTGAGTTCATGGCCGTCGACGGCCTTCAAGGTTATGAATTCTCCCATCGTCAATCCTCACGTTTCTGGAAATGAATCACAGCACCTTGCAGGCTTCGTCAAATTCCAGACGTGGACCACGCGGAAAGAGTTTGCTCTTGTCGCCATAACCGAGATTGCAGAGGAAGTTCGCCTTCCACTTGCCATCGGGAAAGAACTCCGCATTGACCAGCCCGGCGTCGAAGCCAGACATGGGACCGCAATCCAAACCCAGTGCGCGAGCCGCGAGAATGAAATAAGCGCCCTGCAACGTGCCGCTGCGGAAGGCGGCTTCTTCGATGAGCGTGGGCTTTCCAACAAACATGGAGCGCATATCCGCGTGCGGAAACAGCTTGGGCAATGCTTCGTAGAACTCCGTGTCATAGGCGACGATGACGGTGACCGGAGCAGTCTTCGTTTTTTCAAGGTTGCCCGGAGCGAGCGCGGGCAGCAAGCGGTTCTTTGCGTGCTCGCTAGTGATAAACACGAAGCGGGCGGGTGAACTATTCGCGCTCGTTGGCCCCATCTTCGCCAAATCATAGATCTGCTTCAGAACCTCAACCGGCACAGGTTTGGGAAACCACGCGAAGTGCGTCCGTGCCTCGCGGAATAACTGGTCAAGCACCTCGGAAGAAAGCGTATTCATCTGTGCGGCATCATCTTTCGTTTCCATTGTTCGTCCTTGCGGCCCGTGCTTGCGGCCTACCAGTACAGATGCGTTAGCGCACTTGCAGGATTCGTTCGCGGCGATTACGGAATTCAGAAGAGCGGCGAACTAGTGCGTGAGCCGCGATAGATTGTGACGTTTGGCTTGCCCATGGTGTGAATGATGGAGAGCTTGAGCAGCCCGCGAGGATTGATGCGAACGGCCTCGGCAACGGGGTCGCCATCGATGGCAATAATGTAGTTGGCACCAGCGAATGGTGCGCTGCGCGCGGAATCCCAGGCGATGAAGGTGGACTCGGAGATGATGCGGTCGAAGTGGATGCCTGAGTTCTGGATCGCTCCCACGTAGTCACTGGTGTACATCAGCACGGTTGCGTTGTCGGGAATGCGTGAGAGCGCCTCTCCGACCTGTCTCTCAAGTTGGAGGCGGTCTCGGCTGTTGGCCCAGGCTTCGCGGTAGCAGATGGGAATCATAAACTTGCGCCCCCAGTTGCGATCTTGTGAGCGGCGCGAGAGGCACCATGCCGAGGAACCATTGGACAGCAACGCGACAATGAACAGAATCGCGGTCGCGGCAATGGTCAGCGGGCGCCGCTGCAGCCGCGAAATGGCCCACGGCACCAGCGCGGCGAAGACGGCGATTGCCGGGAGTAATTCCAATCCGTAGCGCACGTTGTAATACGAGAACGGCCACCACTCCGGAATAAAAATCGGCACGCTGCCGTAAGCGATGGAGTAGGCATAGAACGGCAGCGGAATCCACAACAGAATAAGGGTTGCAAAACGGCGCAAATGAAAACCGGCAACCAAAACTCCGGCGCTGGCGAGTAACAGGAGCCAGTTCTCGCACCAGCCTTCACCGGTGTTCATGCGCGCCGCTTTCAGAAAATACTGCGCGGCCACGATCATGTGATCCTTGCCCGGATATGGCGGATCGTTGGGCCGGGCGGAGCGCTGGGCAATGGCCTTCGCCGAATAGGGGCCGTTGAGCCAGTCGAGAAGATGTCCGGTGACCTTATAGTTATGTGCGAGCCACAGAGTAGGACAGAGCGCCAGTAGTAGCAGAAAGGACGTCATGGAGCGCAACAGGCGTCCGGTCTGCTGCCTCGGCGGACGCATGGCGAGCCAGCGCATGGCGGTCAGCACGGCGCAGATGCCAACGATGAAGGCGACGATCCATCCGTCATAGCGCGTGAAAATCGCGGCAGACAGGCACATGCCGCAGCGCTCAATAGCCCGCCATCCAGGAATGGTGGGCGCAGTACCGGAAGGGTCGGAGAAAAGTGCGCGGCGAAAATCGTCGAAGTAAACCAGTGACCATATAATCGCGGCGAGGAAAATGGATTCGGTCATCGCCGTCGCCTGCATATAGAGCAGCGATGGATTCAGCGCGTAAATCGTGGCGGCCAGTGAGGCGGATGCAAGCGACGCCCGGGCACGCACCAGGCGAAAGATGCCGGCCACTCCAAGAACGTAGGCCACCATGGAAGGAATGGAGCCGCCGACTCCGTTACGCCAGAGTGCGTCGAAGGCGACGAATGGCGCGGCGAGAAGATGCGGCAGTGGGAGCCAAACGGTCCCTATCTGATCCCATCCGGGATTGCGCGCATCGGTGAGGCGGCGAGCAATGTTGAGATGCGCAACTGCATCGCCGTACAGCAGAATGTCTCCGCGGCGGTAGAACCACGCGAAGGCCACCAGCGAGAGCAGGGCGGCAAGGGCGGAGACCAGCATGACTTCGCCGTGGTCTCCGCCGGGTTGCGACTCGAACTCTTCGCGATCCATATCCACTTCAGTGCCGCCCATTACAGAGTGGGTTAGTCAAGATGCGTGAGACTGACAAAGAGCTTGAAGCGCTCGTCGATTTCTTCCCGCGTCAGCGAGATGAGCCGCTCGGGACCGAAGCACTCGACGGTGAATGAACCCATTACACCGCCATAAAACATGGCTTGCTTCAGCACGCTGCGCGTAAGCTTGGGCTGCGATGCGATGTAGCCCATGAAGCCTCCGGCAAAGGTGTCACCTGCCCCCGTGGGATCCTGCACCTCGGCAATCGGCAGGGCCGGAGCGCGGAACGGATGCGAACCGTCTTTGAAGAAAAGAGTCGCGCCGTACTCGCCGTGCTTGATGACCAGTGAGCGCGGTCCGAGTGTGAGAATCTTCTTCGCCGCCAGCACCAGGCTGTTTTCGTTTGCCAGTAGCTTGGCCTCGCCATCATTGATCAGCAGAATATCGACTTCCTTCAATGTTTCCAGAAGTTCGGCGCGAGCGATATTAATCCACAAATTCATGCTGTCGGCGCCGACCAGCGCAACCTTCGGCATCTTGCGACGTACATCCAGTTGCAAAGCCGGCTGAATGTTGCCTAGAAAGAGCATGTGCGTGTCATCAAAAGCGGCGGGAATCTTGGGCGCAAAATTCTCGAAGACATTGAGATCGGTAAAGTTGGTTTTCGCCTCGTTGACATTTTCACCGTACTCGCCGCCCCAGTGAAAGGTCTTGCCTGAGGCGTGTTCGATGCCGCGCGTATCAATGCCGCGGCTGGTGAGGACCGCTTCGTGTTCGGCGGTGAAATCATCTCCAACAACAGCAACCACGCGCACCGGGGTGAAGAAGCTGGCGGAAAGCGAAAAATACGTTGCGGAGCCGCCCAGTATCTTTTCGCGCACACCAAACGGGGTTTTCAGAGTATCGAATGCAACCGAGCCGACGACCAGAATCGACATGTTATGCTCCCGCCTTTTTACCGAGATATTTGCCTACCAGAAGATCAAGTTTGGCGCGCGTGGCCGCTGGAATTGCATCTGGGGCCGTCATGATGGCCATGGCGAGGGCCTGCCCGCACTTGCATCCGCGTCCGGCAGGCAGCAAGGCAACCGCTTCACGCACAACGTTGGCGGCATTCTCCGCGTTCTTGTTGAGCACTCCAATGATTTGCTCGACAGTGACGCTGTCGTGATCAGGATGCCAGCAATCGTAGTCGGTGACCATGGCGATGGTGACGTAACAGATCTCGGCTTCTCGTGCCAGTTTGGCCTCTTGCAGATTGGTCATGCCGACAAGGTCAAAACCCTGCGCGCGGTAGGCGTTGCTCTCAGCCTTGGTAGAGAACTGCGGACCTTCCATGCAAACATAGGTGCCGCCGCTTTTCGTGACCACCTTCGCGGCAGTTCCAGCCTTGGCAACGATGCCTGCAAGCTCCGGACAGATGGGATCGCCGAACGCGATGTGGGCGACGATTCCCTCACCGAAAAAGGTGGAAACGCGATGCTTGGTACGGTCGTAGAACTGGTCAGGGATGACGAAATCGGTAGGCTTGTGCTCTTCTCTCAGCGAGCCAACGGCAGAGACCGAGAGAATGCGTTCAACACCAAGCTGCTTGAAACCGTGAACGTTGGCCCTGAAGTTCAACTCGCTGGGAAGGATGCGATGTCCACGTCCGTGGCGCGCAAGAAACGCAACTTTGCGACCGGAAAGCGTGCCGAGAACATACGGGCCCGAGGGCGCGCCGAACGGTGTCTCCAGTTGAAGCTCATGAATGTCAGTCAGCCCTTTCATCGAATAAAGGCCGCTGCCGCCAATGATACCAATCTCTGCCTGTGCCAATGCAATCTCCTGCGTGTACAACAAAGTATGCGGAAAAGCTGATTATACAAGAGGCCTCACATCATCCGTTGGGGCTCCGCACCCACGGCAGAGGTTACTGCGCGACTGGAATCTCATATGGTTGTTTTACTGCTGAAACGAGAGCCGCGTGGAGCTTTGTGGCTTGGTCGGCGGCAAAAGATTCCAGCGCAATCACCGACGAGCCATCGACATACAGTTGCACATTGCCTTCTTCGGTTGTCCATTGGCGCGGTGAGCTCGTCGCCTGCACTGAGTTGTAGCGCTTCGGCAATTCGGCTTCATAGATTGCCGCAAATTGCGCGGCGGCCTCTGGGTTGGCAAAGTTGACGATCAGGGCTAGCGGAAGCGGTGAGTCCTCCGGAGCTTTCTTGTCAAGAATGGCCATGTAGTAGCCGCCACGCCACGCCGGAGCCAGCTTAGCGGCCGCTTCATTGCCGCTCCACTGGCGAACAAACACCCGCAGATCGACCTCTCCGATGCCGGAGAAATCTTCACGCCTCCAGTTGCTGCCAAGAATTTTTTCCAGCGGCACAACTTTCACCTGCACCTGCGGCTCTCCGGAAAAATAGCTGATCGGCTCCATGATCTGATGAGTGTCCAGTGGCGGATGGTCGAGCACTCCGGCGAAGGCTGCCTGCTTGCCGCGCTTCACCAGTACGGAGACAACGAAATCCGTACCGAAGCTATAGGGAAACAAAAGCGCCTCGCGCAGATAGATCGGAGCCTTTCCATAGAGCGATGAGCTGTCTTCTTCAAGGATGGAGGCGCGCATGGAATCCACCAGCGCCGGTGCGCTCTCAACCGTCTGCCCCGTGGATGTGAGCTGATAATCGTAGAGCACAACCATGGCCTGACCTTCGATGACAGACTGACGCGCTGCGCGCTGCTCATCGATCACCATCTGCCCTGTATCGTCTTTGGAATCTTTCCTGACGTTCAGCCATTTATCCAGATCGTAGTTCTGGTCTTGCAGCGCGTGAACCAGCTCGTGCGCCATCACCGGCTTTTGCGAGTCCGGTTCGACCCAATCCAAAAGGAAGACAGTTTTGCTGTGCGCGTCATACCAGCCTTCCACCTGCTCCTTGTAGAGATCCAGCATGTATTCGCGCAGGTTGAAGTCGCGAGGCAGCAGGCCAAGCTTCTTCAGCGAGCGCGCGGAGCGATCGAATCGCTCGCCGTTTCCCTGCTCTTTCATGCGCTTCTCCACGTACTTCGCAACCTCTTCGCGGGTGGCCAGTTTCTTTTTCACCTCATGGCGAATAGGAAGTCCGCTATGCTCACTGGCAAACTTCAAGATGTCGTCAATGGAGCGGAAGAGTTCCTTGGCTTCAGCATCGGTGACGTGATG